>Ga0209476_10001306_pt1 | contig 16794 bp, 16 predicted proteins | sample KloWWTrecipitate_FD_187179 | JGI IMG/M metagenome (GOLD analysis project Ga0209476, IMG submission 187179) | Active sludge microbial communities from Klosterneuburg, Austria, studying microevolution and ecology of nitrifiers - Klosterneuburg... | ecosystem: Engineered > WWTP > Aerobic digester... | reverse complement strand
CGCGCCGAAGCGTGCATCTTTGCGTTTCTTTTCTTATTTGCCGCTGCGCCACCGGGAAGGGCGCCACGGCACCAATGGTAGAATCGTGTAGTTTATCACCAAGCGCGCCTTTGGAAACCTGCGCGAAAGCGGCCATGCAACGCCTCGAACTGGTCCATGACTGGCTTGCCCGGCAGTTCCCCGGACGACCGCTTTCGGTCGCGCCCGCGTCCGCCGACGCCAGCTTCCGGCGCTACTTCCGCATCACTTTCGACGACGGCCTGACGCGCATCGTCATGGATGCCCCGCCCGAGCACGAGGACTGCCGCCCCTTCGTGCATGTTGCCGGGCTGCTGCACGAGGCCGGCGTGCATGCGCCGGAGATCCTCGCCCAGGACCTCGATCGCGGCCTGCTCCTGCTCACCGACCTCGGCAGCACCACCTACCTCGATGCGCTCGACGCGTCGAACGCCGACGTCCTGTTCCGCGACGCCCTCGACGCCCTCGTCAAGTGGCAGCTCGCCAGCCGCCCGGATGCACTGCCGCCCTACGACGAAGCCCTGCTGCGGCGCGAGCTGAACCTCTTCCCCGACTGGTATGTCGCCCGCCACCTCGGCTCGCCGCTCACCGCGCCGCAGCAGGAAGTTCTGGAACAGGTGCAAGCCCTGCTGCTGCAAAACATCCTCGCCCAACCGAGGGTGTTCGTGCATCGCGACTACATGCCGCGCAACCTGATGGTGTGCGCGGACAACCCCGGCGTGCTGGATTTCCAGGACGCGGTGCATGGCCCCATCAGCTACGACGTCGCCTCGCTGTTTCGCGACGCCTTCATCAGCTGGGAGGAGGAGCGCGTCCTCGACTGGTCGGTGCGCTACTGGGAAAAGGCGCGGCGCGCCGGCCTGCCGGTGGATGCCGACTTCGGCGCCTTCTACCGCGACCTGGAGTGGATGGGCCTGCAGCGCCACCTCAAGGTACTGGGCATCTTCGCCCGCATCAATTACCGCGACGGCAAGCCGAAGTACCTCGCCGACACCCCACGCTTCGTGAACTACGTGCGCAACACCGCCGCGCGCTACGCCCAGCTCGCGCCGCTGGCGCGTCTTTTCGACGAGCTGGAAAGCCGCAAGCCCGAAGTAGGGTACACGTTCTGATGAAGGCCATGATCCTCGCCGCCGGCCGCGGCGAGCGCATGCGGCCGCTCTCCGACGAAATGCCCAAGCCGCTGCTGCGCGCCGGCGGCAAGCCGCTCATCGCCTGGCACATCGAGGCGCTGGTGCGCGCCGGCATTCGCGACATCGTCATCAACCACGCCCATCTCGGCTTCATGATCGAAGCCGCGCTGGCGGACGGCGCCCGCTACGGCGCAACCATCCGCTATTCGGCCGAAGGCGAGGCGCTGGAGACCGCCGGCGGCATCGCCAACGCCCTGCCGCTGCTCGGCGATGAACCGTTCGCCGTCATCAACGGCGACATCGCCTGCGACTTCGACTATGCCCGGCTGCCCGCAATTGCCGGCGCAATGCGCGCGCGCACGCTGCGGGCCCACCTGGTGCTGGTGCCCAATCCGCCGCATCATCCGCAGGGCGACTTTGCCCTGCGCGGCGGCAGGGTTCTCGCCGAGGGCGGCGCGAAGCGCACCTTCTCCGGCATCGGCGTCTACGACCCGGCGCTTTTCGCCGGCATCGTCCGCGGCGCGAAGGCCAAGCTCGCCCCGCTGCTGCGCGCGGCGATGGATGAGGGCGCCGTCAGCGGCGAACTGCATGACGGCCGCTGGATGGATGTCGGTACCCCGGAACGCTTGGCCGAACTGGACAAGCTGCTCTCGGCGCTATAATCGTTTCAACCTCAACGACCGGTTCAGCCAGTGGACATCCAGGCCTTCGTCGACCGCCGTGCGCGCCTGCTCAAGGCGATGGGCCGCGGCATCGCGGTGATCCCCACCGCGCCCGAGCGCGTGCGCAACCGCGACTCGCACTACCCCTATCGCCACGACAGCTACTTCTACTATCTCTCCGGCTTCCCCGAGCCGGAGGCCTGCGTCGTGCTGGTTGCCGGAGACAGTCCGCAGGCGCTGCTCTTTTGTCGCGAGAAGGATCCCGGGAAGGAAGTCTGGGACGGCTTCCGCCACGGTCCGGAAGCGGCGCGCGAGGCGTTCCGTTTCGATGCCGCCCACCCGATCGCCAGCCTCGACGAGAAGCTCGCCGAGCTGCTCGCCGGCCAGGCCGTGCTGCACTATTCGATGGGGCACGACGCGGATTGGGACGACCGCCTCGTCGCCGCGCTCAACCGCGTGCGCGCCAACGTCCGCAGCGGCGCCCATGCGCCGGCGGAAATCCGCGACGTGCGCGTCGAGCTCGACGAGATGCGCCTGATCAAGGACGCGCACGAGATCGCCGACATGCGCCGTGCTGCCGGCATCTCCGCCGCGGCGCACCGCCGCGCCATGCGCGCCGCCGCCCCCGGCCGCTTCGAGTACGAGATCGAGGCGGAATTGATGCACGAGTTCCGCCGCAGCGGCGCGCAGGCGCCGGCCTACTCGCCCATCGTCGCCGGCGGCGCCAATGCCTGCATCCTGCACTACGTCAGCAATAGTCAGCCGCTGCGGGACGGCGACCTGTTGCTGATCGACGCCGGCTGCGAGGTCGACTCCTACGCTGCGGACATCACTCGGACATTCCCCGTCAACGGCAAGTTTTCTCCGGCGCAACGCGACGTCTATGAGCTCGTGCTCGCTGCGCAGCAGGCGGCGATCGCCCGGATCGCTCCCGGCAACGCCTGGGATGCGCCGCACGAGGCGGCGGTGCGCGTGCTGGCGCAGGGCATGCTCGACCTGAAGCTGCTCACGGGCAGCGTCGACGGCGTCATCGAGTCCGGCGCCTACCGCCGCTTCTATATGCACCGCACCGGCCACTGGCTCGGCATGGATGTGCACGATGCGGGCGAATACAAGGTCGAAGGCGAGTGGCGCCCGCTGCAGGCCGGGATGACGCTCACCGTCGAACCCGGCTGCTACATCCGTGCGGCGGACGACGTGCCGCGGGCGCTGTGGGACGTCGGCGTGCGCATCGAGGACAACGCGCTCGTCACGGCGGCCGGCTGCGAGATCCTCACAGACGCTGTCCCCAGGACGGCCAGCGAAATCGAATCGCTGATGGCGCGGGACTGATGCTTCCTGTCGCCATCGTCGGCGGCGGCCCGGTCGGGCTTGCCCTGGCGCTGCACCTGCAGCAGGCCGGCATCGGCTGCGCCGTGCTCGACGCGCGGCCCGGCGGCGCGCTGCAGGCAGACCGGCGCGTGCTGGCCCTCTCGCACGGATCACGGCAGATTCTCGAGCGCGTGGGTGCATGGCGCTCCCTCGACGCTACGCCGATTGCCGCCATTCATGTCTCCCAGCAGGGCCGGCTCGGGCGAACCCTGATTCGGGCGCGCGACGCCGGCGTGCCGGCACTCGGCTACGTTGCCGAAGCGGGCAAGGTGGGTGTCGCACTGGCGCAGGCCTGCGCCGACGCCGGGGTGGCAGTCCTCCATGAAACCCGCGTCCTCGGCGCCGAATCCCGCGCTGACCGCGCCCTGCTGCGCATCGCGGAAGCGCGGGGCGAGACGGCTCGAGAAGCGCAGCTGATCGCGTGGGCGGAAGGCGCCGTGAGCGGGATGAACGAATCCGTCCGGCGTGATTATCGGCAGCAGGCCATCGTCGCCACGTTGCAGACGCGCCAGCCATCCGGCAATGTCGCCTACGAGCGCTTCATGGCCTCGGGTCCTGTCGCGCTGCTGCCCCAGGGCAATCGCTTCGCCCTGGTGTGGACCGTCCCCGGCGACATTTGCGCCGGCCTGCTGGCGCTTGACGAGCAGGATTTCCTGTCGCAGCTGCACGACATATTCTCCGGCCGGTTCGAATTCACCGAAGTCGGCGAACGTTCGGCCTTCCCGCTTGGCCTGCGCTTTCGGGAATCCCCCGTCGGCAATCGCGCCGTCTGGCTCGGCAACGCCGCGCAGACGCTGCACCCGGTGGCCGGCCAGGGATTCAACCTCGCCCTGCGCGATGTTGCGCAACTGGCCCGGTTGTTGCGAGAGGGGGCCCCGGATTGCGGCAGTGCAGTACTGCTCGCCCGCCATGCTGCGGCGCGGCGGCTTGACCGGCGCAGCACCATCGGTTTCACCGACGGACTGGTGCGGCTGTTCGGAATACGGGAAGCACTGGCTGGGCATGCGCGCGGCGCCGCCCTGCTGGCGCTCGACCTGATGCCGGCGGCACGCCGCTTCCTTGCGCGGCGCATGATCTACGGCGCCCGCGGCTGGTAATGGCCGCAATAAAAAAACCTGCGCTCGACCTTCAGGACAGTTGATGCCGGCGGCTTTGGAATTGGGTTACAATTCGCGCCTTCCCAAGATCACCGAACGCAGAGCGCCCGATGCAATTCGCCGGCTATACGCTACGCAACAACCTGTTCGTCGCGCCCATGGCCGGGGTCACCGATCGCCCCTTCCGCCAGTTGTGCAAGCGCATGGGTGCCGGCCTCGCCGTGTCGGAGATGGTCACTTCCAACTCGCTGCTCTACGGCAGCGCCAAGACGAAACGCCGCGCCAACCACGAGGGGGAAGTGCAGCCGGTCTCGGTGCAGATTGCCGGCGCTGATCCGGCCATGATGGCGCAGGCGGCGCGCTACAACGTCGACCAGGGCGCGCAGATCATCGACATCAACATGGGCTGCCCGGCGAAGAAGGTCTGCAACGTCATGGCCGGCTCGGCGCTGCTGCAGGACGAAGCGCTGGTCGGGCGCATCCTCGATGCCGTGGTGCGGGCGGCTGACGTTCCCGTCACCCTGAAGATTCGCACCGGCTGGGACAAGGCGCACAGGAACGCCCTGTCGATCCTGAAGATCGCCGAGAGCGCCGGCATACGCGCCCTGGCCGTCCATGGCCGCACGCGCGCCTGCGGCTACAGCGGCGAGGCCGAGTACGACACCATCGCCGCGGTGAAGGCGGAAGCGCGCATCCCCGTCATCGCCAACGGCGACATCACCTCGCCGGAGAAGGTGAAGCGGGTGCTCGATGCCACCGGCGCCGACGCCGTCATGATCGGCCGCGCCGCGCAGGGCCGGCCGTGGATCTTCCGCGAAATCGAGCACTTCCTCGCCACCGGCGAGAAGCTTCCGGCGCCGCGCGTCGAAGAGATCCACCAGTTGCTGCGCGGCCACCTGGCCGAACTCTACGATTTCTACGGTGCCGAGACGGGCGTGCGCGTCGCGCGCAAGCATATCTCCTGGTATACCAGGGGGCTCGCGGGTTCGGCCCACTTTCGCCACGCCATGAACCAATTGCCGACGATCGGCGCCCAGCTTGCCGCGGTCGATGCATTCTTCCTCGGCCTCGCTGCGCAGAACGACCGCCTCTACACCATCGAGGAACTCGCAGCATGACCCGCACCAGCCCTGCCAGCCGCAGTGAAATCGCCGAGTGCGTCAGGCGCGCACTGGATCGCTACTTCAAGGATCTCGATGGCGAAAGCCCCTGCGCAATTTACGAAATGGTTCTGCGCAACGTCGAGCGTCCGATGCTGGAGGTCGTGATGCGCGAAGCCGACGGCAACCAGACCGTCGCAGCGGACATGCTCGGCATCAATCGCAACACGCTGCGGCGCAAGCTCGTCGAGCACAAGCTTTTATAAACCGGGAGGTGCGAGGGGCGAGGCGCCACCCCCTGCCCCTTTCACCTCACTCCTCGCGTCCTATGAAAATCACCCAAGCCCTCATCAGCGTTTCAGACAAGCGCGGCGCCGTCGACTTCGCCCGCGCCCTCTCAGAACTCGGCGTCAGGATCCTGTCCACCGGCGGCAGCGCGAAGATGCTGCGCGAAGCCGGCGTGCCGGTGACGGAGGTCTCCGACTACACCGGCTTCCCGGAAATGCTCGACGGCCGCGTCAAGACCCTGCACCCGAAGGTGCACGGCGGCATCCTCGGCATCCGCGGCAATGCCGAGCACGCCGCCACCATGCAGAAGCACGACATCCCGCCCATCGACCTGGTGATCGTGAATCTGTATCCGTTCGCGCAGACCGTGGCCAGGAAGGACTGCACGCTGGAAGACGCCATCGAGAACATCGACATCGGCGGCCCGACCATGGTGCGCGCGGCGGCCAAGAACCACGGCAACGAAGCCGGCGGCGTCGGCATCGTCACCGACCCCGAGGACTACGCAGAGGTTATCCAGGAGATCAGGGCCAACGGCGGCGCGCTTACCTACGCGACACGCTTTGCCCTGGCCAAGAAGGCGTTCACGCACACGGCGCGCTACGACGCCGCCATCTCCAACTGGCTGACCAGCCTCGACGCCGACAACAAGCCGACCGCCTTCCCCGAGCGCCTGCAGCTGGCCTTCGACAAGGTCGACACCATGCGCTACGGCGAGAACCCGCACCAGCAGGCGGCGTTCTACCGCGAGCCGGCCGCGGTGCCCGGAAGCATCGCCAACTACGCGCAGCTGCAGGGCAAGGAGCTGTCCTACAACAACATCGCCGATTCCGATGCGGCCTGGGAATGCGTCAAGGCGTTCGACGCAGCTGGCAACAAGGCCGCTTGCGTCATCGTCAAGCATGCCAATCCCTGCGGCGTCGCCATCGCGGCGACGGCGCTGGAGGCCTACCAGAAGGCCTTCAAGACCGATCCGACCTCGGCCTTCGGCGGCATCATCGCCTTCAACTGCGCCATCGACAAGGCGACGGCCGAGGCCGTCTCCGGCCAGTTCGCCGAGGTGATCATCGCCCCCGAGATCACGGCAGACGCCCGCGCCGTCTTCGCCGCCAAGCAGAACCTGCGCGTGCTGGTGGTTCCCCTCGGCCGCGCCGAGAACGCCTATGACTACAAGCGCGTCGGCGGCGGCCTGCTGGTGCAGACGGCCGACATGGCCCGCATCGCCGAATCCGACATCAGGGTGGTGACGAAGCGCGCGCCGACCGCGCAGGAAATGACCGACCTCCTCTTCGCCTGGCATGTTGCCAAGTACGTCAAGTCGAACGCCATCGTCTACTGCAAGGACGGCATGACGATGGGCGTCGGCGCCGGCCAGATGAGCCGCGTCGACTCCGCCCGCATCGCCGCCATCAAGGCCGAGAACAACGGCCTGACGGTAGCCGGCTCGGTGGTCGCCTCGGACGCCTTCTTTCCCTTCCGCGACGGACTCGACGTGCTGGCCAGGGCCGGCGCCACGGCGGTGATCCAGCCCGGCGGCTCGGTGCGCGACGCGGAGGTGATCGCCGCTGCCGACGAGCAGAACGTCGCCATGGTGTTCACCGGCTTCCGCCACTTCCGGCATTAAGCACGAGATGAAATTACTGGTCATCGGCTCCGGCGGCCGCGAGCATGCGCTGGCCTGGCGGCTGGCGCAGTCGCCGCGCATCCAGAAGGTCTATGTCGCGCCCGGCAACGCCGGCACGGCGCGCGAGAACGGCCTGGAGAACGTGCTGCTCACTGCGGTCGACGATCTCGTCGCCTTCGCCGAGCGCGAGCAGATCTACCTCACCGTGGTCGGCCCCGAGGCGCCGCTCGCCGCCGGCGTGGTGAACGCCTTCCGCGCGAAGAACCTGCCGATCTTCGGGCCGACGCGCGAAGCCGCGCAGCTCGAATCCTCCAAGGATTTCGCCAAGCGCTTCATGCAGCGCCACAAGATCCCCACCGCCGCCTTCGCAACCTTCAGCGAGGCCGAGGCGGCGCACGCCTATGTCGACGCGCAGGGCGCGCCCATCGTCATCAAGGCCGACGGCCTCGCCGCCGGCAAGGGCGTGGTGGTCGCCATGGATTCCGCCGAGGCGCATGCCGCGATCGACATGATGCTCACCGACAACAGGATGGGCGATGCCGGCGCGCGCGTGGTGATCGAGGAATTCCTCGAGGGCGAGGAAGCCAGCTTCATCGTCATGTGCGACGGCACGCATGCCCTGCCGCTGGCCACCAGCCAGGACCACAAGCGGCTGCACGACGGCGACGCGGGCCCCAACACCGGCGGCATGGGCGCCTACTCGCCGGCGCCGGTGGTGACGCCGGACGTGCACGCCCGCGCCATGCGCGAGATCATCATGCCGACCCTGAACGGCATGGCGCAGGACGGCATTCCCTACACCGGCTTCCTCTACGCCGGCCTGATGGTCGCGCCCGACGGCAGCGTCAAGACGCTGGAATTCAACTGCCGCATGGGCGATCCGGAAACGCAGCCGATCATGCTGCGGCTGAAGAGCGACCTGGTCGACCTCGTCGAGGCGGCCATCCATTGCCGCCTGAAGAACATCGAGGCGGAGTGGGACCGCCGCGTCGCCCTCGGCGTGGTCATCGCGGCAGCCGGTTATCCGGAAGCGCCGCGCAATGGCGACACCATCCACGGCCTGCCCCCGGCAGGGGACGACTACCACGTCTTCCATGCCGGTACCGCGCTCTCCGGCAGGGACGTCGTCACCGCCGGCGGACGCGTGCTCTGCGTCACCGCGCTGGGCAGCAACGTCAGGGCAGCGCAGATGCGCGCCTACGACATCGCCGAGCAGATCGAGTTCGACGGCATGCAGATGCGGCGCGATATAGGACACCGCGCCATTCGGCGCTAGGCGGCCATCGCACCGCCGCCCGCGATGGATACCGCCGCCCTTCTCGCCTATTTCACCGGCCTGCAGGCGCGCATCGTCGCCGAACTGGCCGCCTTCGACGGCAAGGATTTCCGCACCGACAGCTGGCAGCGCCCGGAAGGCGGCGGCGGCATCACCCGCCTGATCGAGGAAGGCGAATTCTTCGAGCGCGGCGGCGTCAATTTCTCCCACGTCACCGGCAGCCACCTGCCGCCCTCGGCCAGCGCCGCCCGGCCGGCGCTGGCCGGGCGCGCCTGGGAGGCGATGGGCGTCTCGCTGGTGCTGCATCCGCGCAATCCCTACTGCCCGACCGCGCACATGAACGTCCGCTGCTTCGTCGCGCGCAAGGACGGCGAGGAGCCGGTCTGGTGGTTCGGCGGCGGCATGGACCTCACGCCCTATTACGGCTTCGAGGAGGACGCCCGCCATTTCCACGCCACCTGCAAGCAGGCGCTGGCGCCCTTCGGCGCGGAGGTTCATGCCCGCTACAAGAAGTGGTGCGACGAGTATTTCTTCCTCAGGCATCGCAACGAGCCGCGCGGCGTCGGCGGCATCTTCTTCGACGATCTGAGCGAAGGCGGTCTCGAGCGCTGCTTCGGCCTGACGCAGGCGGTCGGCAACGCCTTCCTGCCGGCATACCTGCCCCTCGCCGAACGCCGGCGCACCCTGCCCTACGGCGAGCGCGAGCGCGACTTCCAGGCCTACCGCCGCGGCCGCTACGTCGAGTTCAACCTGGTGTGGGACCGCGGCACCCTGTTCGGCCTGCAGTCGGGCGGGCGCACCGAATCGATCCTGATGTCGCTGCCGCCCATCGTGAAGTGGCGCTACGACTGGAAGCCCGAAGCGGGCAGCGCCGAGGAAAAGCTGTACACGGATTTCCTCAAGCCGAAGGACTGGGTCTGACCGCTGCTAGCCCTGCCTGCACAGCGCGGCCGCGCTGCGGTAGGCCTGGTTGGATTCCTCGCTGCGTCCGAGCTGGGCAAACAGTGCGGCCAGTTCGACATGGGCATCCTGGCTGGACTGAATGGCCAGCGAAGCCTCGAAATAGCTCTGCGCCTTGCCCCACAGCTGCTGCTCCCGGCACAGCCGGCCGAGGGCCAGCAGCAGGCGCGCATCTTCGGGATGCTTCTCCAGCCATTTCTCGGCGCGGGCAATCCGCCCCAGCGTATCGCCGCCGCGGCACTCGGCATACAGCCCGGCCAGTTCGGAATCCCATTCGGCCTCGACCTGCTGCTCGATGATGCGCTGCGCCCTCGCGCCGTCGCCGGCGGCAATCAGCGCACGCGCCGCCGCCGCCGCCAGGCGCGAGACGCGCCGCTCTTCGGCAGGCACGGCCTCCCAGTAGGCCACCAGTGCGCGGGCATCGCCCTCGCGGCCGCGCAGGTTCTCCAGGTGGGCGCGCTGCTTGAGCGGAACGGCGGCGTCCTGCGTCAGGGCGCGATGCTTCTCGAGCTGGCGCGCCACCTTCAGCACGTCGTCCCAGCGGCCCAGCCCGCGGTGCACGCGCAGCGCCAGGCGCAGCGCCGCAATGTGCCGACCGCCGCCCTCCTGCAGCGCGTCGAGCGCCGCCAGCGCCTCATCGAAGCGACGCGCATCGACGTGCAATTCCGCCTCGGTCATCAGGCGCGCGGCATGCGCTTGCGCGTCATGTTCGGCAGCGCGCTTGAGCCATTCCTCCTCGCGCCGGCCGTCGCGCAGGAAGTGCGCCGCGCGCGCCGCCACCAGCGCCGACAGCGCCGGCGCCTCCTGGGCAGCGTATGACAGGGCGGCATTCTTCAGGGCGTGGCCGTAGCGGCCCTCGAAGAGCTGCTGCACCGCCTCGCGCAGCGCCCGTACGCCCTTTTCCTGCCGCTTGCGTTCGCGAAATTCGCGTACTGCCCGGGGCAGGCGCAGCGTATGCGAAACCATGCGCAGCAGTACATGGCCAAGAAGAAAGCTGCCGATCACCGCCACGACAAACAGGTTCAGCGACAGCTCGGCGCGCCACGGCGGCAGGATGATCAGGACATAACCCTCGTTGTAGCCCAAGGCCAGCGATACACCCACGGCCAGGGCAAACAGGGCCAGCAGCCAGAGCAGGATGCGCATCACCTGGCTCCGTCGGCGCTGCTCCGCGCGGCCGCACGGCCGCTGCCCTCGGCCCTTGGGCGGGGGGCGGAGGGCAGGGTTTCGCGCTCGCGGGCAACCTTGAAATTGCGCAGCGTCGTCAGGCTTTCCCGGAGCGTCGGCAATTCCCGTCCGGCATCCGCGGCGGCGAGCTGATGCAGCGTTTCCAGTGCCGTCTGCACCGGCCGGGCGCGCGCGTCGAAATACTCTTCGACCCAGGCCCGTGCCTGCTGGATTTCCTGCCGGAACGACTTGCCGTCGCGTTGCAGCAGCGCCAGGCGGGCATTCACCAAACGCAGCTTCAGATTCTCCCGCAGGAAGAAGGCGTGAGTGGGCGACAGCAGGGCCGGATTGGGCCGATCGAGGCGCTCGACGCGGATCAGGCTCTTCAGTTCGCGCCAGAGCTCGCCCAGCAGCGTTTCCCAGTAACCGGAGGCGGCGGCAGGAACGAACGTTTCCCGGGCCGGCTCCATGCGCGGCTTGGCTTCGAAGGCGAGGGGCAGCGTGTCCACGGCGCGGACGACGCCCTCGATGCGCAGCGCGATGCCCGGCACGTCGGCCAGCGGCAGCGCCTTCAGTTTCTCGATGTCATGCGCGATCACCTTGCGCAGCGGCAGGAATTGCGCCTGCCCGGCGGCGCCCAGCCGCGCGTCGGCGCCCTGCAGGGCGATCAGGGCCGCTTCGACATTGCCGGCGAGCTGCAACTGCTGCGCTGCCATGTTGAGCGCCTGCTCGATCTCGGCCAGCAGCCGCTCGTCGCGGCTGCGCGTCAGTTCCTGCACCATGGCGTCGAGCGCCGCCTGCTGGCTCTGCGACTCGGCCAGCTTCGCCTCCAGCGCACCGGCCTTGGCCTGCAGGGCCGCCAGCGCCTCCTGGTTCTGCCTCGCCAGCGCACGCGCCTCGCCGGCCGCCGCATCCCCGCTGGCCAGGCGCCGGGCCACTTCCTCCTGCAGCCCGGCCATGCGGCTGCGCGAGTCGATCCATTGCCAGGCCATGAGCGCCAGTGCCGCGATCGCCACCCAGGCGACAGGGCGGCGCAGGGCCGACAGCGCCTGTTGCAGGCGGCCGGGGCGGGCGGGTGAAGTCAGTGCGTCCTGTTCCATCATCGATCCATGTCGTTGCGGCCAAAATGCGCTTCCAGCCCCTGCAGCAGGCCGTCGTCCCCCGGGGCCGTGACGATCGCTTCGGCAAACCCCATCTGCCGGGCCTCATCCGCAATGCGCTGATGGGCGACGAACAGCGGCACTGCCTTCAGCGCCGCCTCGCCGGCCGCGCCAACCATCGCCACCAGGTTGCGCAGCCCCTCGCTGCTCGTCACCGTCACCGCATCGATTCCGCCCTGCGCGAGCAGGGCGCGCAGCGGCGCCGCATCGATGTCCGGCCGGCCACGCCGGTAGCAGGGAATGCGCGCCACCCGTGCACCGCGCGCCTCCAGCGTTTCGCCGAGCAGCTCGCGGCCACTGTCGCCGCGGAAGATCGCCACGCGCCTGCCGCGTATCGCATCCGCGGCGAATTCCGGCCGCTGCAGCAGCGCCTCGCTGTCGAAGCGCCCGCCGGCCGGCGTGACGATCTGCGTCACGCCAAAACGGGCGATGGCGCGCGCGCTCGTCTCGCCCATCGCCGCCGCGACAACCCGCTCCGGCCAGGCACGCTGCGCAGTGATGGCGCCCAGCGCCTTCTCCACGGCATTCGGACTGACGAAGACGGCAATGTCAAAGACGTCGATCCGTTCCGCCGCAGCCTGCAAGGGCCCGGGGTCGGCTGCATCGAATATCGCCAGCACCGGGAAGCGCACCGCGATGCCGCCGCGCGCCTCGATCTTCCCGGCCAGCTTGTCGGCCTGCTCCGCCGGCCGCGTCACTACAATGCGCCGGCCAGACAAGGTGTGTGTTCTATTCATCCGCCCAGCGCGGCCAGGATCTCTTCCGCGCCGCGCGCACGCAATTCATCGGCCAGGTTCTGGCCGAGCGCCTCCGGTTCGGCCGGGTCGCCGCGCAATTCCGCGCTGAGCATGCGGCTGCCGTCGGGCGCGGCGACGAAGCCGCGCAGGCGCAGCTGCCCGCCATCGATTTCCCCGAAGGCGCCCAGCGGCACCTCGCAGCTGCCCGCCAGCGCGCGCGAGACGGCACGCTCGGCGCGCACGCAGGCGGCAGTGCCGGCATCGGCGAGCGGCGCCATCCAGGCCGCCACCTCGGGCCGGGCTGCCAGCGCCTCGATGCCCAACGCCCCCTGCCCCGCCGCCGGCAGCGAAAGCTCGGCGGGCAGCTCGGCGCGGATGCGATTGGCAAGACCGAGCCGGGTGAGGCCGGCAGCCGCAAGAATGATGGCATCGTACTGGCCCTCGTCGAGCTTGCGCAGCCGCGTATCGAGGTTGCCGCGCAGGCTGGTCACCGACAGGTGGGGAAAACGCGCATGCAGTTGCGACTCGCGGCGCAGGCTGGAGGTGCCGATCACGCCGCCGGGCGGGACATCCTCGAGGGCGGCGTACTTGTTCGAAACCAGCGCGTCGAAGGGATTCTCGCGTGCCGAGATGGCCACCAGCGCAAACTCCGGCTCCATCAGCATCGGCACGTCCTTCATGGAATGCACGGCGATGTCGGCCCGCCTGTCCAGCAGGGCGGTTTCCAGTTCCTTGACGAACAGCCCCTTGCCGCCGACCTTGGCCAGCGGCCGGTCGAGGATCTGGTCGCCGCGTGTCGTCATGCCGAGCAGTTCCACCGAACAGTGCGGATATAATGCCCAGAGGCGGTCGCGCACATGTTCGGCCTGCCACAGGGCCAGACGGGATTCGCGCGTGGCAATGACGATGCGCTCGGGTTGCGGCTGATTCACGGTTGGATACTCGGAGACGGTTGTGGTGATGCGCTGCCTGCGCGCAATGGCGCTGATTTTATCATGGCTGCCCCTGGCCCTCTGGGCCGCACCGCCGCAGATTGCCCCGGCACAGGATCTCGCCGCCGATGCCCGTGACATGCGGGCGCGCGGCATCGTCATGCTGGTCCTCTTCAGCCAGGCCGGCTGCCAGTGGTGCGAGCGTGCCCGCACCGAGGTCCTCGTCCCGCTTCAAGGCAACCCCGACTCGCGCCAGCGCGTCATTCTGCGCGAGGTCGCGCTCGACCGGGACACGCCCCTCAGCGACTTCGCCGGCAGGCGCACCAGCCACCGCCGCTTCGCCGCCGGCGAAGGCGCGCGCGTCACGCCGACCCTGATCGTCTACGGCCCCGACGGCGCGCGGCTGGCCGAGCCCATCGTCGGCTTCCGCCTCGCCGATTTCTATGCCGAGTACGTGAACCGCGCCATCGAGGAAGGCCTGGCGCGCATCAGGGCGCCGTCCCGCGGCAACTGACTTTTCCCGCTGCTACTTCGGCTCGCCGAGGCGAAAGAAGGTGTGCATCTTGCCGAGCAGGCTGGCATGCTGGCGCTGGCGCTCCCTGGCGTGGGCCTCGGCGCCGAGCGCCTCCTGCGCGCTGGCGAGCTGCATGTTGCGCTCGGAGAGAATGGCGGCCATTTCCCCGGCAATCGCCGGGCGCGAGCGGATGACCTCCTCGAAGCCGGCCTTGTCGAGGCGGTAGCATTCGACGTCGCTCTGCGCCGTGACGGTGGCGCGGCGCGGCTCGCCGGTGAGCATGCCCATTTCGCCGAAGACGCTGCCGGCCGGCAGCGTCGTCAGCAGGCGGCGCTCGCCGTTCTGCTCCAGCCAGACGTCGACTTCGCCCTGCACCAGGATGTAGAGCCAGTGCGCCACCATGCCCTGGCGCGTAATGACGTCGCCGCGGGCGAAGGGCGCGTAGGCGAGGCGATCGGCCAGGGTCTTCAGCTCCTCCTCGCTGAAGGAGGAAAAGATGCCGACGCCGCGCAAGGCCTTCAGCCGGCGGCCCAGTTCGCGCGCATGCACGGCCTCGCGATACGCCTCGTTCTCCTTGATCATGTGCACCGAGTATTCGGGTTCGGCGATGCGGATGCCGGCGCGCTGCAGCGCCGCCAGCACATGCACGCGCACGGCGGAATCGGTGGGATCGTCCGGACGCGGATCGATCAGCCAGTAGCGCAAGGCATAGCGGCCGTAGTTCGGCCCGAATTCCATCAGCACGCAGTTGGGCAGGGGATCGCGCGCCACGTTGGGAATGTCCGCGCTGATCGCTGCCTGCTCGACGGTCTGGATGACGCGCGCCGGCGGCGCGGCGTAATCGACGTTGAACCAGATCCAGCGCCGCCACGGCTGCGTCGCCTGCTCCGCGCTCCAGATGACGGCGAACTTGCTCTTCATGAGGAGGCTGTTGGGAACGATGATGGTCTCGCCGTTGCGGGTCTCGATGGCGGTGTAGCGCCAGCGGATGTCGATGACGCGGCCGACGATGTCGTCAACCCGGATCCAGTCGCCGACCTCGATCGAGCTGTCCAATTGAAGCGCCAGGCCGCCAAGGATGTTGCCCAGCGTCTCCTGCATGGAAAAGGCGACCACCGCCGTGATGACGGCCGAGGTGGCGACGATGCCGGAGAGGTCGACGCCGGCCAGCCGCATCCGCGCCAGGGCAAACACGACATAGGCGAGGATGACGACGATGTCCTCGATGATGCGCGGCGGCCGCAGCCCGGCAGCCGGCAGCAGCAGGCGGAACAGGCACAGGCCCGCCAGTCGAATCAGCGCCATGCCGGAGCCGATGACAAAAAACTCGTGCGCGGCCGAGGCGCCGGTACTCAGCCCGCGCGCATCGAGCAGGCCGGCCGTGAATTGGCCCGCCAGGCAGAGGGCGAAGACGCCGAGGGTGTAGCCGATCGAACGCCGGTCGCCGGGTCGCAGGTACCACAGCGCTGCCGCAAGGATCAGCGCCGCGGACGCCACATAGGGCGTCTCCTCGCGCCAGAAGTACGTCCATGCCAGCGGCAGAAGATCAATCATGGCCGCGCCCCTCGCCGGCAAATGCCGCCTTTACCGTCGGCCATTGCCGGCGCGACACCGGCAGCGTTTCCTGCAGGCCCGCCAGCAGCACCGACCAGTGCGTTTCGCCATCCTCGGCGGCGCTCTTCTCGAAGCCGGCGATCGCCTCCCGCGCCACCAGGCAGTTGCGATGCACGCGCACGAAGCGCGAGGCCAGTTCCTGTTCGAGGTGGGTCAGGGACTCGTCGAGCAGGAACTCGCGTTCGCGCGTTCGCGCCGTCACGTATTTCAGCTCCGCCTTCAGATAGAGGATGTCGGCGACAGGCACCAGCAGTATGCGGCCGCGCTCAGACACCGACAGATGGCGACGCGCCTCCGGCGCCAGCCGCGCCAGCGTCTCGCGCGCCGGCGGCGCGGCGCGGCGGGCCTTTTGCAGGGCAGCGGCCAGCCGCTGCGCCCGCACCGGCTTGACCAGGTAGTCGACGGCATTCAGCTCGAAGGCCTGCACGGCATACTGGTCGTAGGCCGTCGTGAATACCACTGCCGGCGGCTGTTCGGCCCCGGCAAGATGGCGCGCGAGTTCGATGCCGTCCATCTGCGGCATGCGGATATCCACCAGGGCCACATCGGCCGGCGACTCGCCCAGGCGTGCCAGCGCCTCGATGCCGTTGGCCGCCTCGCCGACGAGTTGATTCGGCACCTCGGCGGCGATATCCGCCAGCAGCGCCTTGATGCGGGCCCGTGCCGGCGCTTCGTCATCGACGATGAACACGCGCAGTGCGTCGCTCATTTCGCGGCTCCCTTTCGGTAGGGCAGCCGAATCTCGACCCGGAACCGTCCTTCTTTCGCTTCCGTTTCCAGGCGCGCCTCGAGGTCATAGAACAGCATCAGCCGCTCGCGGATGTTTTCCAGCGCCATGCGGTTGCCGGCGTGCTGGGCATTCTCGCCATGATACGGATTCGAGAGGACGATGCGGATCTCCTCGCCCTCGCGCGTTGCACGAATCGTCACCGTCGCCGGCTGCGGAGCCGGCTCGACACCGTGGTAGACGGCATTTTCCAGCAGCGGCTGCAGCATCAGCGGCGGCACCTGGGCGTCCGCCGGGCAGGCGTCGACATCCCACGCCACGTTCAGGCGTTCGCCCAGGCGCAGGTGCTCCAGCTCGAGGTACTGCCGGCACAGCGCGAACTCCTCGCCCAGCGTCACCAGCTCCCTGTTTTCG
>Ga0209476_10001304_pt1:0-12500 | contig 16829 bp, 9 predicted proteins | sample KloWWTrecipitate_FD_187179 | JGI IMG/M metagenome (GOLD analysis project Ga0209476, IMG submission 187179) | Active sludge microbial communities from Klosterneuburg, Austria, studying microevolution and ecology of nitrifiers - Klosterneuburg... | ecosystem: Engineered > WWTP > Aerobic... | reverse complement strand
ATAACGGCGTCATCGGCATCGACAACGGCCTACCCTGGCGACTGAAGGCCGACCTGCAGCGTTTCCGCGCGCGGACCATGGGCCATCCTATTCTGATGGGACGCAGGACCTGGGAGTCGCTGGGACGCCCCTTGCCCGGCCGGCGCAACCTTATCGTCACGCGTGACCCGCAGTTCCACGCCGAAGGCGCCGAGGTTTTCCACGATCCGGAGGGCGCTATCGCTGCGGCAGCCGATGCAGATATCCTGTTCGTGATTGGCGGCGCCCAGGTCTACACCACACTGCTGCCCCTCGCGGATCGCCTCGAACTGACCGAAGTATGGGCCGATGTCCAGGGTGATGCCCACTTCCCCCCCTTCGATCGCGCAGACTTTCTCGAAGAGCGGCGCGATGCACGGACCGCCGATGCCGACAACGAATTTGATTTCGACTTTGTCGAGTACCGTCGGCGCTGATCAAGCGGCAAGGGCCAGAAGTGACAAGGGCCGCAATGTGCGGCCCTTGTCACTTCTGAAAACGGTAAAACACCGGCTGCCTGATCAGTCCCTGACGCAATCGACGTGGTACCGTCCATCCTCCCCCTTCACCAAGCCGTGGATATCGGTCTCGAAACCCGGGAACCGGGCATTGAAGTCGCGCGCAAACTTCAGGTAACGCACGATGGTCGCGTTGAAGCGTTCACCCGGAATGAGCAGCGGGATACCCGGCGGATAAGGCGTGACCAGCATCGCAGTGACTCGCCCTTCCAACTCATCCAGCGCCACGCGCTCAATATCACGATGCGCCATCTTGGCCCAAGCGTCGGCCGGCTTCATCGCCGGCACCATGTCCGACAGGTACATCTCCGTCGTCAGGCGGGCGATGTCATGCGACGTGTAGAAACTATGAATCTGGTTGCACAGGTCTTTCAGGCCAACGCGCTCGTAACGCGGATGCTTGGCGATGAACTCAGGCATCACGCGCCACAAAGGCTGGTTGCGATCGTAATCATCCTTGAACTGCTGGAGCTCGGTCACCATCGTGTTCCAGCGGCCCTTGGTGATGCCGATGGTGAACATGATGAAGAAGGAGTAGAGACCTGTCTTCTCGACGATGATGCCGTGCTCGGCGAGATACTTCGTGACGATCCCCGCCGGAATGCCCGTGTGGTCGGCAAAGTCGCCATCCATGTTAAGGCCCGGGGTGATGATCGTGGCCTTGATCGGGTCGAGGATATTGAAGCCCTCGGCCAGGTCGCCGAAGCCGTGCCAGCTTTCGCCAGCCTTCAGCGTCCAGTCCTCACGGCTGCCGATGCCTTCCTCAGCGAGGAACTCCGGACCCCACACCTTGAACCACCACTCTTCGTCACCAAACTCGGCATCCACCTTGCGCATCGCGCGACGAAACTCGACCGCCTCGGACAGCGATTCGTTCACCAGTGCCGGCCCGCCTGGTGCTTCCATCATCGCCGCGGCCACATCGCAGGACGCGATGATCGCGTACTGCGGCGAGGTCGATGTGTGCATCAGATAGGCCTCGTTGAAAATGTCGCGGTCGAGCTTGCGCGTCTGGGAGTCCTGCACGAGGATCTGCGACGCCTGACTGAGGCCGGCCAGCAACTTGTGTGTCGATTGGGTCGAAAACACCATGGACTCGCGGCAGCGCGGGCGATCAGCGCCAATCGCATGGTAGTCGCCGTAGAAGTCGTGGAAAGCGGCATGCGGCAACCACGCCTCGTCAAAATGCAAGGTATCGATCTGACCGTCGAGCATGTCCTTGATGGTCTCGACGTTGTACACCACGCCGTCGTAGGTCGACTGCGTGATGGTCAGGATGCGCGGCTTCTTGCTCCTGGCCTCATGCGCGAAGGGATTCGCCGCGATCTTCTTCTGGATGTTCTCCATCGAGAACTCCCGCAGCGGGATCGGACCAATGATGCCGTAGTGGTTGCGCGTCGGGGTGAGGAAGACTGGCACCGCACCGGTCATGATGATCGAGTGGAGGATGGATTTGTGGCAATTGCGGTCGACGACGACGATATCGCCGGGTGCAACCGTCGTGTGCCACACCATCTTGTTCGATGTCGAGGTGCCGTTGGTGACAAAGTAAAGATGGTCGCAGTTGAAAATGCGCGCGGCGTTGCGCTCGGACGCAGCTACCGGCCCGGTGTGGTCAAGCAACTGGCCGAGTTCATCCACCGCATTACACACGTCGGCGCGAAGCATATTCTCGCCGAAAAACTGGTGAAACATCTGCCCCACCGGGCTTTTCAGAAAAGCGACGCCACCCGAGTGACCCGGGCAGTGCCACGAATAGGAACTGTCCGCCGCGTAGTGCACCAGCGCGCGGAAGAACGGCGGTGCCAGCGAATCCAGATAATGCCTGGCCTCGCGCACCACGTAGCGCGAAATGAATTCCGGTGTGTCCTCGAACATGTGGATGAAGCCGTGCATCTCGCGCAGCACGTCGTTCGGAATATGCCGTGTGGTGCGCGTCTCGCCATGCAGGAAGATCGGAATGTCGGCGTTGCGGAAACGGATCTCCTCAACGAAGGCACGCAGATCGGCGATAGCCTTGTCCGAAGCCTCGGGCGAGGAAAACTCGTCGTCATCGATCGACAGAATGAAGGCCGAGCCACGGCTTTGTTGCTGAACGAAAGAGGTCAGGTCGCCGTAGCTTGTGACGCCAAGAACCTCGATGCCCTCCTCTTCGATCGCCTTTGCGAGCGCACGAATCCCCAGCCCCGAAGTGTTCTCCGAGCGGAAGTCTTCGTCGATGATGATGATGGGGAAGTGGAATTTCATCCTGATCGTCTCCAGAGGAATCCTACGGGACAGCAAAACCGGCAGTGAGCTCCGGTGAGTGCTGCCCGCGCAGCTACCGAAAGTGATTCAAAAAGCGCAAAGGGCCGTCAGACGGCCCCGTGAATACGTCATCAACCGCGTCGCGGATCAGATTTTCGGCAACGTGACGCCGGTCTGACCAAGGTATTTGCCACCGCGATCCCGATAAGAGGTCTCGCACACTTCATCCGCCTCGAAGAACAGCATCTGCGCCACGCCTTCGTTGGCATAAATCTTCGCCGGCAGCGGCGTGGTATTGGAGAACTCGAGCGTGACGTGGCCCTCCCATTCCGGTTCTAGCGGCGTGACGTTGACGATGATGCCGCAGCGCGCATAGGTGCTCTTGCCCAGGCACACCGTCAGCACACTGCGCGGGATGCGGAAGTACTCGACCGTGCGCGCCAGGGCGAAGGAGTTCGGCGGAATGATGCAGACATCACCGGTGAAATCGACGAAATTGCGCGCATCGAAGTCCTTCGGATCAACAATGGTCGAATTGATGTTGGTAAAGATCTTGAATTCGTTCGCCACGCGCACATCGTAGCCATAGCTCGACGTGCCGTAGGAGACGATCCGCCCGCTGGCGTTGGTCCGCACCAGTCCGGGCTCAAAGGGCTCGATCATGTCGGCCTCCTGGGCCATGCGGCGGATCCACTTGTCGGATTTGATGGACATGAGCGCGGGTTCCAGCGGTTACGTTGCGACCATCGAGGGTCGGAAAAGCCGAGTAGTGTAGGACAAGCGCTGCGATGGTGAAAGCCTTTGCTCCACCCGCCCCGGTTGCCAACCTAGGTACCAACAGTGGCAACGGCAACTCTGGCTCCCCGGCCGGGCGTCCTTTCTCCAACGCCGGGGAGCCGCATGCCCTCAGCTTTGCTTTATGACGATGCTCGGGAACTTGTGTGTCATGTCCTTCGACTTCTCGGCAACGCGAACCGCCACTTTGCGCGCAATCTGCTTGTAGATCGCGGCAATGCGCCCGTCCGGATCGGACACCACGGTAGGCGCGCCGCTGTCGGCCTCGGAGCGGATCTGGATGTCGAGCGGCAGCGCACCCAGGAAGGGAATGCTGAAATCCGCACACATCTTCTCACCGCCACCCTGGCCGAAGATGTGCTCTTCATGACCACACTTCGAACAGATGTGGATGCTCATGTTCTCCACCACGCCGAGGATCGGCACGCCGACCTTCTCGAACATCTTCAGTCCCTTACGGGCGTCGAGCAGGGCGATGTCCTGCGGCGTGGTGACAATCACCGCACCGGTCACCGGCACGCTCTGCGACAGCGTCAGCTGAATGTCACCCGTGCCCGGCGGCATGTCGATGATGAGGTAGTCGAGATCTTTCCAGAGCGTGTCCTTCAGCATCTGGTTGAGTGCCTGCGTTGCCATCGGGCCACGCCACACCATCGGCGTATCCTGCTCGATCAGGAAGCCGATCGACATGGCCTGGATGCCATAGGCCTCCAGCGGAACCATCGTCTTGCCGTCTTCCGACACCGGGCGCTGGTCACCGATCCCCAGCATTTGCGGCTGTGACGGCCCATAGATGTCGGCATCCAGAATGCCGACTCGACCGCCCTCTGCGGCCAGCGCTAGCGCCAGATTGACTGCGGTGGTGCTCTTGCCCACGCCGCCCTTGCCGGACGCAACGGCGATGATGTTGCGTACGTTCGGCAGCAACTTCACCCCCTGTTGCACGGCATGCGCGATGACCTTGCTGCTCACCTGGATATCCACACGACCGATACCCGGCACGGTCGCCAGCGCACCGGCCAGCAGCGCGCGAATTGGTTCGTGCTGGCTCTTCGCCGGATAGCCCAGTTCGACCTCGAAGGCAACGCTGGAGCCCTCCACCATCAAGTTGCGGATACAGCGGGCAGAAACGAAATCCTTGCCGGTGTTCGGGTCGATCACCTGCTTTAGCACGTCGGTTACGGTTTGTTGATCAAGACTCATCGCGTTTTCCTTGATAATCGGTGCACCCGCAACGGGGGTGAAGACGGCAGAATCATACCGGAGCCGTCGCAAACGCTCACCTGCGCCGCCATCAGGGTCTCCCGACGCGCGGATGGCGAAGCGCTCCGGAACCCCGGCCGGACATCGTCACTGGCCCCCTGCCGCCGTTCGCGACAACCGCGTATCGAACAATGCCTTCATGAAGCGCTCTCCTAGATGACCATCCGCATCGCTCCACAACGCTTTAGTTTTTCCCTTTTGATTTCACTCGGCACGGCCCTGCTGCTGTCGGCTTGCGCCAGCCCTGGCACGCGCGATGCACGCAGCGCAGCTGCCGACGATCCGATCCATCGCCACGCACTCGTCCGTCAGGCCAGCCCCACACCGGACTGGGGTCGGCTGCGCGAGCTGCTGAGCACGGCGACCGAATCTCTGCCCGGCATCACGGTCGGTGCAGCCGACACGCAGGGCTTTCGAATCGAGATTCCAGTAGCGGACGGCTTCGCCTCGGGCAGCACGGTCATCCGCCCCTCCCTCGCCACAGCGCTCGACCCGATTGCCCAGATCCTCGCCGGGGAGCCCGGCGTCGCCATCAAGCTCATCGGCCACACTGACAGCCAGGGCGGCGAAATGGTGAATTTGCGCCTGTCGATCGAACGCGCCGAGTCTGTTGTCACCTATCTCGGCGAGCGCGGCATTGCTTTCGAGCGCCTCAGCGCCGACGGCCACGGTGAAGCCGACCCCCTGACCAGCAACGCCACCGAAGCGGGGCGGGCACGCAACCGCAGGGTCGAACTACAGCTGCGCGTGATGCCCTGATCCAGCTCGGGCACGGGCTGTAGTTGCAGGTCCCGCCAGGCGCTCGGCGGCAAGCGCCGCGCTTTGATAAACTTGCGTTCTTTGAATCTGCCGAACACACCATGCCCCGCAAGATCCTCGTCACCAACGCCCTGCCTTACGCAAACGGCGACATCCACCTCGGCCACCTGGTCGGCTACCTCCAGGCCGACATCTGGGTGCGCTACCAGCGCATGCGGGGCCATTCGGTGCACTACGTCTGTGCGGACGACACCCATGGCACGCCCGTCATGCTGCGCGCCGAAAAGGAAGGTCTGACGCCCGAGCAGCTCATCGAGCGCGTGCATGGCGAACATCTGCGCGACTTCACTGCCTTCGGCGTCGCCTTCGACAACTACCACTCCACACACAGCGCCGAGAACCGTTTCTACGCCGAGGACATCTACGGCAAGCTCAAGGCCGGAGGGCTGATCGATACGCGCTCGATCGAGCAGTACTACGACCCGGTCAAGGAAATGTTCCTGCCCGACCGTTTCATCAAGGGCGAATGCCCCAAATGCGGTGCCGCCGACCAGTACGGCGACAACTGCGAGGCCTGCGGCGCAGCCTATGCTCCCACCGAGCTCAAGAACCCCTACTCGGCCGTATCCGGCGCCAAACCGGTACTGAAAACCTCGGAACACTACTTCTTCCGCCTGTCGGACGAGCGCGCGGTGGACTTCCTGCGCAGCTGGACGCGCGGCAGCAACGCCATCGGCGAGCGCCGCCTGCAGATCGAAGCCGCCAACAAAATGAAGGAATGGCTCGGCGAGGACGGTGAGAACAAGCTCTCCGACTGGGACATCTCACGTGACGCGCCCTACTTCGGCTTCGAGATTCCCGGGGCACCGGGCAAGTATTTCTACGTCTGGCTCGATGCGCCCATCGGCTACCTCGCCAGCTTCCGTAACCTGGCTGAAAAGCGCGCGGCCAGTGCGGAACCTATCGTCGTCGAGGAGTACACCGACGCCGCCCGCGCGGCGGCGGCCGGCACCGAGATGGTGCACTTCATCGGCAAGGACATCCTCTATTTCCACGCCCTGTTCTGGCCCGCAATGCTCAAGTTCGCCGGCTATGCCACGCCCAGCCAGCTATGTGTGAACGGATTTCTGACCGTTGACGGCGCCAAGATGAGCAAGAGCCGCGGCACCTTCATCACCGCGCATTCCTACATCGCACAAAAGCTCAACCCCGAGTGGCTGCGCTACTACTTCGCCGGCAAGTCGAACGGCACCATGGAAGACGTCGACCTCAACCTCGACGACATGATCGCCAAGGTCAATTCCGACCTCGTCGGAAAGTTCGTTAACATCGCCAGCCGCTGCGCCGGTTTCATCGGCAAGCGCTTCGACGGCAAGCTGGGCGAAGTCGATGCCACCGCCTGTGCCGACTTCGCCGCCGCGTGGACAGACGGAAAGATCGCAACCGCCTACGAAGAGCGCGACTTCAGCCGTGCGCTGCGCGAAACGATGCGCCTGGCCGACATCGCCAACCAGTACGTTAACGACCACAAGCCCTGGGAACTGGCGAAACAGGAAGGCCAGGAAGCCCACCTGCACACGGTGTGCAGCACCGCGCTGACGATGTTCCGCGACCTCGCGCGCTACCTCAAACCGGTGCTGCCGGCGCTGGCTGCACAGGTCGAGGACTTTCTCTCGATTCCAGCGATGAACTGGCTGTGCGACTGGGCGCCACTGCCTGCGGGCCACGCCATCCAGCCCTACAGCCACCTGATGACACGCGTCGAACGCAAGCAGATCGATGCCCTGCTCGAAGCCAATCGCGAATCGCTCGCCCCGGCTGTGGCTGCGACGGCGCCAGGCAAGGACGCAGCGAACGCCCAGGCCGCCAAAGCCACCTCCTCGCCACAGCGTCACGCCGAAAAGCAGCAGCATGCCGCGCAATCGGCCGAGGCTGCTTCGCCCCACATCAGCATCGACGACTTCACCAAGGTCGACCTGCGCATCGCCAGAATCGTCAATGCCGAGCACGTCGAAGGCGCCGACAAGCTGATCCGCCTGCACCTGGACATCGGCGAGACCGACGAGGCCGGCAATCCGAAGCCGCGGCAGGTGTTTGCCGGCATCAAGTCGGCCTACGATCCGGCAACGCTGATTGGGCGCCACACGGTCATGGTCGCCAACCTCGCGCCGCGCAAGATGAAGTTCGGCATGAGCGAAGGCATGGTGCTGGCTGCCTCCGACCCGGACGGCAAGACTGGCGGCCTCTATATCCTGTCACCCGATGCCGGCGCCAGCGCGGGCATGCGAGTAAAATAGACACCATGCCTTTGACGCCCTCGAAACGCTGGATCATCCTGCATCACGCAGGGCGAGGGCGCCTGTCTCCCTGATGCCGCCCGGACGGGTGGCAGCGCCAAGCCTCGTTTGCACCCGAAGCGGAGACAGCATGAAGATCCAGTTCCGACCCAAGCTCCTCGACACCCTGCCCGGCTACAACCGGGCCGGCTTCGTCCAGGACCTCTCTGCCGGCATCACCGTCGGCGTGCTCGCGCTGCCACTGGCGATGGCCTTTGCCATCGCCTCGGGCATGTCTCCCACCGCCGGCGTGTGGACCGCGATTGTCGCCGGTCTGCTGATCGCCGTGCTGGGCGGCTCGCGGGTGCAGATCGGCGGCCCCACCGGCGCCTTCATCCCGATCATCTACGCCATCGTCGCCGACTACGGCGTGCAGAACCTGCTCATCGCCACGATGATGTCGGGCATTCTGCTGTTCGCCATGGGCGCGCTGCGGCTGGGCAACATGATCCGCTTCATCCCGCTGTCCGTCGTCATCGGCTTCACCAACGGTATCGCAGTTGTCATCTTCATTTCGCAGATCAAGGACTTCCTTGGACTGCAGAGCGACGACCTGCCGGGCGAGTTCTTCGCCAAGATGGCGGCCCTGTGGGCTGCCCTGCCGACGATCGACCCGGCAACCGTCGCCGTTGCCGTCGTGTCGCTGGTCGTGCTGCTCGCCTGGAACCACAAGGCAAAAACAATCAGCTGGATGGCCCGTATGCCCGGCCCGCTCGCCGTGCTGATCATCATGACCGTGGTGAATGCCCTGTTCGCACTACCGGTGGACACCATCGGTAGCCGCTTCGGCGGCATCCCGCAGGAACTCCCGAACATCGGCCTGCCAGAACTCAGCCTGGGCACGCTGGGCAAGCTGGTGGCACCGGCGATCACCATTGCCCTGCTCGGTGCCATCGAGTCCCTACTGTCGGCCCGCGTCGCCGACAGCCAGATCGACGATCGCCACGATCCCAACCAGGAATTGATGGCACAAGGCATCGCCAACGTCGCCGCCCCGCTGTTCGGCGGCTTTGCCGCCACCGGCGCAATCGCCCGCACCGCCACCAACATCCGCAGCGGCGGGCGCACACCGATCGCAGGCACCCTGCACGCCCTGGTGTTGCTGGCCATCGTGCTGGTACTGGCGCCGGCGGCCAGCCACATCCCGCTCGCTGCCCTGTCGGCCATCGTCGTCATGGTGTCGGTCAACATGGGCGAATGGCATGCCTTTGCGCCCAAAGAGCTGGCGCGCTATTCGCTGCCCTACCGCACCATCCTGCTGGGCACCTTCTTCATCACGGTGTTCTTCGATCTGACGCTGGCCGTCGAACTGGGCATGGTGCTGGCGAGTCTGTTCTTCATCTACCGCATGTCCGATCTGACCCGGATCGAGCGCGTGCCGCTGGAAGAACGCTACGGCGTCGAGGCGATGAACCGGGAGGACGGCAGCCCGCGCATTCTGGCCTACAGGATGTTCGGCAGCCTGTTCTTTGGCGCGGCCAACAAGCTCGAGAACCTGCTGTTGATGCAGCACGGCCACCCGGACGTGGTCATCCTGGATCTGGACAAGGTCGTCAGCATCGACACCACCGGCCTAGACATCCTGCAGACCCTGCACCGCAACCTGCAAAAGCGGGGCGCTCACCTGATCCTGTGCGGCCTCAATTCGCAACCCGGTTCGATCGTGTTCCGCTCCGGTTTTATGGACAAACTGGGGGACGAGAACATCACCGTCAACATCGCCGACGCCCTGCTGCGAGCGCAATGGCTCAGCGGCAAGGGCACGGAGATCGCCTATACCTGAGCGGCCCCGGCCTGCCGCGCAGCCGCTCAGTTAGGATAGATCACATCCACCGATTCGGGCGGCAGCCATTCGCGCAGGCTTTCCAGCAGCGCGTCATCCAGCCGCACCCGCCAGCCATCTCCCAGGGGCAAATCGGCCTCGGCCGCGGCATTGCGGTAGCTGACGCGAATCGGGCAGGCCCCTTCGCGGAAGGGCTCGAGCAGCGTCTGCAGCTTGCTGGCCGCTGCCAGCGCGCCGCCCGAGGCATCAACCTCGCCGTTGATGCGCAACTGCAAGGCGCGGGCAAAGCGCCCACGCGCTTCGCCCAGACTCAGCAGGCGATCGGCGATGATGCGCAGCCCACCTGAAAAATCGTCGTTGCTGACCTTGGCCTCGACCACCAGCACCTCGTCGGTGACGATCTTGCCGCGGTTGGCATCGAGCACCTCGGAATACACCATCACTTCGCGCGGCTGGGTGCCGTCGTCAAGCAGCACAAAAGCCATCTTGCCGCGGCTGCCCATTTTGGTCCGCGTCTCCATCACCACCCCGGCCAGCATCGTGATGTCGCGCGAGGGTTCGAGCTGGGCCAGCGTGCGGCGCACAAAGCGGCGCACCTCGGGCCTGAAGGCGTTGAACGGATGGCCGGAAAGGAAGAAGCCGATCGCCAGCTTCTCTTCCTTCAGGCGCTCACGCTCGGTCCATGGCCGAACCCTGGCGAAGTCGGGCGCGGCCCCCGCAGCCTCCGGCAGCATGTCGAACAGGCCGCCCTGCATGGCATTGGCCGCCGCCTGCTCGGCCGCTTCCATGGCCAGCGCCACGGTCGCCATCAGTTGCGCGCGGTCCAGCCCCTGGTGGCCTTCGAGGCCATCCATCGCACCGGCTCGAATCAGGGCCTCGATGACGCGGCGGTTGGCCATGCGACGGTCCACCCGCTCGCAGAAGTCGAACAGGTCGCGAAACGCCCCACCCTTGTCGCGCCCCGCAAGCATCGCCCGCACAGCTGGCTCACCCACCCCTTTCACCGCGCCCAGACCGTAGCGGATCGTCTTGCGGTCGACTGGCACGAAGCGGTAGTCGGACGCGTTCACATCCGGCGGCAGCACGGTGATGCCGTTGGCAACCGTGTCTTCGTAGAAGATCTTGACTGTATCGGTGTTGTCCAGATCGGAAGACATCGTCGCCGCCATGAAGGCGGCGCAATGATGGGCCTTGAGCCAGGCGGTATGGTAGGTCACCACCGCATATGCTGCGGTATGCGACTTGTTGAAGCCATACTCCGCGAACTTGGTCATCAGGTCGAACAGCTGCTCGGCCAGCGCCGGATCGTAGCCCTTCTGCTTGGCGCCATCGGCGATGGTGGCGCGGTGCTTGGCCATCTCTTCGGGCTTCTTCTTGCCCATCGCCCGGCGCAGCATGTCCGCGCCACCCAGGGTATAGCCGCCAATGATCTGGCTGATCTGCATCACCTGTTCCTGGTACACGATGACACCGTAGGTCGGCTCCAGGCAGGCCTTGAGATCGGGGTGGAAGTAGTCGATCTCCTGCTGGCCCTTCTTGCGCAGGATGAAGTCGTCCACCATGCCCGAGCCGAGCGGGCCGGGGCGATAGAGCGCGAGCACCGCGATGATGTCCTCGAAGCGATCGGGCGCGAGCTTTTTCAGCAGCTTCTTCATCCCGTCCGATTCGACCTGGAAGATCGCCGTGGTGTTGGCGTCCTTCAGGATCTGGTAGGCAGCAGGGTCCTCGAAGCCCAGGCTCATTAGATCGGGGCGCTCGCCGGTCATGCGGGCGATGTACTCCAGCGCCAGCTCAATGATCGTCAGGTTGCGCAGGCCAAGGAAGTCGAACTTCACCAGTCCGACCGCCTCGACATCGTCCTTGTCGAACTGCGACACCGATGTGGCATCCTCGCCGTCGGCGATGTAGAGCGGGCAGAAGTCGGTCAGCTTGCCCGGCGCGATCAGCACCCCACCGGCGTGCATGCCAACGTTGCGCGCCAGGCCTTCCAGCGGCTGCGCCAGCCCCCACAGGGTCTGAATGGCCTCGCCGTCGTTGCCGTCCTTCATCATCTCGCCGATCTGCTGCTCCATCTCATAGGCCTTGTTCAGCGAGACGGGCTTGGCCCCTTCGATCGGGATCAGCTTGGACAAACGGTCACACAGGCCATAGGGCAGATCGAGCACGCGGCCGACGTCGCGCACCACGGCCTTCGAGGCCATGGTGCCGAAGGTGGCGATCTGGCTCACCGCGTCCTTGCCGTAGCGCTCGCGCACGTACTCGATGACGCGATAGCGGTTGTCCTGGCAGAAGTCGATGTCGAAGTCGGGCATCGACACCCGCTCCGGGTTCAGGAAGCGCTCGAACAGCAGGGCATACTCCAGCGGATCGAGGTCGGTGATATCGAGCGCATAGGCCACCAGCGAACCCGCACCCGAGCCGCGACCCGGCCCGACCGGCACAGCGTTCTTCTTCGCCCAGCGGATGAAGTCGGCCACGATCAGGAAGTACCCGGGGAAGCCCATCTGAACGATAGTGTCGGTCTCGAACTTCAGCCGGTCCTCGTAGCGCGGGCGCTGCCGCTCACGTTCCCCTGCATCGGGGTAGAGCTGGGCCAGGCGGCGCTCGAGACCGTCGCGAGCTTCCTGCACCAGAAAGTCGTCCAGCGTCATCCCTTCCGGCGTCGGGAACAGCGGCAGAAAGTTTTTCCCCAGCTGCACCGTCAGCGAGCAGCGGCGCGCGATTTCGACCGCGTTCTCAAGCGCCTCGGGAATGTCAGCAAAGAGCGCGCACATCTCCGCC
>Ga0209476_10001301_pt1 | contig 16834 bp, 12 predicted proteins | sample KloWWTrecipitate_FD_187179 | JGI IMG/M metagenome (GOLD analysis project Ga0209476, IMG submission 187179) | Active sludge microbial communities from Klosterneuburg, Austria, studying microevolution and ecology of nitrifiers - Klosterneuburg... | ecosystem: Engineered > WWTP > Aerobic digester... | reverse complement strand
CGGTGCAACCGTACTCCGCCGTCAGTTGCCGCAGCATCCCAGTCACCGGTCTCATGACCTCCGGTGGGAACGCCTGAGCTTCGTCAAAGATGATCGCGGACCGGGCGATGTTGTGGATCTTCCGCACGTCCGAGGGGCGATTCGAGAAGAGGCTTTCGAAGAATTGCACTGCAGTGGTGATAACGATCGGAGCGTCCCAGTTCTCGGCGAGGAGCCGCTGCCGCACCTCGCGCAACGCTCCACCCTCCGGCTCGTTCGACCCGGTCGTCCCAATGTTCGAATGGTGCTCCAGGACAACGCTCCCCCATGCCCGTTCTCCCACTGCTGCTCGAATCACTGCCGCGTTCTGTTCGATGATCGCGAGGAATGGCACCACGAAGATGATCCGTCGCAGACCGTTGCGTTCGGCGTGTGCGAGGGCAAAAGCCAGGGATGCAAGCGTCTTGCCACCACCCGTCGGGACCGTGAGGGAGAAGAACCCGGGGCGATCCTTGCTGGCGCCGACCGCAGCGCGTAGGACTTCGTCGCGGGCGCGCGTCACATCGGATTCGGTTCGCGACGCCCTAAGAGCATCGATGTGCGCCAGTACGTTCTGCTTGCGGGCCTGGGCGCTGAGTGGCTCCACCGCCGTTCGCAGTGCCGGGAGCCACTCGCTCATCCACGCCTCAGCATCGAGCCGGTCGGCGTCCACCAGGCACGACAGCAACATCCGTGTGCGCAGCTCCATGGCAATATCGGGCCTTGCCACGGCGCTGGCGGCCGGGAGAACGTTCGGCAGCACACCGTCTTCCCTTGCGCGTCGCCAGACCATCGCCGCGCGCTCGGCAACGCTGCGCGGCGGTTCCAGCCCTGCCGTCCGCTCCGTCCTTGTGAAGAGATCCTTTACACCCGCGCGTGCCCCCAGCCCTCCGTGGTGTCCGTAGACCGCAAACGCACACTCGATGGCATTCGATTGGGCCGCGAGCAGCGCGCCGTGCGCCGCGTGCTCCACGAACTCGCGATCCTGCTGCTGGAGGTGCCGCTGGAACTCGTCTGAGTATTTCCCCAGGTCGTGCAGCCACCCCGCTTGTTCGCCAAGCGGCCGCGGCAGCCCCGCCTCTTCGGCAAATCGTCCCGCCAGCCGCGCAACGTTGGCGAGGTGCGTTCGGAGCAGTTGCCGTTCCCCGGTGATCCCCCCGCTCCTTGCGTAATACAACGCGGCCGCCCTCCTGATTTGGATGGCGCGGAGTCTACACTGTTCTTCCTCGCCTTTGCCGCGGTCCATGCCTTTCATCTCTGGCAGCCTTCCACTCCGCCACCGCTCTCGCGGCGCACTCTCGACACTTGCCATAAGTAGCGAGGATGTGCTCCCCGCACCCACCGGGGCACTTCTTCGTCTCACGGCTTCCCTGGGTACCAGGATCTACAAGATCATCCCGGTAGTGGGGTGGCGAATTGTCACAGCGCGGTAGAAAGTGACGGATCACCTCGGCAGCGGTCAGCTGGCGAAGGTTGTCCCGCGGGCCCACATACACCGACCCCAGCCCACGCAAGTCCCGCTCGATGTCCGCCCCTCGGCGTCTTGCCGTCTTGAGCTCTTCCGACAGGTGCTGAAGGTCCAGGTAGTACCTCCGAAGCAGCCGGTAGGTTCCCTGCGCCCTCTTGGGCGCTCCACGGTCACGAGAACCACCAGACCGCGCTCGAAACGAGGCACGTTGCACCTCAGCCCTCACACTCCACTCGTTGGGCACCTGCGGCCCGCGGCTCATGCCGTCGTCGCCCACCGTGGCTCCCAGCGGAGGATGTCATCCCAGATCGTCGGGTCCCGCTTCCACCCGCTCAGCGTCTTCCGGTCCACCCGTGCGAACCTCGTGACGTACTCGCGCGAAAGATGTCGGCCGCCACCTGCCACAACAGCGGCAAGCAGAAACGCGTTGCGCCGTCGCGGAACGTCCAGGAGCGTGGCCGGAAGCGAGACGGCCAGATCGTTGTCCGGCAGTTCGCACTCGAACGACTCCAGCACCGCCGCCAGCCCCCGCAGAACGAGGTACTGCCGATCGACCGCCCAGTACCGCATCCCTTTGGGGTGCTCGACCCAGCGCGCGATGTGTCGGCCCCGGTAGATGCGTCGCAGCTCGCGCGCGACATCCAGGGTCAGCACCCGCCCCGCGCCATCGGCGTCCAGCGCCCGTCCCACCGCGTAGACGAGCACCACGCCGTGCTCTCCCTTCTGCATGGCACCGCTCGCCAGCCGCGCCGGCATGGTGATGATGAGCGCGCCGCCGGGATTCCTCCGTGGCATAGCTAGCCTCTTGCCCTTCACGCCGCAGGCCCCCAGGCCGGCCCTTCTACCGGTGTCGCCAGCACGGCCTCGAGCGCGGCCCGTGGAATGACCCATCGGTTGCCGATGCGAATCACGGCCGTGGGAAACTCTCCGCGCCGGATCGCTTCATAGGCCAGTGTCCGCCCGATGCCGAGCATCCGGGCAGCCTCCTCAACAGTTACCGTTTTTCGCTGCATTTCGTCCGCCATCTGGTCCTCCCTGTGTCATTTGGGTATTGACGATCCGGATGGTCGCGGGGACTATCACGGGCGGCAACGAATAACACCTCTATCCCCTGAGCGAGATGCCCAAACAACGTAATCGAATTGTTCACCCGGGCGATGAATCTAGAATCGCCGCCGAACTGCTGCCGCAGTTCCCGGTCCGGTGCGTCTATCGCCCTCAGTGGTTTTACAAAGTCCACGTCCGCCGCTCGCCGGGGGCCGTTTTTCAGTACACCCTGCTGGCAGGAAAGCGGCCGGAAGCCTACCGGCCGTTCACGATGGAGGACGTCGAGTACGTGTTCGCATACCTCGCCAGGGCAAGCTGGCTGCCCACCGCCGACCTTCTTGGCGCCGGGCGCGCCGCGGCCGTCAGCGGCACGATCGAGCTGTTGGACGCCGCCGGCGACCTGGGGTTCTCAGGCGTAACTCCCGACTTCACCGCCGGTAGGCCCCGGCCAATCCCGGTCGAGGAGTCGGCACTTCGGGCACTCCGGGATGTGCAGGCGCTTCGCCCCGAACTCTTCGCCCATGTTCTCGATGGCGTGGAGGGCAACCGCCACCGCGTGCCCTCCGGCCGGGCGTCGCTCGCAGCGATCATCGACACGCTCGCAGAACTCCGCTGGGCACTTCTCCTCGCCCAGGCCATTCGCCTCGAAGAACACCAGTCCCTCGCCCAATTCACCGCGCAGCTCAATCCCGGCCAGTGGGAGCGGCTCGCCCCTTACGATCCGCGATTCATCCGCGCCCCTCGACGTGCCATTGGTGCCGCGCGACTCTGGTTTTCGGCCAGGATGCTCTCCGAGGGCTTGACACCGTACAAGGTGGACCGCTTCTCCGGCCCGTTTCGCACGCAAGCCTCTCCCGCAACGCCACTTCAGTTCCTCTGGGTGACCTTGGCGGTCGCTGCGGGCGCCATCCTGCCGCCGGGTGGTGCGACCAACCTCCGCACCTGCGCCTACGAACCATGCCAGCTCACCCTTGTGGTCTCGCCTCAGCGCGTCCGCGGCGAAGCCCGCTTTTGCGGCGATCGCTGCCGTCTGGCATTCAACGCGGTGCGGGCCACCCGCGAGCGCCGTCGCCGCTCAAAATCCTTCTCTCCGGAGGCATAAGCCATGCAAGGTCATATCCGTGAACGTGGGAAGGACGTCTGGGAGGTGTCTTACGAACTCTCCTTCGACCCGAAGACAGGCCGGCGCCGCCGCCGGTCCTTCACGGTTCATGGGTCACGCAAGGAGGCGCAACGAGCCCTTACGGCCGCGCTCCACCAGCGTGACACCGGCTTCGAAATCCTTCCTGGCCGCATGAACATTTCCCAGTTCCTGCAACGCTGGCTGTCCGGCTACGCCGAAATCAACGTCGCCGCCTCCACCCTTGCCCGGTACCGCATCGCCGTGAACAAGCACCTGATCCCTCACATGGGCAACCTGCAGCTCACAGCGGTCCGACCCGTGCACATTCAGCAGCTACAGTCTGTGTGCCTGAAGGAGGGCCTCTCGCCCCGTACCGTGGTCCAACACCACCGGATCATCGCCGAAGCCCTAAAGCACGCCGTCCGTTGGCAATTGATACCCTCGAACCCGGCCGCGGCGATCAGCCCACCCAGGTTCGAAGCGCGGGACATGCAGTTCCTCTCCCAAGCGCAGCTCCACGAGCTGCTCACCGCTGCTCAGGGCAGCTTCCTCCGGACGCTCATCTACCTCGCCGTTCACACCGGTGCCCGCAGCGGCGAGCTGCTCGCCATCCGCTGGTCCGACGTGGACCTGCACACCGGGCGCCTTTCCATCGTCCGAACGGCACAGCGCATCCCCGGTGAAGGAATCGTGTTCTCGTCCCCCAAGACCCATCGCTCGCGCCGACCGGTAACGCTCTCTGCCGAGGCCGTCGGGCTCCTCCGCGAACATCGCGCCATACAGAACACCCACCGGCTCGCCCTGGGGCCTGCCTTCGAAGACCACGACCTGGTCTTCTGCCAGCCAACAGGCCGCCCCTACGAACCCGGCCAGATCTCCAGGGCATTCGGTCGACTTATCCGCTCCACCCAGCTCCCCGAAGTCCGCTTTCACGACCTGCGCCACACCGCGGCCAGCTTGCTGCTGGCGGCCGGCGTCCACCCAAAAGTGGTCAGCGAACGGCTGGGCCACGCCTCAGTTCAGATCACGATGGATACCTACTCCCACATCCTCCCCAACCTGCAACGCGAGGCCGCCGATGCCATGGACCAGATCCTCGGATCCGGCCGCATCCACGCCGCCTCGACTTAACAGGTGCCGCAGAGTCCGTTGGCAGAATGTTGGCAATCGCCGCTCTTAACAATTGGTCGCCCTGGCTTATCGTCAACTGCCAAATCCAAAATCTGGTAGGCCCGGAGAGATTCGAACTCTCGACCAATGGATTAAAAGTCCACTGCTCTACCGCTGAGCTACAGGCCCACCTCCGAGGATACCCAAGCCAACACTCTCGCGCACCGGCTTGTCGGCCCCGCACGCGTGGGGCTGTCCACGGCCTCTCGCAAGCCCGGCCCCCAACAATCCCGTCTACTTCACTACGCTTCGCCCTGTCATGTCCCATCCAGTCCGGTTCCTTTCGGTAGCACGGCTCGTGAGGCAGTGCCGCTACTCCCGGTAAGACTTCCGTGAATGCGGCACCGCGTCGCGACAGGTGCGACCCTCGACGCTATCCTTTCACCCATCCTGTCTGGTGTCGTACCAGAATTGAAAAGCGACCCTGCCGAGGGTCGGGTCGGAACTGGCGGATGCGGTTGGAGCAGCCGGAATTCCGGCGCCAGCGGCCCATCGGCTCATCGTCCGATTTGTCAGGCCATCAAACCGAACCCACGAAAGGAACCGGCCGGAGAAGTCATGGAACTGGACCGAAAAGCCATCAGCAAGCAGCCAGGCTCTGCCCGGGAAATGCCCGGCCGCCTCCTTACGCGACGCCAGGTGCTCGGCGGAGCGAGTGCGGCGGCGTTGGGCGCCGCACTCGGTGTCTCGGCGCGCCGGACGGCCTTCGGTGACGAAGACCCGCGGATCCCGCTCCGCCACTTCGCCGACCTATTGGGTATGAACCTTATTATCTTTCTCCAGGCACAGTGGCAACCCGGTAAGCCGAAGCAACTCTGGGATATTGGCGCGCGAGAATTCAACACGGGAATGGCCTTTTTCGGAATGGACCGCGTTGAGGGCCAGATGGATATGGAGCCATTCCACAAGGTTGTCGACTGGGCAAAAGCCGGCAACATGAAGTTCTTTGGGCATCCGCTTGCGGCCCAGGGCGGCCTGCCGGCGTGGATACGCTCCGACAAGTACGACACTCGCGCTGCAATGATCGAGGCCATGACGCAATGGATCCGCAAGGTCGCAGGGACGTTCCGGGGCCAGATCTACGCCTGGACTGGCGTGAACGAGTATGGGAATCCCCTGGGTGACCTGTGCCTCCAGCGTATCGGTTCCGACTACCCCGAAATCATGCTCGAGGCCGCGCGTGAGGCTGACCCGGACGCCATCCTCCTGTACAACGACGGCTGGAACCACGTGTCCACAACACCGCAAACGAAGACCACTCACGAGCTGATCGAACGGTTGCATCCCAAGGGCCTGATTGACGCCGTCGGGGTTGAGTTCCACACCAACCACTTCTTGATAGACGAAGCAGACTCCATCGCAACGATGAAGAGTTACGGACTCCCCGTCTTCGTCACGGAATTCGATTGCAATCTTCGGCTCGTGCCCGGCACCCGCGAAGAGCGGTTCGCTTTCCAGGCAGAACAATACCGAAGGGCGCTTCGCGCGGCTCTGAAGTGCGCAGTGAAGGACTTCGTGGTCTTCGGCCTCGTGGACCGGCTCTCGGCGTGGGAAACGGTCCAATACTTGCCGAACTACTCTCCGGATGCCGACGCCTGCCCGTTCGATGATGACTTCACTCCCAAGCCTGCATACTTCGCCCTCCGCGAGGTCCTCGAGGAGGCCGTAGCCGAAAAGTTCACGTCCAAAGGCGTCGGCCCGATGGTCGCTTCCGACGGCTCGTAGTCAGGCCCGACCCACCCGATCGGGAAGCCGCACCGGGGACCACGCTGACGGGGGGAAACCTGAGACGGGACAAACTCGCAGGGGCGGTAGATAAGGGGGGAGCCCGCGCCCCAACCACCGGCGAACCGAAGAGGGGCCCCCCGCCGGACCCCTCCACTCGCGCTCACTCCGTCTTGCCGGTCACGGGACCAGCCCGCTGATGTAGGCCTCGTGTTCCGCGATGACCTCGCCGACGGTCAGTTCCACACCGGGGACCCCACCACCCGCATCGATCGTTGCGGCCGAATCGCTGGACCCGGTGCTCAGCCCCGAACCCTCGGGCCACATCGCCGCATACGCATCGAAGTAGGCGTCGTGGATCTCCCGGTTGATCGCCAGGAGCTCAGCGTCGGTCAGATCGCCGAACTCGCGCACCGGGGCCGCCGGCTCCACGCCAGAGAGCGAACTGGCCAGATAGGCATCGATGTAGGCATCGTGCAGCTTGCGTTCGGCGTCGAGGATCTCGGCACTGGTCATTTCCGCGACCACGTCGAACGGAACCGGGCGAGCGGCCGAATCCACGATGTCAGCCAGCTCTGGCTCGGAGACATAGCCCGTATTCCCGGCCGCCGACGGCACGTAAGAAGTGGTCACGGTGTTGGCGCTGCCGGAATCCCGGCTGCCCCGGTCGAAGGTGATGGCGCCGGCCGTGAAAGCCGCCGCTACGGTTGCGAGGAGCCCCAGGGTGATGAGCGGGGTTCGGATGGTGTGGCCAGGGTGTGGCCGTTGCTGCGTGGTCATGGTTCGTTCCTTTCCTTCTCTCAATGGGTGCCTGGCGCCGGAAGCCGGCAGGGTCGAATCAGTGCTGGTTGGTACGCCGGAACATCGGCCACCAGTGAGCCGCGTGAGTGCCCGGGTGTTCCCGTCCCTCGCCGCCCACGGTGCTGGCGGCGTGCGCCTCCCGTTCCCGGATCAGCCGGGCTACAGTGCGTTCGTATTCGGCCGCTGTGGCGATGGCCAGGTCGAAAGTGTCCTGCGACATTGGTTCTCCTCCTTTCTTCGTTGTTGCCGTGCGCCCCCACTGTCCGGTGAGTGCCCCCTCGGCATGACGCCATCCTCTGCCCGCGGCCCCCCCCTTTCATGGCCAGAAATGGCCATTTCCAATGGCTATCCCATTGCGCCGCTGCCTCCGTGGCCCGGCGCCGGCCATCCATAACCCCATTGCGAAATGTCACGCAAGTGACTAGCATCGCCTCACTGAGGAGCACATCCAGATGTCCAGCGCGCCCGGGCTCCGTGTGGCGCAGGGCGGTCAGGTCCCCTTTGTCGGGAGGGCCAGGGAAGTCGCATGGCTGCGCCAGATCCGCGAACTCGTCCGCACCGGCGAGCCCCGCGTCGTCCTCGTCGAGGGCGATAGCGGCCTGGGCAAGTCCCGGCTCGTCCGCGAATCCATCGCCGAAGCCGATGCCGCCGCCTGGCAGACACTCTGGATCCGCATCGTGCCCGGCGCCGCCCCGCCACAAGAGTTCCTTGCTTCCTCACTGGGCGAACAGGCCCTGCGCGCCGGCATCCTCGATGCCCCCGCTTTGGATCGCCTCGCCCGCGCCGCGGAGCCGCTGTCTGCCACCGCCGCCAGCTTCGTGGCTCTCGCCGCCGGGCTTGGTGGCCGCCGCTCGCTGATCCTCGGTATCGATGACCTCCAGGCCGCCGAAGCCGGCGCCATGAACCTCTTCCAGGAATTCGTTGCCGGCCTGGCCGATACCGCCCGGACGTCCCGCGCGCGTGTCATGGTCGTCGTTACCCACCAGCCTCCGCCGCCCGGTAGCCCGCTCGCGCAGGGCCTCGCCAGGCTCGTCCGCGAACCAATCTGCCTGTCCCTGAAGCTCGATGGCCTCGATCCCTCCGAAATCGCCGAGCTCCTCAAGCACAGCCTTGGACAGCCCTGCGCACCCCGGCTCGTCGAAGCGGTCCAACGCGCCAGTGGCGGCAACCCGTTCTTCGTCATCGAACTCGCCGGCCACCTCGATCGGCAGGGAGCCCTGCTCTCACGCGATAGCGAACTCGAAATGCGCCTGCCCGGCGGCGAACTCCACCTTCCCGCGAGCGCCACGGCATCGGTCCTCGCGCGCCTCCAGGAGCTCGATCCCGCCACCACCGGCATGCTCAGAACGGCGGCGCTCCTTGGCGGGCCTTTCACCATTAGCGACCTCGCGCATGGCCTCGGGGGCGAACTCCCTCCCGGCGCACTCGACCGCGCCGCCGCCCTCGGCCTCCTGCACGAGGCTCCCGGTGGGCTCCTCTTCTCCCACGAGATCCTCCAACGCGCGATCGCCGATTCCCTTGGCCCCGCCCAGCGGCGCGATATCCACATCCAGATAGCGAGGGGCCTCCGCGATCCTTCCCCCGGCGATTCCCGCGGTCTTGTCTCGCTCGCGCTTCATCTGCTCGCTGCCGAAGGGGCCGGGATGGACCCCGTCGAACTGGGCAGCCTGTGCGACCGGGCCGGCGATGCAGCGAACAGTAGCTTCACCTGGGAATCCGCCTTGCGCCTGTTCGAGGCCGCCCTCGCCATCGTCCCCTACTTCGCATCGCTCGATCCCACCGCCCGCGGCTGGCTCCAGTGCCGCACCGCGCGCGTCAATGGCATCACGGGTAGCCGCCCCCGTGCGCGCGAGCTCTACGCTGCTGCCATCGAAAACCTTCGCGGCAGCAGCGACTTCCACGCCTGGGGGCTGGCCGTCCTGGGATGGGCACGCACTTTCACCTCCGCCGGAGAGCCAATCCCCGATGATGCCCTCGAGCGCGAATTCTCCGAGGCGGCCGGTAATGACGCACTCGACCTTCGCGTCCGCCTCCTGACCCAGCGCGCCGATGCCCTTCAACTCGCCCGCGATCCTCGCGACGAAGAGGCCGCCAGGGCCGCGGTCGCTCTCTCTACCCGGAGCACCGACCGCGAAGCGCGCGCTGGTGCCGTCGCCACTCTCGGCCTTGTCCAGATGCGGCACCTCGATCCCGCCGCTGCCCTCGCATCGTTCGAGGCGGCCGAACGCGAGACCCTCACCCTCGATAGCCCCATCGGCCGGGGTTGGGGCCCCGCCCGCAAAGCCTGGCCGATGATCGTCCTGGGCGACCTCCGGGGCGCCGCCCGCGCCGCCCGCCAGGCCGGTGATACCGCCCGCACTGCTCACGATTGGGTGCATGGCGCCCTCAGCGCCGCGTTCCTCCATTCGATCGAAGTGCTCAACGGCGATGCGGAAGCAGCGAACCTGGCCGGCCGCGAAGCTGTCCGCCTGATCGACCGTTCCACCTACCTGCAGGCCAGCTTCATCCTCGATGCCGCCGTCGCGTGGGATCGCCTCCTGCGCGCCGAGTTCGAAGAAGCCATCGACGCGGCCGCCCAGTGGAGCCAGCGCGCCGGCGCCGTCGCCTCCGCCCCCCTCCGCTTGCTGATTGCCGCCCGCACGCGTGGCGCCGATGCCGTCGCCGAAGAGCTGCTCCGCCAGCCGTGGCGATTCCCCGTACGTGATGAGCCGGACTTCGTGAGCCTTGGTCCCCTTTGCGTCTCCGCCGAACTCGCGGCCGAACTCCAGTCCGAAGAAATCGCCGGCCAGGTACTCAGCGCCCTCACGCCCGTCGCCGGCCGCGGCCTGGTGTTCAGTCTCGCCCCACCCATCCTCATCCCGCGCGCACTGGGCATCGCCGCCACGGTGGCCGGGCGCTACGTGGAGGCTGACCACCACCTCCGGGCCGCGGCGGACCTGGCCGGGTCGGCCGGCGCGAGGTCCGAAATTGCCCTGACTGCGCTTGCCCGCGCGCGGCTGCTCCACCGCGCCGGCAATGCCCCGGCCGAAGACATCCGTCCTCTTCTCCAGGTGGCTGGCGAGCTCGCCCGTGATTGCGGATTGCTCTGGCTGACCACCGCCGTCCGCGAAGCCGCGGCTGGCTTCGGCCTGCCCACCGCTCCCGGTGTCCCCGGTGCCGTCTTCGCCGATGAGCTCTCCACCGCCGAGCGCGAGGTCCTCATCGAGTTCGCAAGCGCGCGGTCGGTCGCCCAGATCGCCGCCACCCTGCTCCTCCACGAACGGACCGTCGAAGCCCACCTGGATCGCCTCGCGCGCCGCCTCGCAATCGTCACCCCCGAGCTCGCCGCCGCCTACCTCGGCCTTGCCCCGCGGCAGCAATCGCCCTCCGCCCAGCGCAAGGGCCGCCTCGCCGAACTCACCCGCAGAGAACTGGAAGTGCTCCAGCTCCTCGCCCGCGGTCTCACCAACCAGCAGATCGCCGATGAGCTCGTCATAAGTCTCCACACGGCCATTCGGCACGTCGCCAACATCCTCGAAAAGACCGGCAGCGCGAATCGCACCGAGGCGGCAAGCCTCGCTGCTGCGGCCAATAGGTAGCAAATTTCACAAGAAAGTATTGACACCCTGCACTGCCCCGCGCATCATCCCGTCGTCAATCGAAAAGCGGGATTCTGCGAGGTAACAGTCATGTCGCTCACCGATCCGCCGCCATCTGATTCCACCCGCATGCGGATGCGGGGGCCGGGCGGGAACCGGTTCCGGTATCTCCGCGGCACCAACAAGTTCCACACCATCAAAGCCAGCGTCGCCTCAGGCAAAGGCAAGGACTACTCGCTCACCAACCTTCAGCAACTCTGGACTCAGGGATACCCGCTCAAAGGCATGTCGTCCACGATGCTCTCCGGGCCCGAGGTCCGGTGGCGGACCGTGAAACTCCTCCGCATCGTCCTCTATAAACGGACAGCAACCGCCCCGGTTCCCGCCGGCCTGGTTCCCGCCAACTTCCAGGGAGTCTGGGCCTCTGGCCGCCTGTCGACTCTCGCCGTTGAGATCGGTTCGGCAAACATCGCGAACCTCCACATCCCGCACCTCGATATCGATTGGTTCGGCCCCCAGGGAACAGCCAAGAACTGCAACTGGTGGCGCCCGTCCTGCGATGGGGCCGCAGTTGAAGTGACCGTGGCCCGGGGGCTCTTGCACTACCTTGAAGCGTCGCTCGGCCTCGGCCCAAGCGGCGATACCCCGGCCGAATGGACCTGGCCCAAAGGCGCCACTCCAGCATCGCCCATGGACGGCCTTTCGGATTTTTCGGTCACTGCCGCCGTGCTGGCACTCGCCCTGCAGTCTGGCTTCGAAGACATCTACCTCGAGTGGCGCATTGGCGATATCAACGGTCCGCCACCCATCGTCTCCCTTGTCACGACCCACGTCGAAGGCCACAACTTCATCATCGAAACCCCTGACGTTTCTGGGCCGAACCCCAACTAGCACCGGGCACCAACGAAAGGTAGATGGCGATGACCCCGAGCGCTCCAGGCCGCGGCGCCGCCCGGGCCATGCTGATCGAGCGGCGGGGCCGTGATTTCGAAGCGATCGGCTCTTTCGAAATCCCCGCTGCGAGCCTGCCTCCGCACATCGAGCGCCCTCGCGGTGCGCGCGTGCCGGACTTTTTCTACGAAGTTGAGGGTCCCGGCGGTTCCTATCGCGCCGCCCTGCCAGATCCGGCCGCCACCCTGGTCGAGGTGCCCGTTCAGATTGACGGCCGCTGGACCATGCGGGCGGCACAGCCGGTCCCGCCTTCGTCACCCAGGGCGGCCACGTACGAGCCGATGCACTTCTACCTGGCCTACCCGGCCGCCATCGAATCCGGTGAGGTGCGCCTGACCTCCCGGGAATACAATGACTTCTGTGGTAATGACCCGCTGTTCCAGAAGAAGTTCAACTTTCGTAATCTGCCACCACTGATACGCCCGAGGAAAGAACCGCACCTACTTCGTCTAAATACTCTGATCGGTAATCCTCCAACTGTTACGGTTTGCCTGGTAGGCGATGGCTACCTTGCTGGGCAGAAAGCTGAATTCGATTCCGATTGCAAAGTCCTTGCATCGCACTTTGCGCAAGAATTGCCAGAACTACTCGCTGCATGCAACATCGTGTTCAAGTGCATATTCGAAGCATCCTCCGAAACGGGCGCGGACTACGCGGATGGCTGCCATGGCAAGGCCGAGACCTGGCGCGACACGCTGTACGAGAGTAACTACGGCTTCTCCAGTTATGGCGCCGGGTTCACCCCGTGCTTCCTCCTCGGTGGCAATCCGGATATCCCGGGGCAACATCGAGTGGACCATGGAGCCATTGCCTTCATATGCCTGGTGAACGCCACCGATTACGGCGGCTCGGGCGTGCCCGGGATGGCCTGGTACGCCGCCAAGCACCCCGATGCGCTCAACGTTGCCCTTCACGAGTTCGGCCATGCCATGGGATTGCGCGATGAATACGAAGGCACCTCGGCAACCGGTGCGCCCGGCCCCAATGTCACCGCGAATCCGCTCCAACTGCCGTGGCAGACGAACAACCCTCAGATATTCGCGCGCAGCGGTTGTGCGAATCCCGCCGGGTGGCCACTGCCCACCGCCGCCGATGCCGGCAAGATCGCCGCATTCCAGGGCGCCAATCGGGCCACTTGCACCTGGTTCCGGCCGGCACTCGATTGCAAGATGCGGCACCTCGATGCCCCGTTCTGCACTGTGTGCCGCAAGGCCGTCGTTGCCCGCGCGCTCCAGCCCGCCGGCGTTCCGTGATACCCCCGCCTCACGGCGGCCCCGCCCCGGCCGCCGCCACTTCCCCTCAGCGTCCCATCGGCCCGGCCGAGGCCTGCGCCAGCGCCGCGGTTGCCGTCGCTACCTTCGTCCCGCCGCTGTATGTGCCGCCCTGGTACAACCCGTTCAGGCTCTCGCCCGTCGCGCTGCCCCCCGTGTACACGTCATAGGCAGTTCCCTCCCGCATCGCCGGTGTCGAAACCACCAGTGATTGGAACGTCTTTGCCGCCTTGAATGTCGCGAACGTCGCGCCGCCGCTGTCGCGGATGTTCACCACCGTCCCCGCGGACTGCACGCTCCCAAAGCGTACGTGGATCGATGCCTGCGTTGAGCCCGTTCCGGGCGCCTGCGCCATCCCCGCGCTCCCGGCCGCCACCAGGGTCCCGCCCGTGAACACGAACGTCCCATCGAAGTCCAGCGCGCCGTTGTTGTTCGCCGTCGGACCCTGCACCACCACGAGCCCGCCCGACATCGTCAGCTTGCCGTTGTCGTCGATCCCGTCGCCGTTCGCGTTGATCAGGATCGTCCCACCGTTGATCGCAATCGAGTAGTTCCCCGCCGCTCCGCCGAAGTTGTCCCGGCCCGGCGCCATTCCTGGCGCCTGCGCCCCCGAGCCGTCACGCCCGCCCGCGGCATTGAGGCCATCGTCACTCGCGACCAGCGAGACCTCGCCGCCATTGATCGTGATCGCGGCGCTCTCCAGCCCCTCGTACGAACGGCTAATCGTCATCGTCCCGCCGTTCACCACCAGGCTGGTGTCCGCGTGGACCCCGTCATCGCCGGTTGCGATCGTGAAGGTACCCCCATCGATCGTCACGCTGCCGTTCGAATGAATCGCGTCGTCGGCCGAATCGATCTTGAAGGTGCCGCCACCGATGGTCACGCTCGCGGTTCCCTTGATGCCCTTCGCCGAGGCGTCCGCCGCCAGCGTTCCCCCTGCGCCGCCGCCCGAGTCGATCGCTATCGTGCCGCCCGCCACCAGGGCATTGGTCGTCGCATCGATCCCGTCACCCGCCGAAGTCACGTTGATCGTGCCGCCAAGGATGGAGACGTAACCCAGCGCCGGGTCCTCTTCGTTGTCGGCCTTCAGTCCGTCGCCCCCCGCCTTTATCGTGGTCGTACCGCCCTTCACCACCACGTAGTCCTTGCCGCGCACTCCGTCGTCGGCCGCTTCGACCGAAATCGTGCCGCCCGCGATGACCAGCCCGTCCTTGCTGGCAATCCCATCATTGAACTTGCCGATCACCGTGAGCGCTCCCGTCCCGCCAATCGTCAGGTCGGCCGTGCTGAACAGCGTCGCGTTCGGCTCATCCGTGTCGGCCGAGGGAAACACGTAGTTCGCACCGTCGGCAAGCTTGTTCTGCGTCTTCTCCGCAAGGATGACCACCACCTCCTTCGCGTCGGCCACGGAGATTGCGGCCCCGTCTCCGTTCGTGATGTCAACGCCATCCAGGATGAGCCGCACGGTATCCTTGTCCGCCGTATCAACCACAACCTGCCCATCCGTTAGGCTGCCGCTGAGCCGGTAGGTCCCGGCCCCCGTGATTGTCACCGTCGAACCCGCCACCTTCACCGAACCACCGGCTGAGGCGGCCGAGTTCCCGCTGAGCGCGACCGCCACAACCTTGGAGCTATCCCACTGGTAGTCAGCAGGATCGTCGTGGTCTTCGCTGCTGGCCACCGGCGTACCCGGCGCACCGGTGCCAGTGGTGGTGGCCGTCGAGCCGGTGGCTGCCGTCTTGCCCGTGGGGCTCGGACCATCGGCGGTCGCCGCCGCCGTGCCGCTTCCTTCTCTGCCATCGGAGCCAGGATCGGAATCGGAGCAGGCGGCTGCCCCCAGGGCTGCCAGGGCGGCCGTTGCCGCGAACAGCAGGTACTTGCGCATGGATGTGTCTCCCTGTCGTGTGTGTTGCTGGGCGTGCGCCCCGGCTGGGTGTCCCGGGCAGGTCTGGTCTCGCCTTACTGCTTCGCCAGGAAGTCCCTGACTGCCTGGTTCTGGGTCCGGGTCGTCGCGGCCAGGCTGTCTATCGCGGCCGAAAACGCCTCCCGGCTCGCGGCCGGAACGTGCGGCGCGATTACGGCCTCGAGTTCGCGGTACCAGCGTTCCAGCCGCTCCGCCGAAAACGGACCGTTGAGGTTTTCACGGAGGTAGCTCACGTAGCGCGAGTGATACTCCGGCTGATCGAGCAGGTAACGGATCAGCGGCCACTGAGCGGTCACCTCCGCCCTGTCCAGCGAGGTGCTCATCCGCATCCCTCCACCGCCGCCGGGCCTGGCCGCCCCGCCGCCGCCCCCGGCCCCGCTCAGCACCTGGTTGTGATCCCACGAGATCCATGTCAGCCGCCCTGTCTCCGGGTTGTTGTACAGGTAGTAGTTGTGGCTCATCGAGCCATACGTGTCCCAGTGGACCATCGCCCCGGCCAGCGCCAGCCACTCAAGGAACACCTCGACATCGAAGATCGCTTCGAGACGGCTCCTCCATGCCGCCGGGTTGCCTGTCCGCTCCGCCGAATGGATTGCTGCGTACAGCGCCTGGATGTCGCTCCAGTCCGGGTTCTCGCCTCCCTCAGCTTCGAAACTCCGTTCGATTTGCCCCTGGACTCCTTCGGCGAGGCTTGCGGCGGTCCCATCGGCCTCGTAGATGTTGCCGCTTGCATCCTTGAACGACCGTCTAATGACCGTGTCGTCGATGACCTCGATCGCCGTGTAGAGCCCCAGGCTCGCCGGCCCCTCGCCCCGGTCGAGCAGCACCTCGTAGGCCGCTGTCTTCGCCGCCACCAGGCCCGCCTCGCCCAGGATCCCGTAGCCCACCGTCTCCCGGATGAAAGATGGATCGCTGAAGTTGTTCCCCAGCGAAAGCTGTTTGAAGCCGTAGAACCGCTGATCCGCGATCTCCGGGTGGTCGCCCTCGAACTCGTCGAAGTCCAGCTTGAAAGGGATCCGGTCCGTCCCGCTGGTCCATGAACTCCGCAACGATGAATTGCCCTTGAAGCGGACCCCCACGTTCGTCCACGTCTTGCCTCCGAATTCGATGGTCCCCGGGAACCAGTCCGGGTTCTCGCTCGCGAATCCCCCGCCCCCCGGCTGCCTCCCGTCCCCGCCCTGCGGCACACCATTTGGCGGCGCCCCGCCTCCACCCTGCGGCAGGCCACCCCCGGGGGGCGCTCCACCGCCCTGCGGCGCCCCGAACCCCCCGCCCGTGCCGCGCGCGCCGAACAGCTCCGTCATGTTGGCCAGCATCCCTTCCCAGCTCTCCGGTGTTACCCGGATAGTCAGCTGATTGACCGCTGCAGCAGGGAAGACCGTCTGGTAATCCGGCTCGGCATCCTTGCCGTGGCTCGCCTCCTCCCACCCGGCGGGACGCACCACGCCCCCTGGCCCGTCGCCGCCGTCTCCGCCGCCATCCGGCACGTTCGCTGTCGACCCGGAGGTGCGCCCGCCGCATGCGGCCAGGATGCCTGCCGCCCCGGCGCCGCCGCCGAGCGCCAGCAGCCGGCGCCGGCTCATCCGCCTCAGAAAGTACCGGTCGTGTGGCTCAACCATCGCCTGCTTCTCCTCGATTCATGGCGCCCGGCTCTCGCGCGGGCATTCAGAGTTCGCGAGATTCGAGGAGGTGGCGCCCCGCCGGCTGATGCTCCGCCGCCAGCCCATGGCTCCGCGCCTCCGTCGAAGGGTTGTTGTA
>Ga0209476_10001300_pt1 | contig 16848 bp, 18 predicted proteins | sample KloWWTrecipitate_FD_187179 | JGI IMG/M metagenome (GOLD analysis project Ga0209476, IMG submission 187179) | Active sludge microbial communities from Klosterneuburg, Austria, studying microevolution and ecology of nitrifiers - Klosterneuburg... | ecosystem: Engineered > WWTP > Aerobic digester... | reverse complement strand
AAGTGCGGCACGTAGATGTCGAGCTTGTCCGCCGCGTGCATCAGCATGCTGCCTTCGGGTACCTCGACTTCCCTGCCGTCGATCTCCAGCTTGACCATCTCGTATCCGTCAGTCGTTCGTTTCGGGAGCGCCGTCGCTTACAGGTAGGCCGGCACCGCACAGGTCTTGTGTTCGACGTGATGCACGAACTCGTCGCGATAGTGCTTCAGGAACGCGCGCACCGGCATTGCGGCCGCGTCGCCGAGCGCGCAGATCGTGCGTCCCTGGATGTTGTAGGCGATGCGGTCGAGCTCCTCGAGGTCGCGCAGGGTTCCCTTGCCGTGCTCGATGCGGTCGACGATGCGCCAAAGCCATCCGGTCCCCTCGCGGCACGGCGTGCACTGGCCACAGGACTCCTCGAAGTAGAAGTACGACAGCCGCAGCAGCGACTTCACCGCGCAACGGGTCTCGTCCATCACGATCACCGCGCCGGAGCCGAGCATCGAGCCGGCCTTCGCGATCGAGTCGTAGTCCATGTCGGTGGCCATCATCACGTCGCCGGGCAGCACCGGCATCGACGAGCCCCCCGGGATCACCATCTTCAGCCTGCGCCCGTGGCGAACGCCGCCGGCGAGCTCGAGCAGCTTCGCGAACGGCGTGCCCATCGGGACCTCGTAGTTGCCCGGTCGCTCGACGTCGCCCGACACCGAGAAGATCTTCGTGCCGCCGTTGTTCGGCTTGCCGATCTCGAGGTACTTCTGCGCGCCGTTGCGGATGATCCATGGCACCGCCGCGAAGGTCTCGGTGTTGTTGATCGTCGTCGGCTTGCCGTACAGGCCGTAGCTGGCCGGGAACGGCGGCTTGAAGCGCGGCTGCCCCTTCTTGCCCTCCAGCGACTCGAGCAGCGCAGTCTCCTCGCCGCAGATGTAGGCGCCGAAACCGTGGTGCGCATGCAGCTGGAACGAAAAGCCGGAGCCGAGGATGTCCTGCCCGAGGTAGCCGGCCGCCCGCGCCTCGTCGAGCGCCTGCTCGAAGCGCTCGTAGGTGTCCCAGATCTCGCCGTGGATGTAGTTGTAGCCGACCGTGATCCCCATTGCGTAGGCCGCGATCGCCATCCCCTCGATGACGATGTGCGGGTTGTAGCGCAGGATGTCGCGGTCCTTGAACGTGCCCGGCTCGCCTTCGTCGGAATTGCACACCAGGTACTTCTGGCCCGGGAACTGGCGCGGCATGAAGCTCCACTTCAGCCCGGTCGGGAAGCCGGCGCCGCCGCGCCCGCGCAACGCCGAGGCCTTGACCTCGGCGATCACCTGCTCGGGCGTGATCCTCTCGTCGAGGATGCGCCGCAGCGCCTTGTAGCCGTCGCGCTGCTCGTAGTCCTTCAGGCGCCAGCCGTCGGGGGACGCGAGCCCCGCGTAGATCTGCGGCTGGATGTGGCGGCCGTGGAAGCAGGTCTCCTGGACCTTCGCGTCGATCGTGAGGTCGTGGGCGCCCATCATTTCGCGTTCCGCAGCTCGGCGAGCAGCTCATCGAGCTTGCGGTTGTCCATGAAGCTGCACATGCGCTTGTTGTTGACCAGAAGCACCGGCGCGTCGCCGCACGAGCCGAGGCACTCGCTCTCCCTGAGCGTGAACAGGCCGTCGGCGGTGGTCTCGTTGAAGCCGACACCGAGCTTGTCCTTCAGGTACTCGGCGGCCTTGTTGCCGTCGCGCAGCGCGCACGGCAGGCAGGTGCAGACGGCGATCCGGTACTTCCCCGCCGGCCGCGTGTTGTACATGTTGTAGAAGCTCGCGACCTCGTACACCGCGATCGGCGCCATGCCCAGGTGCGCGGCGATCTCGTCGATCACCTGCTGCGACACCCACCCGGTCTCGTCCTGGGCGATGGCCAGCGCCGCCATCACCGCGGACTGTCGCTGCTCGGGCGGGTACTTCGCGAGCTCGCGGTCGATCCGCGCGTACGCGGCGTCGCTGAGCGATCGTTGGGGCTGGGGAACTGCGCTCATGGGTCGGTGTCTTCGGAGGGTTCCGGTCGGGTCGGGCAGCTGCACTCAGCGGTCGATCTCGCCGAACACGATGTCGAGCGTGCCCATCAGCGTGGTCACGTCCGCGAGCATGTGGCCGCGCGCCATCTCGTCCATCGCCTGCAGGTGCGCGAAGCCGGGCGCGCGGATCTTCAGCCGGTACGGCTTGTTCGCGCCGTCCGACACCAGGTAGATGCCGAACTCGCCCTTCGGGTGCTCGACCGCCGCGTAGGCCTCGCCCTCGGGCACGTGCATGCCTTCGGTGAACAGCTTGAAGTGGTGGATCAGCTCTTCCATGTTCGACTTCATGTCGACGCGCGAAGGCGGCGCCACCTTGTGGTTGTCGACGATGACCGGTCCCGGGTTGTTGCGCAGCCACTCGACGCACTGCCGGATGATCCGGTTGCTCTGGCGCATCTCCTCGACGCGGACCAGGTAGCGGTCGTAGGAGTCGCCGTTGCGACCGATCGGGATGTCGAAGTCGATCAGGTCGTAGACCTCGTAGGGCTGCATCCGGCGCAGGTCCCACTCGACTCCCGAGCCGCGCAGCATCGGGCCGGTGAAGCCGAGCGCCTTCGCGCGCTCGGGATCGACGACACCGACGCCGACCAGCCGCTGCTTCCAGATGCGGTTGTCGGTGAGCAGCGTCTCGTACTCGTCGACGTAGCCGGGGAAGCGGTTCGTGAACGCCTCGATGAAGTCCAGCACCGAGCCCTGCCGGTCGCGGTTGAGTTCGTCGGTCGCCTGCGCGTTGCGGACCTTCGACGCGCGGTGCTTCGGCATTGCCTCGGGCAGGTCGCGGTAGACGCCGCCCGGGCGGTAGTAGGCCGCGTGCATCCGCGCGCCAGACACCGCCTCGTAGACGTCCATCAGGTCCTCGCGCTCGCGGAACGCGTAGAGGAACACCGCCATCGCGCCGACGTCCAGGCCGTGTGCGCCGATCCACAACAGGTGGTTCAGGATGCGCGTGATCTCGTCGAACATCACGCGGATGTACTGCGCGCGCAGCGGCGGCTCGATGCCGAGCAGCTTCTCGATCGCCATCACGTACGCGTGCTCGTTGCACATCATCGACACGTAGTCGAGGCGATCCATGTACGGCACGGTCTGCAGGAAGGTGCGCGTCTCGGCGAGCTTCTCGGTGGCCCGGTGCAGCAGCCCGATGTGCGGGTCGGCGCGCTCGACGACCTCGCCGTCGAGCTCGAGCACCAGCCGCAGCACCCCGTGCGCCGCCGGGTGCTGGGGGCCAAAGTTCAGCGTGTAGTTCTTGATGTCAGCCACGTCCGTCGCCCCTACTTCTGGCCGCCGAATCCGACGTCCGGTCGCTCCGCGCCATAGCGCTCGTCGCGAACCACCCGCGGGACGACCTCGCGCGGCTCGATCGTGACCGGCTGGTAGACGACGCGCTTCTGCTCCGGGTCGTAGCGCATCTCGACGTGGCCCGAGATCGGGAAGTCCTTGCGGAACGGGTGGCCGATGAAGCCGTAGTCGGTGAGGATCCGGCGCAGGTCCGCGTGGCCTTCGAAAATGATCCCGAACAGGTCGAAGGCCTCGCGCTCGAACCACCCTGCGGCCGGCCACACGCCGGTGACCGACGCAATGATCGGCATGTCGTCGTCGGCGCAGAAGCTGCGAATGCGCACGCGCCAGTTATGCGCGACCGACAGCAGGTGCATGACCACCGCGAAGCGAGGCCCGCTCCAGCTGCCGCCATAGCCGCTGTAGTCGATGCCGCACAGGTCGATCAGCGTGTCGAAGCGCAACGCCGGGTCGTCGCGCACGCGCGTCGCGACGTCGACTTGCGCATCGGCATCGACCACGACGGTGATCTCGCCGAGGCGGACGGCGAGCGAGCGGATCGCATCGCCGAGCGAGGCGCGCAGCGCGGCCTCGAGGGTCTCGAGCCGGGTGGCCGGCGAAGTCGGGGGCGAGGACATGTCGGGATCGGGGGCGCTTTTCGGGGCAGGTGCGCGGCGGCGGATCGGGTGGCGGGTCGGGCGGCGGGCTCTAGCGTGCGATCGTGCTGGTGCGGCGGATCTTGGCCTGCAGTTGCATGACGCCGTAGATCAGCGCCTCCGCGGTAGGCGGGCAACCCGGCACGTAGACGTCGACCGGAACGATCCGGTCGCAGCCGCGCACGACCGAATACGAGTAGTGGTAGTAGCCGCCGCCGTTGGCGCACGAGCCCATCGAAATGACCCAGCGCGGCTCGGCCATCTGGTCGTAGACTTTGCGCAGCGCGGGCGCCATCTTGTTGCACAGGGTTCCCGCGACGATCATCACGTCGGATTGCCTCGGACTGGGGCGATAGAAGACGCCGAAGCGGTCGAGGTCGTAGCGTGACGCGCTCGCGTGCATCATCTCGACCGCGCAGCAGGCGAGACCGAAGGTGACCGGCCACATCGAGCCGGTGCGCGACCAGTTCACCAGCTTGTCGAGCTGGGTGGTCACGAAACCTTCGCTCATCAATCCTTCAATGGCCATCGTGCTGCTCCGGACACTCCGTCGATGGGCGCGGCGACCGGGATCACTCCCAGTCGAGCGCGCCCTTTCTCCACTCGTAGACGAATCCGACGACCAGGATCGCCAGGAAGATCATCATCGAGGCGAAACCGAAGAACCCGATCGCGTCGAGCGACACCGCCCACGGAAACAGGAACGCGATCTCCAGGTCGAACAGGATGAAGAGGATCGCCACGAGGTAGTAGCGAACGTCGAATTTCATGCGCGCGTCCTCGAAGGCCTCGAAGCCGCACTCGTACGGGGAGAGTTTTTCCGGATCGGGCCGGCTCGGTCCGAGCAGCTTGCCGATCACCAGGGGACCGACGCCGACGGCGGTGCCGACGAGGACGAACAGCAGGACGGGCAGGTAGTTTTCGAGCATCACTTGGTTCGGCACCCGACTGATTCTTCCAGATCACTCCGGCCAGAAAAAAGTCCGCCCGGACTTGCGCCCAGAGCGGACCTCCTCATCAGCTCTCCGCGCTTCCCGATTCTTCGCGCCCTTGCCGGCAGCGCTGGAACCCTCGTGTCTCCGCGGTGTCCCCGCCTCGCATTCGCGGGCGGATGTCATCGAATTGGTGCCGACGGCGAGACTCGAACTCGCACAGCTTTCGCCACTACCCCCTCAAGATAGCGTGTCTACCAATTTCACCACGTCGGCAGATTCGTCAGCCCGCTATTCTACTTCGGAATGTCGCTCGCAGCGCCGTTTTTCGGCGCCGCTTGACCTGCGTCAGGCGCCACGACGCCCGGCGTCGCGCTGCCCGCCGGTGCAGCCGTGCCGGTGCTCGCCGGCGGGATGTCGGAGGGCGGCTTCGGCGCGTCTTGCGCCGGCACCGTCTCCATCACGCTGGCCGGCGCCTCGACCGGACGGTGCGCGAGCAGCGCCAGCGCAAGCGTCGTGACGAAGAACAGCGCCGCCAGCACGGCCGTGGTGCGGCTCAGGAAGTTCGCCGAGCCGGTCGCGCCGAACAGGCTGCCGGAAGCGCCACCGCCGAACGCCGCCCCCATGTCGGCGCCCTTGCCGTGCTGGAGCAGCACGAGGACGATGACGCCCAGCGCGGTGATCACCTGCGCGATCATCAAGAGGTTGTTCAACCAGCCCATCGAGTCGTCTCCGTGCACCGGGCGCGGCCTGCCGCACCCGGGCTTGTCAGGGTCGAGCCACCGCCGCCGAGCGGCAGATGGCCAGGAAATCGTCGGCGACGAGCGACGCACCGCCGATCAGTCCGCCGTCCACGTCGGGCATCGCGAAGAGGCTGACCGCGTTGCCCGGCTTCACGCTGCCGCCGTACAGGATCCGCGTCGCGTGCGGGTCGCGGTAACCGCGTGCAGCGAGCCGCTCGCGAATGAAAAGATGCGCCGCCTGCGCGATCTCGGGGGACGCCGTGCGGCCCGTTCCGATCGCCCAGACCGGCTCGTAGGCGAGCACGACGAGAGCGGCCGCCAGCGTCTCGCCCGTTGCGGTCAGCGCCTGCGCGATCGCGTCGACCTGCCGTCCCAGCACGGCGTCGGTCGCGCCGGCCTCGCGCTCCTCGAGCGTCTCGCCGACGCAGGCAATGACGCCGACGCCCTGCGCGACGCACATCGACACCTTCGCCGCCACCTGTTCGTCGGTCTCGCCCGCCAGCTGGCGGCGTTCCGAGTGCCCGACGATCGCCCAGCGGCAGCCGAGGTCGACCAGCATCGAGGCCGACACGTCGCCGGTGTAGGCCCCGTTGGGAAGCGCCGACACGTCCTGCGCGCCCCAGGCGATGCCGGTGTCACCGAGCCACGCAGCGGCCTGGCCGAGGTACGGATACGGCGGGCAGACCACGACTTCGACTTGCGCGAGTGAAGCCCGCCCGAGCTCGGCGCGCAACGCCGTGAACAGGTGTTCGTTCGATACGATGTCGCCGTTCATCTTCCAATTGCCGGCGACCATGGGCTTGCGGGCTTTCATCGAGGGAAGCCGAGGTCGGAAAAACCCGAGATTGTACGGGGCGCGCCGAGCGCCGGTCAATTTGATCAGGATTCGTCGGCGTCGTCGTCGACCGGCCCGGTGTCCTTCCACGGGTGCGGCCCGCCGCTGCGCCAGCGCCAGAACCACAGCACGTAGCCCGACGCGCCGTACAGCAGGAACAGCGAGAACAGCACGAGCGGCGGGTCGGAGGACACCAGCACGAACATCAGCACGACGCCCAGCACGAAGATGAACGGGACGCTCTTCTTCAGGTTGATGTCCTTGAAGCTGTAGAACGGCGCGTTCGACACCATCGTGATGCCGGCGTAGACGGTCAGCACGAAGCTCACCCACGCGAGATCGGCCCCGGAGGCGGTGATCCAGCGCGTCTGGCGAAGGTCGGTCACGATCCAGACCAGCCCGACGACGAGCGCCGCCGCGGCAGGGCTCGGCAGCCCCTGGAAAAAGCGCTTGTCGACCACGCCGATGTTGGTGTTGAAGCGCGCCAGCCGCAGCGCCGCGCCGGCGACGTAGACGAAGGCGGCCAGCCAGCCCCACTTGCCGAGGCCGCGCAGCGACCACTCGTACATGATCAACGCGGGCGCAGCCCCGAACGAGACCATGTCGGACAGGCTGTCGTATTGCTCGCCGAAGGCGCTCTGCGTGTTGGTCATCCGAGCGACGCGCCCGTCCAGGCTGTCGAGCACCATCGCCACGAAGATCGCGATCGCCGCGACCTCGAACCGGGCGTTCATCGCCTGGACGATCGCGTAGAAGCCGCAGAACAGCGCTGCGGTGGTGAACGCGTTCGGCAGCAGGTAGATGCGCCGCGATCGCCGCGGCGCGAGCCCCTCGGCCCGACGTTCGTCATCCATGCGTGGCGGCTCCCTGCGGTGGCTGCAAGTCGGCGAGGACGCTGGTCGTGGCGTGCACCTTCTCGCCGATGGCGACGCGCGGGCGTGCCGACACCGGCAGGTACACATCGACGCGCGAACCGAAGCGGATGAAGCCGAAGCGCTGCCCGCGCGCCAGGACGTCGCCGGCCTTCACGTAGCACAGGATCCGCCGCGCGACGAGCCCGGCGACCTGCACGCAAGTCACCAGCGCACCGTCGCCGGTGCGGATCAGCAGCGCGTTGCGCTCGTTGTGCTCGGACGCCTTGTCGAGGTCGGCGTTGACGAACTTGCCCGCGAAATAGGTGACGCGCTCGATCTGTCCGTCGACCGGCGCGCGATTCGAATGGACGTTGAAGACGTTCATGAACACCGAGATCTTCAGCGCGTCGCGCTCGCCGTAAGGGTCGCGCGCCGTCCCGACCGCGATCACCCGGCCGTCGGCGGGCGACAGCACCAGGCGCTCGCCGAAGGGAACCGGGCGCGCCGGATCGCGGAAGAACTGCAGCACGAAGAGCGCGACGAGCCAGAACGGCAGCGACCACCAGCCGGCGATGGCGGTGACGACCAGTGCGACCACCGTGGCCAGCCCCAGGTAGGGCCAGCCCTCGCGGGCGATGACGGGATGCGGATAACGAGAGGACATGGTTCAGTCCGGAGAGCGGTAGTCGGATTGGCGCAGCCACTTGGTGGCGATCCACTTCTCGCCCCGCGACACCGGCGCCCCGGCGTGCAGGCAGCGCGAATCGACCAGCCCCTGCTGGCTGAAGTACTCGAAGTACGCCGCCGAGCCGGCGCGCGGTCGGATCGACAACCCGATGCCGGGGAACACGGTTTCGCCGCCGCCTTCGACGTCGGCCAGGTAGACGACCACGGTGGCGACCCGCTGTCCGCCGATGCGCAGGTGCGCGGCGCTTCCCGGGTCGGCCGGGTCGAAGTAATCGTGGTGCGCGAGGTACTCGCCGCCCGGGCGATAGTGCAGCACCTGCAGCGGCTCGCCCTGCTCGATCCGTGTCCCGGTCAGCGCGGCGATCCGTCGTTCCAGGCGATCGACGACCTCGTTCTCGCCGATCCCGAAATGCGTGCCCTGGCTGGTCCGGACACCGCTGATCGCCATCGCGCCGCTGGCACGGTCGACGACCTCGGAGCGCTGCAGCTTGCCGGACGCCGTCCTGATCAGGCGCACGCACTCGTCCACCGACAGCAGGCCGTCGACCAGCGCCACGTTCGGGTCGGCGAGCGTAAAGCGGATCGACACCTCGCGGTCGTGCGCGCGCACCTCGACCGCCGCGGGCAGCCTCACCGGATCGGCCCGGTACCACCGTTCGCGGGCGGGCTGCCCCACGGCGAGGCCTGCGGCGGCCTCGGGCGATTCCGGCACCAGCTGCAGCCCCTGCGCGCGCACCCGATCGACCATCGAGCGGACGGTCGCCGTGACGATCCGCGCGTACCGCGTTTCGAAGCCGCTCTCGACCATCACCGCGGCCAGCTCGGCGTCCTCGCATCCGCGCGCGATGTTCGAGACCAGCCAGTCCTGCCAGTCGTCAGGCAACGGCAGCACTGCCGCGGCGCTCGGCGCGTTGTTCATGCGCCGAAGTATAGCCGCCGGCGTGTGCCGGCAGGTCGGGGGGCCGACGCGACGACGATGCCCGGCGGCAACGTCGTCGCCGCTCGTCAATTGCGCGACTTGTCGACCAGCTTGTTGGCCTTGATCCAGGGCATCATCGCGCGCAGCTTCTCGCCGACCACCTCGATCGGGTGCTCGGACATCATGCGGCGACGCGACAGCAGCGTCGGCGCGCCGGCGCGGTTCTCGAGGATGAACTGCTTGGCGTACTCGCCGCTCTGGATGCGCTCGAGCGCCGCCTTCATCGCCTTCTTGGTCTCGGCGGTGACGATCGTCGGGCCCGTCGCGTACTCGCCGAACTCGGCGTTGTTCGAGATCGAGTAGTTCATGTTCGCGATGCCGCCCTCGTAGATGAGGTCGACGATCAGCTTGAGCTCGTGCAGGCACTCGAAATAGGCCATCTCGGGCGCGTATCCGGCCTCGACCAGCGTCTCGAAGCCGGCCTTGATCAGGTCGACGGTGCCGCCGCACAGCACGGTCTGCTCGCCGAACAGGTCGGTTTCGGTCTCCTCGCGGAAGTTCGTCTCGATGATGCCGGCGCGCCCGCCGCCGATCGCGCACGCGTACGACAGCGCAAGGTCGCGCGCGATGCCCGAGCGGTCCTGGTGGACCGCGACCAGCATCGGGACGCCGCCGCCGCCGGCATAGGTCGAGCGCACCGTGTGACCGGGCGCCTTCGGCGCGATCATCACGACGTCGAGGTCCTCGCGAGGCACGACCTGCCCGTAGTGGATGTTGAAGCCGTGCGCGAAGGCCAGCGTCGCGCCCTTCTTGATGTGCGGCTCGATCTCGTCGCGGTACGCGGCGGCGATGTGCTCGTCGGGCATCAGCATCATCACGAAGTCGGCGCCCTTCACGGCGTCCTTGATCTCCGCGACGGCGAGCTTGGCCTTCCTGACCTTGTCCCACGACGGCCCGCCCTTGCGCACGCCGACGGTCACCTTGCCGCCCGAGTCGCTGAGGTTCTGCGCGTGGGCGTGGCCTTGCGAGCCGTAGCCGATGATGGCGACCTTCCTGCCCTTGATGAGCTTGATGTCGCAGTCCTTGTCGTAGAAAACCTTCACGTCGTTTCTCCAGTTGTTCAGATCTTGAGCACGCGCTCGCCGCGCGCAATGCCCGAAGCGCCGGTGCGGACGGTTTCGAGGATCGTCGCGCGGTCGAGGGCGTCGATGAACGCGTCGAGCTTGGAACCGTCGCCGGTGAGCTCGATCGTGTAGGTCTTGTCGGTGACGTCGATGATGCGGCCGCGGAAGATGTCGGCCATGCGCTTCATCTCCTCGCGCTCCTTGCCGACCGCCCTGACCTTGATCAGCATCAGTTCGCGTTCGATGTACGGGCACTCGGTCAGGTCGACCACCTTCACCACGTCGATCAGCCGGTTCAGCTGCTTGGTGATCTGCTCGATCACGTCGTCCGATCCGGTCGTGACGATCGTCATCCGCGACAGCGACTTGTCCTCGGTCGGCGCCACGGTCAGCGTCTCGATGTTGTAGCCGCGCGCCGAGAACAGGCCGACCACGCGCGACATCGCGCCGGGTTCATTCTCCATCAGGATCGAAATGATGTGCCTCATCGCCGGCTCCTCACAGGTCTTCCGAGCCGAGCAGCATCTCGGTCAGCCCCTTGCCGCCCTGCACCATCGGCCAGACGTTCTCGGTCGGGTCGGTGATGATGTCCAGGAACACGAGGCGGTCCTTGTACTTGCCGAACGCGTCGCGCAGCGCCGGCTCGACGTCGGCCGGCTTCTCGACGCGGATGCCGACGTGCCCGTACGCTTCGGCGAGCGCGACGAAATCGGGCAGCGCGTCCACGTACGACTGCGAGTAGCGGCTGCCGTACTCGATCTGCTGCCACTGGCGCACCATGCCGAGGTAGCCGTTGTTCAGGTTGACGATCTTCACCGGCAGGTCGTACTGCTTGCAGGTCGAGAGCTCCTGGATGCACATCTGGATCGAGCCCTCGCCGGTGACGCAGGCGACCTGCGCACCGGGGTTGGCCATCAGCACGCCCATCGCGTAAGGCAGGCCGACGCCCATCGTGCCCAGGCCGCCCGAGTTGATCCAGCGCCGCGGCTTGTCGAAGCGGTAGTACTGCGCGGCCCACATCTGGTGCTGGCCGACGTCGGACGTGATGAACGCGTCGCCACCGGTGATCTCCCACAGCTTCTCGACCACGGCCTGGGGCTTGATCACGGTGTCGCTCGCGCGGTACTTCAGGCAATCGCGCTTTCGCCACTCGTCGATCTGCTGCCACCACGCCTGCAGGGCGCGCGGATCGGGCTTGCGGCCGGCGGCGAACGACTCCTCGAGCAGGCCGAGCAGGTCGTTCAGCGTCTCGCGCACGTCTCCGACGATCGGTACGTCGACCTTCACGCGCTTGGAGATCGACGACGGGTCGATGTCGACGTGGATGATCTTGTGCGGGCTCTGCGCGAAGTGCTTCGGGTTGCCGATGACCCGGTCGTCGAAGCGCGCCCCGATTGCGATCAGCACGTCGCAGTGCTGCATCGCCATGTTGGCCTCGTAGGTGCCATGCATCCCCGGCATGCCGACGAACTTGCGGTCGCTGGCGCGGTAACCGCCCAGGCCCATCAGCGTGTTGGTGACCGGAAAGCCCAGCAGGTCGACGAATCGGTTCAGCTCGGGCGACGCATTGGACAGGATGACGCCGCCACCGGTATAGACCATCGGCCGCTCGGCGCCGAGGATCAGGTTCAGCGCCTTCTTGATCTGGCCCTGGTGGCCGCGCGTCACCGGGTTGTACGAGCGCATCGACACCGTCTGCGGGTAGTCGAAACGGCACTTGTTGCGGGTGACGTCCTTCGGGATGTCGACCAGCACCGGGCCTGGACGGCCGCTGTTGGCGATCTGGAAGGCCTTCCTGATCGTCGTGGCGAGCTCCTTGACGTCCTTGACCAGGAAGTTGTGCTTCACGCAGGGCCGCGTGATGCCCACCGTGTCGCACTCCTGGAAGGCGTCCTCGCCGATCGCGTGCGTCGGCACCTGGCCGCTGATGACCACCATCGGCACCGAGTCCATGTAGGCGGTGGCGATCCCGGTGACCGCGTTGGTGACACCCGGCCCGCTGGTGACCAGGCAGACCCCGACCTTCTGTGTCGACCGCGAGTACGCGTCGGCCGCGTGCACCGCGGCCTGCTCGTGCCGCACCAGGATGTGCTGGATCTTGTCCTGGTTGAAGATCGCGTCGTAGATATAGAGAACCGCGCCGCCCGGATAGCCGAAGACGTGCTCGACGCCCTCTTCCTGGAGACAGCGAACGACGATTTCCGCGCCTGTGATTTCCATCGAATGTAGTCCTTTCAAGTCCAGGGAGCCCGTCCGCCGGCGCCATGGCGGTCGTCGTCGCGCGGGTACGCGTCGAAGCGCCACGACGCAGGCCTCGGCACGGGGCCTGCGAGTTTGATCGGATGCGCCGGCACGCCTCTCGTGAAGGCGCTCGGTGCACGTAAAGACAACGCCCCCGTCCGCGCTGATCGCCGCAGCCACCAGCCTCGGAGGAGGCGCCCTTGGGGTAGGCGAGCAGCATACTGCAGCGCAACAGCGGGGGTCAAGGCAGCGACATGCCGCACAGGATGCCGACAGGGCTTCTGCTAGCATGCGCAGCGTCCTTCCTCGACAGGCCCAGCCCGCCGATTCCAATCCGAATGGCCACCCGGCAGGAGTTGTCCGATTTCCTCGCCGCGGCCGAGCGCCGAGCGTTCAAGCAGGCGGTCTACGCGGTTCGCGACCGGGAGGTTGCGCTCGACGTCGTGCAGGACGCGATGCTCCGGCTCGCCACCCGCTATGCCGACCGTCCGCCGACCGAACTGCCGCTGCTGTTCCAGCGGATCCTGCAGAACGCGATCACCGACCACTTCCGGCGCCAGAAGGTCCGCAATCTCTGGACTACGCCGCTGTCCGCCCTTTCGGGCGACGGCGACGACGAGGGCGGCGAGCGCGACATCCTCGAAGCGCTCGAGCCCGAATCCGGCAGCCCCGGCGCCGCGAGCGGCGCGGAGCTGCTCGAACGCGCCCAGCTGCTGGCAATCCTCGACGAGGAGATCGCCCGCTTGCCGCGGCGTCAACGCGAAGCCTTCCTGCTGCGTTACTGGGAGGATCTCAACGTGGCCGAGACCGCTGAAGCAATGGGTTGCTCCGAGGGCAGCGTGAAGACACACTGTTCGCGGGCAGCCCACACGCTGGCAGCCGTGCTGCGGACACGGGGAATCGAACGATGAACGAACAGCAGATCGCACGATTGGCACGAGAGGCGCTCGACGAATCGGTCGAGCACCTGCCGTGGCGCGTCACGCACCGGCTCGCCAGCGCCCGCGAAGCCGCGCTGGCCCGGATGCCCGCCCGGCCGGCGGCTGCGGCCGCCGAGCACGCCTTCGGCGGTGCCGGGCACCCGATCCTGGTACCCGGAGCCGGGCACGGCCGCCTGTCGGGCGGCGGACCCGATGGACGGCGCCGGCTCGGCCTGAGGATCGCGGCCGTGCTGGTGCCCATCCTCGTCGTGGCCACCGGCCTGTACGGCATCTCCGAGTGGGACAACCTGCGCCGGGCCGACGACATCGCGGACGTCGACGCGGCCGTGCTGACCGACGAGGTCCCGATCTCGGCGTACGCCGACCGCGGCTTCGGGGTGTTCCTGCGCAACGTGGCGCAGGGCGAGCGCGAATGAGCCGGGAGCAGTTCGCGGCCGCTGCGCTCGCCTGCCTGTGCCTGGCGCTTGCCGTGGCGGTCGGACCGGCCCGCGCCGACGACGACCTGCGTGCGCCGCGCGCGTCGCTGCTGCCGCTCGTGCAGCCGCTCTGGAGCGACCTCACGCAGGCACAGCAGGCGGTGCTCGAGCCGTTCGCCGGGCAGTGGAACGGCTGGTCGGCGCAGGAGAAGCGCGTCTGGGTCTCGCTGGCCGACCGGGTGCCGCGCATGGCGCCCAAGGCGAGCGAGCGCGCGCACCAGCGGATCCGAGAATGGGCGGCGCTCACGCCGGAACAGCGTCGCCTCGCCCGCCAGAACTACCGGCTGGCCAAGCGCCTGCCTCCGGACCAGAGGCAGGCGCAGTGGGCGCGCTACCAGGAAATGACGCCGGAACAGCGATCGGTGCTGCGCACCAGCGGATGGACCAGCAATACCGCGGCGCGCCACGCTGGCGCCCAGACCGGACTGGCCAAGGAAGCCGCGCAGCCGCTTTCGGACCTGGTGCGCCGCACCCCGAAACGTCCGCAACTGCACCGTCCCGCCCGCTTCTGATGCCGGGGCTGCCGGGGATGCCGGATCCGGCCGCCGACCCGTGGCGCCGCCTGATGGGCATCGCCTACGAAAGCATCATCCTGTTCGGCGTGCTCTGGTTCGCCGACTACGCGTTCTCGGCGCTGACGCAGTTCCGCGGCCATCCGGGCCCGCTGCGCACGGCGTTCCAGCTGTTCACGCTGGGCGTGCTGGCGGCTTACTTCACCTACTTCTGGAGCGACGGCCGGCGCTCGCTGCCGATGAAGACGCTCGCGCTGCAACTCCAGGGGCGCGACGGGGGTCCGGTGACGCCGGCGCGCGCATTCGCGCGCTTTGCCGCCGCGGCCGGGCTGGCGATCGGCGTGCTGGCCGCCGGCTACTCGATGCACGCCAGCCTGTACCTGCTCGCGTTCGCGCCGTTTGCGTGGACGGTCGCGGACCGCGATCGCCGCGCGCTCTACGACGTGATTGCGGGCACGCGGCTGGCGCACGTGCCGCCGGCACCCGCGATGCGCTCGGTCGACGTCTGACCGGGCCGCCGCCCGCCGCTCAGAACGTGTGAACCCATCGGCCGTGCCCCGGAAAGCGCGCCAGGGTGCGTCCGATCGAGGCGCAAAGCGCAGCCCTATCGGTCGATAGGGCGAGCATTTGCAACGAAGAGCGGGCGCATCCTGGCGCGCGAGACGGGCATGGACGATGGGTTCACACGTTCTCAGGCCTTCACGCAGTCGACGTAGTAGCGGTCGACGCCGCCCTCGTCTTCGATGACCAGCCCGTGCACGTCGGTCTCGAAACCGGGGAAGTGCGCGTTGAAGTCGCGCGCGAACTTCAGGTATTCGACGATCGGCCGGTTGAAGCGCTCGCCCGGGATCAGCAGCGGGATGCCGGGCGGATACGGCGTCACCAGCATCGTCGTGATCCGGCCCTCGAGCTCGTCGATCGGCACGCGGTCGACTCGCCGGTGCGCGAGGCACTCGAAGGCTTCCGAGGGTTTCATCGCCGGCTGCATGCTCGACAGGTACATCTCGGTGGTGACCCGCGCGATGTCGGAGCGGCGGTAGTGCTCGTGGATCTGCGAGGCCAGGTCGCGCAGCCCCACGCGCTCGTACGACGGGTGCGCCTGCACGTACTCGGGCATCACGCGCCACAGCGGCTGGTTGGCGTCGTAGTCGGTCTTGAACTGCTGCAGCTCGGTGACCAGCGTGTTCCAGCGCCCCTTGGTGATGCCGATCGTGAACATCACGAAGAACGAGTACAGCCCGGTCTTCTCGACCACCACGCCGTGCTCGGCGAGGTACTTCGTGACGATCGAGGCCGGGATGCCCCACGGCGCGAACTTGCCGTTGATGTCCAGGCCGGGCGTGACGATGGTCGCCTTGATCGGGTCGAGCATCGTGAAATTGGTGACCAGCTTGCCGAAGCCGTGCCACTTGTCGCTGGACTTCAGGAACCAGTTCTCGCGCTTGCCGATGCCGTTCTCGGCGAGCTCCTTCGGCCCCCACACCTTGAACCACCAGTCCTGGCCGAACTCGTCGTCGACCTTGCGCATCGCACGCCGGAACTCCAGCGACTCGAAGATCGACTCCTCCACCAGCGCTTTGCCGCCGGGCGGCTCCATCATCGCCGCGGCCACGTCGCACGACGCGATGATCGCGTACTGCGGGCTGGTCGACGTATGCATCAGGAACGCCTCGTTGAAGCGATGGCGGTCGAGTTGCACCGTCTCCGAATCCTGGATCAGGATCTGCGAAGCCTGCGAGAGTCCGGCCAGCAGCTTGTGCGTCGACTGCGTCGAGAAGATCATCGCCTCGGGGCTGCGCGGCCGGTTGAGTCCGATCGCGTGGAACTCGTGATAGAAGGGGTGGAAGGTCGCGTGCGGCAGCCAGGCCTCGTCGAAGTGCAGGTTCTCGATGTAGTTGCCCAGCGTGCGCTTGATCGTCTCGACGTTGTAGATCACGCCGTCGTAGGTCGACTGCGTGATCGTCATCACGCGCGGACGCGCCGTCTTGTCCTTGATCAGCGGGTTGGCGTCGATCTTGCGCTGGATGCTCGCGGGGTCGAACTCCTCGAGCGGGATCGGGCCGATGATGCCGTAGTGGTTGCGGGTCGGCTGCAGGAAGATCGGGATCGTTCCCGTCATCGTGATCGCGTGCAGGATCGACTTGTGGCAGTTGCGGTCGACCAGCACGACGTCGTTGTTGCCCACGGTCGAGTGCCAGACGATCTTGTTCGACGTCGACGTGCCGTTGGTGACGAAGAACAGGTGGTCGACGTTGAAGATCCGCGCGGCATTGCGCTCCGAGGCCGCGACCGGCCCGGTGTGGTCGAGCAGCTGGCCCAGTTCGTCGACCGCATTGCAGACATCGGCGCGCAGCATGTTCTCGCCGAAGAACTGGTGGAACATCTGCCCGACCGGGCTCTTCAGGAACGCCACCCCGCCCGAGTGCCCCGGGCAGTGCCACGAATACGAGCCGTCGTGCGCGTAGTGCACGAGCGCCTTGAAGAACGGCGGCGCCAGCGAGCTCAGGTAGTTCGTCGCCTCGCGGATGATGTAGCGCGCGACGAACTCCGGCGTGTCCTCGAACATGTGGATGAAGCCGTGCAGCTCCTTCAGGATCTCGTTCGGCAGGTGCTGCGAGGTGCGCGTC
>Ga0209476_10001297_pt1 | contig 16872 bp, 25 predicted proteins | sample KloWWTrecipitate_FD_187179 | JGI IMG/M metagenome (GOLD analysis project Ga0209476, IMG submission 187179) | Active sludge microbial communities from Klosterneuburg, Austria, studying microevolution and ecology of nitrifiers - Klosterneuburg... | ecosystem: Engineered > WWTP > Aerobic digester... | reverse complement strand
TGCGCAGCGCGTCGAGGCGGCGGGGGAGGGCGAGGAGGGGGGCTGGAAGCTTACGCAGCTGCGGCTGATGGAGCAGGTGGAGGAGGACGAGGGGGCCTTCGGCGCAGCCGAGGTCGATCAGGTGCGGGTGCTGGAACCCGGCAAGTGGGCGGTGTACCGCAAGAGCGCCGCGACCTCGAAGTGGGAGCTGCACGACGACGGCATCACGACGCTGGCGGAGATCCCTTTCGTCCCCGTCTACACCGGCCGCACCGGGTTCATGCAGGCGAAGCCGCCGCTGCTTGAGCTCGCGCACCTCAACGTCAAGCACTGGCAGAGCCAGAGCGACCAGGACAACATCCTGCACGTCGCCCGCGTCCCGATCCTCTGCGCGGTGGGGGTGGAGGACGGGCGGGATGACAAGGGCAACACGGTGCCCTGGCAGCTGAAGATCGGCGCGAGCAGCGCCGTCCGCATCCACAGCCCCGAGGGCCGCCTCGAGTGGGTCGAGCACACGGGCGCCGCCATCGACGCCGGCCACCAGTCGCTCGAGCAGCTGAAGGAGGAGATGAGGCAGGTGGGTGCGGAGCTGCTGGTCATCAAGCCGGGGCAGATCACGGCGACCCAGGTGAACACGGAGAGCGCGGTCGGTCAAGCGCCGCTGCAGCGGATGACGAACGACGCGGAGGACGCGCTCGCGGCCGCGCTCGCGCTGCACGCGAAGTACCTGCGCCTCGACGGCGGCAAGGGCGGGACGGTGGGGCTGTTCAAGGACTTTGCCGCGCTGTCACTCGATGCCGCGAGCCTCGACCTCGTCTTCAAGATGGCGCAGTCGGGCAAGGTGAGCGACCAGACGCTGCACGAGGAGGCGCAGCGGCGCGGCGTGCTGCGGGCGGAGGTGAGCTGGGAGGAGGAGCAGGAGCGGCTCGAGGAGCAGGGCCCTCCGGAGGGCATGCTCGGCCTCGACGACCCCGTGCTCCAGCAGCAGGAGGGCGGCACGCCGCAGCCCCCGCAGCCGGCTCCCTCCGGTGGCGGTCCTGTGCCGCCGCGGGCGCCGTTCGGCAATCCGCCGGGGCCCCGTATGAATTCGCTGCAGGGCGGCCGGCAATCTCGCAAGGGGCCGTTCGGGAAGTGAAAGGGGTGCGGCACCATGTTCGGCAGCAAGACTCTCGTGTTCGAGGCGCGCGACGGCCTGCACCGTCGCGGCTGTGGGTTCGTCCTGAAGCGGAGGCGCGACATGCACTACGTCCAGACCGACCCCCCGGAGATGGAGATGGCGCTCGAGCTGCCCCCGGTACCGGGGGCCACGTTCGGGGAGACGCGCGTGCAGCAGCCCGCGCCCCCGCTGACCCTCATCGTTCCCGACGAGCTCGTCGGGCGGCCTATCGTCGTCGAGCGCTGGGCCTCCGACAACCTGCTCCACGCCCGCGTGCTGGGGACGGTGGAGCAGCACAGGCTGTGCTCCGCCGACTGACCGCCCCCTGATGGCGACCGCCGCGCAGCTCGCCGCGCTCCAGCACGCGCTGGACGAGGCCGTGTCGCACAGCGTCGACCTGGCGCTGTACGCGAATGGCGTGGTGCACAGGATGGTCGCGCTGCTCAACCGCACGGACTCGGACCTGTTCGCCGCGCTGCGCGACGAGCTGTCGCGCGCGGCCGACTCCGACACGGCCCAGCGGCTGCAGGTGCAGCTGGAGTCGGTGCGGCAGCTGAACTCGCAGGCCTACCTCCAGCTCGACCACGGCCTCGCCGCCGAGTTGCGCGAGTTTGCGGGGGTGGAGCTCGACTACCAGACCGCGTGGCTGCGGCAGCTTGCGGCGCTGCCCGCCGCTGGGCTGCAGGCGTCGGCGGGGGTGGCGGAGGTGAGCGCGGTGCAGGTCTACGCGGCCGCGACGGCGCAGCCCTTCCGCGGCCGGCTGCTCGCGGAGTGGGCGCAGACGCTGGGGGAGCAGAGGCTGGTGCGCATGCGCGACGCCGTGCGGATCGGGTTCGTGGAGCAGGAGAGCGTCGACCAGATCATCCGCCACATCCGCGGCACCCGCGCCGCGGGCTACTCGGACGGCATCGTCAACCTCGACCGCCGGCACGCGGAGGCGGTGGTGAGGACGGCGGTGCAGCACACGGCCGCCGTCGCCCGCGACCAGCTCTACCGCAGGAACGAGGACATAGTGGGGGAAGTGATGTGGGTGTCGACCCTCGACAACCGCACCACCGACATCTGCAAGCTCCGCGATCGCAAGCGCTACACGGCTGGCGAGCGGCCGCGCCCCGTCGGGCACAAGCTGCCCTGGCTCGGCGGTCCGGGCAAGGCACACTGGAACGCGGTCGCCGGGGGGACGCTGGTCACCACGCTGCGCGGCCAGGTGCCGGTCGAGGAGGTTCTAGTCGGTGACTATGCGCTTACGCACCGCGGCAGGTTCCGGCGCGTCACGACGCGCCGCTGCAAGCCGTGCGAGGGCGGGGTCGTCAGGGCCGTGCACGTGGAGTCCGGCGGGTGCCTCAGGGCAACGCACGAGCACCCGGTAGCGGCGCCCGGCGTCGGCTGGAAGTTCGTCGGGGCACTCGAACCCGGGGACGAGCTTCGCTGCTACGCGGATGGCGCGGGCGTAGTAGCCAGCGTGCAGTCCGGCCGCGCAGTTGAACCTGACCACCGTCCAGCCCTGCGCGACGACGAGCGCGTCGCGGCGCTCCGTCTCGCGCTCTTTGGTCCCGTTGTCGAGCTCGAGGCAGAGCTTGATGTCTGGGCGCGCGAAGTCGAGGACCGCGCGGCCGAGCAGGTGTTGCGGGACCCAGAGGGGGTCGAAGCTGAGAGCCTCCGCCATCACCTTCTCGCGTTCCGTCATGCGCTCGGCAAGCTGCGCCGCCGCACTCCTGGCTGCGGAGTGGGCGATCTTGTCCCTGGTGGTCTCGCAGAGCGTCGACCCGCGCATGCGCTCGGCGTGCTTGGCGTAGTGGCCGCGGGTGGTGTTGGTCGCGGTCGCGCGCTCGGCGACGCCGGGCATGCGGCTGGGGTTGTCGCGGAGCATGCGCGCGGAGTGTCCGGCGTAGGCGCGGTGCGTTTCTTTGGTGAGACCGTGCGCCCAGTGGTCGCGGCCGGCCGGCGCCTGCCGACCTCGCTCGAACTGGAGGCGGATCTGGTCCTTCCTGCCCCTCACCGCGATCCCGTGCCTCTTGGCGTAGGAGCTGAGACTTGTGTCGGGGACCCCCTCCTCTTGTTCGATCTGGCGAAGAGAGATGCCATCCCGAATGTGGCGGCGGGCGATGAGCTCGGCATAGTGGGGGGTTGTTTTCGGCATGATCGGGTCCTTGCACTGGAATTGCAGAACTATACGGGGCTCGTCTACGACCTGGAGGTCGAGGACGACGCGTCCTACGTGGCCGACGGAATAGTGGTCTCGAACTGCCGCAGCACCGCGGTGCCGGTGCTGGAGGGGTTGATGCAGGAGTTCGTCGACCAGGGCCAGCGCGCGGCGCAGGGAGGGCCGGTGGGCTCGACGACGAGCTACGGCGACTGGCTGAAGCGGCAAAGCGCGGCGCGGCAGGACGAGATCCTTGGCGCCACCCGCGGCAGACTGTTCCGCGCTGGCGGCCTCAAGCTCGAGCAGTTCGCGAACGAGCGCGGCAAGTGGCTCACCCTCGACCAGCTCCGCGAGCGCGCGCCAGCGGCGTTCGCCAGGGCCGGCGTATAGGTTTCAGCGCAGGTGGTGCAAGGGGGCGGGTACTTCGCAAGATGAGGTCGTGGTTCGAGTCCACCGGAGCGGGGGTGCCCTGCTCTAGGCCAGACGGGCCTGGCAAGCTCCGCCCCCGTTTATTCCCCTGCGCTGATCCGTACCGGCAACGCAACCCGAAGGAGTGGCAAGATGACAGTAAGCAGCGAGAGTGAGCGGCGCATGGTCTACATCAAGGCGCTGTGCGAGCAGCTCGGCGTCGACAGGCGCCGGGTCACGCAGATGGAGCTGGAGTTCAACGCGGAGGGGGTCACGCTGGTCGTGCGGGAGAAGCACGCGGTGGCGGACGCGACGGGCGGGTCCGTGTTCGCGGACAGCACGAGCCGCTACCAGCTGCGCGTGACCGCCGACTACCAGCTCGAGCGCGGCCCGCGCCTGTCCAGCGCTCCGGGCGACTTGTACGGCGTCAACGCGTGGGCGGCGGTCGACGGCAGCGCGCCGATCCCGAGCACGCCCGCGGGAGAAGGCCGTGGCTGAGAACCCGCCCGGGTGTCCCAACACCACCCTCGCCCACCGCTTCTGCGCATTGCTGGGCTTTGACCCAGCAATGGTGCGCGGGCTGCGGGTGGAGGTTGTGGCGGAGCGCGGCGGCGACGGGCGCCAGGAGCACGGCGCGGGCAAGGTCGTGGTGTCCGTGGTTACGATGGAGCTGACGCAGTCGGGTTACCCCGTCTCGCTGACCCGCAATTTCGAGCTGACGCTGCGCGACGGTGTCGGCAGCAGCGCCTCAGCTACCTCCTCCCTGCTGGGGTTGGAGATCGCGGAGGCGCGGGAGCTCGGAGCCCCTAACGGCCCCCTGACGACCGTGCCCCGCTTCGCCCCGCCCACCTCGGGCGCGTGACGGTCAGCGGGGCTTTCCGATTCGAGACCGACTGACAGGAGAACTAGGCACCATGGCGCAAACCCTCAACGAACAGAACCCCGAGCTGTCGGACATGCTGCGCCCCGGCGCCAGCGTCACCATCACCCCCGCCGGCGCTTCCGCAGTCTCCGTGACGCTGAAGCAGGCCGGGGGCGCGGCGGTGCCGAGGAGCCTGTCGCGGCAGACGACGTTCGGCCCCTACCTCGTCGACACCCACATCACCGCGCGCCACATCAGCGGCTCCGCGAGCTGGGTGAAGTCGGAGGCAGAGGCGGGGGTGGAGCGGGTGGGCTTCGCGGACGAGGTGCTGTGTGTGGTGGAGGCGGACGCCCCGCACGCGCTCACCAGCTTCGCCGACGTGCCCGGCCTCTCGGTCCCCGTGCGCGCCGGCGCGCGGTACTGTTTCGAGGCCCGCGTTTTCCACAAGAACGACGCCAACACCACGGGCAGCCAGTTCGCCGTCAACCTCGGCACCGCGCCCACCGCACTGCGCCTCGGCCTCCTCGACACCGTCTCCAACTCCGCCACCGCCAGCGGCCACGCCGCGGGCACCGCTACCGCCCGCGACACCGCGGCCGCTGCGGAGACGGCGGGCAGCACGGACGAGCGGATGGCAGTGATGTCGGGGTACGCGGTGCCCGCCGCCGACGACACCCTCACCATCCGCATGAAGTCGGAGGTGGCCGTCGCGGCCGGCGTCACCGTGCTCGCGGGCTCCTGGCTGCGCGTCTGGCGCGTGGCCTGAACGGCGCGCTTGTGCTCATCTCCGGAGGCTAGCGAAGACATGAGACCCACCCAGCACCCAACCAACAACCGCGTGCTCGGCGCCCCCGTGGGCTGGGACCAGCAGGGCGGCGTGCCGTGCAGTGCGCTGCCGATCACGGATGCGCGGTGGGGCGAGCACCGGGCGGTGCTGTCGTTCTGGCAGCCGACGACGGAGGAGCTCGTGGCGCTGCAGCGCGGCGCGATGGTCGCGCTCGCGGTGATGGGCGGCACGATGCCGCCTGTGGCGGTCTACGTCGACACGGTCTGACCCAAATTCACACAGCCTATGGCGCTGCACCTCGTGCCAGGCACGGGGAGCGCGCTCGTGCCCTCCGGCAGGCACCGCAAGCGTAAGCCGAAGGTGATGATCTGCTGCCACGTCTGCGGGGGGCAGGAGGTCGTCGAGTCGCGCATCGGGGCCACGATGAGCGCGACGCGCCGCGCGAGCGGCGGGACCAAGAGCTGGTTGTGCCTGTTCTGCCTGATGCGGGGCAGGAGGATTCCGTTGCTGTGAGGGAGATCGCGGTGGTGGTCGCGGTGACGCTTGTCGCCGCGCTTGTCGCGCTGCCCGGCTACTTCGAACACAAGAACCGCGCGGCACCCGCCGCGTGCACCTGCTCGGCCTGCGGAAGCGCGCCGGGCGCCCCGGGGCGGACGCCCCTTTTGCTGACGGGCGGACGCCCGCGATAGAGGAACCTGAAAATGCCGTTCAAGTACGACGACCAAGGAGCACTGGTGACGCAGGAGGCGGAGGTGGGCGGGAAGAAGCTCCTGCTCCCCGTCTTCGTCCACGCCGACGGCAAGGAGACGGCGTTCGAGCCCGACCAGACCGTCGGCCGCATCAAGGCCCTCAACGCCGAGGCGCAGGGGCACCGCGAGGCGAAGGAGCGCGCGGAAAGCACGCTGAAGGCCTTCACCGACTCCGGCCTCACCAGCGAGGCTGCGAAGGCGGCGGCCGAGGCGCTGCAGAAGATCAAGGACATCGATGACGGCAAGCTCATCGCGGCGGGCAAGGTGGAGGAGATTCGCACCGCAGCGCAGCGTGCCGCGGAGCAGAACTTCGCCGCCCAGAAAAACGCCTACGAGCAGCAGATCGCGACGAACGCGAAGGAGCTGGAGCGCCTCACCACTGCCCTGCACACGGAGATCGTGGGCGGGAGCTTCGGGCGCTCGAAGTTCATCGCCGACAAGCTCGCCATCCCCGCCGACATGGCGCAGGCGTTCTTCGGCCGGCACTTCAAGGTGGAGGAGGGGAAGCTCGTCGCCTACGACGGCGCCGGGCAGAAGATCGGCTCGCGGCTGCGTCCCGGCGACCTGAACCCCGACTTCGACGAGGCGCTCGAGATCCTCGTCGACACCTACCCCAACAAGGCCAGCATCCTCAAGGGCAGCGGCGCCGCTGGCGGCGGCGCGCCCCAGGGCGGCGGCGCTGGTGGGGGCAATGGCAAGACGATCCGGCGCTCCGAGTGGGAGCGCATCGGTGATCCCGCGGAGCGGGCGAAGGTGCTGCAGGAGAAGCAGCTGGTCGACGGCTGACGCGCCGCGCGACCCCCCAGCTGCTCCACGCTTCGGCTCCTTCGCTCGTCCCACGAGGACGGCATTGAAGGAGTGCACGGGCAGCCCTGCTCGACGCGCGGCAACCTACGCCGCGGCGGCAGGCGAAGCGATCAGCGCGCCCACGGCCCAGGCGCGCAAACCAGAAGCGGGTGGAATACCGCCGGAGAGCGTAACCGGCACCCTACACACAACCTATTAACCACAATCGCAGGCGCCGCCGATGCAGCGAGCGCCGCACACTTCCTAGCCTGATGCTGCGGATGCGGCAGGGGCGCACCGGGGCTGGATGGCCCTCAAGGACGCACGGTCGCCGAAGGGTTCGAGGCAACAGAGCATCTCGGCCGCCGACCTGCTACCAATCCCCTTCAACAGCTAATGAAAGGCAGGCCACCACCATGGCAAATACCCTCACCGACCTCATTCCCGACGTCTACTCCTCGCTCGACGTCGTGTCGCGCGAGCTCGTCGGCTTCATCCCCGCGGTGACCCGCGACCCGACCACGGAGCGCGCGGCCGTCAACCAGACGGTCCGCAGCTTCGTCGCGCCGGCCGCGACCGCCACCGACATCACGCCGGGGGTCACGCCGCCCGACGACGGCGACCAGACCATCGGCAACGTCGAACTGACGATCACCAAGGCGCGCCGCGTGCCGTTCCGCTGGAACGGCGAGCAGTCGCGCGGTGTCAGCAACGGCGGCCCCGGCGCTGCCGCGATCCGCAACATGCAGCTCATGCAGGCGATCCGCACGCTCACGAACGAAATGGAGGCGGATCTCGCCGCCCTGCACATCGCCGCTTCGCGCGCCTACGGCACGGCGGGCACCACGCCCTTCGCGTCGACGCTCGACGGCACGGCGCAGGTGCGCAAGATCCTGTCCGACAACGGCGCGCCGCTCAGCGACCTGCAAATGGTCATCGACACGTCGGCGGGCGCGAAGCTCCGCACTCTCGGCCAGCTCACCAAGGCGAACGAGGCGGGCGACAACTCGCTGCTCCGCCAGGGCGTGCTGCTCGACCTGCACAACTTCCAGCTCCGCGAGTCGGGGCAAGTGAAGACGAGCACGGCGGGCACCGGCGCCAGCGCGACGACGAACACCGCTGGCTACGCCATCGGCGCCACCGTCATCACGCTCGCCTCCGCGGGCACCGGCACCATCGTGGCGGGCGACGTCATCACCTTCGCTGGCGACACCAATCAGTACGTCGTGGCGTCTGGGGATGCGGACGTCAGCAACGGTGGCACGATCACGCTGGCCGCCCCTGGCCTGCGCAAGGCGCTCGCCGCGTCGGCCATCGCCATCACGGTGGTCGCGGCTGCGGCTCGCAACATGGGCTTCGCGCGCTCGGCCCTCGTGCTGGCGACGCGGGTGCCCGCGCTGCCCGACGGTGGCGACTCGGCGCTCGACCGGACGCTGGTGACGGACCCGCGCTCGGGCATGACGTTCGAGCTCGCGATGTACGCCCAGTACCGCCAGATGCAGTACGAGCTGTCGGCGGCGTGGGGGGGCAAGGTCGTCAAGACCGAGCACCTCGCGCTGCTGCTGGGCTGATAGGGCCGCCGCAGCCATCCCTTGCGCCGAGAGGCGCGCACAACCCCTCCGGGGCCCCTAAGAGGGCCCCGGGGGCCACCCCAGGCCCCCACAACCTCGCGGGGGCGCAGACGGAAGGAGAAAGCAGAGATGGAAGCCGAGAACAAGCCGAACCCGCTGGAGTTCCTCCAGCTCGCCAACCGCGCCGACTCCGGCGCCAAGCAGCACGGAGTCGACTCCGTCGCCACGGTGCGCGTGAAGGCCTCTCACCCCAGCCAGGGTGAGTTCATCGTCATCAACGAGGATGACTACGACCCCGAGCGGCACGAGCTGTACGAGGGCGACGCGCCGCGCCGCCGCGCTGTCAGCGCCCCCGCACCGCAGCCCACCAAGGCCGCCAAGCCCGGCCGTCGCTAAAGCGGCCCGTCGCCGCGCGCGGCTCCGCGTTGTGTCCCCGTCCTCCCCACCGCCAGCAACCCAGAGATAGGAAGCAGCAGACATGGCAACCTACAACAAGTTCCAGGACTACGCGGAGCAGCTCGCGAAGGCGAAGCACGACTGGTCGGCGCACACCTTCAAGGTTGCGCTCACCAACTCCGCCCCCGTCGCCACCAACACCGTCCTCGCCGACATCACGCAGATCGCCGCGAGCGGCGGCTACACGGCCGGCGCCGGCGGGGGCTACGCGCTCGACTCCGTGACCCTCACGGAGAGCTCGGGGACGGCGAAGGTCACCATCGCCGATGAGGTCATCACGGCGTCGGGCGGCAGCGTGGGCCCCTTCCGCTACCTCGTCATCTACAACGACACCCAGACGTCGCCCGCGGATGCGCTGGTGATGTGGTACGACTACGGGGCCAACATCACGCTAGCGGATGGCGAATCGCTCACCGTCGACTTCGACGCCACGAACGGCTTCTGGCAGCTGGTCTAAACGGCGCACGAGCCCCCTGTAAGGAGCAACCACACCATGACCCAAGACACGACCCGCGATCCGCTGCTCGACAGCCTCGAGCAGACCCGCGCCGCGCTGCGCGGCCGCATGGCGGCGCTGCGCGCTCAGATCAACGACCTGATGGCGCCCACGCGGTCCCTGCGCGCGGAGCTGGAGACGAAGATGCAGGCGCAGTTCGCGTTGGCCGGGCAGATCGACGCGCTCAACGCGCGCATCGACGCCCACGAGCAACCCCACCTCCACCAGCTCAAGACGAAGCTCGCGGAGGTCGCGCGGCTGGAGATCGACACCAACGCGCAGATCAAGCGCATGACGGGCGCGTGAGGCGGGTATGGCGCGCTACTCCATCGCCGGCCGCTCGACCATCGCGGGCACCGCGGTTCGCGCCCTCGCGTCGCTCTACGCCGCAGCGGGCAGCGGCTTCAAGCTGCGCGAGGTCGGCGTCTTCAACACGACGAGCACGGCGCTCGCCATCGCGCTCGTGCGCCTGACGGCAACCGGCACGCAGGGCGCGGGGCTCACGGAGGCCGAGTATGACCAGGACGCTCCGGCGCCCGCCGCGACGGGCTTCGCCGGGCACACGGCCGATGCCACGGTCGGGCAGGTGCTCCGGCAGGCTGCGCTCGGCGCTGCGGTCGGCTCGGGCGTGATCTTCACCTTCGGCGATACCGGCATCGTGGTGCCCGCCGGAACGTCCGGCGGCGTCGGCATCATCGTGCCAACCGGCGCCGGTCAAGTCTGCGACTACTACTTCGACTGGGACGAGTAGGCGATGGCGATCACGGCGACCGCGCTGACCGGCGACAGCGACGGCACGACGGGATCGAGCGCCACCACGGCCAGCGTCTCGCCCGGCGCCAACCGGCTGCAACTGCTGCACGTCCAGGCGCACCCGGCGGGCGGGCCAGGCTACGCGACGGTGACCGGCTGCGGGCTGACGTGGGTCAGCGTCGATCAGCACAACTACGACGGCGGCGGCGGCGACACGCAGATGCTGTATCGCGCGTTGGGGGCGTCGCCGTCATCGGGCGCGCTGACGATCGACTTCGGCGGCGGCAACGACCAGCTGGAAATCTGCTGGTCGCTGGTCGAGTTCGATGGCGTCGACACGAGCGGCACGGATGGCAGCGGCGCCATCGTGCAGGCCGTCAAGGCAGACGGCACGGGCACAGCGCCGGCTGCCACGCTGGCGGCCTTTGGTGATGCCGGTAACGCCACCTATGGGGCTGTCGTCAGCGGATCGGCTGGGTATCCGCTGGCGGGCGGCTCGGGCTTCACCGAGGTGCACAACTTTCAGGGGCCGACGGTCGGCCTGTTGACGCTCTCCGAGTGGCGCAACGACAACGACACGTCGGTAGACGCCTCGGCCGGCGCATCGACGGTGTGGGGGATGATCGCCGTCGAGCTGAAGGCAGCAGCAAGCGGGCCGGTGCCGCGCATCGTGCACCCGGTCACGTCGGCGAGGTTCTGAGCCGTGGCCATCTCCTACGTGGGCGGGGCCGCTGGCACCAACACCGCGACACTGCCGGCCTTCCAGTCCGGCGACATCGCCATCGTCTTCGCGTTCCGCGACGGCTCGGCGACGAACCCGAGCGTCCCGGCAGGCTGGACCAACATCAGCAACACTACGGACGGCACATCGTGCTCGATGTCGATCGGCTGGCGGCGGTTGGTCGTCGGCGACACCACTGTCGGCACATGGACCAACGCATCGCGCACAGTGGTCGGCGTGTACCGCGGATGCGAGCCGTTCATCACGCCGCGCGGCGGTGGCGCGAACGGTGCCGGCACGACGAACACGGTTGCCTACAATGCGGTGACGATGACGCGCGGCGACGGCACAAGCTGGGTTGTCGCTGGCGTCGGCCACCGCAGCGTCGACACGACGATCGACTCGGCGGCCATCAGCGGCATGACGGCGCGCACGGGCGGCGTTAACGCGACGGCCGAGGCGCACCTCTGGGACACCAACGGCGGCGTGGCGTCGTGGGCGACGACGAACCAGACGATCACCGGCACGGCGTCGGGCTGGGTCACGCGCACGGTCGAGCTGCTCGCGCTGCCGGCGCAGGCGAACGTGTTGACGGCCAAGGCACCGCCGGTGGCAGTTGAGAGGCCGCGCTGATGGCTCAGTACCCGCGCGGGGGCAAATCGCCGCATCTGCGGGCGCGGCCGAGGGGGGTTGCGCCTGCGGGTGTCGACGAGGGCTACACCCCGCTGACCGCCGCCCAGGGTGGCTACGTGCTGACGGGTCAGGCCGCGCTGCTGAAGCGTGCGCTGCTGATAGCAGCGGCGCAGGGCAGCTACAGCATCACCGGGCAGGTTGCGCTGCTGCCTCGCGGTTACTCGTTCGTCGCCGCGCAAGGCAGCTACAGCATCGGCGGACAGGACGTTGCGTTTCGCCGCGCCCTGGTGCTCGCGGCGGCGCAGGGCAGCTACTCGGTCACGGGACTGGCGGCCGGCATGCTGCGCGCCGTTCGCATGGTCGCCGCGCAAGGCAGCTACAGCACCACGGGGCAGGCTGTTGCGCTCGTCCGCGGCTACTCCCTCGTAGCCGCGCAGGGCGGCTATTCGCACTCGGGGCAGGCAGCGGCGCTGAGGCGCGCGGTGCTGATGGCGGCGGCGCAGGGCGCCTACGCGCTCGGGGGCCAGTCGGCTGCCTTTGTGCGCGCGTTGCGCCTTCCCGCCACGCAGGGCAGCTACTCTGTCACAGGACAGGACGCGGCGCTGCTGGCAGGGAACTCGATGGCGGCCGCGCAAGGCGGCTACGCGCTGACCGGGCGCGCCGCCGCGCTGCCCGCCGCGCTGCGCCTCGCCTCGGGCCTCGGCAGCTACTCCGTCACCGGGCAGGACTCCGGGCTCCACCGCGCTGTCCTTGTGACCGCCGCGCAAGGGGCCTACGCGCTGACCGGACAGGACGCGGGCTTCGCGACCACCAATAGCTACAGCATGCCCGCAGCGCAGGGCGGCTACGCGCTGACCGGGCAGGCGGCCGCGTTCCGACGCGCGCAGCGGCTTGTGGCGCCGCAGGGCAGCTACGCTGTCAGCGGGGCCCCTGCGGCGATGAGGTTGGCTGCAAGGTTGATCGCCACCCAGGGCGGCTACGCGCTGACCGGGCGCGCCGCCGCGCTGCTGCTGGCGAGGAGGCTTGCGGCGGCGCAGGGCGCCTACGCGCTGACCGGGATGGCCGTCCTCTCGCGCTTCGTCAACACGCGCGCCTACGCGGTGCTTGGCGAAAGCAGGGGCTACGTTGTCGCGGGCGAGGATCGCGCCTACGCGGTGCTTGGCGAAAGCCGGGGCTACGTTGTCGCGGGCGAGGCCCGGGGCGCGCAGGCCTGAAGAAACGCAACACGGGAAACGAGACGATGGCCTACTGGAACGAGACCGACCCGACGAAGCCCATCGGGGTGCTCGACGTCGACGCGGAGCTGGACGTGCCGGTCACGATCACGCAGTGGTTGCAGACGGGCATGGGAGGCGCCGCTTACGCGAGCCATACTGTCACGTTCGAGGCACCGCTGGAATCGAAGGCGGTGAGCGCGCACGCGGATGGCGTCATCACCTTTCGCGTCGGCGTCAACAGCGCTCAGTACGACGCCGCGCAGCACCTGGGGAAGAAGTTCGGGGTGACCATCAGTCTCGTCGCCGACGACGGGCAGAAGGACGACCGCACCTGGCGCTTCCAGCTGCGCCAGCGCTGACACCCAAGAAAGACGGAGGCACCGACGGTATGGCACTGATCGTAGAAGACGGCACGGGGCTCGCGGCGGCCGAGAGCTACGCGAGCGCGTCTTTCGCCGATTCCTACTTCGCCGGCAGGCTCCCGGATGCGGAGTGGGTGGACAAGGACGCGGAGGAGAAGGAGCGGGCGCTGCGGCGCGCCGCTGACTACATGGTGCAGCGCTACAGGATGCGCTGGCTCGGCTACCGCGCCCAGAACGCCCAGCGCCTCGACTGGCCACGCGGCGATGTGCCCAAGCCCGACACTCCCGGCGGCTACGGCGGCTACCCCGCCTACTACGCGCACAACGTCGTGCCGGAGTTGGTGATGGAGGCGCAGTGCGAGTTGGCTGTGCGACACATCGCGGGGACCGTGCTGTCCCCCGACCTCGGCCCTCCCGTGCTCAGCAAGTCCGTGGGCCCCATCACCATCACCTACGCCGATGGTGCGCGGCAGACCACCGAATTCCGCTCCGTCGACATGATCCTCTCCCCGCTGCTCGAACCCACGGGCTCGAGCTCGATGCGGCTGGTGCGCGCGTGATGGAACCGCACCGTCCGGGCGACCTCCACGTGCTGCCCCTGGACGACCTCCGCGAGCACGAGCCGAGTCGCGAGTGCTGGTGCAACCCGCAACAGGACGAGGAGATGCCGGTCCTGTGGGTGCACAACTCGCTCGACGGGCGGGAAAAGCACGAGCGCGGCGCGCCGCTGCACTGAGGGGAGCTTGAGGCATGGCCCTCTACGACGAACTTGCCGCGACCGCCACCGAGCTGCTGCGCGAGCTGGGCGCGGCGTGCACGCTGGTCCGCAACGTGCCCCCTACCGCGGCCCAGTACGACCCGGCGACGGGAATCGCGACCGTCACCGCGCTCAGCCAGAGCGCCTACGCCGTCGTGTTCCCGTACTCCGACCGCTACATCAACGGCGACACCATCCTCGCCAGCGACCAGCAGGCGTACATGAGCACGACGGGCGTGCTGCGGCCCGCGCCCGGGGACTCGTTCGTGTGGGGCGGGGAGACGTGGCGGGTTGTGGCGAGCAAGCCCCTCGCGCCCGCGCTCGTCGCGGTGCTGTACGAGATGCAGGTCAGGAAGGGTTGAGCAGTGGCCGCAGCGCCTGGGAAGTGGTCGGTGCCGCTGGAGCAGCTGGCCGCGGTGATGCAGAAGAAGGTGGACGTCGTGGTGCGCGAGAGCACCTTCGCCATCTTCAACGCCATAGTCCTGCAGAGCCCGGTCGACACGGGCCGCTTCCGCGCGAACTGGAACATCAGCGCGAACGTGCCCAAGACGCACTATGACGAGAGCCGCACCAGCAACAGCGCGCTGCAGATGTCGCTGCAGTGGGTGCAGCGCAGCTCGCCCGTGGGCGGCGTCGTCTACATCGCCAACGGCCTGCCCTACGCGGCAGTGCTGGAGTATGGGGGCTACCCGAACCCGCCCAAGTACGGTAGTAAGAAGCGCGGGGAGGCCGGGCCGGCGATTCACGTCACCAACGGCTACTCCATGCAGGCCCCTTACGGCATGGTCAGGATCAGCGTGCTCAGGTTCCGGCGCTTCGTGCTGGATGCGATTGAGCGCGGGAGGCAGCAGGGATGAGCGAGGCGTTGATCGAGAAGGCGTTCCAGACGCTCATCAAGGACTGGGCCGCGGCGCAGAGCCCGGCGGTCCCCGTCGCCTATGAGCGCGTGCCATTCGTGCCGCCGGAGGCCGCCGCCACCGCCCCCTACGGTCGCTACGTCGCGGTCGCGGTGCGCCACGCCGACGCGCGCGCCTTCGGCTACGGGCACGGCCGCGACTATATGGGCTTCGTGCAGCTGACGGTATCCGTGGCCGAGGGGGTCGGAACCCGCTACCTGAAGGAACTCAAGGCGCAGCTCGACTCCCTCCTTCCCACCACGGCGCCCATTGTCGAAGGGGCGCTGCGGATCTGGATTACTTCGCCCCTGACATTCGGCCCGGCCATCGGGGACCCCGGCCGCTACACAGTGCCGCTGACCGTGAACTTCCGGGCCCCGGCCTTCTGATTTCCCCAACCCGCCCGACAAGGGCGATTCAACTCGTCCCTACGAAAGGCAAGGTGACACTATGGCTGTCCAACTCCCCAATGGTGCTACGATCTCCGTCGCCGCGACGATGGGCGCGCTCAAGGCAATGTCGGCGATCACGAACGCCGCCGAGGCCGTCGCGACGCTCGAGGCCTCACACGGCGTCGTCGAAAACGACATCCTCCTCGTGACCTCGGGCTGGTCGAAGCTCAACAACCGCGTGGTCCGCGCCGACTCCGTCGCCACCAACGACGTGACTCTCGAGGACATCGACACGAGCAACACCACCCGCTACCCCGCGGGCAGCGGTACGGGCTCGGTGAAGGAGGTCGCGACCTGGCAGCAGATCATCCAGGTGCTCGAGGCGTCGTCGAGCGGCGGCGAGCAGCAGTTCGCGACCTACTCCTTCCTCGAGGATGACGAGGAGCGCAACATCCCGACGAAGAAGTCGCCGGTGGTGTTCACACTGTCCGTCGCCGACGACCAGAGCCTCGCGCAGTACGTCGTGCTCAGCGCGGCCGACGAGGACCGGGTGGTGCGCGCGTGCCGCGTGGTGCTGCCGTCGGGCGCGATCATCTACTTCGCCGCCTTCGTGACGATGTCGAAGATTCCGACGCTGACGAAGGACGAGGTGATGGCGCTGCAGGTCACGCTGTCGGTCCAGTCGCAGATCACGCGCTACGCGTCGTGATCCGCCGGGCGCGCGCGGGGCGTGAGGTGCCCCGCGCGTTGCCCACCACACCACGCACGCATACACACACGGAAGAGGAGTGAGAGGTGGCAAGGAAGATTCTTACGCTGGACGTCGAGCCGACGTTCGCGCTGCGGGTGGAGATCCCGGCGCCCGGAGGCGCGGTGCAGATCGACTTCACCGCGAGGCACAGGGAGAAGGACGCGCTGGTGGAGTTTCTCGACTCCGACAAGTACCCCAACCGTCCGTGGGAGGAGCTGGTGCTGGGGATGGTCAGCGGGTGGTCGCTGCAGGAGCCGCTGACGGCGGAGAGCCTGCGCACTCTCGACCAACGCTACCACCGCGCGGGAATCCGCATCGTCCAGCGCTACTGCGAGGAGCTCGGACAGGCCGCCTCGGGAAACTGAGGGCCGTCGCCCGCGCCCTCTACCGGCGCAGCGCGGACGACGGCGAGAGGCAGGGGGCGGGGGCGCTCGCCGCCTTCGGGCTGAGGCCCGAGGACTACGAGGCCGCGCCGCCGGTCGAGGTCAGAGTGTTCCCGGAGAACTGGCAGGCGGTGCAGCTGTTCAACCTCGCCTCCACCCAGTGGCGCACGGGATTTGCCGGCCCGGTGGGACTGGATTACGCGGCCCTGCGCGCGCTGCACGCCGACGTGCTGCGCGGGTGCAGGAGGGCGCTGCGGCGCGCCGGCATCAGGCGCCAGAGCTGGGCTGACGTGCTGCCAAGACTGAGAGTGTTGGAGGACGCGGCGCTGGAGGCGATGGCGCCCGACCCCGCTCCGGAGCCGTCGACCTCGGCCCCGGCGCGCCACGTGTCGCGGCGCAGGTGAAGAAACTCTGAAGGGAAGCTCCGCGATGACAGATCAAATCTCCAACATCGGCCTCGGCGTCGACAGCAGCGGCGTCAAGCAAGCGACCAAGGACCTCAAGGACTTTGCGGCGCAGGGCGGGGCGACGGAGAAGGAGGTGAAGAAGCTGGGCAAGGCGGCGCGCGAGGCCCAGCAGGCGGCGGAGAAGCAGGCGAAGGCCGAGGCGAAGGC
>Ga0209476_10001294_pt1 | contig 16891 bp, 14 predicted proteins | sample KloWWTrecipitate_FD_187179 | JGI IMG/M metagenome (GOLD analysis project Ga0209476, IMG submission 187179) | Active sludge microbial communities from Klosterneuburg, Austria, studying microevolution and ecology of nitrifiers - Klosterneuburg... | ecosystem: Engineered > WWTP > Aerobic digester... | reverse complement strand
GGCAGCACGTACCGTTCCGACTGGACCTCGGCGCCGGCGGAGGCGACGACGCCTGCCGTGCATCTGGCTCCGACCTGGACGCCGGACGGCTTCGCGTTTCCGGTCCGCATTCCGCGCGATTTCGTGACGGTCGAACGGCGCTGGGCCACGGGCAAGGTGCTGCAGTCCAATGCGATGGATGGCCAGGCGCTCCCCGCCCCGACCGATACCTGCCTGCCGTCGCCTTACCGCAACCGCGATGCTGAATCGGTGGTGACGAGTGTGGGCATCCGGCAGTGGCTGGGCAGTGCCAAGCGCATGGGGGTTGCCAGCTTCAGCCGTCCGGCGGAGTGAACGCCTGTGACCGGATCGCTGTCCCGCAGGCCGTCACCGACCTGATCGCCGTACCGCCAGCGCCGACTTTCAATATCCAGTCGCCAGTCGTCGCAGACGATTTGCACTCCGGCTCGGGTCGGAATAGCCTGGCCAGATGGCTGGTCATCGGAGATACACCATGAATACTTGGCGCGTGCAAGACGCCGAAGCCCGTTTCGACGAACGTAAGCGCCCGGGGAAGTCGTCTATGCCCATGCGATTGAGTTGAGCACCATGGTGTCCGCTAAGAACGATGGTGGACACTATGGGAATCGAGAAGCCGCCGCGCCGCAAGCGCAGGCACAGCGAGGAATTCAAGGACGAGCTGGTTCGCGCGTGTAAGGAGCCGGGGGTATCGGTGGCTGGGATCGCGCTGGCCAACGGGGTCAATGCAAACCTGCTGCGTAAGTGGATGGGGGCACGCGGCGTGACGGCACCGAGTCTGCGTCGGCCTGCGGAGTCCCCCGCACCGGTGGCGCACTCTCCGGAGTTTTTGCCGGTGGCGATCACGCCTACAGGGCCAAGTCTGCCCGAGATCCGAATCGAAGCCCGGCGCGGAAACGCGGTGGTGAAGATTGAGTGGCCGGTCGTGGCGGCAGCGGAATGCGCAGCCTGGCTGCGTGGTTGGCTGAAATGATCCGGACCGAAGCGGTGTGGATGTCGGTAGTGCCGATCGACATGCGGGCCGGGACGGACACGCTGCTGGCCAGAATTGTGGTGGTCTTTGGCGAAGCCCGTCCACACCACGCCTATCTGTTTGCCAATCACCGGGGGACGCGGATGAAGGTCGTGGTCCATGACGGTATCGGAATCTGGCTGGCCAGCCGTCGTCTGGACCGGGGCCGATTCGCCTGGCCCAAAGAGGGAACCACCGTGTCCCTCAGTCGCGGACAATTTGACGGGCTGGTCCTTGGCCTGCCGTGGCACCGCCTTGGTGAGGACGGCGTGATCCGCCTGCTGTAGTCAAGACCGATGACGGGGGATAAATGCGCCATGCTTGGCGCATAGTCTCGACGTGGCGCCAGTATCATTCTGGACATGGTCGATGCCGCCACGCTTGCCGAACTGAATCCTGAGCAACTGCGCGAACTGGCGCACCAGTTGATCGCGCAGATCGCCAGCAAGGACACCCTGATTGCCCAGCAGACAAGCGAACTCACCTGGCGCCAGGGCAAGATCGACAAGCTCACCCAAGAACTCTCGCTGTACCGGCGCTGGAAGTACGGTGCCAAGGCCGAGCGCCTGTCGGCCGATCAGATCAAGCTGTTCGACGAAACGTGTGCGGAGGATATCGCGGCAATCGAGAAGGAAATCGAGAAGCTCGGCCCGCCGGCAGCGAACACCGAGAAACGCCAGCCCAAACGGGCGCCGATTCCGCCGCATCTGCCGCGCACCGACATCCACCATGAACCCGAATCGACGACCTGCCGCTGCGGCTGCATGCTCACGCGTATTGGCGAAGATGTGGCCGAGAAACTGGACTACACCCCGGGCACGATCAGCGTCGAACGCCACATTCGCGGCAAGTGGGTCTGCGATCACTGCGAAACCCTGACCCAGGCGCCGGTGCCGGCGCAGGTGATCGACAAGGGGCTGCCGACGGCCGGGATGCTCGCGCATGTCGCCGTGTCGAAGTTTGCCGATCACGTACCGTTGTATCGGCTGTCCGGCATCCTAGGACGCAGCGGTCTGGTCATCCCCGCCTCAACGCTGGGGCAATGGGCAGGAGAAACCGGTGTCGCGCTGCAACCCGTGGTGGATGCCCTCAAGGATGCGGTACTGACCCGGCGCGTGCTGCACGCGGACGAAACCCCGGTGGCAATGCTCGATCCGGGGGCGGGGAAGACCAAGCGGGCGTACGTATGGAGTTACTGCACCACGGTCTATGACACCCTCCAGGGGGTGGTCTATGACTTCGCCGAGAGTCGCGCCGGTCAGCATGCCAGGGAGTTCCTCGGCGACTGGAAAGGCGTCCTCGTGTGTGACAACTACTCGGGGTATAAGCAGCTCCTGACACAGGGGGTGGTCGACGCCGGATGCCTGGCCCATTCGAGGCGGAAATTCTTCGATCTGTACGCCAATCACCAGAGCCAGATCGCCGCCGCGGCGCTGCCGTTTTACAGCCACCTGTACCAGATCGAGAAACGGGCGATGGATCTGACGGTCGATGAGCGACGTCAATTGCGGCAACGCGAAAGCCGGCCGATTAGCGAGGCACTTCTGGCCTGGATGGTGGCGCAGCGAAAGTTGGTCCATGAGGGATCCGCCATTGCCAAGGCCATCGACTACAGCGTGAACCGCTGGGAGGCGCTGATGCGATTTCTCGACGATGGCGACATCCCCATAGATAACAATTGGAACGAGAACCGTATTCGTCCCATTGCTCAAGGCAGGTCGGCCTGGCTCTTCGCCGGCAGCTTGCGTGCGGGCAAACGCGGCGCGGCGATCATGAGTTTGATCCAGTCGGCCAAGCTCAATGGCCACGATCCGTATGCCTACCTCAAGGATGTTCTGACACGGCTGCCAACTCAGCCGGCGAGTCGGATCGAGGAATTGCTGCCGCATCTCTGGCAGAACTCAGCCACCCGCTGAATTCCGACTCCATTTCGCCCGGCGAGGTCAACCTGACTTCGCCGGTTGCATACACTCGTTGCCGCAAGGGCCTGCTAAAATCTGCGTATGAAAACAAGCTTCCTGGAATTCGAACAGCCGATTGCCGAACTTGAAGCGAAGATCGAGCAGTTGCGTTTTGTGCAAGACGATTCGGCGGTCGATATTTCCGAGGAAATTTCCCGTCTCGATGCCAAAAACCAGAGCCTGACCAAAGAGATCTACGCCAAGCTCACGCCTTGGCAGTGCGCCCTGGTCGCGCGGCATCCGCAACGGCCCTATACCCTGGACTACATCGACCTGGTTTTCACCGACTTCCAGGAACTGCATGGTGACCGCTGTTACGCGGACGACCATGCCATCGTTGGCGGCTTGGCGCGCTTCAACGGCCAGTCGTGCATGGTGATCGGCCATCAGAAGGGCCGCGACACGAAGGAAAAGATTCACCGCAATTTCGGCATGCCCCGTCCGGAAGGCTACCGGAAGGCGCTGCGGCTGATGCGGCTGGCGGAGAAATTCGGCATTCCCGTTTTTACATTTGTCGATACGCCGGGGGCATACCCCGGAATCGATGCCGAAGAGCGCGGCCAATCGGAGGCGATCGGCCGCAACCTGGCCGTTATGACCGAATTGAGGGTGCCGCTGATCGCCACCATCATCGGCGAGGGTGGATCGGGCGGCGCCCTCGCGATCGCGGTCGCCGACATCGTCGCCATGCTGCAGTACTCGACATATTCCGTGATTTCACCCGAAGGCTGTGCTTCGATCCTTTGGAAAAGCGCCGAGCGGGCGGGCGACGCGGCCGAGACGATGGGGATCACCGCGCAACGACTGAAGTCGCTGGGACTGATCGACAAGATCATCAGCGAACCGGTCGGAGGGGCCCACCGTGACCATCGTGCGATTGCGCAGAGTGTCAGGAAAAGCCTGCAGGAAGCACTCAAGCAAATCGCCGGCCTTTCGACCGGCGAACTCATCGAGCGCCGTTTAGATCGTTTGATGAGTCATGGCCGATACAAGGAACAAGCCGTTCAGTGATCCGGTGATGCAGGCGCTGGCCGCCTGCCTTTCCCGCTATGCAAGGTCGGGCGAGACCGTTACCGTCGGCTATTCCGGCGGACTCGATTCCACCGTATTGCTCCATGCCTCGAATCGCCATGCCGCCGACGCAGGCCTGAGCCTTTCCGCGCTTCATGTCAATCACGGCCTCAGTCCGAATGCAGATGCCTGGGCCGACTCGTGCAGAAGGGTGTGCGAGCAGCTATCCATACCCTTGATCGTGCGGCGGGTAGAGGTTCCCGCAAGGTCGGGCGAAGGAATCGAAGCCGCGGCGCGCAGGTTGCGTCACAAAGCGCTGGCCAAGCATTCTGCCGACTGGATTCTTCTTGCACACCATGCCGATGACCAGGCCGAAACCGTGTTGCACAACCTGCTGCGCGGCAGCGGGGTGCGTGGCGCGGCTGCCATGCCTGCAGTGCGGGGACGGATCCTGCGCCCCCTCCTGGGCCTGGGACGCGATGTGCTTGAGGCGTATGCCGAGAGTCAGGGCCTGATCTGGGTGGATGACGAAAGCAACGCCGATCAGCGCTACACGCGGAATTTCCTGCGGCGCGAGATCCTGCCGGCGATCGAGGCACGCTTCCCCCGGGCGGGCGAGCAACTTGCTGCTGCCGCAACGCATTTCGGCGAGGCAGAGGCCTTGCTCGACGAACTCGCGGCCCTCGATCTCGGCACGTGCCGGCCGGAATTTCCGCTTCCATTGGCGCTGCTCAGGCAACTGTCCGATGCGCGGGCGCGGAACCTGCTGCGGGCCATGCTCGCCTGGCACAAGCTGCAGCCGCCGGATGAACGCCGCCTGAGGGAGTTTGTTCGGCAACTGCGGACGGCGGGCAATGACCGGCATCCGCGCCTGGATCTTGCTCCCTATTCCTTGTGGTGCGCAGCCGGCAGCCTGCACCTGAAGGTGCCGGACTAACTCTCCGGACCGGACTGGTTTCCAAGCAGGCCGAGTACCTGCGACAACTCCACGGCGGAGCGGACCTGCATTTTCTCGAAGATATGGGAGCGATGGACCTCGACCGTGCGCATGGCAATGCCGAGTTCGTCGGCGATCACCTTGTTCAGCTTGCCGGCCAGGATCTGGTGCATGACTTCCTGCTCGCGCTGCGTGAGCTGTTCCAGCCTTTGTTGCACCTCGCGCAGCGATTTCTCCCTGGTGCAGCGCTTTGTATCATGCTCTAGGGCGGCCAGCACCTTATCGACCAGCGCATTGTCGTCGTAGGGCTTTTCGATGAAATCGAAGGCGCCGTCCTTCAGGGCCTGGACCGCCATCGGGACGTCGCCGTGGCCGGTCAGAAAAATCACCGGCAGCCCGCAATTCAGCCCGCGCAGCCGGTCGAACAGCTCGATGCCACTCATGCCGGGCATGCGCACATCGAGCAGAAGGCAGCCGCAAAGTTCGCGACTGGCCGAGGACAGGAAATCCTCCGCTGATTCCCAGGTCCGGGAATGGACTCCGCGCGATTTCAGCAGCCATTGCAGCGCATCGCGTACCGCCGGATCGTCGTCGACGATATGCGTGACGTGCCGGTTCACTGCGGCGCCAGGGGCAGCAGGATGTGGAATACGGTTCCTCCTTCCGGGTTCGCCTCGAACCAGAGGCGGCCACGGTGATTTTCAATCACCGAACGACAAATTGCCAGCCCCATGCCCAGGCCTTCGGTTTTGGTGGTGAATAGCGGGTCGAACATGTGTCCCGCCACGCCGGGATCGATTCCGCAACCGCGATCGGCGATAGCAAGCCTGGCGTAGCCATCGGCGCAATCGAGTGCAATGGCCAGCTGTCGTTGTTCGGGCGCGGTATCACGCATGGACTCGATCGCATTGCGCAGCAAATTGAAGAGCGCCTGCTCCAGCAGCACCGGATCGCCCTCGACCGTCACCTGCGGCGAAAGCTCGAGCGAGACGCGGATGCCCTTTTGCCGGATCTCGCTGTCCATCAGCGCCAGCGCGGCTTCGATGCGCTGCGCAAGATTAACTTTCTCGAAGCCATTCTCACCCGGGCGGGCGAGGCTGTAGACGCGACGGATCACCTGTCCGGCGCGGTGCGCCTGTTCCACCGCCTTGTCCAGCGCCGGCAGCACTTCGGCCGTCGGTGTCTGCTTGCGCAGCAGGTTGGCGGCCCCGGTGCAGTAGCTGGAAATCGCAGCCAGCGGCTGGTTCAGTTCATGCGCGATGCTCGATGCCATTTCGCCCATGGCGACCAGTCGCGCCGTGGATTGCAGGCGATCCTGCTGCTGGCGTGCGCGTTCGTCGGCGTGCTTGCGCTCGGTGATATCGACCATCGAGCCCATCCAGCCGGAGTGCCGGCCCTGGGCGTCGATCAGCGGCGCCTCGTGGATCAGCACATCGATGACTTCTCCGCTGCGACGCTTCAACTTGAGCTCGAAACCTTCCTCAGGACCTTGCCCGGCGAGAACCCGGTCATGCATGGCGCGAGTCTCGTCGAGGTAGTCGTCGGCCCAGTAGGGCATCGGTGGTCGGCGGCCGATCAGTTCCGCCGCCGACCAGCCGACCATGCGGCAAAAGGCCGGGTTGACGTAGATGATCTCCCCATCGAGGTTGCGCGCCCTCATCCCGGTATCGAGCGAATCCTCCATGGCCTTGCGGAACGCATGTTCCCGTTGCAACTGCTCTTCCATCGCCTGCCGCCACAATACGTGGCGGCGCAGGATCCATAGGCTCCACAGTACGATAAGCGCCAGGATGACCAGACTGACCGACAGCAGCACGCCGGCCAGTGGCCGGGGCGCGTGATAGGGCACGGCGTGGATGCTCAGGCCCCAGCCGGGAGGATCGAACGCGACCTGATAGCCCTCTTCCGTTACCCGAGATTCAATCTTGGAGCGCGTACCGAGCACCTTGCCGGAATCGCCGACGATGCTGATGCGATAGCGCTCGGCCAGCCACCAGGGAACGCTGTCGCCGAGGATTTCGCGAATCCGATACACCCCGACCGCGACCCCGATCACGCGTCCTTCGCGCGAAACCGGGACGTGAACCTCGAACTGCCAATCGTCGGTGAAGAAGGGGTACGCCGCGCTGTAGACCGGCTTGCCCAGCGACCTGGCGAGGCGGAAGCTTTGCCGCGATGGTGAAACCTCCATGGTTTCGCCGGTAACGTCGGGATCCATGGTGGCGGGATGGGCGCGCCGCACCTGTCCCTCGGCATCGAGCCAGATCAGCTGCCGCAGGCCGCTTTCAGAGCCGAATAGGGTGCGGGCAAAGGATTCGAAGGCGCCTGCACTGGCGGTATGGGCAAGGTCGATGCGGCCCAGGAGTTCCTCGTTGCGCGCCAGGTGAAAGCGGAGGTTCTGTTCCAGCCACAGTATGTCGCTGGTCAGCGTGGCACGCTTTTCCTCCTTGTCGGCCTGGTCGGACATCCAGAGCAGGAGCCCGACGCCGCCGACGAAGAGGACGAAGGCCAGTCGCGGCAGGACCCACAGCAAGCGCCAGCGGCTGGTGCGCTCGGGCAAGGCAGTGGGCAGGTCGGGGTTCATGCCGCGATATTAGCGCGGCCGGTGGCAGCGGGCGGCGCGTTTGCGGAAATCCACAATAGTCAGGGCCATCGCGGATGCGGAAAATTCGCCACACCGCAGCGTGCGGAGTGGTAATCTTTCGCGCACCACAACACCAACAGGAGGATGGAAAATGAAAATTCGTACCATGGTTGTCGGCCTCGTCGCCGCCACGTTCTCGATGATCGCCTTGGCTCAGGCCCCGATCGTGATCAAGTTCAGCCATGTCGTCGCCGCCGACACACCCAAGGGCAAAGGCTCCGAATTTTTTGCCAAGAGAGCGGGCGAACTGACCAAAGGCAAGGTCAAGGTCGAGGTCTATGCCAACTCGACGCTGTACAAGGACAAGGAAGAAATGGAAGCGCTGCAGCTCGGTGCGGTGCAGATGCTGGCACCGTCCCTGGCCAAGTTCGGCCCGCTCGGTGTCAAGGAGTTCGAACTGTTCGACCTGCCCTATCTGTTCGACGACTACAAGGAACTCCACCTGATTACCGAGGGCCCGGTCGGCAAGTCGCTGATGCAGAAGCTGGAGACCAAAGGCCTGGTGGGACTGGCTTTCTGGGATAATGGCTTCAAGGTCATGAGCGCCAACAAGCCGCTCAAGAACCCCGAAGACTACAAGGGCCTCAAGATGCGCATCCAGTCGTCGAACGTGCTCGATGCGCAGATGCGTGCGGTCGGTTCGATTCCGCAGAAGATGGCATTCTCCGAGGTCTATCAGGCGCTGCAGACCGGCGTGGTTGACGGTACCGAGAATCCTCCGTCCAACCTGTATACCCAGAAGATGCATGAAGTGCAGAAGCATGTATCGGTGACCAACCACGGCTATCTCGGCTACGCGGTAATCACCAACAAGAAGTTCTGGGACGGTCTGCCCGCCGACGTGCGCGGTCAGCTCGAACAGGCGATGAAGGAGGCGACCAAATTCGCCAACGACATCGCCAAGGAAGACAACGACAAGTCGCTCGAGGAAGTGCGCAAGTCGGGCAAGAGCCAGATCCACGTGCCGACCGCCGCCGAGAAGCTGGCACTGAAGAAGGCCATGGTCAAGGTGCACACCGAAATGGCCGGCCGCATCGGCAAGGAAAACATCGACGCCATCTACAAGGCCACCAACTTCGATCCGTCGAAGCTCTGATCGGCTGCACTTTCCCGGGCGGCGCAGGCGGCCCGGGACCATCCGCCGCCCGCCGGGCGGCGCCAGGACAAGGATTTTTCAGCCGGTCGCGGACGCTTCGCGACGGCCTGAGGGGAGTCTTCCGTGAAAGTACTCGACCACATCGAGGAATGGATCATCACCTTCCTCATCGGCGCCGCGACGCTGATCATTTTTGTCGCGGTGATGCACCGCTACGCGGCCGGTCTGCCGATTCCGGGCGTCCAGGACTGGCTGCTCCAGATCAACCTGACCTGGGCGCAGGAACTGTGCATCATCATGTTCGTCTGGATGGCCAAGTTCGGCGCCGCCTACGGCGTCAGGACCGGCATCCACGTTGGTGTCGACGTGCTGATCAACACCCTGTCGGGACGCACGCGGGCCAAGTTCATTGTTTTCGGCATGCTGTCCGGCGCCTTGTTCACCGGCATCATCGCCACGCTTGGCGCCCATTTCGTCTGGGAGAACGGCGCCCATTACGGCATCACCAACCTGCTCGGCATCAAGGTTGACGGGCTGTACGAAGGCCCGACCACGCCCGACCTGGAATGGCCGACGTGGATCGTGTATTCGGCGATCCCGCTCGGGTCGTCGCTGATGTGCTTCCGCTTCCTCCAGGTCACCGTCAGCTTCATCAAGACCGGGGAACTGCCGCACCACGATCACGGCCACGTCGATGGCATCGAGGAAGGCGAGGTGCCGGTGGAGGTGAATCCCTACAACATGGACGACGACCTGCATCCCCACGATCTCAAGTTCAGCAAGCGGCATCCCGACGCAAAAGTCGGCGCTGACGGTACGGCGACCGGCGACAAGGGAGACGCCAAATGAGCGCCCTGATCATCTTTGCCCTGCTCACCTTCCTGATGCTGTCGGGCATGCCGGTATCGATCTCGCTCGGCCTGACCGTGCTGACCTTCCTTTTCGCCTTCACGGCGACGCCGCTCGAGGCGGTTGCACTCAAGCTGTTCACCGGCATCGAGAAGTTCGAGATCATGGCGATCCCGTTCTTCATCCTCGCCGGCAATTTCCTGACCCACGGCGGCGTGGCGAAACGAATGATCTACTTCGCCACCTCGATGGTCGGCCACCTGCGCGGCGGCCTGGGCCTCAGCGCGGTGTTCGCCTGCGCCCTGTTCGCCGCGGTATCGGGGTCCTCGCCGGCCACCGTGGTGGCGATCGGCTCGATCCTGCTGCCGGCCATGGTCAGGGCGGGTTACCCGAAGAAGTTCGGGGTCGGCGTCATCGCCTCCTCCGGCGGCCTCGGCATCCTGATTCCGCCGTCGATCGTCATGGTGATGTATGCCGTGTCGACCAACAGCTCGATCGGTGCCCTGTTCATGGCCGGCGTGGTGCCCGGGCTGCTGCTGGCGCTGTTCCTCGGCTTCACCACCTGGTATGAGGCGAAGAAGGGCAACTACCCGCGCGAGCAGCCGCTGTCCTGGGCGCAACGCTGGGATGCCTTCCGTAAGGCGATCTGGGGTTTGCTGCTGATCGTGGTGGTAATGGGCGGCATCTACAGCGGCCTGTTCACCCCGACCGAGGCAGCGGCGATGAGCGCGGTGTACGCCTTTTTCATTGCGGTGTTCGTCTACAAGGACATCGGTTTCAAGGATGTGCCTAAGGTACTGCTCAACTCGGCGAATATGAGCGCGATGCTGCTCTACATCATCACCAACGCCGTACTGTTCTCCTTCATCCTGACCAACGAGCAGATCCCCCAGGGCATCGCCGAATGGCTGACGCAATCCGGCATCGGCATGGTCGGTTTCCTGATTGCGGTGAACATCCTGCTACTGGTCATGGGCAGTTTCATGGAGCCTTCGTCGATCATCCTGATCACGGCGCCGATCCTGTTTCCGATCGCTACCAAACTCGGCATCGATCCGATCCATTTCGGCGTGATGATCACGGTGAATATGGAAATCGGCATGATCACGCCGCCGGTGGGGCTCAACCTGTATGTGGCCAGCGGCATCGCCAAGATGGGTCTCACGGACTGCTCCAAGGCCGTCTGGCCCTGGCTGATGACCATGCTGGTCTACCTCATGCTGATCACCTACGTGCCGGCCGTCTCGACCTGGCTGCCAAAGACACTGGGCATGATGTAGCGCTGCCATGCCTCGGTGACAAAGGCCCGGTGACCCCGGGCCTTTGTTTATTGTGGCAAACGTCGACTTTCGCAGGCATCAGCTGCACTGAAGCTCCGCTTGGCGTGGTTTTGTGGCGCCGGAGCCTGCGCCGGCCGGACTTCCGGCAAGAAACTGAGCTAAAATATTGAGTTAGCTATTCATATCCGTGGCACCTTGCCGCGAACGATATCCCTTGCCGGGATGTCTCATTAAAACTTGAAATTCAACCTGTTCTGGAGAAAGTAATGGCTGCAAATGTGACAACTGAGCGCACCCTGTCGATCATCAAACCCGATGCAGTTGCCAAGAACGTGATCGGCAAGATCTATTCCCGATTCGAGACCAACGGTCTCAAGATCGCCGCATCGCGCATGGTTCACCTGTCGCGCAGGGATGCCGAGGGCTTCTATGCCGTGCACAAGGACCGTCCCTTCTTCAAGGACCTGGTCGAGTTCATGATTTCCGGGCCGGTGATGGTCCAGGTACTCGAGGGTGAAGGGGCGATCGCCAAGAACCGCGAACTGATGGGCGCCACCGATCCGAAGAAGGCGGCTGCCGGCACCATCCGCGCCGACTTTGCCGACAGCATCGACGCCAACGCGGTCCATGGCTCCGATGCGCCGGAAACCGCCGCGGTCGAGATCGCCTACTTCTTCCCGGCGCTGAACGTCTATTCGCGCTGATCGGCGATGTCCGTCAACCTCCTCGATTTCGATGCGGAAGGCCTGAGCGCCTGGTTCGCGCAGCAGGGCGAAAAGCCCTTCCGCGCGCGGCAGGTGCTGCGCTGGATCCATCAACGCGGGGAGAACGATTTTTCGGCGATGACCGACATCGCCAGGTCGCTGCGCGAGAAACTCCTGGCCACGGCCACCGTGTCGCCGGCGCCGACTATCAGCGACAAGCTGTCCGCAGACGGCACGCGCAAGTTCCTGTTCGACGTCGGCAACCGCAACGCGGTGGAAACCGTGTTCATTCCCGAGGATGACCGCGGCACGCTGTGTGTTTCGTCGCAGGCGGGATGTGCGCTCGAATGTGCGTTCTGTTCCACCGGCCGGCAGGGTTTCAACCGGAACCTGACCACCGCCGAAATCATCGGCCAGTTGTGGCAGGCCAATCGGTCTTTGGGATTTTCCTCAGGCGGAGAGCGCATCATCAGCAACGTGGTGCTGATGGGCATGGGCGAGCCGCTGGCCAATTTCGACAACCTGGTGCCGGCACTGCGCCTGATGCTGGACGACAACGCCTACGGCCTGTCGCGGCGTCGCGTCACGGTGTCCACTTCCGGCATCGTGCCGGCCATGGACAGGCTGGCCGAGGCCTGCCCGGTGGCGCTCGCCGTTTCGCTGCATGCGCCGACCGACGGCCTGCGCGACAAGCTGGTGCCGATCAACCGCAAGTATCCGCTGGCAGACCTGATGGCCGCCTGCCGGCGCTACCTGGTGCATGCGCCGCGCGACTTCATCACCTTCGAGTACGTGATGCTCGACGGCGTCAATGACAGCGACGCCGATGCCCGCGCGCTGCTGCATCTGGTGCGCGACGTACCCTGCAAGTTCAACCTGATCCCCTTCAATCCCTTTCCGTCCTCGGGGTTTCGCCGTTCGCCGGCCGAGCGGGTCCGGCGTTTCGCCAACCTGCTGATCGAGGGTGGCATCGTCACCACGACGCGCAAGACGCGCGGCGACGACATCGATGCCGCCTGCGGACAGCTGGCCGGCAAGGTGCAGGACAAATCGCGGCGCGTCTCCCGTGGCGCCGTTTTTGCCGTCGATGCGGCGGCTACCTCTGCTGGAGTGGAGCTGCACACATGAACAAGACGATCATCGCTGCATCGGTATCGCTGGTCCTGCTGGCCGCCTGCACGGCGACCGGATCCGGGCCCGGCTCCGGGCAAGTGGCGCAACAGGCCATGTCGGCCCAGACGGCAGCCACCGACCAGCAGGCTCGCGCCAAGGTGCATACCGAACTTGGATCGCTGTATCTGCTCGACGGCCGTTCCGCCATCGCACTCGAGGAAGCGCGCATAGCCCTTGCGGCCGACTCAAATTATGCGCCCGCCTACAATCTGCTGGGGCTGACCCACATGGGTCTGAACGAGATGAAGCAGGCCGAGGATAACTTTCGGAAGGCGCTGAGCCTGGCGCCCGGTGATCCCGAGATAAGCAACAACTACGGCTGGTTCCTCTGCCAGACCGCCCGCGAGCAGGAGGCGATCGGCTATTTCATGGCTGCGGCGCGGAACCCTTTGTACACCACCCCTACCAAGCCTTACACCAATGCCGGCATTTGTGCCTATCGGGCGAAGAACGACAAGCAGGCCCAGGAGTTCCTGACGGCGGCCTTGCGATTGGCGCCAGACAACAACCAGGCGCGCCTCGGGCTGGCCGAGGTCGCCTATCGGCAGGGACGCTATGCCGAAGCGCGGCAGTGGACCGCCGATATCGAAAAGAACATGGAGCCGACCGCCGACGTGCTCTGGATGGCCTTGCGCACCGAGCGCAAGCTGGGCAACCGCGAAGCGGAGGCCCGGTACGCCTCGCAGCTGCGCCGGCGTTTTCCGGGTTCCCCGGAGCAGGAGTTGTTGTCGCAGGGGCAATATGACTGAAGTGCCGGTGAATGACGGGCTCGCCGCCGAATCCGCGGGCGAGCTGCCGGCAGGGACCGGGGAAGGTGTTGCGGCGACCGAGCCGGCCACCCCGGGCGCCATTCTGCGCAGGGCGCGTGAAGCGCGCGGCCTGTCGATTGCCGATGTGGTACAGGTGATCCGCTTCAGTACGCACCAGATCGAGGCGCTGGAGCGGGACGATTACGCCAGCTTGCCCGGGGCCACGTCGGTGCGCGGCCTGGTCCGCAACTACGCCCGCCTGCTCAAGCTCGATGCCACCCCGCTGCTGACCCAACTTGATCCGGCGGTGCCGGTGGCCGAAACGGACGTGCGTCCGCCTACCGACATGGGTGCTGCCGAGCAGCCGACGATCGGCGGACGAGTGCCATCGAGACTGGTCGCTGTAGCGATAGCGACCCTGCTCCTGGCCATGGGCGCTTACTGGTTTGCCACGCTGCCGGATGACAGCCGGCTGGCCGGCCTCTGGCGCGGTGCGGGTCCTGTCGCGCCTGCTCCGGCCGGCGTCGCGGCTCCGGCTGCGGTCGCCGTGGTTCAGCCCTCGCCTGCCGTGGTTGCCGAGAGCCCGCCGCCTGCCGGTGAAGCGACTACTGTGCCGCCCCATGCCGGCTTGCGCGTCGAATTCGACGATCGTTCCTGGATCGAGGTCCGTGACGCGACGCAAAAAGTGGTTTTCGTCGGCGAATATCCGGCCGGCACGTTACAGAACGTCGAGGGCAAGGCGCCCTTCCAGCTCTGGATCGGCAGGGCCTCGGCGGTCCGTGTATTCATGGGCGAACGCAGCATCGACCTCAAGCCGCACACCCGCGAAGAGGTCGCCCGGTTCAGCCTGGAATGAGCGCGATGTCCCGAGCTTCCCCGGCGCGGCGTCCAAGCCGTCTGGTCATGGTAGGAAAAGTCGGCGTCGGCGGTACGGCGCCGGCCGCGCCCGTGGTCGTCCAGTCGATGACCAACACCGATACCGAGGATGTCTTCGCCACCTCGATGCAGGTCGCCCAGCTGGCGCGCGCCGGCTCGGAGCTGGTGCGCATTACGGTCAATACCCGCGAGGCCGCCGCCGCCGTGCCGAAGATCCGGGACCGACTGGCGCAGCTCAACGTCGATGTGCCGCTGGTTGGCGATTTCCATTTCAACGGCCACAAGCTCCTCGCCGAGCATCCGGCGTGCGCCGAGGCGCTGGCCAAGCTGCGCATCAATCCCGGCAACGTCGGCAAGGGCGCGCGGCGCGACGAGCAGTTCGCGCAGCTGATCGAAATCGCCTGTCGTTTCGACAAGCCGGTACGCATCGGCGTGAACTGGGGCAGCCTCGACCAGGCGCTGCTGGCCCGCGTTATGGACGAAAACGCGCAACGCGCGGAACCCAAGGATGCCACTGAGATCATGCGCGAGGCGATGGTCACCTCCGCCCTCGAATCGGCGGCGCAGGCCGAGGCGCTCGGATTGCCGGGCGACCACATCATCCTGTCGTGCAAGGTGTCCGGCGTGCAGGACCTGATCGCCATCTACCGCGAGCTGGCGCGGCGCTGCGACTATCCGCTGCACCTGGGCCTGACCGAAGCCGGCATGGGCAGCAAGGGCATCGTGGCGTCCACCGCGGCGCTCGCCGTGCTGCTGCAGGAGGGCATCGGCGACACGATCCGCGTATCGCTGACACCCGAGCCCAACGGCGACCGTACGCGGGAAGTCATCGTCGCCCAGGAAATCCTGCAGACCATGGGCCTGCGCGCCTTTACCCCGCTGGTGGCGGCCTGTCCCGGTTGCGGGCGCACCACCAGCACGGTGTTCCAGGAACTGGCGCAGGACATACAGGATTACGTGCGCGAACGCATGCCGGAATGGCGCCTGGCTCGCGTCGGTGTCGAGAATATGACGCTGGCCGTGATGGGCTGTGTGGTGAATGGCCCCGGCGAGAGCAAGCACGCCAGCATCGGCATTTCGCTACCCGGCACCGGCGAGGCGCCGGTGGCGCCGGTCTATGTCGATGGCGAGCGCGTCGTCACGCTGCGCGGCGACAATATTGCCGTCGAATTTCGCGCCATCGTCGACGATTACATACGGAAAAAATATCCGGAAAGGCAAAACCCTTAGCCACAGAGGGCACAGAGATCACAGAGAAAGGCGTCGTGCTCTGTTTCCTCTGTGGCAATAAGATTTTTATGAGCCAAACCATCCAAGCCATCCGCGGCATGAACGACATCCTGCCGGCCGACGCCGAGCTCTGGGAGCAGTTCGAGGAGTCCGTGCGCGACTGGCTGGCCGCTTACGGTTACCGGCCGATCCGCATGCCCATGGTCGAGCCGACGCCGCTGTTCGCCCGTGCCATCGGCGCGGTCACCGACATTGTCGAGAAGGAGATGTACTCCTTCGAGGACGCCCTGAACGGCGAAAGCCTGACGCTGCGACCGGAAGGCACGGCGTCCTGCGTGCGCGCGGTGCTGCAACACAACCTGCTTTACGACGGCCCCAAGCGCCTGTGGTACATGGGGCCGATGTTCCGCCACGAACGGCCGCAGAAGGGCCGCTACCGCCAGTTCCACCAGGTCGGCGTGGAGGCCATGGGCTTTGCCGGGCCGGACATCGACGCCGAGCAGATCGCCATGTGCGCCCGGCTGTGGGACGACCTCGGGCTGGAGGGCATTCGCCTCGAGATCAATTCGCTCGGACAGGGCGACGAGCGGGCACGCCATCGCGCCGACCTGATCGCCTATCTCCAGCGCCATCACGATCAGCTCGATGCCGAGGCGCAGCGCCGGCTGCACAGCAATCCGCTGCGCATCCTCGACACCAAGAATCCCGCGCTGCAAGGCCTGGTCGAGGCGGCGCCGAAGCTGATCGACTACCTTGGCGAGGAATCGCTGAAACACTTCGATGGCGTGCAGCAGTTGCTCAAGGATGCGGCGATCCCCTACTGGATCAATCCGCGCCTGGTGCGCGGACTCGATTACTACAACCTGACCGTGTTCGAGTGGGTGACCGACCAGCTCGGCGCGCAGGGCACCGTTTGCGCCGGCGGCCGCTACGACGGCCTGATCGCGCAACTGGGCGGCAAGCCTGCGCCCGCCTGCGGCTTCGCCATGGGCATCGAACGCCTGCTCGCGCTGTGGCAGGATCAGGGCCATCGCCATGAGCCCCCCGCGCCCGATGCCTATCTGGTGCACCAGGGCGAGGCCGCCGGCCGTTACGCCTTCCGCGTCGCCGAGGCCCTGCGCAGCGCAGGCTTTGCGATCCACCTGCATTGCGGCGGCGGCAGCTTCAAGTCGCAGATGAAAAAGGCCGACGGGTCCGGCGCGCCGGTCGCATTGATAGTCGGCGATGACGAGACGGCGGCCAATGCCGTCAGCGTGAAGCTTCTGCGTTCCGGCTTCGACCAGCCGCCGGCGCAGGTACGGGTGAGTTTCGATGATCTGGCCGAGCACCTCGGCGATATTCTTTTCCCCAT
>Ga0209476_10001292_pt1 | contig 16911 bp, 12 predicted proteins | sample KloWWTrecipitate_FD_187179 | JGI IMG/M metagenome (GOLD analysis project Ga0209476, IMG submission 187179) | Active sludge microbial communities from Klosterneuburg, Austria, studying microevolution and ecology of nitrifiers - Klosterneuburg... | ecosystem: Engineered > WWTP > Aerobic digester... | reverse complement strand
CGGTTTTCGGCGCCCTTGTAGCTCAGTGGTAGAGCACTCCCTTGGTAAGGGAGAGGCCACGTGTTCAATCCACGTCAAGGGCACCACTCATTTTCTGCCTGGCCTGTCGCGGCGGCCAATTCGATTGCGATTGGGCGCCGCACTGGTTTTTCTGGTTCTGAGTTTAAGGATAACGATATGGCAAAGAGTAAGTTTGAGCGGAATAAGCCGCACGTGAACGTCGGCACCATCGGCCACGTTGACCACGGCAAGACCACGCTGACGGCGGCGATCACGACCGTGCTGACGAAAAAATTTGGCGGCGAAGCCAAGGGCTACGATCAGATTGACGCGGCGCCGGAAGAGAAGGCACGCGGCATCACGATCAACACCTCGCACGTCGAATACGAGACGGGTGCGCGCCACTATGCACACGTGGACTGCCCGGGTCACGCCGACTACGTGAAGAACATGATTACCGGCGCCGCGCAGATGGACGGCGCCATTCTGGTGTGCTCGGCCGCTGACGGCCCGATGCCGCAGACGCGCGAGCACATCTTGCTGGCGCGTCAGGTCGGTGTGCCGTACATCATCGTCTTCCTGAACAAGTGCGACATGGTCGACGACGAAGAGCTGCTCGAGCTGGTCGAGATGGAAGTGCGCGAGCTGTTGTCGAAGTACGACTTCCCGGGCGACGACGTGCCGATCATCAAGGGCTCGGCGCTGAAGGCGCTCGAGGGTGACCAGTCCGACATTGGCGAGCCGGCGATCATGCGTCTGGCCGATGCGCTGGACACCTATATCCCGACCCCGGAGCGCGCGATCGATCGTCCGTTCCTGCTGCCGATCGAAGACGTGTTCTCGATCTCGGGCCGTGGCACCGTGGTGACCGGCCGTGTTGAGCGTGGCGTCGTCAAGGTGGGTGAGGAAGTCGAGATCGTCGGCATCAAGCCCACGGTCAAGACCATTTGCACCGGCGTCGAGATGTTCCGCAAGCTGCTCGATCAGGGTCAGGCCGGTGACAACGTCGGTGTGCTGCTGCGCGGTACCAAGCGCGAAGACATCGAGCGCGGCCAGGTGCTGTGCAAGCCGGGTTCGATCACCCCACACACTCACTTCACTGGCGAGATCTATGTGTTGTCGAAGGAAGAGGGGGGTCGTCATACGCCGTTCTTCAACAACTATCGCCCGCAGTTCTATTTCCGTACGACGGACGTGACCGGTTCGATCTCGCTGCCCGAAGGCACCGAGATGGTGATGCCGGGTGACAACGTGTCGATCACGGTGAAGCTGATCGCACCGATCGCCATGGAAGAAGGTCTGCGCTTCGCGATTCGCGAAGGTGGCCGTACCGTTGGTGCAGGTGTTGTCGCGAAGATCATCGAGTAATTCTCGCTGATCGATGCAAGGGCGCATCCAGGTGGATGCGCCTTGTAGTCTCTGCTGCAGGGGTATAGCTCAACTGGCAGAGCGTCGGTCTCCAAAACCGAAGGTTGGGGGTTCGATTCCCTCTGCCCCTGCCATATTTTTTCCGGGTGGTTGTCCACAATGGCCGATAAGTTGAAGTTCGCGCTGGCTCTGGCCCTGCTGGCTGCTGGTGTTGTCGGCTTCTATCTACTGTCCGAGCAAGCGCTCGTTCTGCGCGTGCTGAGCGTGCTCGCGGGCGTAGCTGCAGGCGTTGCCGTTGCGTGGTTCTCCGAGCCGGGTCGTCGGTTCGTAGGGTTTGCGCGCGAGTCGATCACCGAAACAAAGAAAGTTGTCTGGCCAAGCCGCAAGGAAACGGTTCAGACGACGGGTCTCGTGTTTGCCTTTGTAGTCGTGATGGCAATCTTTCTCTGGCTGACCGACAAGAGTCTGGAGTGGGTTCTTTACGATCTCGTTCTGGGTTGGAAGTGATATGACGAAGCGTTGGTACGTGGTTCATGCCTATTCCGGCTTCGAGAAGTCGGTGCAGCGGGCGCTCATCGAGCGCGTCAGTCGCGCGGGCATGCAGGATGCCTTTGGCCAGATTTTGGTGCCGGTCGAGGAAGTCGTCGAGATGAAAGGCGGTCAGAAAAGCATCACCGAGCGGAAGTTCTTCCCCGGTTATGTGCTCGTCGAGATGGAAATGAACGACGAGAGCTGGCATCTGGTGAAATCGACGCCCAAGGTCACCGGGTTCGTAGGCGGAACCGCAAACAAGCCGGCCCCAATTTCGGACAAGGAAGTCGCAAAGATCATGCAGCAGATGCAGGACGGCGTCGACAAGCCGCGTCCGAAGGTGCTGTTCGAAATCGGTGAAGTGGTTCGCGTGAAGGAAGGTCCTTTTACCGACTTTCATGGCTCGGTTGAAGACGCCAATTACGAAAAGAGCAAGATGCGCGTCTCCGTGACCATTTTTGGCCGCGCGACCCCGGTTGAGCTGGATTTTACTCAGGTCGAGAAAACCTGAGTATGGAGCGGCAGGCTGATTGGCCTGCCGTAGTCCGTTGACGAGCGCATCGAGCGCTGATGCAATGGGCATGTAATGCGAGGAGCGCCGGCAGCAATGGCGCGCTAGTACTCATCACAGGAGCAAGCCGCAATGGCAAAGAAAATCATTGGCTACATCAAGCTGCAGGTACCGGCCGGCAAGGCCAACCCCAGCCCCCCGATCGGTCCGGCGCTGGGTCAGCGCGGCCTGAACATCATGGAGTTCTGCAAGACCTTTAATGCCAGGACCCAAGGTCTTGAGCCCGGTCTGCCGATCCCGGTGGTGATCACCGCCTTCGCCGACAAATCCTTCACCTTCATCATGAAGACGCCGCCGGCGACTGTGCTGATCAAGAAGGCGGCCGGTCTGCAGAAGGGCTCAGCCAAGCCGCATACCGACAAGGTTGGCGCAATCACCCGCGCCCAAGTCGAGGACATCGCCAAAACCAAGATGCCTGACCTCACCGCTGCAAACTTGGAAGCCGCCGTGCGTACAATCGCCGGCTCCGCCCGCAGCATGGGCATCACCGTGGAGGGCCTCTAATCATGGCGAAACTTTCCAAGCGAGTTCAGGCGCTGCGCGCCAAGGTTGACCGCAATCAGGCCTACCCGGTGGCTGATGCCTTGGCGCTGGTCAAGGAATGCGCGACGGCCAAGTTTGATGAGTCGATCGACGTTGCCGTTAACCTCGGCGTCGATGCACGTAAATCCGATCAGGTGGTGCGTGGTTCGGTGGTGCTGCCCGCGGGTACGGGCAAGAGCGTTCGCGTTGCCGTGTTCGCCCAGGGTGACAAGGCTGATGCGGCCCGTGCGGCCGGGGCCGAAGTGGTCGGCTTTGACGACCTTGCCGAGCAAGTCAAGGCCGGCAACCTGAATTTCGACGTGTGTATCGCTACTCCGGACGCCATGCGCGTGGTCGGCCAGCTCGGTCAGATTCTCGGTCCCCGCGGTCTGATGCCCAACCCGAAAGTTGGCACCGTGACCATGGACGTTGCGACTGCGGTCAAGAACGCCAAGGCGGGTCAGGTCCAGTACCGTACCGACAAAGCCGGTCTGGTGCACGCCACCATCGGTCGTGCTTCGTTCGGCGTCGAAGCGCTGCAGCAGAATCTCTCGGCCTTCGTCGACGCGCTGGTCAAGGCCAAGCCTGCCGCCGCCAAGGGTATCTATCTGCGTCGAATCGCGGTCTCCAGCACGATGGGCGCTGGTGTTCGGGTTGAAACGGGCAGTGTCAACGCTGTCTGATGAATGCACCGCCCGCGCTGCGGGTGGTTGTGAAGGAACTTTGGGCCGCATTCGGGCTTCGTGCTTGAAAGCGGATCGTCAAAGACCGCAGGTTCGGAACGTAATTCGACCGACCGTTTAATCGTCCTCGGACGGCCTGCGCAGATGGTGTGCCCAGAACAGGATTCTGGCTGCAATGCAGCCGCGCTCCTGATTTAGGTCGCCGTGGGTGCGAATCGGCAGGTTTTTGATTCGCGTGTTGACTTGAAAAGGAGGAAAGGCCTGTGAGTCTCAATCTTGATGACAAGAAAGCCGTAGTGGCTGAGGTGTCGGCACAAGTGGCCAATGCTCAGACGATCGCGGTGGCTGAGTATCGTGGCGTTCCGGTGGGTGACCTCACCGCGCTGCGTGCAAAGGCTCGCGACGCTGGCGTTTATCTGCGTGTGCTGAGAAATACGCTGGTCCGTCGTGCGATCGCCGGTACCCCGTTCGAAGGGCTCGCCGATCAGCTGACCGGTCCGCTGATCTATGGCATCTCGACCGATCCGGTCGCTGCAGCCAAGGTACTGAATGATTTTGCCAAGGGCAATGACAAGCTGTCGCTGAAAGCCGGTTCCTTTGCGGGCAAGACGCTCGACAAGGCCGGTGTTCAGGCGCTCGCTTCGATTCCGAGCCGCGACGAACTGCTGTCCACCCTGCTGGGTGTCATGCAGGCGCCGGTATCCGGTTTCGCCTGCGCCATGGCCGCGCTGGCCAAGAAGCGCGAGGAAGAAGCTGCGGCCTGATCGCAGCGGTATTCCGCTCGTTTTGCACACGCATTCTGAACATTTTAGATTCTGGAGTTAGTTGAAATGGCAATCACCAAAGAAGACATCCTCGAAGCCGTCGGCGCGATGACCGTGATGGACCTGAACGACCTGGTCAAGGCGTTCGAAGAGAAGTTCGGCGTCTCGGCTGCCTCCATGGCCATGGCCGCTCCTGGCGCTGGCGCTGCCGCTGCCGTCGTGGAAGAGCAGACCGAATTCGACGTCGTTCTGATCGCCACTGGCGACAAGAAGGTCGAAGTCATCAAGGTCGTCCGCGCCGCTACCGGCCTGGGCCTGAAGGAGGCGAAGGACGTGGTCGACGGCGCGCCGAAGACCGTGAAGGAAGCCGTGTCGAAGGCTGACGCCGACGCACTGAAGAAGCAACTGGAAGACGCTGGCGCCAAGGTCGAAATCAAGTAATAATCGGCTTTACAGCGGGGCTGGCACTCTTCGGAGTGCCGGCCCTTTCGTGCTTTGTGACAAAGCTTGAGCGCCCCTTGGGCGAACAAGCCACAGTTGAAGCCAGAGCAGAGCGTTCGTGGGTCCTCAATCGGCCTGCCTCAAGCGCACGTTGTGTTCTGTCTTTACGATGTTAGCCCTCTAGCCGGAGCATCCATGGCGTATTCCTACACCGAAAAGAAACGTATCCGCAAGAGCTTCGCCAAGCGCGCGGCTGTGCTCGATGCGCCTTTCCTGCTCGCCACGCAGATCGAGTCCTTTGCTGAATTCCTGCAGACTCAAACCTTGCCTGAAACCAGGCGTAACCAGGGCCTGCAGGCGGCCTTTAGTTCCATTTTTCCGATCTCAAGCCACAGCGGCAACGCGCGCCTTGAATTCGTCCAGTACATGCTGGGCGAGCCTGCCTTCGACGTGAAGGAATGCCAGCAGCGCGGGCTTACTTTCGCTTCGCCGCTTCGCGCGCGGGTACGCCTGGTCATCATGGACCGTGAGGCGCCGAAGGAAACGATCAAGGAAGTGAAGGAGCAGGAAGTGTACATGGGCGAGATTCCGCTCATGACCACGACTGGCTCTTTTGTGATCAATGGCACCGAGCGTGTGATCGTCTCGCAGCTACACCGTTCGCCGGGTGTGTTCTTTGAGCACGATCGGGGCAAGACCCACTCGTCAGGGAAGCTACTTTTTTCGGCACGGATTATTCCCTATCGCGGCTCCTGGCTCGACTTCGAGTTCGATCCCAAGGACTACCTGTACTTCCGCGTAGATCGTCGGCGGAAGATGCCGGTGACGATCCTGTTGCGCGCCATTGGCATGACCCCGGAAGAGATCCTCGCGACCTTCCACGATTTCGACAATTTCCATGTGCAGGGCGAGGGTGCCCAGTTCGAGTTGGTGCCCGATCGCCTGCGTGGCGAGGTGGCCCGTTTCGATATCGTCACCCCCGAAGGCAAGATCATCGTCGCGCGTGACAAGCGCATCACCTCGAAGCACATCCGCGAAATCGACCAGGCTGGCGTAAAGAGCATCAGCGTGCCTGACGATTTCGTGCTGGGCCGCGTGATAGCCAGCGACGTCGCCGACCCCGAGACTGGCGAAGTGCTGGCGCGTGCCAACGACGAGATTACCGAAGAGCTGCTGGACAAGCTGCGCATTGCCGGGGTGACCGGATTGCGCACCCTGTACATCAATGATCTCGACCGTGGCGGTTACATTTCCCAGACCCTGCGGATTGATGAGACGGCTGACCAGTGGGCTGCCAAGGTGGCAATCTATCGCATGATGCGACCGGGCGAGCCGCCGACCGAAGATGCGGTTGAAGGCCTGTTCAATGGCCTGTTCTATGCAGAGGAGCGCTACGATCTGTCGTCTGTGGGGCGGATGAAGTTCAACCGCCGCGCCTATCCTGAGAAGATCGACGACAAGGTGCCCGCTTGGCTCAAGCGCTTCTACGAGCGCGTTGGTGCGCAGGGCGAAGATGGCCCAGGGGTGCTGGTCAACGACGATATCCTCGCCGTTGTCGGCGTGCTGGTGGAGTTGCGCAATGGACGCGGTGAGATCGACGACATCGACCACCTCGGCAACCGGCGTGTGCGCTCGGTGGGCGAACTCGCCGAGAACCAGTTCCGTGCCGGTCTGGTACGGGTCGAACGTGCGGTCAAGGAGCGCCTGTCGCAGGCCGAATCCGACAACCTGATGCCGCATGACCTGATCAACGCCAAGCCGATCTCGGCGGCGATCAAGGAGTTCTTCGGTTCCAGTCAGTTGTCGCAGTTCATGGACCAGACCAATCCGCTGTCCGAGATCACGCACAAGCGTCGCGTGTCCGCCCTCGGCCCGGGTGGTCTGACGCGTGAGCGTGCCGGTTTTGAAGTGCGCGACGTGCATCCGACTCATTACGGCCGTGTCTGCCCGATCGAGACGCCTGAAGGTCCGAATATTGGACTCATCAACTCGCTAGCCGTCTACGCCCGCACCAACCGCCATGGCTTCCTCGAGACCCCGTACCGCAAGGTCATCGACTGCAAGGTTACCGACCAGATCGACTACCTTTCAGCGATCGAGGAAGGACAGTATGTGATTGCCCAGGCAAACGCCGAGATCAGCGCCGCCGGCATGCTGACGGGTGATCTGGTGTCCTGCCGTAGCAAGGGTGAGTTCCTGTTGGCGACGGCGGACATGGTTCAGTACATGGACGTGGCTCCGGGTCAGATTGTGTCGGTTGCGGCATCACTGATTCCGTTCCTAGAGCATGACGACGCAAACCGTGCGCTGATGGGCGCCAACATGCAGCGTCAGGCCGTACCCTGCCTGCGTCCGGAGAAACCCTTGGTCGGCACCGGTATCGAACGCCGCGTGGCGGTCGACTCGGGCACTGCAGTGCAAGCCACTCGGGGCGGCATGGTCGACTATGTCGATGCCAACCGTGTCGTGGTGCGGGTGAACGACGACGAGACCCTCGCGGGTGAAGTCGGCGTCGACATCTACAACATGATCAAGTACACCCGGTCGAACCAGAACACCAACATCAATCAGCGTCCGGTGGTGCGGGTGGGCGACCGCATCGCCAAGGGTGACGTCGTGGCCGACGGTGCCTCGACCGACCTTGGCGAGCTCGCGCTGGGTCAGAACATGCTGGTCGGCTTCATGCCCTGGAACGGATACAACTTCGAAGACTCGATTCTGATCTCCGAACGCGTCGTTGCCGATGACCGTTTCACCTCGATCCACGTCGAGGAGCTGACCGTCGTTGCGCGTGATACCAAGCTCGGGCCCGAGGAAATCACCCGCGACATCGCGTCGCTGGGCGAAGCACAGCTGTCGCGCCTGGATGAGTCGGGCATTGTGTACATCGGTGCCGAGGTCGAGGCGGGCGACGTGCTGGTGGGCAAGGTCACGCCAAAGGGCGAAACCCAGCTCACCCCGGAAGAAAAGCTGCTGCGTGCGATCTTCGGCGAGAAGGCCTCCGACGTGAAGGACACCTCGCTGCGGGTGCCCTCCGGCATGGTCGGTACGGTCATCGACGTCCAGGTTTTCACGCGCGAGGGTATCGAGCGCGACAAACGCGCGCAGTCGATCATTGACGACCAACTGCGCAGCTTCAAGACCGACCTCGCCGACCAGATGCGCATTGTCGAGCGTGATGCCTTCGCCCGTATCAAGCGCATGGTCCTTGGCCAGAAGGCCAACGGTGGACCGAAGAAGCTGGCCAAGGGAACTGCGCTGACCGAGGAATACCTCGATTCGCTTGAGTTCTACCACTGGTTCGACATTCGTCTGGCGGACGAGACCCTTGCGACCCAGCTCGAGGCTGTACGCGAAGGTCTCGAGAACACGCGCAAGGATTTCGATCAGGCCTTCGAGATCAAGAAAAAGAAGCTCACTCAGGGCGATGAACTGCCGCCGGGTGTGCAGAAGATGGTCAAGGTGTATCTGGCGGTGAAGCGTCGTCTGCAGCCGGGCGACAAGATGGCCGGCCGTCACGGCAACAAGGGCGTGGTGTCCAAGATCGTTCCGGTCGAAGACATGCCCTACATGGAAGACGGTACGCCGCTGGATATTGTGCTGAACCCGCTGGGCGTTCCGTCACGGATGAACATCGGCCAGATCCTCGAGACCCACCTCGGCTGGGCCGCCAAGGGCCTTGGTCAGAAGATCGACAAGATGATGCAGGCGAAGGCTTCGGCAGACGAACTGCGCGGCTTCCTGGACCAGATCTACAACAGCAGCGGCAAGTCGGAAGACATCGCGGGGCTGAGCGAGGTCGAAGTGCTCGATCTTGCCGGCAACCTCAAGAAGGGTGTGCCTTTCGCGACGCCGGTTTTCGACGGTGCGAAGGAGTCCGAGATCGAGCAGATGCTTGAGCTCGCTGGTTTGCCGATCGGCGGTCAGGTCACCTTGTTCGACGGACGCACGGGTGAGGCGTTCGAGCGCAAGGTCACGGTGGGCTACAAACACGTACTGAAGCTGCACCACCTGGTCGATGACAAGATGCACGCGCGCTCGACTGGACCGTACTCGCTCGTTACCCAGCAACCCTTGGGCGGCAAGGCGCAGTTCGGTGGTCAGCGCTTCGGTGAGATGGAAGTGTGGGCACTGGAAGCCTATGGAGCGGCCTATACCCTGCAGGAAATGCTGACGGTCAAGTCCGATGACGTGGTCGGCCGGACCAAGGTGTACGAGAACATCGTGAAGGGCGAGCACAAGATCGATTCCGGCATGCCGGAGTCCTTTAACGTGCTGGTGAAGGAAATCCGTTCGCTCGCGATCGACATCGATCTCGACCGCGGCTGAGCCGTACGTGATTCCTTCCCTCTAACCCGCCTGCGATTGAACCCCGGGGCTGGCGCACACGACGCGTCAGCCCGGATGGAGTGATACATGAAAAGCCTGCTCGCTGACCTGTTCAAGCAAACCCTGCCGCATGAGGAAGAGTTCGATGCGATCACCATCGGGCTTGCCTCGCCCGACAAGATCCGCTCGTGGTCCTACGGCGAAGTCAAAAAGCCGGAAACCATCAACTACCGCACCTTCAAGCCGGAGCGGGACGGTCTGTTCTGCGCCAAGATCTTTGGCCCGGTCAAGGACTACGAGTGCCTGTGCGGCAAGTACAAGCGTCTCAAGCACCGTGGCGTGATCTGCGAAAAGTGCGGCGTCGAAGTGACGCTGTCGAAGGTGCGCCGCGAGCGCATGGGCCACATCGAGCTCGCCTCGCCGGTCGCCCACATCTGGTTCCTGAAGAGCCTGCCTAGCCGTCTCGGCATGGTGCTCGACATGACCCTGCGCGATATCGAGCGGGTGCTCTACTTCGAAGCCTTCGTTGTCGTTGAGCCGGGCATGACCCCGCTCAACCGCGCTCAGTTGTTGACCGAGGACGATTACCTCGCCAAGGTCGAAGAGTACGGCGATGACTTCGATGCGGTGATGGGCGCCGAGGGCATCCGTGAGTTGCTACGCACCCTCGATGTCGGTCAGGAAGTCGAGAAGCTTCGCGGTGATCTGGAAACAACCAATTCCGAAGCCAAGATCAAGAAGTTTTCCAAGCGCCTGAAGGTGCTCGAGGCTTTCCAGCAGTCGGGCATCAAGCCCGAATGGATGGTGCTCGAAGTCCTGCCGGTGCTGCCGCCCGACCTGCGTCCGTTGGTGCCGCTGGACGGTGGTCGATTTGCCACTTCCGACCTGAACGATCTCTATCGTCGCGTCATCAACCGCAACAACCGTCTGAAGCGCCTGCTCGAACTTAAGGCGCCCGACATCATCGTGCGCAACGAAAAGCGCATGCTGCAGGAGTCCGTTGACTCGCTGCTCGACAACGGCCGCCGTGGCAAGGCCATGACCGGTGCGAACAAGCGCCCGCTGAAGTCGCTGGCCGACATGATCAAGGGCAAGGGCGGCCGCTTCCGTCAGAACCTGCTTGGAAAGCGCGTCGACTACTCGGGCCGCTCGGTGATTACCGTCGGTCCGCAGCTCAAGTTGCACGAGTGCGGTCTGCCCAAGCTGATGGCGCTGGAGCTGTTCAAGCCCTTTATCTTCAACAAGCTCGAGCTGATGGGGCTGGCCACGACCATCAAGCAGGCGAAGAAGATGGTGGAGTCGCAGGAGCCGGTGGTGTGGGACATCCTCGAAGAGGTGATCCGCGAGCATCCCGTGTTGCTGAACCGCGCTCCGACCCTGCACCGTCTTGGCATCCAGGCGTTCGAGCCGGTGTTGATCGAAGGCAAGGCGATCCAGCTTCATCCGCTGGTTTGCGTCGCGTTCAACGCCGACTTCGACGGCGACCAGATGGCAGTCCACGTCCCGCTGTCGCTCGAGGCACAGATGGAGGCCCGCACGCTGATGCTGGCCTCGAACAACGTGCTGTCGCCCGCGAACGGTGAGCCGATCATCGTGCCTTCGCAGGACATCGTTCTCGGTCTGTATTACGCGACGCGCGAGGGTGTGAATGTGCCGGGCGAAGGCATGTTGTTTACCGACGTGTCGGAAGTCAAGCGGGCCTACGAGTCGGGCCAGATCGCCCTGCACGCACGCATCACCGTGCGTCTGAAGGAGGCCGATCTTGGCCCCAACGGCGAGCGCATCGAGAAGATCAATCGTTATGATACGACTGCCGGTCGCGCCATCCTGTCGGAAATTCTGCCTGCCGGCCTGCCCTTCAGTGTTATCGACAAGCCCCTGAAGAAGAAGGAAATCTCGAAGCTGATCAACGCCGCTTTCCGGCGCTGCGGCTTGCGCGCAACGGTGATTTTTGCCGACAAACTGATGCAGCACGGTTATCGCCTGGCGACGCGCGCCGGCTTGTCGATTGCCGTCAAGGACATGCTGGTACCCAACGCCAAGCACGAACTGATCCGTGCGGCGGAATCCGAAGTCAAGGAAATCGCCCAGCAGTACACCTCCGGTCTGGTGACCGATGGTGAGCGCTACAACAAGGTTGTCGATATCTGGGGACGTTGCGGTGACCAGGTCGCCAAGGCGATGATGGAACAACTCGGCTCCGAGGAAGTCGTCGACCGCGAGGGCAATACGGTTCGTCAGGAGTCGTTCAACTCGATCTACATGATGGCTGACTCCGGCGCTCGTGGCTCTGCGGCGCAGATCCGTCAGCTGGCCGGCATGCGTGGTCTGATGGCGAAGCCTGATGGCTCCATCATCGAAACGCCCATCACGACCAACTTCCGCGAGGGGCTGAACGTTCTGCAGTACTTCATCTCGACCCACGGTGCACGCAAGGGTCTGGCGGATACCGCGCTGAAGACCGCAAACTCGGGTTACCTGACGCGTCGTCTGGTTGACGTGACCCAGGATCTGGTTGTGATCGAGGACGACTGCGGCACGCGAGACGGATTTTCGATGAAGGCTTTGATTGAGGGCGGTGAAGTCGTCGAACCCTTGCGCGAGCGAATTCTCGGTCGTGTGACGGTCGAGGACGTGGTGAATCCGGACACGCAGGAGACCCTGATCGAAGCGGGTAGTCTGCTGGACGAAGATGCGGTCGAGATGATCGAAGTGCTGGGCGTGGATGAGGTCAAGGTGCGCAGCCCGCTGACCTGTGAGACGCGCTATGGTCTGTGTGGCAAGTGCTATGGCCGCGACCTTGGTCGTGGCTCGATGGTGAACGCCGGTGAGGCCGTTGGCGTCATCGCTGCACAGTCGATCGGTGAGCCCGGCACGCAGCTGACGATGCGAACCTTCCACGTTGGTGGCGCGGCCTCGCGAGCGGCGGCGGCCAGCGGTGTCGAGGCGAAGTCGGGCGGCACCATCCGCTTTGCTGGCAACATGCGCTACGTTTCCAATGCCAAGGGCGAGAAGGTGGTCATCGCACGTTCAGCCGAGGTCGTGGTTGCGGACGATATGGGCCGCGAGCGCGAACGGCACAAGTTGCCCTACGGCGCAATGCTGCTGGTCGACGACAGCGCCATCGTCAAGGCGGGTGTCCAGCTCGCAACCTGGGATCCACACACCCGTCCGATCGTCACCGAGTACACCGGTACGGTGAAGTTCGAGAACGTCGAGGAAGGTGCGACGGTTGCGAAACAGATTGATGAAGTCACCGGCTTGTCGACGCTGGTGGTCATCGACTCCAAGCGGCGGTCGGCGACCGGGACGGCGAAGGGCGTGCGTCCTCAGGTCAAGTTGCTGGACGAGAATGGCGAGGAAGTGAGGATCGCGGGTACCGATCACGCGGTCGCTATTACCTTGCAGGTGGGGTCGCTGATCACGGTAAAGGACGGCCAGCAGATCGGCGTCGGTGAAGTGCTCGCGCGTATTCCGCAAGAGTCAGCCAAGACGCGCGACATTACCGGTGGTCTGCCACGCGTGGCCGAGTTGTTCGAGGCGCGTGCGCCGAAGGACGCCGGCATGCTTGCCGAGTACACCGGCACGGTGTCGTTCGGCAAGGAGACCAAGGGCAAGCAGCGCCTGGTGATCACCGAGCCGGACGGGACGGCACATGAATTTCTGATTCTGAAGGAAAAGCACCTCATGGTGCACGACGGTCAGGTGGTCAACAAGGGCGAGCACATCGTCGATGGCCCGGCCGATCCGCATGACATCCTTCGCCTGCAGGGCATCAGCGACCTGGCACGCTACATCATCGACGAAGTTCAGGATGTTTATCGTCTGCAGGGCGTGAAGATCAACGACAAACACATCGAAGTGATCGTCCGCCAGATGCTGCGTCGGGTCGTCATCAGCGATGCCGGTGATACGAGGTTCATCCGCGAGGAGCAGGTTGAGCGATCCGAGGTTCTGGATGAGAACGATCGCATGGAAGCCGAAGGCAAGCTGCCGGCGCAGTATGAAAATGTACTGCTGGGCATCACCAAGGCTTCACTGTCGACCGACTCGTTCATCTCCGCGGCGTCCTTCCAGGAAACGACGCGCGTGTTGACCGAGGCAGCGATCATGGGCAAGCGCGACGAGCTGCGTGGCTTAAAAGAGAACGTCATTGTCGGTCGCCTGATTCCAGCCGGTACCGGTCTGGCCTATCACCGCGCCAGAAAGGCTCAGGAGCAAGGTATCGATCTGGGTCCAGAGCATGCTTGGGCGCAAGCAGATGCTGTTGTTGAAACACCGCAGGATATCGAAGCACGTTGACAGTTTCTGTCGTCTCGGAATAAAATCCGGCCTCTTTTGTGGGCTGACCAATCGTAGTCAGTCCCAGCCGGAATAATCCGCCCGAGGCGGCCCGTGGGGGCTGCCTCGGTTTTTTGGGAAATTCTTAAGCTATGCCAACAATCAATCAGCTTGTCCGCAAGCCGCGCCAGATGGAAGCTTCGAAAAGCAAGGTTCCGGCTCTGGAAGCTTGTCCTCAGAAGCGTGGTGTTTGTACCCGCGTCTATACCACGACCCCGAAGAAGCCGAATTCGGCGCTGCGCAAGGTCGCCAAGGTTCGCCTGACCAACGGGTTCGAGGTGATCTCGTACATCGGTGGTGAAGGCCATAACCTGCAGGAGCACTCCGTCGTGCTGATTCGTGGCGGTCGTGTTAAGGACTTGCCGGGTGTGCGCTATCACATTGTTCGCGGCTCCCTCGATCTGCAGGGCGTCAAGGATCGCAAGCAATCGCGCTCCAAGTATGGCGCGAAGCGTCCGAAAAAAGCCTGATTGTTGGTCCAAGAAATTTAGCGAGAGGTTGTCATGCCGCGTCGTCGCGAAGTACCCAAGCGGGAAATCCTACCCGACCCCAAGTTCGGTAATCAGGATGTTTCAAAATTCATCAACGTGATTATGCAGTCGGGCAAGAAGTCCGTTGCAGAGCGCATCGTCTATGGTGCATTCGAGCACATCAGCACCAAGGCCAACAAGGATCCGCTCGAAGTCTTTGCGGCTGCGGTTGCCAACATCAAGCCGGTGGTCGAGGTCAAGAGCCGCCGCGTAGGCGGTGCCAACTACCAGGTGCCCGTCGAAGTGCGTCCGTCGCGTCGGATGGCCTTGTCGATGCGCTGGTTGCGCGAGGCAGCGCGCAAGCGCGCCGAGAAGTCGATGGCTCAGCGTCTTGCCGGCGAGTTGCTTGAGGCTGCAGAGGGCCGCGGTTCGGCGATGAAGAAGCGGGAAGAAGTTCACCGCATGGCTGAGGCCAACAAGGCTTTCTCGCACTTCCGCTTCTGATCTCTTTCGGTAGCGGTATCTCGGGCCCTGTATAGGGCTCGATTGTTTTCTAACGCAAGAAATTCGTTGATCGCGCCAAAAGCGCGCATAACAGAAGGCAGGTAAAACGTGGCTCGCAAGACACCCATCGAGCGTTACCGCAATATCGGTATCTCCGCTCACATCGACGCCGGCAAGACGACTACGACCGAGCGTATCCTCTTTTACACCGGCGTGAGCCATAAGCTCGGTGAGGTGCATGATGGCGCAGCGACAACCGACTGGATGGCGCAGGAGCAGGAGCGCGGCATTACCATCACCTCGGCTGCGGTGACCTGCTTCTGGAAGGGGATGGATCAGTCCTACCCCGAGCATCGCTTCAACATCATCGACACCCCGGGCCACGTCGACTTCACCATCGAAGTCGAGCGCTCGATGCGTGTTCTGGACGGCGCGTGCATGGTCTATTGCGCGGTCGGTGGCGTGCAGCCCCAGTCGGAAACCGTTTGGCGCCAGGCGACCAAGTACAAGGTCCCGCGTCTAGCTTTCGTCAACAAAATGGATCGTTCGGGCGCCAACTTCTTCAAGGTGGTCGAGCAACTCAAGATCCGCCTGAAGGCCAATCCCGTCCCGGTGGTGATTCCGATCGGTGCCGAAGAGAGCTTCCGCGGCGTCGTTGATCTGCTGAAGATGAAGGCAATCATCTGGGATGAGGCCTCCCAGGGCATGAAGTTCGAGTACCAGGATGTGCCGTCTGAGCTACAGGCCGAGGCCGAGCAGTGGCGTGCAAGCATGATTGAAGCCGCCGCCGAAGCGTCCGAAGAGTTGATGAACAAGTATCTCGAAGACGGCGAGTTGTCCGAGGCTGAAGTCATCGCCGGTTTGCGCGCTCGTACTTTGGCGTGCGAGATTCAGCCGATGCTGTGTGGCACGGCGTTCAAGAACAAGGGTGTTCAACGCATGCTGGACGCGGTTATCCAGTACCTGCCTTCGCCGATCGACATTCCGCCTGTTACCGGCGTCGATGACGACGAGAAGGAAGTTGTGCGTCATGCGAAGGATGATGAGAAGTTCGCTGCACTTGCCTTCAAGTTGATGACGGATCCCTTCGTCGGTCAGCTGACCTTCATTCGCGTCTATTCGGGCGTGCTGGAGTCTGGTTCGACGGTCTTGAACTCGGTCAAGGGCAAGAAAGAGCGCATCGGCCGCATTCTGCAGATGCACGCCAATGACCGCGAGGAAATCAAGGAAATTCTGGCGGGTGACATTGCTGCGGTGGTGGGCCTGAAGGATGTGACCACGGGTGAGACCCTTTGTGACCTGTCTGCACCGGTGATTCTGGAGCGCATGATTTTCCCGGAGCCGGTGATCCACGTTGCCGTCGAGCCGAAGACCAAGAGCGACCAGGAAAAGATGGGTCTGGCTCTAGGCCGCCTCGCAGCTGAGGATCCTTCCTTCCGCGTGCGTACGGACGAAGAGTCAGGTCAAACCATCATCTCCGGCATGGGTGAATTGCACCTTGAGATCATCGTTGATCGCATGAAGCGCGAATTCAACGTCGAGGCCAATGTCGGCGCGCCGCAGGTTGCATATCGCGAAACCATTCGCAAGCCGGCGATCGACGTCGAAGGCAAGTTCGTCAAGCAGTCCGGTGGTCGCGGTCAGTACGGTCATGTGGTGATCAACCTTGAGCCGGCCGAGCAGGGCAAGGGCTACGAGTTCGTTGATGCCGTCAAGGGCGGCGTGGTCCCGCGCGAGTACATTCCGGCGGTCGACAAGGGCATCCAGGACACGCTCAATAACGGCATTCTCGCCGGGTTCCCGGTGGTTGACGTCAAGGTGACGTTGCACTTCGGTTCCTATCATGATGTCGATTCGAACGAAAACGCCTTCAAGATGGCGGGGTCCATGGCTTTCAAGGAAGCCATGCGTCGCGCCAGCCCGGTTCTGCTTGAGCCGATGATGGCGGTCGTGGTCGAAACGCCGGAAGATTACATGGGTAACGTCATGGGTGACCTCTCGGGTCGCCGTGGCATCGTCCAGGGTATGGATGACATTCCGGGCGGAATCAAGGAAGTCAAGGCCGAAGTCCCGCTGGCGGAGATGTTTGGCTATGCAACCCAATTGCGCTCGCTGACTCAGGGCCGAGCGACCTACTCGATGGAGTTCAAGCACTACGCTGAAGCTCCGAAGAGCGTCGCCGAGGCCGTTATCAGTAGCCGTAAGTAATTCAGTAACTACTACTATAGGACTCACGAACATGGCAAAGGGTAAGTTCGAACGTACCAAGCCGCACGTGAACGTTGGCACGATCGGCCACGTTGACCACGGCAAGACCACGTTGACGGCAGCGATCACGACCGTGCTGACGAAGAAATTCGGCGGCGAGGCCAAGGGCTACGACCAGA
>Ga0209476_10001291_pt1 | contig 16911 bp, 15 predicted proteins | sample KloWWTrecipitate_FD_187179 | JGI IMG/M metagenome (GOLD analysis project Ga0209476, IMG submission 187179) | Active sludge microbial communities from Klosterneuburg, Austria, studying microevolution and ecology of nitrifiers - Klosterneuburg... | ecosystem: Engineered > WWTP > Aerobic digester... | reverse complement strand
GAAGCCGGTGATGTCGCAGAGCCGCTGGTTCACGTCCAGCCAGCGGCCGTCGGGCGCCACGTGCGCCATGCCCACCGCGGCCTGCTCGAAGGTGGCGCGGAAGCGCTTCTCGCCCTCCAGCAGGGCGAGCTCGGCGGCGCGGCGCTCCGTGATGTCGTGGTTCACGATGATGGCGCCGCGTGGGCGGCCGGCGGCGTCGCGCAGGGGCACGGCGGAGTTGAGGATCGTCTTCCTCGTGCCGTCGAAGCACCGGATCTCGATCATCTCGTCGATCGAGGTCTCGCCCTTCTCGATGGCGCGCGCCGCCGCCCACTCGTGCGGGGCGATCTCGCGGCCCGTGTCGGCCCACCAGCCCTGGTACTCGCCGTACTCCTCGATCCCCACGTAGCGCGCGCCGCCCCAGATGCGCTTGCCGGCGGCGTTGCCGGAGACGATGCGCCCGGCGCCGTCGACGACCCAGACGCCCACGTGCAGCGTGTCGAGGATGCCCTGCAGCGTCTCCTGGCTCTCGCGCAGCGATTGCTCGGCGCGCAGCCGGTCGGTGACGTCGGTGGCGATCACCAGCTCGGCGCGGCGGCCGAAGAAGTCGAGCGGGTGCGCGCGGATCTCCACAACCAGCTCGGTGCCGTCGCGCCGGCGGTGGCGCCACAGCCCCGCCTCGCGCAGCAGCCCCTCGACGGGGCGCGCCGTCTCGGCCACGAGCCGCGGCACCTCCTCCGGCGGGCGGATGTCGGCGAGGCCCATGCGCAGGAACTCCTCCCGGCTCCAGCCGTAGCGCGCGACCGCCGCGTCGTTCACGGCGAGGAAGGCGAGCGTCTCGCTGTCGTAGACGTACATCGGCTGCGGGTTGGCGTCGAATAGGGCGCGGTAGTGCCGCTCGCCCTCCGCGAGGCGCCGGTTGGCGGCCTCCAGCTCCTGCGCCTTGGTCTCGAGCTTCGCCACGAGAACGTCGGCGTAGGCCTGCATCGTGCCTTCCGGGTCGGCGCCCGGCCGGCGCGGCCGGGCCGGGGGGGCGGCCGCGCCGCGCGCGAGCAGCCCTTCCAGCGCGGCGAGCAGCTCGTCGGGCTCCGCCGGCTTCACGAGGAACGCGTCGGCCCCGAGGTCGCGGGCCAGCCGCTCGTCCTTCGGGTCGGTGTAGGTGGCCGTGTAGACCATGAAGGGGACGGCGGCGAGCCGGCCGTCGGCCTTCCAGTGCCGCAGCATCGTGTAGCCGTCCATGACCGGCATGAGGAGGTCGGCGATGATCGCGGCGGGCGGCGCCGCGCGGGCGAGGTCGAGCGCCTGCAGGCCGTTCGCGGCCGCCTCGCACGCGTACCCGGCGCCTTCGAGCACGGCGCGCAGGAGGTAGAGGTTGTCCTCGTTGTCGTCGACGATCAGGACGCGGGTCACGGCGTTCGCCTTGCGGCGCCAGGCGCGCGCAAGCGGGCACGCGGACGGGATGCGGGGACTTTACCGCAAACTGGCCGTCATTTAACCAATCGCAAATCCGGCGGGGTCCGCACCCCCTAGGATGGGGACTCTTGAGGAGGAGGCCCGCTTGTTCCAGATCCGCATCCACGGACGGGGCGGCCAGGGGGTGGTCACGGCGGCGGAAATGCTCTCCGTCGCGGCCTTCCTGGAAGGACGCCACGCCCAGGCATTCCCCAGCTTCGGCTCCGAGCGCACCGGCGCGCCCGTGGTCGCCTATTGCCGCCTCGACGACCGCGAGATCCGCCTGCGCGAGCCCATCCTCGAGCCCGACGCGATCCTCATCCAGGACCCGACGCTGCTCAACCAGGTGGACGTCTTCGGGGGGCTGCGCCGCGACGGCTACATCCTCATCAACACCGGCCGCACCTTCGAGGATCTCGGCCTCGCCGACTTCGTGAAGGCCTTCCCGGCCGAGCACCTGCACACGGTGCCCGCCACCGAGATCGCGCAGAAGCGGGTGGGCCGGCCGCTGCCCAACGCGGCGCTGCTGGGCGCCTTCGCCGCGGCCACGGGGCTCATCTCGCTCGAGAGCGTCGGCAAGGCGATCCGCGAGAAGTTCCCGGCGAAGGTCGCCGAGGCAAACATCCTCGCGGCGGCCGACGCGTTCAAGCACGTTCGCCACGAGGCGGGAGCCCCCCATGCTCAAGCAGATTGAAGGTTCCAAGGCGGTCGCCGAGGCCGTGGCGCTCTGCCGCCCCGAGGTGATCTGCGCCTACCCCATCTCCCCGCAGACGCACATCGTCGAGGGCCTGGGCGAGATGGTGAAGTCCGGGCAGCTCGCGCCCTGCGAGTTCATCAACGTCGAGAGCGAGTTCGCGGCGATGAGTGTCGCGATCGGGGCCTCCGCCGCCGGCGCGCGCGCCTACACCGCGACCGCGAGCCAGGGGCTGCTGTTCATGGCGGAAGCCGTGTTCAACGCCGCCGGCATGGGGCTGCCCATCGTGATGACGGTGGCCAACCGCGCCATCGGCGCGCCCATCAACATCTGGAACGACCACACCGACTCGATGAGCCAGCGCGACTGCGGCTGGATCCAGCTCTTCGCGGAGACGAACCAGGAGGCGCTCGACCTGCACATCCAGGCCTTCCGGCTGGCCGAGGAGCTGTCGCTGCCGGTGATGGTCTGCATGGACGGCTTCATCCTCACCCACGCCTACGAGCGGGTGGACATGCCCGCGCAGGCGCAGGTGGACGCGTTCCTCCCGCCCTTCCAGCCGCGCCAGGTGCTCGACCCGCAGGAGCCCGTGTCGATGGGCGCGATGGTGGGCCCCGAGGCGTTCACCGAGGTGCGCTACCTCGCCCACGTGAAGCAGATGCAGGCGCTCGACCTGATCCCGGGCTGGGCGGCCGAGTTCCGCCAGGCGTTCGGGCGCGATTCCGGCGGCCTCGTCCACGCCTACCGCACCGGGGACGCGGACACCGTCGTGGTGGCCCTGGGCTCGGTGCTCGGCACCATCAAGGACACGGTGGACGCCCTGCGCGACAAGGGGCACAGGTTCGGCGTGCTGGGCATCACCTGCTTCCGCCCGTGGCCGACGGTCGCCATCCGCGAGGCGCTCGCCGGCGCGAAGCGGGTGATCGTGCTGGAGAAGGCCTTCGGCGTGGGCCTGGGCGGCATCGTCTCGTCGAACGTGCGCACCACCTCGAACGCGGCCGACTCCGTGTTCACCGTCATCGCCGGGCTGGGCGGGCGCCCGATCACGCGCGAGTCGCTCGCGCGCGTGTTCCTCGAGGTCGAGGCGGGCACGGCCCCGGCGCTCACCTTCCTCGACCTGAACCGCGCCGCGGTCGACCGCGCGCTCGCCCGCGAGCGCGAGTCGCGCAGGAGCGGCCCCATCGCCGAGGCGCTCCTGAAGGACATCGGCCTCGTCACCGCGCAGCTGCGCTGAGGGCACCCCCACCATGAGCTTCCAGCCGGTCAAGTTCTACCAGACGGGGACCTTCACGGTCGGCAACCGCCTGCTCCCCGACAACGAGCGCAGCGTGCAGTCGACGGTGCGGCGCACCAACTCGCTCAACTCGGGCCACCGCGCCTGCCAGGGCTGCGGCGAGGCCCTCGGCGCGCGCTACGCCATCGACGCGGCCATGGAGGTCACCAACGGCCAGCTCATCGCCGCCAACGCGACGGGCTGCCTGGAGGTGTTCTCCACGCCCTACCCGGAGACCTCGTGGCAGATCCCGTGGGTGCACTCGCTCTTCGGCAACACCGCGGCGGTGGCCACGGGCATCGCCGCGGCGCTGCGCGTCAAGGGCCGCAGCGAGACGCGCGTGGTGGCGCAGGGCGGCGACGGGGGAACCACCGACATCGGCTTCGGCTGCCTGTCGGGCATGTTCGAGCGCAACGACGACGTGCTCTACATCTGCTACGACAACGGCGGCTACATGAACACCGGCGTGCAGCGTTCCTCGGCCACGCCGCCGGCCGCGCGCACGGCCACGACGGCCGCGGTGGGGCCCACGCCCGGCAACCCGTTCGGGCAGGGCAAGGACCTCCCGGCCATCGCGATGGCGCACAACATCCCGTACGTCGCCACGGCGACCGTGTCGGAGCTGCGCGACCTCGAGGCCAAGGTGCGCCGGGCGATGGAGTTCCGCGGCGCGCGCTACCTGCACATCCTCGTGCCCTGCCCGCTGGGCTGGGGCCACGATTCCTCCCTCACCATCCGCATGGCGCGCCTCGCGCACGAAAGCGGCATCTTCCCGGTCTTCGAGGCCGAGAACGGCGAGGTGACGGGGGTCTCGAAGATCCGCCGGCAGGTGCCGGTCGAGGAGTACCTCAAGCCGCAGAAGCGCTACGCGCACCTCTTCGCGCCCAGGCCGCGCGAGGACGTGATCCGCCGCATCCAGGAGGCCGCGGACAGGAACATCCGCCGCTACCGCCTGCTCGAGGAAGCCTGAGCGCATGAGAAAGCCCTTCGCCATCACGCTGGACCCCGGCTCCAGCCTCGCCAACCACACCGGCTCGTGGCGGACGCTGCGCCCCGAGTACCTCGACCGCCTGCCGCCGTGCAACAACGCCTGCCCCGCCGGCGAGAACATCCAGGCGTGGCTCTTCCACGCCGAGAGCGGCGACTACGAGGCGGCGTGGCGCTCGCTGGTGCGCGACAACCCGATGCCCGCGGTGATGGGGCGGGTGTGCTACCACCCCTGCGAGGGCGCCTGCAACCGCGCGCACCTCGACTCCTCCGTCGGCATCAACTCGGTGGAGCACTTCCTCGGCGACGAGGCGCTCGAGCGCGGCTGGAAGTTCGACCCGCCCGCGCCGCCCACCGGGAGGAAGGTCCTCGTCGTGGGTGCCGGCCCCTCGGGGCTCTCGGCCGCCTACCACCTCGCGCGCCTCGGCCACGCGGTCGAGATCCACGAGGCCGGCCCCATGGCCGGGGGCATGATGCGCTTCGGCATCCCCAAGTACCGCCTGCCGCGGGAGGTCCTCGACGGCGAGGTGCAGCGGATCCTCGACCTGGGCGTGACGCTCAGGCTCGGCGCGAAGGTCGACGACGTGATGGCCACCATGAAGTCCGGCGGCTTCGACGCGGTCTTCCTCGCGGTCGGGGCGCACATCGCCAAGCGCGCCTACATCCCGGCCAACGAGGCGGCGAAGATCATGGATGCCGTGCAGGTCCTGCGCGGCATGGAGGGCGAGTCGAAGCCCCTGCTGGGCCGGCGCGTCGTGGTCTACGGCGGCGGCAACACCGCCATCGACGTGGCCCGCACGGCCAAGCGCCTTGGCGCGGAGGAGGCGATGATCGTCTACCGCCGCACGCGCGAGAAGATGCCGGCGCACGATTTCGAGGTGCAGGACGCGCTGGAGGAAGGCGTCCTCATCAAGTGGCTCTCCACCATCAAGGAGGCGGGCGAGGGCGCCATCACCGTCGAGAAGATGGCGCTGGACGAGAAGGGCGTGCCGCAGCCCACCGGCGAGTTCGAGAAGCTCGAGGCCGACTCCGTCGTGCTCGCGCTGGGCCAGGACGTGGACCTCTCGCTGCTGGACCGCGTGCCCGGGATGCAGATCGAGGGCGGCGTGGTGAAGGTCGGGCCCGACCTGATGACCTCGCACCCCGGCATCTTCGCCGGCGGCGACATGGTGCCCGCCGAGCGCACCGTGACGGTCGCCATCGGCCACGGCAAGAAGGCCGCGCGCCACATCGACGCCTGGCTGCGCGGCGAGGCGCACGACCCCGGGCCGAAGCACGAGCTCGCCACCTTCGACAAGCTCAACACCTGGTACTACTCGGACGCCTCCAAGACGGTGCGCCCGATGCTCGACCTGCAGAAGCGCGTCACCTCCTTCGACGAGGTGGTGATGGCGCTCGACGAGACGACGGCGCTCTTCGAGGCGCGGCGGTGCCTGTCGTGCGGCAACTGCTTCGAGTGCGACAACTGCTACGGCGTGTGCCCCGACAACGCCGTGGTGAAGCTGGGCCCGGGCAACCGCTTCCGCTTCAATTACGACTACTGCAAGGGCTGCGGCGTCTGCGCGGCGGAATGCCCGTGCGGGGCGATCCGCATGGTGCCCGAGCAGATCTAGCCGCGGCCGTGCGATCATCGCGGCCTTCCCCGCCGCGAGCCGCGCCATGTCCGCCGAAGACCTCTACCTCGACCTCCTGAAGAAGGCCCTCACCGCCTCGCTCTACGACGAGAGCGCCGGGCACGCGAGCAACTGGCTCAAGGTGAACAACCAGGTGGTGACGCTGCCGCCCGGCGCGGTCCTCATCCAGTACCGGCCCCTCGACGAGGTGGCGAGGAGCGAAGGCCGCGACTGGCCGCTCTTCGGCTTCACGATGGCGGGGCTCAGGCGCATGGACAACATCCAGCAGTGCCTCGGCAGGGTCCTGGCCGACGGCGTGCCCGGCGACCTCATCGAGACCGGCGTCTGGCGCGGGGGCGCCGCGATCCTCATGCGCGGCATGCTCGCGGCGCGCGGCGTCACGGACAGAACCGTCTGGGTGGCCGATTCCTTCGAGGGCCTGCCGCCGCCCAGCGCGGACGACCGGGCGCGCGCCCCGAAGGATCCGGACCACAGCCAGGAGGCCTACCTCAAGGTCCCGCTCGAGCGCGTGCAGGAGAACTTCCGCCGCTTCGGCCTGCTGGACGGCCAGGTGCGCTTCCTGAAGGGCTGGTTCAAGGACACGCTTCCCGCCGCGCCCATCGAGAGGCTCGCGATCCTGCGGCTGGACGGCGACCTCTACAGCTCGACGAAGGACGCGCTCGACGCGCTCGGCCACAAGGTGAGCCCCGGCGGCTTCGTGATCGTGGACGACTACCACGCGTGGGAAGGCTGCCGCCTCGCGGTCGACGAGTACCGCGCCGCCCGCGGCATCACCGCGCCGCTGGTGCAGGTCGACTGGACCGCCGTCTACTGGCGGGCATGAGGGTCAGGCGGGGGCGAGCACGCGGGCGCTTTCGTAGACGCTCGCGGGCCAGCGCTCGCCTTTCCAGGCGAGCGAGCGCTTGAGGTAGAAGTCGAAGAGCATGGGGTTGTGGTGCTGGATGTGCCCCAGCAGCTCGGCGTCGGCCTTGGGAAGCACGCCCTCGTCGACGAGCCCCTTCAGGCCCATCACCGCCACGACGCCCGGCCCCGGGTAGTCGGAACCGTTCACGAGGTACGGGTGCCATTCGTGGCGCGAGATGAGCGTGGCGAGCGCCCCCGGCTGGCGCCCTCCCAGCACCACCGCCGAGAGGTCGCCGTGGATCCGCCCGCGGTACCCCGGCGTGTCCATGAGGCGCGTGAAGAGCTCGAAGCTGGGCTTGGGCCGGCGCAGCCGCGGGTTGTCGAGGTCGGCGAAGTCGCCCTGCATGCCGCAGTGCGACACGATCACCGTCGCCCCCTCCTCGAGCGCGGCGCGGAGCCGCAGCGGGTTGCCGTGGTCCTGCACGCCGCCGTCCACCAGCTCGTGCTGCCAGCCGCCGTGGGTGACGAGCGGCAGGCGCAGGCGCGCGAGCTCGCGGTAGAACGGCCGGCAGCGCGGGCTCGCCGGGTCGATGCCCATGAAGTAGGGTATCCACTTCACGGCGCGCGCCCCGGCCGCCGCCGCCGCGCGAAGCCGGTCCAGGGCGTCCTCGCGGTACGGATGCACCGAGGCGCACCACAGGAAGCGCTCCGGGCTTTCGCGCGCGATGCGCGCGACATACGCGTCCGGCACGGTGAAGACCGTCCGGGCGCGGTCCAGGCGGCCGTCCTCGCCGCGGAAGCCGTCCAGCGCGAGCAGGAGGAACCGCACGCCCGCGGGGAACTCGGCGGCCAGCGCCTCCAGCCTTCGCAGGTAGCGGCGGCTCCAGTCGGCCGGGTCGGCCCCGGTGCAGGCGGCGTTGGCCATCAGCGCGAAGTGCGCCCACGAGAAGGGGTTCGCGGGCGACTTCATCGCGGGGTTCACCCAGGGATCGTCGGCGCCGGGCCCCTCTCCCGCCACGTGCACGTGCAGGTCGATCACCTTGCCCGGGTCGAGGCCCGCCCACGCGCGGGCGGCGAGCCGGGGGTCCACCCGGTGCCCGGGGTCGTCGGCGTTGGCGCAGGGGTTGAGCAGGCCGAGGCTCTCCCAGCACCCGGCGAGCGGGAGGGCGGCCGGCAGGGCGAGCGCGGCGAGGGCGCGGCGGCGGGTGAGCATCGGGATGCCTCCCGGTGGGCGATCCGGCGCATGTTACCGCTGCAAGGCCCTGCTTGCCGTTCCCCCGGGCGTCCCCGACAATAGGCCCCGGAAACCGCCCATAACGACAACGAGATGGCACTCCCGGTCCGCCGCTATGCCAATGCGCTGGTCATCGGGGTCACCGGCAGGCTCGACCAGGACAACTGCGACGCCTTCCGGGCCGACCTCATGGCGCACGTCGAGACCGCCGCCCACGACGGCGGCGCGGTGATCCTCGACCTGTCGGCGCTCGAGTACGTCTCCAGCGCCGGGCTGCGCTGTTTCATGCTGGCCTCGCGCCAGGCCAAGGCGCAGCACGGGCGCATCTTCGTGGCGGCGCTGCAGGCGATGGTGGCCGAGATCTTCGAGATCAGCCACTTCAACCTGGTGTTCCAGGTCTTCCCCACCGTCCGCGAGGCGCTCGCGGCCGCTTCCAACGAGGCCGCGGCGGCCTTCGACAAGGCCTGAACCCGCGATCATGGGCATGCGCATCCGCTTCTGGGGCACCCGGGGCTCGATCCCCGTGGCCCTCACCTCCTACGACATCCGCGACCGGCTCGCCCGGGCGCTGGTGGAGGCCTCGGGGCGCACCTTCGCCTCCTACGAGGAGGCCCACGCCTTCGCCTCCACCGAGCTCGACTTCTCGGTCACGCACACCTTCGGCGGCCACACGCCCTGCGTGGAGCTCGACACCGGCGGCGAGGAGTACTTCGTGTGCGACATGGGCAGCGGCGCGCGGCCCTTCGGCGTGCACGTGCTCGCGAAGCAGGCGCGCCGGCCGGCCACGGTGAACGTCTTCATGTCCCACGTGCACTGGGACCACATCATGGGCTTCCCCTTCTTCGGGCCGGCCTACGTGCCCGGCACGAGGATCCGCATCCACTCCTGCCACGACGTGTGCGAGCAGGCCTTCCGCCTGCAGCAGGCCGCGCCCTGCTTCCCCGTGGACTTCTCGCAGCTCGCCGCCACGATCGAGTTCGTGAAGCTCGAGCCCGACCGGCCGCACGAGGTCGCCGGCCTCACGGTGACGCCGCACCTGCAGCTTCACTCGGGCGACTCCTACGGCTACCGCTTCGAGAAGGACGGCAAGCGCGTGGTCTACTCCACGGACTCGGAGCACAAGCTCGAGAACCGCGCCGAGGCCGAGAACTTCGCGGCCTTCTTCCGCGACGCCGACGTGGTGATCTTCGACGCCATGTACGCGCTCGCCGACGCGATCAGCGTGAAGGCGGACTGGGGGCACTCGAGCAACATCGTGGGGGTCGAGCTCTGCCAGATGGCCAACGCGCGCCACCTCGTGCTCTTCCACCACGAGCCGGCCAACGACGACGCGACGCTCGAGGGCCTGCTCAAGGAGGCGCGCCGCTTCGAGGAGCTCACGCGCGCCGGCAACCCGCTCAAGGTCTCCGCGGCCTGGGACGGGCTGGAGATCGAGCCCTGAGCGCCTACGGCGCGTTCCGCGTCGCCGCGATCGCGCTGCTCGCCGCGGCTTCCCTCGCCCTCGCCACCTCGCCGCCCGCGCTCGACCGCTTCCGCAGCCTCGTCTTCGACGGCTGGCAGCGGCTCATGCCGCGCGAGCGCGTCGCCGACCGGGTCACGGTGGTCGTGATCGACGAGAAGGCGCTGGCCCGCCACGGGCAGTGGCCGTGGCCGCGCGACCGCATGGCCGAGCTGGTGACGCGCATCGCCGCCGCCGGCCCGGTCGTGATCGGCCTGGACATCTTCTTCCCGGAACCCGACCGCTACTCGCCGGGGGCCGTGGCGGCGCGGCTGGAGGGCCGCGTGCCCGACGTGGCCGCGCGGCTGCGCGAGCTGCCCTCCAACGACGCGCTCCTGGGCGAGGCGGTCGCCAAGGTGCCGACGGTCCTCGGCGTGGCCGGCCTCGACGCGAAGGACCCCCGGTTCGCCGGGCCGCCGCGCTCCCCGCCCGTGCGACTCCTCGGGGGCGTGGACGAGGGGCTGCGCCGCTACGCGGGGCACCTCCGGAACGTGCCGGAGATCGAGCGCGGGGCCGCGGGCCACGGGCTCTACAGCGTCGACCTCGAGGGCGGCGTGGCGCGGCGCCACCTCATGGTCGCGCGCATCGACGAGGCCACGGTGCCCGCCCTCGCCGTGGAGATGCTGCGCGTGGCCCTCGACGCTCCGCTCACCGTCGCGCCTTCCACCGGCGGGACGATCGAGCTTCGCTTCGGGGAGTACGCCGTGCCCGCGCAACCCGACGGCAAGGCGTTCGTCCACTACGGGCACTCGGCGCCGGGGCGCTTCCTGTCCGCCGCCGACATCCTCGACGGGTCGCACGACGCCTCGAGGCTCCAGGACCAGCTCGTCATCCTCGGCTTCACCGGGCTCGGCCTCGTCGACCTGGTGGCCACCCCGCTGGGCGAGACGGTCTTCGGGGTGGAGAACCACGCGCAGGCCATCGAGGCCATCCTCGAGGGCCGTTTCCTGCGCCGCGTCGCGCTCGCCCCGCGCATCGAGGCGGCGCTCCTCGTGGCGTTCGGGCTGACGCTCTTCGTCCTCGTGCCGCGCACCAACGCGGCGCGGTCGGCCGCGATCCTCGCCGCCGGCATCGCGCTCCTCGCGGCCGGTGCGGCGGTGGCGTTCCGCGCCTTCGGCCTGCTCTTCGACCCGGTCGCGCCGGCGCTCGGCGCGGCGGCCGTCTTCGGCGTGATGCAGGCGGGCTCGCTCGCCGAGGCGCAGCGCCAGCGCCAGCAGCTGCGCGAGCAGGCCGCGCGCATGGCGGGCGAGCTCGACGCCGCCAAGCGCATCCAGATGGGGCTGCTCCCGGACCCGGCGGAGGTGCTCGCGGACGAGCGGCGCGTCGACGTCGCCGCACTCCTCGAGCCCGCGCGCACCGTCGGCGGCGACTTCTACGACTGCTTCATGCTCGACGACCGGCGCCTGTTCATCGTGGTGGCCGACGTATCGGGCAAGGGCCTGCCCGCCTCGCTCTTCATGGCGTCGGTCAAGTCCATCATCAAGAGCGCGGCGCTCACGGTCGAGGGCTCCGTGGGCGGCGTGCTCGCGCGCGCGCAGGACGAGATCCACCGCGAGAACCCGGAGTCGCTCTTCGTCACCGCGCTCGCGGCCGTGCTGGACCTGGAGTCGGGCGGCATCGAGTACGCCAACGCCGGCCACGAGCCCGCCTGGTCGCACCAGCCGCGCGGGCAGCCGGAGCGCCTGGACGCCTCCGGCGGGCCGCCGCTGTGCGTGCTCGACACCTATGCCTATCCCACGACGGCGAGGACGCTCGTGCGGGGCGAGTGGCTGCTCGCGCTCTCCGACGGCGCCACGGAGGCGATGAACGCGGGCAAGGAGTTCTTCGGCGCCGAGCGGCTGCGCACCTCGCTCGCCTGGCTGGGCGACGAGCCCGCGGCGCAGTCGATCGTCGAGCGCGTGCGCGACGACGTCCGGCGATTCTCGGGGGAAGCGGAACCCGCGGACGACCTGACGCTGCTCGCGATCCGCTGGAACGGCCCGCAGGCCGCCGTCAGCGCACGCTGATCTCGACGCGGCGGTTGCGCGGTTCGGGCGTGTTGTCGTCGGTGGAGACGAGCAGCTCGCGCTTGCCCCGCCCGGCCGCCTGGATGCGCTCGGACGGGATGCCCAGCTCGATCATCATCTCGCGCAGGCGCTGCGCGCGGGCGAGCGAGAGCTTGTCGTTGAAAGCGAGGTTGCCGACCGTGTCGGTGTGCCCGATCACGACGATGTCGGGCGCGGGGCGGCGCTTGAGCTCCGCGAAGACCTTCTCGAGTTCCATGCGCGAGGCCGGCGTCAACTCGTCCTTGCCCTCGAGGAAGTAGAGCGTGAAGGAGGCCGGGCGGCCCGGCAGCGCCTCGAGCGTGCCGCCGAACTCGCGCTTCACTTCGTCCGGCGAGAGCGTCGCCGCACCCGCGGTGCCGTCGGCCGCGATGCGCCGGGCGGCATACGCGCGGTCGAGCGTGCCCTCCGTGCCCCCGCTCCTCACGACGATCGCGCCCACGTGCCCGTCCGGGCCGGGGATCACGGCAAAGAGTTCGGGCCCGACCGGGGCCCGGGCGACGGGCTCCGCGCAACCCGCGGCGGCGAGGACCAGGACGGCGGCCGCGAGGCGCATCGGGGGTGCGGGGTCAGCGGGTGGCGGGAGCCGCGGCGGGTTCCTTCACCTCGACCACGAGTTCGGTTCCGCGCACCGCCATCACGGAGGACGGCGTGCGGATCCTCATCGACTCGGGCGTCTGCTTCACCATCTTGCCGGAGACGGCCGCGAGCTTGCCCTTGCGCAGCGACCCCTCGAACTCGCCCGCGTGGGTGGTCGAGTCGAAGCGGTACTTGTCGATGGCGAAGACGCTGTTCGGGCCCACGGAGACGAGGCTGTTGTCCGAGAAGGTGATGCCCGCCGAGCCGTCGGCGCCCGTGACCAGGACGTCGGCCGTGCGCACCGGCATGCCGACCGTGGCCGCCACGCGCTTGCCTTCGCGCTCGACCTGCACCGCGCCCTTGGCGACCTTGACCTGGCCGATGTCGCTCGCCACGGCAGGGGCCGCGGCCGCGAGGGCCAGCACGAGAATCCACGATTTGCGCATGAAAACGCTCCTTTTGGCGGAAAGCCGCCGGCGGATCCACTCTATAATGCCCCAAAAGGGGAGGCTGTGAACGCGATCACAACGCGAATCGGCATGTTTCCGTCCCGCCTGGAGGCCTTGCGGGGTGCCCGGGACTTCCTCGAGAGCTTCTGCCGGGAAGCGGGGGTCGAGCGCCAGCCCTGCCTCAAGCTGAACCTCGTGATCGAGGAGCTCTTCCTCAACACCGTCAAGCACGGTCACCGCGGCGGCTCCGACGCGCCGGTGTGGATCACGCTCTCGGCCCAGGATGGCACGGTGCGCGTCGCCTACGAGGACCGCGCGGCGCCCTTCAACCCTTTCGCGCCTTCCACGCGCGAGATGCTCGAGGCCCTGGCGGACACGCGGCGGGAGGGGGGGCTGGGCGTGCTCCTCGCCCATGGTCTCGCCTCCGAGACCGACTACGCCTACCTCTTCGGCCGCAACCGCATCCGCCTCGCCCTCGCGGACTAGGATCCTAGTCGGCCAGGCCGAAGAAGCTGCGGATGCGCGCGAGGATGTCGTCGCCGTGGGTGTCGCGCCGGGCGCCCGCGCCGGCGGCCTCGCGCCGGTCGGTGAGCTCGGACTGCCGCGCGGCGAGCACCCGCGACATCTCGCCGGCGATGTCGGGCCGCGAGCGCAGCACCTTCTCGAAGCCCGCCTTGTCGAGCCGGTAGCACTCGATGTCGGTGCGCGCCGTGATCGTGGCCCGGCGCGGCTCGCCGGTCATCATCCCCATCTCGCCGAAGACGTTGCCCGCCAGCAGCGTGGCCACGTGGGCGCGCTCGCCGCCGGCCTCGTGCCAGACGTCCGCCTCGCCGCTCACGATGAGGTAGAGCCAGTGCGCGACGGCCCCCTGTCGCGTGATCGTGTCGCCCCTCACGAACGGCGCGTCGACCAGGTGCCCCGCGAGCTCCGCCCGCTCGTCCTCGGAGAGCGTGGCGAAGAGGTCCACCTTCGCGAGCGCCGCCTGCCGGCGCGCGAGCCCCTCCGCGCGCTGGGCCGCCCGATGCGCCTCGTTGTCCTTGATGAGCAGGCGCTCCTCGCGCGGCGAGGCGATGGGGATGCCGTGGCGCGTGAGGGAGGCCATCGCGTGCGCGCGCACCACCGAGTCCGTCACGTCGTCGGGCCGCGGGTCGTCGAGGAAGTAGCGCAGGGCGTAGCGGCCGATCCCGTGCTCCACCTTCATGAGCACGGCGCTCGGGCCGGGGTCGCGCGCGACGTGGGGGATGTCCGCGTCCGTCACGCTCTTCACGAGGATCTCGCAGACGCGGATGGGCGGGTGCGCGACGTCCAGCTCGAACCACAGCCAGCGCCGCCACAGGGGCGAGCGGTCGGCGCGCGAGCCCACGATCGTGAAGCGGTTCTTCACCAGCCAGCCGTTGGGAATGACGACCGTCTCCTTGTTGCGGGTCTCGACGGCCGTGTAGCGCCAGCGGATCTCCACCACGATGCCGCTCGTGTCCTCCACCTTCATCCAGTCGCCCACGCGCACCGACTGGTCGAGCTGGAGCACGACGCCGCCGAGGATGTTGCCGAGCGTCTCCTGCATCGAGAAGGCGACGACGCCCGTGATGACGGCCGAGGTGGTGATGAGGCTGCCCAGGTCGACGCCCGCCACGCGCAGCCACACGAGCCCCCAGGCGATCATGAGCGCGGCGGTGACGAGGTCCTCGACGATGCGCGCCGGGCTCACGCGCGCGGCGGGCAGCAGCACGCGGAAGACGAGGATGCCCACCAGGCGGATGAGCACGACCCCCGCGAGCACCGTGGAGGCGTCGGCGAGGATGCCGGCGAAGGAACGCGCGCCCATGGAGCCGACCAGCGTGTCGGCCGCCCCGGCGACCGCGCACACGACGAGCAGCACCAGGGCGTTGCGGGTGCTCGCGCGGTCCTTCGGGCGGATGGCGAGGAGCAGGACCCCCAGCGCGAGCGCCACCGCCATCGCGGCGGCGACCTCCGCGCGGAAGAGGCTCGTCGCGCTCACGCGCGCCTCACAGGCGCGACTCGACCAGGTCGCAGAGCGTCTCGATGACCGTCACGCGCGCGTGCAGCTTGTCGTTGCCGGCCACGAGGTTCCAGGGCGCCGTGTCGGTGGAGGTGCGCGCGATCATGTCGCAGATGGCGCGCTCGTACTGCGGCCACTTCTTGCGGTTGCGCCAGTCCTCGTCGGTGATCTTGAAGCGCTTGTAGGCGATCTTCTCGCGCTCCTTGAAGCGGCGCAGCTGCTCCTGCGGCGTGACCGCCATCCAGAACTTGGCCACGATCGCGCCCGCGTCCTCGAGCTGCTCCTCGAAGTCGTTGATCTCGTGGTAGGCGCGCATCCAGTCGGCCTCCGAGCAGAAGCCCTCGACGCGCTCGACCAGCACGCGGCCGTACCACGAGCGGTCGAAGATGACGGCCTTGCCGTGGCCCGGGATGTGCCGCCAGAAGCGCCACAGGTAGGGCTGCGCGCGCTCCTCGTCGGTGGGGGCGGCCACGGGGATCACGCGGTAGAAGCGCGCGTCCATGGCGCGCGTCATGCGGCGGATGGTGCTGCCCTTGCCGGCCGCGTCCATGCCCTCGAACACCATCACCAGCGAGCGCTCCTGCATCTTCCTCTCGCGGGTGAGCTGGTTCAGCCGCGCCTGGGCTTTCTCGAGGCGGCGGTCGTATTCCCTCGGCTTCAGCACGCGCGAGTAGTCGAGCGTGTTGAGGATGTTCTTCCTGTCGATCGCGGGCGCCGGCGGGGGCGCGGGGGGCGAGACCTTCGGCGCCGTCCCCTTGAGCCGCGCCTCCAGCGCGTCGAGCAGGAGCTTGCCGGCGGTGAGCGAGCGGTACTCGGGGTCGGAGCCCTCGATCACCTGCCACGGCGCCTCGCCCGTGCTCGTCTCGCGCAGCGCGTCCTCGCAAACGTCGACGAACTCGTCGTAGTGCTTCCAGCGCTCCCAGTCGCCGGGGCCCACGCGCCACGCCGTCTTCTTCGACGCGAGCAGGTCCTTGAAGCGCTTCTTCTGCGCGGGCTTGGAGAGGTGGAACCAAAGCTTCAGGATGAGCGCGCCCTCGGCGGCGAGCATCCGCTCGTGGTGGCGGATGCGCTCGAGGCGGCGCTCGAACACGGCGCGCTTCTCGTGCCCCATCACGCGCTTGAGGATGGGGTCGGTGTACCAGGAGCCGAAGAGGATGCCGATGCGGCCCTTCGGCGGCAGCGCCCGCCAGAAGCGCCACATCTCCGGGTGCTCGCGCTCGGCGTCGGCCATGGCGCCGAAGGCATGCGTGTGGATGTGGCGCGGGTCCATCCACTCGTTGAACAGGTTCACGGTCTCGCCCTTGCCGGCGCCGTCGACGCCGTTCACGAGGATGATCACCGGAAACTTGCCGTTCTCCAGCAGGCCGTACTGCGCCGCGAGCAGCGCCTGGCGCAGCTTCGGCTCCTCGCGCCTGTATTCGGATTTCGTCAGCTTGTGGCCGATCTCGGCGGATTCGAACATCGCGTCTCTCCCCGGGGCGGTGCGGCGCCCCTCAAGGTACCTTCAACGGTTCGGGGCGTCCAACGCCGCCAAGCGCGGGGCGGGCGCCTCGCGGCTGCCGGTGGCCTTGCAGTCGGCCGGCGGGCACGCGAAGCGGTAGTAGCGCCGGTTCAGGTGGGCGGCGACGTCGGCGACCTCGTCGTCCGTCCAATTGAGCCCCGTGTTGGCGCTCCAGCGGCGCACCCAGGCGCGAAGCGACGCGAGGTCCTTCGCCTCGCGCTTCGGGCGGCCGTGGACGCTCTCGGCGTGGCAGCCGGTGCAGCCGGACTCGTAGAGCGTCTTCCCGCGCGCGGCGTCGGCGGCCTCCGCGGCGCCAGCGCAGGCGAGGGCGGCGAGGAGGAAGGCGGCGGGGAGCGTGGCGATGCGCATGGGAGTGGCGGCCGGCGCTTGCCCATCCAGTCTCCCACCGGGCCCGGGGCGGCGATTGCTCTGGATCAAGCGGCGGGCGGGGCCTGCGGGGCGGGCGGCTTGCGGCGCCAGAAGCGCCTTTCCTTCGCGGCGACGGCGAGCGCCCGCGCGGCCGCCTCGATCCCGGCGGCTTCGCGCGCGGCGAACCAGCCGCGGGCGAACTCGAGGAAGCCCGCGGGCGGGGAAAGCTCGGCCACGTGCGCCAGCGCGTTGGCGCAGTCGTTGGCGAGGCCCAGCGCGTCCTGCACGCGCGAGAGCGCCCGCACGTGGCGCCGCACGGCCTGCGCGCGGAAGAGCGAGCCCAGGAACTCCACCGCG
>Ga0209476_10001289_pt1 | contig 16936 bp, 6 predicted proteins | sample KloWWTrecipitate_FD_187179 | JGI IMG/M metagenome (GOLD analysis project Ga0209476, IMG submission 187179) | Active sludge microbial communities from Klosterneuburg, Austria, studying microevolution and ecology of nitrifiers - Klosterneuburg... | ecosystem: Engineered > WWTP > Aerobic digester >... | reverse complement strand
AGCTTGGCCAGCGCCGCGTTCATCCCGGCCAGGGCGGCGTCCCGCTGGCCGAGTACCGCGAGGCTGCCGAATCCGTCGCGCGACCGCGCCACGAGCGGATCGTCGTGCAGGCCCAGCCCCTGGTAGTACTCGGCGAGCCGGTTGACGCGATCGGCATCATCGGGGTGTTCGCGCAAGTCGAGTTCCAGCACGTAGACCGAGCGCGCGACCTCGTTGTTGTCGCGATACAGGTGCGCCTCGATGCCCAGCGCACGCGCCGGATTGACCGTGTAGAGGCGTTCCAGCGCGGCGAAGGCCTCAACCTTGCGTTCCTGCAGGTTGAGCAGGTGGGCCAGGTCGTCGAGCACGGCCGGATGCAATGGATCGATCGCCCGCGCCGTTTCCAGCGCCTGCAAGGCCTCCGGCGCGCGGCCGGCTCGCACCAGGAGGTACTGCCGGATGAGGTAGGCGTCGACCAGCGCCGGATTCAGCGCCAGCGCCTTGTCGACCGAGGCCAGCGCCTGCACGGGGTCGTCCATCTGCCGCCACAGTTGGCCCTGCACCAGGTGGGCGAGGGCTTCCTGCGGGTCCAGCGCCAGCGCGCGATCAATTTCCTTCTGCGCCGCGGGGCGCGCCACGGTCGGCGGCACGTCGCCGCCCCGCGACTGCTGCACCGCGAGCCATGTGCGCGCCAGCCAGGCGTGCACCGGCGCATGGTCCGGCGCTGCCTCGGCGATGGCGAGGAACTCCTGGTGCGCGAGCTTGGCGCTCTCGAGCGTGTCGTCGTAGAAACCGCGTCGCGCGATCAGGAACCGCTCGTATAGATCTGGAGTGATTCCGCCACCGCCACTGGCGAACACCGGCTTGTCGGCCGCGCCCAGCTTCGGCAACAGCGCCTTGACGATGTGGCCCGCGATCTCGTCCTGGACCACGAAGATGTCGCTCATCTGGCGGTCGTACTTCTCCGACCACAGGTGGGTGCCGTCGCTGGCGGCGATGAGCTGCGCGACCACGCGGATGGTGTCGCCGGAGCGGCGCACGGAGCCCTCGAGCACGGTGTCGACCTGCAGCGCCTTGGCGATGTCGGCGATGGTCGAGTCCTTGCCCTTGAAATGGAAAGAGGAGGTACGCGCGGCGACCTTGAGCTCGGGGACCTTGGCCAGGAGGTTGAGCAGTTCTTCCGAAAGCCCGTCGCCGAAGTGCTCGTTGGCTTCGTCCTCGCTCATGTTCACGAAGGGCAGGACCGCGATCGAGGCGCGGCCACTCGCTGGCGCCGGGGCTTCGGCGCTGGTGCCTGCGCCGGCGGCCGAGGCCGGGTCGCGCCCGCCGGGCCAGAAGCGATCCACCGCGAACACGCCCAGCGCGAGCACGACCAGCACGATCGTGATGTGGTCGAGACGCTTGGCCGTGTGCATCGTCACCGACTGCTCGGCCGGCACCTCGGATTCGCGGCGCAGGCCCCCGGGCGTGAGCTCGTAGACCCAGCTGAACACGAGCACGACCACGAGCCCCGCGGCAAGCGACATCACCAGAACCCGCATCACCCACTCCGGCGCGCCGAACACCGGCAGCAGTTGCCCGGCGACCTGGATGAGGAGCCAGGACAAGACCAAGTAGGCCGCGCCCATCCGGATCACGTTGCGGCGCTTGAGTTCGGCGAAAAAGCTCATGGCTTCGCCTCCGTTTGCAGGGCAAGGTTGCGGCGGCGGATCTCGAACAGGGTGTCGAGCGGCGGTTTGTCGATCGCTGCGCGCAACGTCGGATCGGCCAGGTTTTCCGGCAACAGGACGAAATTCGGGTCGGACAGCAGGATGCGGTCGCCGAGGTCCAACGAGCGATCGACCCAGGTCGCCGCGTCCGCCAGGCGGCCGGCCCTGATCAGCCCGATCGCCGTCACCGCAGCACTGGCCGTGCCGGTGCGGGCGTACGCGAGCAATTGCGCCACCTGGGCATCCACGGTCGCCGCATCGCCCTCGGCCGCGGCGATCTGGATCCGTCCGACCGTGGCCAGGGCGAGCGGCCGCTTCGCGTCGCGTTCCATGCGGTCGGCCTGCGCCCGCGCCTCGTCGAAGCGACGCAGGGCGACCAGGGCCGGGATGAGGGCGACTGCGCGCAGGTCTGGCGAGCGCGCGTAGAAGCCCAGTGCCTCGGCCTTGCCGGAGATGTCGAGCACGGCCTGGTAGTCGCCACGCGCCAGCATCACCAGGGACAGGTCATGGTGGTTCACGGCCAGCAGCGGGTCGAGCGCCACCGCGCGCGATTCGGTCTCGAAGGCGCGCGGGTCCTGCGCCCAGAACTGGTAGTCGCCGGCGAAGTTGAGGACTTCCGCGTCGTTGGGACTCAGCGCCAGCGCACGGTCGTGCGCCTCCCCCGCGGCGACCCAGTCGCCTTCGGCATTCGTGGTCAGGTGGCCCAGGGTCGACCAGGCCTCCGCGTTGCGCGGATCGAGCGCAAGCGCGGCGTCCGCGGCGGCGCGCACGCGGCGGACCACGTCGGCGGTGGTCCCCAGCGCCTGGACCTCGCGGCCGAGGAACAGGGTGTAGGTCCACTCCAGTTCGCTTGCCCGCGCAAGGCCCGCATGTGCGGGCGCAAAGCCGGGATCGAGGGCGACGGATTGCTCGAACAGCTTGCGCGCCTCGCCCAGGCTCGCGACCCCGCGCTGCGCCATCTGCTGGCGCGCACGCAGGTAAAGCGCATAGGCATCGGCCGACGCCCGCGCCGCGGGTGCCGGCGCCTGGCCCAGTTCCACCTCCAGCGCCTTGACGATCTGGCCGGTGATCTCGTCCTGCAGCGCGAAGATGTCGGTGACTTCGCGATCGTAGGTTTCCGACCACAGGTGGAAGCCATCCTCGGCCTGGATCAACTGCGCGGTGATGCGCACGCGCATGCCTTGCTTGCGCACGCTGCCCTCGAGGATGTGGTTGACGTTGAGCGCCTTGCCGATGGCGCGCAGGTCGTCGGTCTTGTCGCGGAACGCGAACGAGGAGGTGCGCCCGGCGACCTTGAGCCCCGGCAGCTTGACCAGCGCGTTGAGCAGTTCTTCCGAGATGCCATCCGAGAAGTAGGTCTGCTCGGGATCCGACGACATGTTGACGAAGGGCAGCACGGCGACCGACTTCGAAGGGTCAGAGTCGCCTTTCGCGGAAAAGGGGCCAGAGGCAATTTCCGCGCGCGTTGCACTCGACCTGGTAGCGCCATCGGACGCGGAAATTGCCTCTGGCCCCTTTTCCGCTGGCCCCTTTTCCGACCCCGCCGTCCCCGACGCCAAGTCTGCGCGCGGCGCAACGCGGTCGTAGACGAACAGGCCGATCGATAGCGCCAGCAGCGCGATCACCGCGATGTCGAGCTTGCGCGCAGTGTGCCCGGTGATGCTCTGCGTGCGGTCGACTTCGGATTCGCGCTTGATGCCCTCCGGCGTCAGCTCGTAGATCCAGCTGAACACCACGACCCCGACGAAACCCACGGCCAGCAGCAGCAGCACCATCCGCGGCGCCCACGCGGGCAGCTCCAGGATCGGCGCCACCACCGACAGCACCTGCATCACGACCCAGGCGAACACCAGGTACGCGACCGCCATGCGGATCACGTTGCGGCGCTGGAGTTCGGCGAGGATGCCCATGGTCGGAGTTTCAGCGCCCGGAGCCGGCGCTGCCGGCATTCGCTGCCGGCGATCCTGCGCCCTTGCAATGCCCGGCAGCGGGGTGCCACTTCGCCTGTGCCGGGCGCGCACAGGCTGCGCGCAGGAAGCGCTCGCGCAGTTGCGCGCGCCGCGCCTGCTCGCTCGCGATCGCGCCGAGGAATCCGGCGTCGTCGCGAAGGGATGCGTACACGGGATCGTCCTCGACGGTCGCCAGGAATGGCTCGACCATCAGCCCGCGCGGCAGCAGGCGCAATACCGTCGCGCGGTCGCCATCCCAGGCCGCGAGTTCGGCTTCGAGCAGGTCCACGATCGGAGGCTGCATGCCATCGCGGCGGGCGGCAGCCACTTCGTCGCGCGCGACCTGCACCACCGCCTCGACCTCGCTGGCGCGACCGGCGCGGCGCAGTGCCTGCGCATACCAGAGCCGGCGCGGTGTGAGATACACGGCGTCGTCGGCGACTCCGTAGGCCCAGACGTTGGGCCAGACGGCGTCGAACTGCGCCAGCGCTTCCGCCTCGCGCCCTGCGCGAAACAGATGTTGCGCGCGGCGGTAGTACCAGTAGTCGGTGGGAATCGTCGCTGCGTCGATGGCGCCGAAAGCCACGACCGCACCCTGCCAGTCTCCCCGCACCGCCGGCGCCAGATCGGCGGATTGCCAGCCGGCCCAGTACGTCTCGTCCGTGAAGTCGTGGATGCCGAGCATCAGGAGTCCGACCGCCAGCGCGCCCTTGCGGCCCCAATCCTCCGGATCGACATCCAGCCCCTGCGCGAGGACCAGGGCGGCCTCGTCCCAGGCGCCATCGAAGGCGAAAGCGGCGGTCCGGGCGACCGCGTACAGGCGCGAGGCGGGGTCCGACACGCGCGCGATGAACGCCTGCGCTTCGGCACGCCGACCCAGGAGGATGAGGTCGCCGGCGAGCGCCGTATTGTTGAGGTTGAACAGCGGATCGACGCGCGCGATCACAAGCCGCTCCTCGAGCCCGTCGCGGAAGCGACCGGATCGCTGCAGCACGTCGACCCGCCAGAACTTGGCCTGCACGTTCGCCGGATTGAGCGCGATCGCACGGTCGAGCGCGGCGAGCGCGCCGACCAGGTCGTGCTGAAAGAACTGCCGCATCACACCCTCGATCGCATGGACCTCGCTCAGTTGCGGGTCCAGCCGCTTCGCATTCGCCAGCGCCTCCGTGGACAGGCGCTCGCCCTCTTTCGGAGCGAGGTCGCCATAGCCGGTGCTGGCGCGCCGCGACAGGAAATACGCGGTGGCGAGCTGGGCCCAGGCCGGCGCGTAGTCCGGATCGAGCGCGACCGCCTCCTTCAGCGCCACCAGTCCCGCTGCCACGGACGCGCGGCTGCGCTGCAGCAGCAGGTCGCGCCCGCGCAGGTAGGCATCGTAGGCCTCGGTATTCGCGGTACGGGCCACGGCCGGCTGTGCAGCGGTCGCCGGCGCAAGGCCCAGGTGCTCGCGCAGCTTGCCCGCGATCGCGCCGGCGATATCGTCCTGGACCGCGAAGACGTCGTCGAGCTCGCGGTCGTAGGTCTCCGACCAGATGTGGAAGCCACTGCTGCCTTCGATCAGCTGCGCGGTGATGCGGATGCGATCGCCGGACTTGCGCAAGCTGCCTTCGAGCACCGTGGCGACATTGAGCTGGCGCGCGATGTCCTGGATGTCGAGGTTGCGGCCCTTGAACTGGAACGAGGAGGTGCGCGCCGCCACGCGCAGGCCGGGCACCTTGGCCAGCACGTTGAGCAGTTCCTCGCTCATGCCGTCGGAGAAGTACTCCTGGCTGTCGTCGCCGGAGAGGTTGGCCAGCGGCAGGACCGCGATCGATGCGTCGATCGGAGCGGCAGGGTCTGCATCGCTTCCCGGCGTCCGGGGCGCCGCTTCGCCGACGGCATCCCGTCCGGACGTCGACTCTGGCCCCGGTTTTGGCCCTGGCGCTGGCCACAGGCGGTCGGCGGCGAACATGACAGCGACCAGGGCCAGGCCAACCAGCACGAAGCGATCGAGGCGGTTGCCGGTGGCGCTTGCGATCGACTGCGAATCGGACAGGTCCGAGGTGCGCCGCAGGCCCGCGGGCGTCAGCTCGTAGATCCACGACACCACCAGCGCCGCCACAAAGCCGATCGCGAGCAGCAGCAAGGTGGCCCGCGCCACCCACGCCGGCAGGTCGAGGATCGGCGCCACCACGCTGACGATTTGCAGGGTCAGCCAGCCGAACACCAGGTACGCCACGGCGACCCGCAGCACGTTGCGACGCCGAAGTTCGGCCAGGAAGCTCATCGGCCAGTATGGCCCGTGCCCGCCCGCGGCCGCGCTACCGGAATTTCCCGGCTGGCGGGCCCCCAAGGCCCGGATTTTCCTGCAATTGCTGCCATGCCCCACCCTGCGCGGTCGGCGCTGGCTAGCGTAGCCGATCGGGGGGTGCGCGTGCCGGGAAATCGCGGCCAGCCGGGCCAGGCCTGGCGGGGTCTCCCTGGCCCTTGTAGGAGCGCATCTCATGCGCGACCGCGGACCCCGCACGAGACCGTGAGTTTTTTGGTCCGCGGTCGCGCATGAGATGCGCTCCTACAAGTGCAACGACGCGGTCAGTGCGGCGCCTGCAACGCCTGCAGGCGCCGTTGCGCCGTCCGGGTGTTCGAGTTTTCGGCGCCATAGAGCCGGGTGTAGATGTCCACGGCCTCGCGCTGCGCCGCCAGCGCCTCGGCATCGCGATCGAGCGCGGCCAGCGCGGCCGCCCGGGCCTGGTGTGCCTGGGCCACCTCGTCGGCCCCGGCGCCGACGGTTTTCAGCAAGGCTTCCAGGGCTGCATCGGCTTCGACCAGCGCGGCCGCACCATCGCCCAGGTGCGCCAGCACGTCGGCGCGATTGGCGCGCACGGTCAGGCACATGAGGTTGCCAGCGATTCCGGGCGGGCGGCACAGCGTCGCGGCACCGTCGAGGGTCTGCAGCGCGCCGGCGTAGTCGTCGCGGCGCTGCTGGCTCAGGGCCAGGCGGCGCCGGGCCCCGATCGCCGGCATGTCGACGTCTCCCATGCGGTCGTAGGCGGCGATCGCCTCGCGCATGCGCGCCTCGCCCTCCTCGATCTTGCCGGCGCGCACCAGGTACCAGCCGGTGTCGGCCAGGGACATCGATTTCCAGGAGTGGTCGCCGGGAAACAGCTTGCGCGCCAGCGCCAGGCGACGCTCGCCCACGCGTTGCTGCTCATCGAAGTCGTCGCGACTGTCCAGCACCTGTTCCAGGGTCGACAGCGCGATGATCAGGCCCCCGGCCTCGGCGCCCTGCGCCGCCTCCATGCCGGCAATGGTCTGTTTCAGCAGCGCTTCCGCCTCGGCGAACTTGCTGGCGTCGACCAGCATGATGGAGAGGTTGACCATCGCGACCAGCCGCTGCGGATTGTCGCTGCCGGGGCCACCATAGAGTTCCAGCGCGCGCTGCATGCGCTCCGTGGCGCCAGCCAGATCGCCCTGGTTGCGCTGCAAGGCGCCCAGCGACATGTACACCTGGGCGAGCGCGGCGGGATCGGTGTCGGTGCGGCCCTCGAGGATCGCCACCGCGCGCTCCAGGTACGGCGCGCCCGCGGCGAGGTTGCCGCGATAGTCCGCGAGTACGCCGAGGTTCACCAGCGACTCGGCCACCGCCGGGTCGTCCGGTCCGTGCGCGCGCTCGGCGTTGGCCAGCGCGCGCTCGAACATGCCCTGCGCCTTCTCGAAGTCGCCCTTGGCGGTGACAATCTCGCCGAAGTCGTCGAGCAGGTCGCCCTGCAGCGCCGGATCGTCGGCCAGTTCGGTGTCGATGCGCTTGAGCGTGTCCTCGAAGGCCTCGGCCATGGTCAGCGCGCCGCGCGCGTCGCGGCGCAGCGGGTCTTCCTGCAGGAACACCGAGATCAGGAAGTCCTTGACCCGCTTGGTGCGCGCGGTCATTTCCTTCGCCGCGGCGGCCTGGGTCTCCGCCCGCGCCGCCTCCAGGGTCGCGCGCTGCGCCTCGCCATCGGCACGCGCGGCCTGCTCGCGCGCCTCGCGTGCCTGCCACAACGCCAGCCCCAGGCCGCCCACCAGCGCCAGCACCGTCACCAGCGAAGCCAGCACGCCGCCGCGGTGGCGGCGCACGAACTTGGCCATGCGGTAACGCGCGGTATCGGGACGCGCCGAAACCGGCCGGCCCTCGAGCCAGCGTCGCAGGTCGTCGGCCAGCGCCGCCGCAGTGGCGTAGCGCCGCGCCGGTTCGCGCTGCAGGGCGGCCAGCACGATGGTGTCGAGGTCGCCGGCGAGTTGGCGCGCGACCCGCTCGCGGTTGAGCGAGGTGCCGCCATGGGTGCCGCTGGCGTCGCCGCTGCGCGAATCGCGCAGCGCCTGGCTGGGGCGGGTCACGCTCTCCTGCGAAACGTCGCGCGCCAGCGCCTCGGGCGTGCGGCCGCTGCGTCGATGGGGCAACTCGCCGGTCAGCAACTCGAACAGCACGACGCCGAGCGCATAGACGTCGGTGGGCGTACCGATCGCCTCGCCCAGCACCTGTTCGGGCGCCGCGTAGGCCGGCGACATCACCCGGCTGCCGGTGGCGGTTGCCTGCGCGTCCTCGCCTTCGTCGAGCAGCTTGGCGATGCCGAAGTCGAGCACCCGCGGCTGGCCGTTGGCGTCGATGAGGATGTTCGAAGGCTTGAGGTCGCGGTGCACGACCAGCTGGGTGTGGGCGTAGGCCACCGCGTCGCAGACTCGCGCCAGCAACTCGACCCGCGCACGCACGTCCAGGGCCTGTGTGCGCGCGAAATCGGTGAGCGTGGCGCCGGCCACGTACTCCATCGCGTACCACGGCCGGCCGTTGGCGGCGAGGCCACCATCGAGGAAGCGCGCGATGTGCGGATGATTGAGCCGGGCGAGGATGCGCCGCTCCTGCACGAAGCGGCGCATGACCTCGTCGCTGTCCATGCCGCGCTTGAGCAGCTTGAGCGCAACCTGCTGCACGAAGCCGCTGTCGCTGCGCTGGGCGAGATACACCTCGCCCATGCCGCCGCGACCGAGCAGGCGCTGCAGCTGGAACGGGCCGATGGTGTCGCCGGGCGCTGCGCCGGCCGGGGATTCGGGCGACTGCGCGCTGAGGCCATCGACCACGGTCGGCGCCATCGCGCCCACGCCGTGGTCGAGCACGCCGCTGCCGCGGTCGGCGGCGAGCAGGCGCTCGATTTCGGTGGCGAGTTCCGGGTCCTCGCCATGCAGCTGCGAGATCCGCGCCGCGCGCGCCGCATCGTCGAGATCCAGCATCTCGTCGAACAGCTCGCCGGCGCGGCGAAAGCGGGCGGGATCATGACTCATCGGACACCTCGAGACTCGGCGTGGGGCCGGAGACTGCGGCTACGGAAATGGTCGGGCAATCCACGAGGCGTCTATCGCGCGCAGAGCGCGCTCCTGCAACGCAGGCTCTGTAGGAGCGCGCTCTGCGCGCGATAGACGCCAGTCGCGACCAAGAAGCCTCGATGAACCCGTGCTTGTCCCCGGCGTCCGCATGTCAATGCATCCGGGCAATGGCTAGACACCAGCCGCATCGCCGCCAAGCTGCGCATGCAGGAACGCGCGCGCGCGGCGCCAGTCGCGCTTGAGCGAGCGCTCCGAGCGGCCGGTTACCTCGGCGATTTCGGCCAGGTCGAGCCCGGCGAAGAAGCGCATCTCCACGAGCCGGGTCAAGTCCGGATCGAGTTCGGCGAGATGGCCCAGCGCCTGGTCCAGCGCCAGCACATCGGCATCGCGCTGGACGCTGCCGGGATCGGATTGGGCCTCGTCGAGCGTCTCCGCGGCATGGCCGCCGCCGCGCTTGGCCGCGGCGCGATGACGCGCATGGTCCACCACCAGCTGGCGCATCGCGCGCGCCGCCACGGCGAAGAAGTGCTCGCGATCGGTGAGCTGCAAGGCGTCGGGCCGGGCGAGGCGGAAGTACGCCTCATGGACCAGCGAGGTGGCTTGCATGCCGTTGCCGCGCCAGCGCGCGACCTGGCGCTCCGCGATCCGGTGCAGGTCGGCGTAAACGGCGGCAAACAGGCGATCGGCCGCCTGCCGGTCGCCGCCGCGCGCCGCCACGATCAATTCGGTCACCTCGCCCATCGCCACCCCGAGCGCAGCCCTGCGGCTGACGCTGCCATAGTGCGCGGCGGGGGGCAAATATGCGACTCATGCAGGGCACCACGAAGGAACGCGCGGGCCGGGGCCACGCGCCGGCCCGGCCGCGGCGCAAGCCGCCGCTTCTAGGGCCGTGTCGACTCCTGGCGCAACTTGTCGAGGTTGGCCTGCACGCGGCGGCTTTCGAAGTGGTCGGATCCGTAGGCCTTGACGACGATCGCGAGCGCCTCGTCCTGGAGCGCCTCCGCCTCGGCCTGTCGGCCCAGCAGCGACAGGGCCAGCGCCTTCGATTCGAAGCCCTGCGCCATCTCCGGCTGGCCTTCCCACTCGTACTTGCGCATCAGCACGATCGCTTCATCGGCCTCCGCCAGCGCCTCCGCCGCCCGATCCTTGCCCAGTGACGCCAGGATGCCGGCCCGATTGGCGCGCATCACCGCGCAGAAGGCCTGGTTGGCGTTCTCGTCGCCGCAGAGTTGCATGGCGCGATCGATGGTCTCAAGCGCCGCCGCCGCGTCGCCTGTGCGGCGCTGGCCGAGTGCCAGGTAGCGCAGCGGCTTGATCCGCTCGCCGCTTTGCATCGTCGCGTACATGGCGATGGCTTCGTTCAACTGGGCGAATCCCAGCTCGGACTGGCCCAGTTCGAGGTTCTGCCAGCCCGCGTCGGTGAGCGCGCTCGCCTTCCACACGTTGGCGCCGTCGAAGTTCTTGTCGGCGAGCGCCAGGCGCCGCTGGTTGATCGCCACCGACTCGGCGAGATCGCCACGCCGGTAGCGCACGCCCGACAGCGCGCTCAGCGCATATTCGAGCGACGGATTGTCCGGTCCATAGTCCGCCTCGCGCACGGAGATCGCCTCGCGCAACAGCGGCTCGGCCTCCTCGTCGCGCCCCTGATGGGTCAGCATGGTGCCCAGGTTGTGCAGCGCGACGTCGAGGCCCTTGTCGCCCGGATCGCCGTGGGTGCGCCAGACCTGCAGAGCGCGCCGCGACGCCTGCACGGCCTCCTGCGGCCGGCCTTGCGCCGATAGCACGTACGCCAGGCCGCCGAGGGCGTTGGCGAGCCCCAGGCCATCGGTCTCGACATGCCGCTCGAGGATCGCGACCGCGCGCACGAGATGATCCTCGGCGAGCTTGACCTGCTCATTGTAGACCGCGATCGAACCCAGGTTGAGCAGGGTCTCGGCGACCGCCGGATGCTCCTTGCCATAAGTCTTCTCGGCCAGCGGCAGCGCGCGTTCGAACAGTGCCACCGCATCGTCGAAGCGATTCTGGCCGATGCGGATTTCGCCGAAATCATCCAGCAGGTCGACCTGCAGTTGGGGATCGTCGGCCAGGTCGCTGTCGATGCGCACCAGCGCGTGGTCCACCGCCTCGGCCAGGGTCTGGGGTGCGTCGGCCTTGCGTTCGAGCGGATTGGCCTGGGTGAAGGTCTCCATCATGAAGTCCTTCACGCGCTTGGTACGCGAAGCCGATTCGAGCGCCGCCGCCGTCTCGCGCTCGGCGCGCGCCGCTTCGCGCCGGGCCACGCCGGTCTGCCACAAGGCCACGACCAGCGCCGTCACGATCCCCAGCAGCGCCAGCGCCCCGACCAGCACGCCGCCGCGATTGCGGCGCACGAACTTGCCCATCCGGTAACTCAGGGTATCCGGCCGTGCCGCGATCGGGCGGCCCTCGAGATGGCGCCGCAGGTCGTCGGCCAGCGCCGCCGCCGAGGCATAGCGGCGGTCGGGTTCGTGCGCCAGGGCCTTGAGCACGATGGTGTCGAGGTCGCCCTCCAGCGCGCGCGCCACGATGGTGGTGATGGCGCCTTGGGTGCGCCGCACGCTCGCACTCGGGCGCTCGGGCTCGGTCGCAAGGTCGCGCACCAACGACGCCACGGCACCATCGCGGCGCGCGTGCGGTAGGTCGCCTGTCAGCAGCTCGTAAAGCAGAAGTCCCAGCGCATAGACATCGGTGGCAATGCCGATCGGTTCGCCGGCGAGTTGTTCCGGCGCCGCATACGCCGGCGACAGCACCCGCACGCCAGTCCCGGTGAGCGCTTCGCCCTCGGGCTGGTCGAGCAGCTTGGCGATGCCGAAGTCGAGCAGCTTCGGCGCGCCGTCGGCGCCGACCAGCACGTTGGAGGGCTTGAGGTCGCGGTGCACGATCAGGCGGCGGTGCGCGTAGTCGAGCGCATCGCACACCGACACCAGCAGGCCGATCCGCGCGCGCAGGCCCAGCGCCTCGCGCTGGGTCCAGGTCGTGATCTGCACGCCTTCGACCAGTTCCATCGCCAGCCACGGCAAGCCGTCGGAGCTCATGCCGCCATCGATCAGGCGCGCGATGCCAGGGTGCTCCAGCCGCGCCAGGATGCGTCGTTCCTGCACGAAGCGGCGCACGACGTCCTCCGAATCGAGGCCGCGCCGCAGGAGCTTGATCGCGACCGTCTGCGCATAACCGGCGTCCTGGCGTTCGGCGCGGTACACCTCGCCCATGCCGCCGCGGCCGATGCGCTCGACCAGTCGATACGCGCCCACGGCCTGGCCGCTACGATCCGCCGGCGCGGCCTCGGAGGGCAAGGCATCGGCCAGCGCGCCGTCAAGCACGCCGCTGGTGCTGGCGTCGGCCGCCAGCATGCGCCGTACTGCCTGTGCCAACGCCGCGTCCTCGCGCGCGATCTCCGCAAGCCGCGCTTCACTACGGCCGGCATCCAGTTCGACCAGCTCGTCGAACAGTTCGAAAGCGCGGCTATCGGTCACGGCAGGCGATCGCCGATCGCGCCGTGCAGGAAAGCGCGCGCCTTGCGCCAGTCGCGCTTGAGCGTGGACGGCGACATGCCGATCGCAGCGCCCGCCTCCTCCAGGCTCATGCCGCCGAAGAAGCGCAACTCGACCAGTTGCGCCAGGCGCGCATCCGCGTCGACCAGCCGGTCCAGCGCGGCGTCCAGCGCCAGCAAGTCCCCACCCTCGACGTCGGCCGGCATCGAATCGGCGGCACCCAGCGTAACCACCGCCGCGCCGCCGCCGCGCTTCCCCGCCATGCGCTCGCGCACATGGTTGATCGCGATCTGGCGCATGGCGCGCGCCGCGACCGCGAAGAAGTGCTGGCGGTCGTTGAGCTCGAGGGCCGCCGGGCGGGCCAGCTTGAGATAGGTCTCGTGCACGAGCGAGGTGGTCGCCATGCCGCCGAAGGGCTGCAACTGGCGCGCCGCGAGGCGATGCAGGTCGTCATAGACCAGGGTGAAGAGGCGATCGGCTGCCGGCTTGCTGCCGGAACGGGCCTCGCGGATCAACTCGGTCAGCTCCATCCCGTCGGGTCGCCCGGATCGCTGGTCCCGACGTTGCCATAGGGGCCGCGACCGCGCAACGCCGCTGCGGGGGAATCGAGGCGACGCGCCGCGTGCGCAGGCGGAACTGGCGATGGCACCCACGTCGGAACTCCTTGCCGGATCGGATCGATGCGCCTTGGTCCATCCCACACCAAAAGCCCTGCCGGCGGGTCACCGACCTGCGATCGCCGTGCCGGAAACCAGGCCGATGACCCAACTGCCGCGGTTTCGGTGTGGATGGGCAAACGGAGGGACTTGCCATGCGTACACCGATCCAGGCTTTGAGCGCGCGAACCCTGTCCTGGGTCCTCGCCGCGCTGGCGCTGTTCGCCGCCCTGCCGGTCCTGGGCGCGGTCCTCACCGTGACACCCGCCAGTGGCGGCACCGGTGCCTCGGTCAAGGTCAACGCGAGCGGGCTCAATCCATCGACGAACTACGTGCTCGAATTCGTCGGCAACCCGGCAACCAACATCGCCACGCTGACCGCCAGTGCCACGGGCCGGATCGCAGTCTCGCAAGTGCTGCCGCCGCTGCCGGCGGGCGTCGGCAAGATGCGCCTCAAGACCACCGGCGTGATCGGGGGCGGGCTCGTGGTCGGCTACACCGCGTTCACGGCGCTTGGCGGGCTCAGCTTCACGCCGCAAGGCACCACGTTCCACGCCGGGCAGTCGATCCGCTTCACGGTGGCGGGCTTGACTGCAGGCACGGTCACCGTGCTCTACGAGAACGAGGCCGTGACCGGGCCGGTCACGGTGTCATCGAGCACCTACTCCGGACGCTTCGCGATCCCCACCGATCGCCCGGCAAGCCTGCCGGCCAACGCGCGCATTCGCGTGATCAACAAGGTGGGACGGGTCGTCGCCAACCAGCTCGATACCACGATGCGGGTGCTGCCGCGTCTCGCCAGCCCCTTCAATATCGGCTACACCCAGCCACCCGTGGCCCAGCCGCGCTCGGGCCAACGCTTCAACGTCCGGGGCAACGTGAACGTCTTCCCCAACGAGGCCATGCCCGACGACGTGTCGCTGTGGTACTTCGGCGACAACGGCGACGTCTATCCGCTGGGCTCGGCGCAGATGGCGGGTGGCGGTGGCTTGTACACCGTCGACAGCAACGCACCCAGCGTGGTGACGATGACAGCCGGTCAAAGTGCCGGCGGGCGCGTGCGCATGGTGGGCAGCAGCAACGACACCTACGGTCGACGCGCGACCTTGCAGCAGTTGGGTACCGACACGACCTTCCAGCAGCTGCCGCTGGATCGCTGGCGGGTCACGGTGCGCGTGCGCAAGAACAACGGCGAGCCGATCCCGGGCGCGATCGTGCAGATCGAGGGCGCGCCTATCGTCGATCCGGAGTCCAACTCGGGTTTGGATTCGGGCGCGACGTTCGGCGGCTCGCTGGCAAGTTTCGTCGCGGTCAATCAGCTGCAGACGCAGTTGTCGGGCTACCAGGTCACCGACGACCAGGGGTGCCCGATCACCCTGTCGCGCAAGGTGGCCGACAACAACGGCAACGTGGTGTTCGAGTTCGACGAGGAGCAACTGCGGCTCAACGGCTCCATCGTGGGCGAGGCCACCGCCGGCGGCGAGATCAACGTCCAATGGGTTTCCGGCCTGGTTCGTCTCGCCATCGACGCCTCGGCGCAGGGCTATGGCTTCCAGTTCACCGATGGCCCGAACGCCGGGGATTTCCTCCCGCACATCTACGAGCTCAAGTTCTACGGCCTGGGCGACGGCGAACCCGGCGATGACAACATCGTGATCCTCGATTGGTACCAGAACGTGGAGATGCTCAACGAGCCCGATCGCGACGCGACCTTTACCCTGGGCCTGCCGCCGATCACCCCCAAGGTCGCGCTGTTCGATGTCGCGGCCAAGCCCTGGATCGGCAATGCGACGAACTCGGCGCAAAGCAGCGATGACCAGAGCTGGGCCGCAACCCGGCAGGTCTTCGGCCCGATCACGCGCCTGCCGACCACGCAACCCTATGCGGGCTGGGTGCGCTACGAGGGCGAGGACTATCCGACCCAGATCACGGTACGCACCGATCCGGCGGTGACGGGCGTGATCCCCGCAGGCAATGCACGCCTCTACCTCGACATGAACCGCAACGGCAACCCCGAGGAGGTCGCCACGTTCAGCTCCTCGGGCCAGGCGCTGGACTGCAGCATCGATGGACTCGACAAGTCGCTTACCTGGCGCGCCACCCTGCCCGCGGGCCTCAGGTCTGCGGCGCCCGGCCTGATCAAGGGCTACGTGAAGTTCATCGGCGCGAACAACAGCGGCCAGGCGGTCAAGAACATCGGCGTCAACATCATCGAGCGCAGCTTCGCCTGGCTCAACGATCCCAAGTACTCACAGCAGAAGCTGGTGTTCAAAGACGGCGGCCAACTGATCGCGATCGAGGCGGTCGAAAACACGCCGGACGAGGCGGTCCAATTGCCGAGTAATCCCGGCTACGAGATCGGACGGCTGCGCAACGAGACCAACAACCAGCGCCTGATCACGACCTACATCGGCCGGGATGGGGGCACCTACTCGAGCACCCCGATCGACGGCACTCACAAGGAGGCCGGTCGCGATGGCGACTCGACCCTGATCGACACCGCGGTGGGCGTGACGTACGGGCCGGAGACCACCACGCTGATCGACCAGTCAATCCCGCTCTTCTACTACACCTGGGGCGTGCCGGTGCTGGCCGGGGTCGAGATCGGCGCGGACTTCTCGCTGCTGGCTGAGATCACGATGGGCAGTCGCGTGGACCTCAATGCGAACAAGGAACCGCGACTGACGCTATCCACCACGCCCAGTATCGACATGGGCCTCAACTTCTACATCGACCTCGACATCCTGTTCGACCTCGTCGATGGCGAAGTGGACCTGACCGCGCTGTTCGAAGTCGACATGCCGATCCGGGTGGTCAACGGCGTGAACCAGAACATCGACCCGGATTTCAACGCCTCCTTGGTGCTGTCCTGGTACTTCGAGATCATGTGCCTGCCGGTCTGGATCGACCCCATCTGCAACGCGATCCCGTCATTCGACGATTGCGAACGGCTACTGCCCACCAACGACAACCGGCCGTGCCCCGACTTCAACGCGCCGAGCACGACACTCGCTGCGGGAGGCGGACAGCAGACCGTGCCGGGTGTGCGCCCGCTGCAGTCGGCGCTGGCCTATTCGCGCTCCGGCGCCGGGCTCATGGCCTTCACCCGCGCCGATCCCGCGTTGCAGAACCCGCCGAGACTGGTGGTCCGGCCGGTCGACGGCGGCGACTTCGGGCGCCTGCCGGACGAGACCATCCTGTCGACCGCGCCAGGTATCCGCAGCGTGGCCCTGGAGTACTACAACGACGACGATGCGGTCGCGGTATGGGCCGAGAACGCCGACACCTATGCCGTGCTGTCAACCCGCACCGCGGTGCAGCGTCTCGCACGCCAGCGCCTGATGTACGCGACGTGGGATGGCGAGGCCTGGAGCGTCAAGCGCCAGCTCACGCCGGTCAGCGGCGGTGAGGGCGGCGTCGATCTCGCGTCGTGCCTGGCGCGCGCGGACGCGGATTGTCCCGCCGACGGCGAAGTGCTGGCGGTGTGGACCCGCGACATGGCGGGCGACCTCCTGCAACACCGCACCCGTGTGTACTCGTCGCGCTTCGATCCGGCGCGCGGCTGGACCACGCCGCAACCGGTGGACGCGACGGCGCTGCTGGACTCGGCGCCGAGCGCGGCCTACGTCGATGCCGTGCCTGCGGTGGCCTTCGTGCGCAACACCAGTGGGGTCTTCGCGGATACCAGTTCCCGGCGCGTGGCCTACCGCTTCCTGCAATCGGGTACGACGGTGCAGGTGCCGGCCGGGTTGCCGGGGGGCGTGGCGTGGCCCAGCATCGTCGGCACGCCGGATGGTGGCTTC
>Ga0209476_10001287_pt1 | contig 16951 bp, 17 predicted proteins | sample KloWWTrecipitate_FD_187179 | JGI IMG/M metagenome (GOLD analysis project Ga0209476, IMG submission 187179) | Active sludge microbial communities from Klosterneuburg, Austria, studying microevolution and ecology of nitrifiers - Klosterneuburg... | ecosystem: Engineered > WWTP > Aerobic digester... | reverse complement strand
TAAAACCTCTTTTTCAGGCGATGTATCGTGGATTGCTTCCTGTAATTGGGAAAATACATAATCGGTTTGGATTAATCCATGTAGAAGATTTGGTTGCAGCAATTCAACTTTGGTTGGATTCTGATACCGATATCAATGGTATTTTTGAGTTAGATGATGGGGTCCCGAATGGGTACAGTTATCAAAGCTTATCCGCTTTAGCGCAACAAATATGGAAACATCCGGTTCGTTGCATAGTCATACCCAACTTTTTAATCAGAAATATCGCTTTATTCAATCTATGGATTGCACGCTTTTGTCATTACTCTCCTATGTTGACTCCTGGAAAGGTGAATGAGTTACAACATAGCAACTGGGTATGTGATAATGCCGCCTTGATCCGTGTGCTCCCAGCATGGAAACCTAGTATTCGTTTACAAGATGTATTATCTAAAGTAATCTAACTCAAAATTTAACTCTCCTGAATCAACTTATGACTGAAAGTAGTTACCAAGAAATCACACAGCTTCTTTGTGATCGCTTAAATAGTATAGCTAGTGCCGATGCCCAGATTACACTTGAAACTAATTTAATTAGTCAATTGTCCATTGATTCAATTAAGCTATTGAATTTGATTATGGAAATTGAAGATACCTTTGATATTTCAATTCCCATTAATGCATTAACAGATATTCAGACTGTTGGTGAGTTAGCCGACTTAGTTTACAAAATAAAATCAGAAGCATAATGAATTTACTTGAGAAATTAGATGCATCGGCTGCGGCAAGAAAAGCACTTTTACCCAATGGTGTTGGTGCTTTTGGCATTCCAATAGAGGAAGTTTACTCGGCGACGGAAGCCAGAATTGGTGACCGTCGTGTCCTTCTGCTAGGAACTAACAACTACTTGGGACTTACCTTTGCCCCGGAGTGCATCCGCGCAGCGCATGAGGCTATTGATAAGGAAGGTACGGGTACTACCGGTTCTCGGATGGCAAATGGCAGCTATTTTGGACACCGTGCTCTAGAAAGGGAATTTGCCGATTTTTATCGTTGTAGCTCTGGTATCGTGTTTACAACCGGTTATCAAGCTAACTTAGGGACTATTTCTGGTTTGGTAGGTCCCGGAGACACTGTATTGATTGATGGTGATTCTCATGCGAGTATCTATGATGGCTGTATTCTCAGTGGCGCAGATATCATTCGCTTTAAACATAATGATATGGTCGATATGGAAAAGCGTCTGCGTCGACTGGGAGCGCGTGTTGAAACAACGCTGATTATTGCTGAAGGTATATACAGTATGCTGGGAGATCAAGCGCCTCTGGCTGAGATCGTTAGGCTTAAAAAGGCATACAATTGTATCTTGCTACTTGATGAAGCTCATTCACTTGGGGTGTTAGGAGAAACTGGTCAGGGTCTGGTTGAAAAAACCGGTTTATTGGAGGAGGTTGACTTCATTACCGGTACATTTAGTAAAAGCTTGTGCAGTATTGGCGGTTTTTGTGTGAGTAACCACCCGCAGCTTGAGCAATTGCGCTATGTGAGTCATCCTTATATTTTTACTGCGTCACCTTCACCAGCCACAATTGCTTCTACGCGAGCGGCATTGGAGTTGTTGCGCAAGGGAAGTGATTTGCGTAAACAATTGTGGAGTAGCTCAACACAGCTTTATTCTCGATTGCAGGATGCTGGTTATGTTCTTGGACCGGATCCTGGTCCTGTGATTGCTGCTATTCTTGATACGCCTCAACAAGCACTTTTGCTTTGGCAAAATTTGCTTGAGCATAATATTTATGTGAATTTGATACTGCCTCCAGCGGCGCCTGAGGGTAAATCGCTGGTGAGGTGTAGTGTAAATGCTGCTCATACGTCAGAACAAATTGCGTATGTTGGGGATACATTTGCTAAACTACATGACATGGTGTGTTCAAACAAACCTTAAATGATAATTTGGTTAAGCATTCGTTTTTGTTTATATATTTATAATGTTCTATTGAATGTGAGTATTCTCTTTGGGATTAAATATTAAATTAATCTCGTTTTCTATCACGAGGCGCACCCATGAAAATAATGCAGATATTGGTATTAACATTATTTTCTTTGCTGGTTCAAAGTAATGTTTGGGGATTGTCTCTGACCTATGACGGATTTGAATGTCTCAATCCGATAGATGCCAACGATCTTACGTCAACAGAAACACCAATCCAGAGCAGATTAGAGGTCACGGAGGATTTGGGTGGCGGGATGTTTCGTTTAAGTTTGACAGGAGGAATTCCTCGTTTTGTCAATAATAGCCAAAATGTGTGTATCGATAATGCCACGGCCTTGGGATATTCAGGAATTCCGGCGCTGGACGGCTTACCAAAACCGTTAGAATCTATTGATGCAACTGCCTACTTCAATGGGAAGGATTTGGTGATTGTGATCAGCTCATTATTTACTGATTTGAGTGCTAGAAGAGATCCATTCTCATCATTTAGCACTAGTCAGATCCTGACTATCACGAATACTCTGATACTGGAGTTTGATTCTCAGGCGTTCGCCTTTAACTTGAAAAAAATGATTCATAATAGAGGATTTACTCACACAAGAAGCGGATCAATAAACTCAATTCCATTTCTGGAAACATTGATACCATCTTTTAACGAGGTTGCACAAGATAAACCTAGGGTATTGACACCAGCATCCGCTATCGAATATTTAATAGAACAATAACTTGGTTTTAGTCAGATGCGGTTATCTGGTTTGCTGTTAATATTTTTACTGTGAAGTTTGCATGATATAAAGTGTGGTGTTAATCCAAGCAACTTTTATTGATTGGTCGCTTGGGATTAAAGCGCGCGATAAATGCCCGATCTATATAGTCTTTCCATAACCAAACCCATTTTCCACTTGCAAATAGAGGACCTCGTGAAGCAACAGCTTGGCGATGGCCGGCAGTGAGTAAACTGAGGAAATATTTTTGTGGCTTGAAAGCCAGAAGCGGGCGATTCTGAAGTGTGGCGACAATATTGCTTGCTAACACAGGTCCTTGACGAACTGCATAGACACCGGATTTCGGTAGTGGGGAGGGTGTGAAAGCCGCACAATCACCCGCAGCAAATATACTTGGATGTGAAATGCTGCGAAGATATTGGTCAATCATAATAAAACCCTGGTTGTCGCACTGCAAGCCACTATCCGCTGGCCAATGCTGTGCACCGGCATGAATAGCCCAAGCGCAGAAATCATAACTAAGCTGGGTGTGATCATTCAGTATCAGTTGGTGCTCGTTGATCGAAATTACATGTTTCCCGCAGATAGTCGCGATGCCTTTTATTTGCAGGTGGTGTTTGAAAAATTGCTGTACATGGTTGTTGTGTGAATGGAGTATGGTTTGATCAGCGCACACCAAAGTAAACATAGCGCGAGCAGGCATCAAGCTACGAAGTTTATACTGCATGGCTAGCAATATTTCGATACCGGCGGCTCCGGCTCCAATGATGACAATGTGCTGCGTGCGATTGGAAGATTGAACGGAATCAATCCATTGATGCCAATTCCGTAGAAATTGCTTGATCGGTTTGACAGGGTGTCCATGCACAAGGGCGCCACTGATATCGTTAAGTGCTGGTTGAGAACCAATATTTAAAGATAACAGATCGTAACTGAGGGGAGGGTGAGCATGACAAAAAATTTTCTTTGTCAGTGGATCAATCTGTTGCACTCCGTTGCGAATAAATTGAATGCCAGCCCATTGGCAAAGTCTACCTATGTCGATGTGACAGTCATTAAACATATAATGACCTGCAATTAATCCGGGTAGCATTCCTGAATAAGCTGTGAGCCTATCATTGCTGATTAAAGTGATTTTAACGTTAGCAATAGGATGCATGCCCAGCTGTTTGATTACATTGACATGACTGTGGCCACCGCCAATTAAGCATAAATTTCTTTTAGGAAATATGTGATTCATCATTAACTGATTCAGATTGCGTTATAGCCAGAAAAGTGTGATAGTTCATAAAGCATATGCTGGATTAATTATTGCATGACTAATAAATCAATCGAATCATTTTGCTATGGCTCGTAAGGATAATTGAATAAGACATCGGATGTGTTTCAATTTATCATTGTTGCGTATTGTTAAGATTTGAGACTTTTATATTTACTTTATTTATGGGGGATAACAATGAGATCTTGCAAAATCAGTACATTAACAGCTCACATAATGCTTTTGTTAGCCGCAGGATTGCTATTAGGGTGTAATCCACCCGCTGATCCTAAAGCTGATGCCAAGAAAAGCAAAGAGATTGTTACTGAACCTGCGAAAGGTGCGGCGGTTGTGGCTGAGCCAGTTACCAAAATTGATGAGGTGGGAAGCATAGAGAGTCTGGGATCATCAGCAATAGAAGAATTAGATTCAGCGAATATGGCTAATGACGCTTCTGCGCAGGGAACGAAGTCGACTGTTGCCAAAGAGACTTCCACTCAGATACAAGCTGTTGATGATGGCAATGATGTGGTAAAAGCGACCCCTGCCGTTATGCGTAAGGTGCAGCAAGCACTTGTGAATGCAGGGTTTAATCCTGGTCCTGTGGATGGAGTAAGTGGTGCTAAAACAAGGAATGCTATTGAAAGCTTTCAGAAGCAAAATAATCTACCGGCGGGTAAATTAACTAAGAACACATTACGTGCATTGGGTGTCGATTTTTAGGAACTCTGGCATGTATTAATTCTGCTTCATTTTCTGAAACGCCAAGAGATTAAAGTTCTTGGCGTTTTTGTTTGTGCAGAATTCATTGGCATTAGTGTCTCATATTGGCATTGTGGTTTTAAAAATATTTGCTATAGACAGAGTCATGTTCTATAGTTGAACGTTAGAACGGGTTTCAAAGCTTTATCAGATAATTATAGGATTTGTGGAAGCTAAACAATGGTTGTTATTGTTTATTGTGGATCTCTATTTTTAGTACTTAAATTCCTCAATACAAAGAAACACCTTAAAGAACTACAGACAGATTTTTCTTAGATCTGGCATTGTTTATTTCATACGGGCTTTTAGCTAGATTTGGTTGATTTTTTATTAATTTTGTAGTGTTCGTCATTCATTTGCTTTTGAAGTATTTTTGGAGGTTTTGCTCATGGGAGTTCCTTTACGTCAACAGATTGCAGTTGGCACTTATCTAATCAAACAGAAGTTAAAAGGGGTTAAGAAATATCCTTTGGTATTGATGTTGGAGCCTTTGTTTCGCTGTAATCTAGCTTGTGCGGGGTGCGGAAAGATTGCACATCCGGAAGATGTTCTCGATCAACGCCTCTCTTATGAAGAATGCATGCAGGCCGTTGACGAATGTGGTGCGCCGATGGTTTCAATCCCCGGTGGTGAGCCACTGCTTCATAAAGAAATGCCGCAGATTGTTGCAGGTATCATTAAGCGCAAAAAATATGTGTATCTGTGTACAAATGCCTTATTGTTAAAGAAAAGGATCGATGACTATACGCCATCACCCTATTTAACGTTCTCAATTCATTTGGATGGAATGAGAGAGCGCCATGATGCATCCGTTTGCCAGGATGGCGTTTTTGATCGTGCGGTTGAGGCTATTAAACTGGCGCTGGAGAGAGGTTTTAGGGTGACAGTAAACTGCACCTTGTTTCAAGGTGAAACGCCGGAAGATGTTGCTGAATTTCTAGATTACGCAATGGAGTTGGGTGTCGAAGCAGCTACGATTGCTCCAGGATTTAGTTATGAGAAAGCACCTCAGCAGGATGTGTTTATAAAAAGCCAAGATACCAAGATATTATTTCGTGGTATTTTCGAATTAGGGAAGAAGCTAAAACGCAAATGGCGGTTAAATCATTCAGCGCTGTATTTAGATTATCTGGCAGGCAATCAGGATTATGAATGTACGCCGTGGGGTAATCCGACGCGTAATGTGTTTGGATGGCAAAAGCCTTGTTATTTATTGTCAGACGAGGGTTATGCAAAAACTTTCAAAGAGCTTCTCGATGACACGCCGTGGGAAAAATATGGAACAGCTAATAATCCAAAATGCGCTCAATGTATGGCTCATTGCGGATATGAAGCAACAGCTGTTGAAGACACACTCCAACATCCATGGAAAGCACTGATTGCTTCCATGAGAGGACCCAAAACGACTGGTGAGATGGTAGCTGAACCGACTCCGAAATGGGTGACGGGAGAAAATAAAACACCCAAAAAACTTTCAGATATTCAGGTGACACTCATTAATAAGTAAAGAGTATTGGAGTGGCAATACTGGTTTCTACAACCTACTAAATGAGGATGGTGGAATTGGTGTTATACCTTTCTGTTTTTGGCGCTTTATGCTGGTGGTCAATATTGATATTGCCATGGCGGCCTTGGAGTACTCGCGAGAAATTAGAATCTGGAATCGCTAAAGGTTCTGGTGAAATGCTCAATGACATTACCGTATTAATTCCTGCGCGCAATGAAGGGCCTTATATCCGACATACATTGGACGGAGTGAATGCGCAAGGCATAGGAGTGCAAATCATCGTGATAGATGATCAATCTATAGATGATACAGCGAAGCAAGCTAAGCAATGTAGTGCACAGGTAATATCGGGTACTACACCTCCTACGGGTTGGAGCGGAAAACTATGGGCGCTTGAACAGGGGCTGCGAGAAGTTAGAACACCCTATACATTGTTGTTGGATGCTGATATTGAGCTGACACCTGGAATCATTGCCCAGTTGTTCAGAAAAGCGCGTGATGAGCGTCTGGCGTTGGTGTCGTTGATGGCCGAGCCACCTATGAAGAACGCTATCGAGCGGTTATTGATGCCAGCATTTATCTTTTTCTTTAAATTACTATATCCTTTTGGTTTAGCCAATAATCCGACATCACGCATGGCGGCCGCTGCAGGTGGTTGTATTTTGATTGAGACCCAAGCACTACGCTCTATAGGAGCGTTTGCAAATCTCCATAATGCGTTGATTGATGACTGTACTTTGGCGGCACATGTCAAGCGTGCAGGACTGCAAACCTGGATTGGACTTAGTCGTGCGGCAAGAAGTCATCGTGGTTATCAAACGCTAAAACCGATTTGGGAAATGGTGGCACGTACGGCTTACACTCAATTAAGATATTCGCTTTTGCTACTGATCATTTGTACAGTCATCATGATATCGATGTTTTGGGCTGCTCCGCTTGCATTCTTGATGCTGCCTGCTCACGAGATTTATATACTGAGTGTATTGGCGTGGGTGGCTATGTTTTTAACCTACATTCCTATTTTAATTTATTATCAGCGTTCTCCATTATGGGGGCTGACATTGCCTATTATTGGTACTTTGTACCTGGCTATGACTTGGACATCAGCGCTACGATACTGGCGTGGAGAACGTGCTTGTTGGAAAGATCGTCGATATGAAAGTAATGCAAACAATTAAATTGATTGGCGGGAGTTTATTATTGGTCATGCTGTTGCCAATGATGACGGCATTCAGCGCCCCTGTGGAAGCGGAGAATCCAGAACAAGTGATTCAGAAATTGCAAACTTCTTTAGTTCAAGTCATGCGTGAGGGTGAAAAGCTGGGGTACGATGGGCGATTTAAATTCCTGGAACCAGTGATTGATCAGTCTCACGATATCGATCTGATTATTAAAACTATATTGGGTGCCACCTACTGGTCGCAGCTGGATAAGAAGCAGCAAAATCTGATTGTTGAAACATTTCGCCAGCTCAGTGTTGCTACTTATGCAGGGAGATTTAATCAATATGAGGGCGAGCAATTTGAAATTATTGAACAGCGTGCTTTGCCGCATGAGCAGATTTTAGTGCGAAGCCAGTTAATTAAATCTGATGGCGGTACCGTCAATTTTGACTATGTTTTGCACCAAACGGAAGGAAAATGGCGTATCACCAATATCTTGTTTGATGGCGTGAGCGATCTTGCAATAAAGCGTGGAGAATATCGTGCAATTATGCAACGAGATGGTTTCCAAGCGTTGATTGAAATGCTTAAAGAAAAGATTGCTCTCACACGACAGAATTAATGAGCGGATGAATATCGCTCCATTGCCTAGATTAGGAGAAACTGGTTAATAAATTAGCAAATCTCTCCTATTTAACTGATTTCTCCACTAAAATACTTTTCAGGTTTTATTGTGCCTGATATCACGATCTGACAAAGTTCTTCGCACCTTTTCCTGTAATGATTGGTCAAAATGGATAAAAGAATTCAATGGTTTATGTCGATCCTGTCGCCTCAATGCGTGTTAAGGCTGCAGCAAAAAAACCATCAGTTTGATGTAGTTGTGGAGTCAACTGTAAGAACTCACCAGTATTCAGTGCTATTTTTTGTTGTGATAGTAATTCAGTGCAGTTTAACAAGGTAAACTGAGGGTGCGTTGCCAGGAAATGATGAATAATTTCCTGATTTTCTTCGGGCAAGAAGCTGCAAGTCGCATAGACCAACCGCCCTCCTGGTTTGAGCAAGCTGGCGGCTGCTGAGAGGATTGCCGTTTGTTTTGCTGTTAACTCTTGAATGCTCTGAGGAGATTGGCGCCATTTTAAATCTGGGTTGCGGCGCAATGTACCGAGGCCACTGCAGGGAGCATCTACCAGAACTCGATCAATTTTCCCGATCAATCGTCTGACTTTAATATCGTTCTCGTGCGTAATGCGCTGTGCGTGTAAGTTCGATAATCCTGAGCGTTTGAAGCGTGGTTTCATATTGCTCAATCGTTTTTCAGAGACATCAAAGGCATAAAGACGTCCTTGGGAGTTCATCAGCGCACCTAGAAGTAGCGATTTGCCGCCTGCACCAGCGCAAAAATCAACGACCATCTCGCCACGCTTGGGCGCCAATAAATATCCAAGCAATTGGCTTCCTTCATCCTGGACTTCTATTTTTCCAGATAGAAACAGAGGATGGCGATTGATAGCAGGCTTGCCTGCTAGACGGATGCCGCAAGGTGAATAGGGTGTTTCGTGCGCTGCAATACCTTCTTGGCCGAGTATTTCAAGAACTTGATTGCGTTTAGTGAGGAATGTGTTTACTCGAAGATCCAGTGATGCCGATTTTTGCAAGGAAAATCCTAAGTTCAGAATCTCTGCATCAGACATAAAATGCTTTAATTTTTCTATCAGCCATTCGGGAAATTCGGCTTGAATATTTAATGGCAGAGTATCTAATTTAATAGCTTTAATTTCAGCTAGCCATTTAGTTTCACTTTCACTAATGAATGAAGTGATTTCACGCATGTTCATGCCTTGAAACTTAATCAGATAAGCCAGAACCAGTGCGCGGGGTGTCGTGATTTCTGCTAGGCTTTCAAGAAAAAAGCGATGACGCAATATACCAAAGACTGTTTCTGCGATGAATGCGCGATCCTGTGCGCCGAGCATGGGGTTTTCTCGAAAAAATCTTCGCAAGATAGCATCAGCTGGAAATTCTAAAGGAAGCACCGTACGAATTGCGATGACAGCGGTCTCTAGTTGGAAGGGAGTTAATTGCATTGATTTCCTAGTGTACTGTATCAATTGATGCAGTGGATTAATGTTCGGCTTTGTAACTGATGTTAATTCCGGTGACTATCTTTTCGAGTTGGCGACCATCTTCTTCTATAGAAACAATGCGAACAGGTAACATGTGATTGTTGGGTGCCAGCCATAGTTTTCTTTTGATTTTGGCATTTTTCCCGTCTTGCCTGGTTAGTGCAATAGTTTCCAGTTCCCCTATCGGAGTGTGTAATTTTTCTCGGGTAATTGTATAGCGAGATAGCTTTAGACTATGGCCATCCGTGACATATATATCGACGTGATGTTTGGGAAGAGGAGTAAACATAAAGCTGTAAGACAAACTTAAGCGATCTAAAGTACCTTCCGGCAATTTCTCTTGATGTTGTTGTCCTTTATGTTCGAGTCTGACTACATGATTCTTCCAGTCAAACTCAGCGACACTGGGTTCTTTCTTGCCACGTTTCTCAAAGGCGCGAGAAGGGCGTAAACCTCGCTTTGTAATGACTCCCTCACTATGACGTACGATACTGCCGGGCTCTATGATCTTATAAATTCCCGTGGCTTGTGCTTCGCTGTTGATGCGATAGCTATGTGAATCACTGCCATGTTTGATTTCCATGACTTCATTGATTTCTCCTTCACCCAAATCGGTTGTGACAGTGTAGCTGATGTCAATGCGTGACGGCATTTCAGTAGCCATTACTGAAAAATTGAATATCCATAGTAGCAAAATGAATAGAAGTAATTTCATTCCGGTAGTCCTGGTGAATAAAGAGCTATTTCATCAATACGGGCATCCAGTATTTCAACATAATTGTTATTCAATCGGATGCGGTCTTCCATAAACCACTGCACAGCCTGAGGATAAATGCGATGCTCATGCTGCAAAATTCGTGCAGCCAGTGTGCTCTCAGTGTCGTTGGGTAATACCGGAATGGCTGCCTGGATGACGATAGGGCCGTGATCCAGTTGAGAAGTAACGAAATGTACGGTGCAGCCATGAATCTTGACACCTTCTTGCAGTACTCTTGCATGTGTTCCTAGACCAGGAAATGAGGGCAATAACGAAGGGTGAATATTCATTAACCGGCCTTGATAGCGTTGTACAAAGCTGTCGCTGAGTATACGCATGAAACCTGCCAGTGCAATTAGTTTTGGTTGGCAAGTATCAATTCTTTCAGCCAATGCCTTATCAAATGTCTGGCGGTCAGGATAGATGCGATGATCCAGAACAATGGTTTTGGCGCCATGCTGTTGGGCAATTTCTAAGCCTATCGTGCCAGGATTATTACTGATTACGGTGATGTTCTCGATTGGAAATCCAGCCTTTAACAACGCTTGCATATTACTGCCGCGACCGGAGATAAGAATAACCAGTGATTTCATGATGCGATGGCGTGAGTGGTTTTTACACTAGAACAGTGGCTGCCAGATTGGCGGTGCGCGGCTTGATTTCTCCGATTTGCCAGACACTCTCACCAGAGGCACGTAGTTTATGCATGGCGCTCTCGACATCATTGGGAGCCACTATAACTACCATGCCAATTCCGCAATTAAATACGCGTGCCATTTCATGATCAGACACATTGCCATGCTGTTGCAGCCAGTGAAATAAGGGAGGCATTTCCCATGAACTTTTTTGTAAAGTAGCCATGACTCGATCAGGTAGAATGCGTGGTATGTTTTCGACTAATCCACCGCCTGTGATGTGCGCCAACCCTTTGATGGGTAATTGTTTCATTAGCTCCAATAATGGTTTCACATAAATTCGTGTCGGTGTCATGATGGCATCACCCAGTGATTTTCCATCAAAATCTACCGATAAATCAATTTGATTTCTTTCTATGATCTTGCGAATCAGCGAATAACCATTGGAATGTGCGCCACTCGATGCGAGACCCAGCACAATATCGCCCTCCCGTATCGTAGCACCCGTAATAATTCGATTTTTCTCTACAATACCTACAGCAAATCCCGCGAGATCATATTCATCATGAGGGTACATGCCGGGCATTTCTGCAGTCTCTCCACCAATCAATGCGCAACCTGATAGCTCGCACCCTTTTGCGATACCACCGATTACAGCGGTGGCCGTTTGTACATCCAGCTTGCCACAAGCAAAGTAATCCAGGAAAAATAGAGGCTCTGCGCCTTGTACCAGAATATCGTTGACGCTCATCGCAACCAGATCAATACCAATGCTGTCATGCTTTTTAAGCTGGAAAGCCAGTTTGAGCTTGGTTCCGACGCCATCCGTACCGGAAACCAGGACAGGGTTTTGATATTGCTTGGAGATTTCGAATAACGCACCAAAACCACCAATTCCGGTGAGTACCTCGGGACGTAATGTGCGCTTGGCGAACGGTTTGATATTTTCAACCAAGCGATCTCCCGCATCAATATCCACGCCGGCATCACGATAGGATAGCTGTGCTGCTTTAGAATGATCAGAATTTGATGAAGTCACGTTGAACTCTCGCACGGTTACAGAAGAAGTGTTGCTGCTAGTTCCAATTTTACCGCAAATGCGCAGTGAGCATGCTGCGGATATTTAAAATGATTGCTGCACAGATTGCCGGGAATTTTGGATTCAAATACGGCCCTTTTTTCTTTGGGTGATCAATTGAACTGATCGCCATTCGTAGCAGATGTTTTTTCTGTGTGGTTGAATCGATGTAATTTTGGAAATTATCGGGTTGTTAATTGTTTTATCTCTGTAATGGGCATGATTGGATGGTTTGGCGGCCTGCAAGCTATTGACGTGTGAAATTTTTCCACGTATATTTCTATCTTTGTGGGTAAATTTCCCGCGATATATAGAATAAGTGAATATATATTTTATTGAAATAATCGTCGGGAATGATTGCGTATTTATAAATCAATATTGCACATATTTAATTGATTATTATGGTTCCTGGGTTTTGTTATGAGAAAAAATTTACGGATGATGTTTGTTGCAATTGCGCTGAGTTGGGGATGCTGGATGAGTGGCGTGAATGCTGCTCTGATACAGCCGGTACTTACGGATAATGGCGCAAATTGGGGTGCGGTTTTTGGTAATAATGTTGTGCTTGGATCATTTAATGATATTTTTGATGTGATTGTGCCAATGAATGGCAGTGGATTAGGCGCCAGTGTGATCAGTGATTCCAATGTAAATATAACGAGTTTCGCATTAGTTGATGCGACGACTTCGACCATCTTGGCTTCAGGGGCGGCAGGTAATATATCGAGTTTAAATTATGTGGGTCTTTTGGATGTTACGCACAGTTATCAAATCCAGGTTAATGGCGAGTTGAAGGATGTGCGTGAAAGCGGATCTTATTCCGGAAATATTCAGCTATCTTCAGTGACAGAACCGGAAACGTATGTCATGTGGTTGGTTGGTCTGGGGTTATTAAGCTTTACCTTGTTGCGAAGAAGGACTGATATTTAAGTTGCTGTTTTTTGGATCCACGCAAGATTATGCAGTGATGTCTTTTGATTGATCCGAGCTTATTCGCAAAGGTAGGCATTCCCGATATATATTATTTCCTTATCAACACCAGGAATTTCAAATGTGCCCGTATTGTTGGAACGAATAATATGAACGGTATTGCCACCCAGCTTGAGAGTCTCATTTCTTAATTGATTTCTGGCAGTCATCAGTCGCTCCATGTAGGGCATGTCATCTTCGTTTTTCTGACTATCTTTGGATGAACCTTTCACTTTGCCTAATAACTGACAACCGGAAGGTTCCTCCTCACCCACTTGTATCATGATAGATTTTACTTGGGGTTGTGCTGAAATTTCAGCGCAATGCAATACGAAAAACACCAATGCAATTTTACCCATTAAAAATTGTAAATTTTTTGGAATACTCATCACGGTCTCTCAAAATACTTATTCACATAAACTGTATGAGCGTGAAAGCATAGAGAAGCATGGTGTCATTCGTCAATAGGCGTTGAGCATCTTAAGTTTTCTGATGCATCATTTAGATGAAATAAAGCCAGTCCCCATTCCTTTTTGAAATATTTGCTGAATGATTTATAAGGTATATTGAATGAACATAAATTCAAGGAGGTGCGACATTGGATATCATCATTTTTATTTTCCTGGCACCGATTGTCATTGTTATAATCTACGGCATTATGCTTTACAACCAACTGGTCGATCTGAAGCATACGGTATCGCAAGCCTGGTCGAATATCGATATTCTGCTAAAACAACGTCACGATGAACTTCCCAAACTGGTTGAAACCTGCAAACAATATATGGGTTTTGAGCAGGAAACACTGAAGCAGGTAATCGCAGCGCGCTCACAGGTGGCATCGGCACTGGAGTCCGGGAGTGTCGGTGCGTTAGGTTCTGCGGAAAGTATGCTGCGTATCGGATTGGGCAATTTATTTGCAGTTGCGGAAGATTATCCGGAGCTGAAAGCCAGTGAGAAATTTCAACATTTACAAGCGCGTATTTCCGCATTGGAAAACAGTATTGCTGATCGACGCGAATATTACAATGAAGCGGTCAAAATCAATAATGTGCGCATTGAGCAATTTCCAGATGTCATCATTGCTCATTGGTTTAAATTCAAGTCACGTGACTTGCTCGAATTCAGTGATGCTGAGAAACAGGATGTCAATCTTGGCAAGCTGTTTGGTTAGCGCAGAGTTCCGAGATGAATATTCCAGGCCTGGAAGTTACTCCAGAAAACTATGAGTTTGTGCTGAGTGTGTCGGTGCTGGCCGCACTGCTTTGTTTTTATTGTTTTGTGCGCAACTGGAAGCGGTTACGCATTATCCAAGATACTCCCACCGCCCGGTTACGCTCTGCGCATCAAGGCTATATTGAGCTAGAAGGGAAGGGGCAACTGATTGAAGAGCAACCTATTTACGCTCCACTATCGAATCATTTGTGTCTCTGGTATCGCAGCCTGATTGAGCAGCAGGAAACTTTCACGCAAAATGGTCGAGTGCAAACGCGCTGGAATGTGGTTTATAGCAATATCAGCAATCATCGATTCAAGCTTACGGATGGTCTGCACAGTTGTTATGTGGATCCGGGCGATGCAGAAGTGAATGGCATCGAGAAGTTGGTGTGGTATGGCAATACCGAATGGCCGGCCAGGACTCAGCTACTGGAAAGTCAGTCGGTTTTAAATAAACTGACTAACAGCTATCGCTATAGCGAATGGTTGATATTGCCAGGCCAGTCGCTGTATGTTTTGGGACAGTTTAGAACTTGGTCAGCTACATCGCAGCACTCGATGCGAGAAGTGATGATTGATCTGATTAATGATTGGAAAAAAGATCAGCAGCAGTTACGCAATCGTTTTGATAGTAATAAGGATGGCAATATAGATCAGCAAGAGTGGGAATCCGCTCGCCAATTAGCCCAGTCACAAGCGCAGCAAATTCACGATCAACTGGTGCTAAAGCCGGATGAGCATATCATTGAAAGGCCCGACAATTCAGGGCGCCCCTTTATCATCTCGGTTTATTCACAAGCCCTATTAACCCATAAATTCCGCCAAACTGCTCACATGACGCTTGCGGGATGCTTCGTATTGATCGGTTATATCGCATGGTTAGTACACTCGCATGGGTGATTCAGATTGCGCTTAATGCCAAAACAATTTTGCGCGCGCCAGTTGTCGCCAGCTTGTGCCCGATAGCGTTGCATGCTGCACAGCCTCGGATTCCAGTGCGCCATGGATTCGGCCAAGAGCGAAGCTGATTGCAGCAGATTTCTTGGGTAATGCTTGCAGTAATTGCGTGCCGATATATCCATCGTTGGCACGTCCCAATTCTTCTTGTAATGCTGCCAAAGCTGTAATGAAATGCTTGCTGCGTTTACCGTAAAGTGGTGCAAAAGCATCAGCGGCATAACGCATTTTCTTGGCAGCAATACGCGCTTGGTGACGTTCGGTTGAATTCAGTTTGGCAAAGCCGCGACAGTGCTTGCACAGCGTGTGCCAGCGTTTCTCAAGAACCGTTTTTGCCCATGCGCTGGCATCCATTTTTTGCGTATTGTCAGTTGTCGCAAGCAGGCTGCGTCCAATATCAAGTACCAGTTGAGTGAATACGGGATTGAGCAACAATGCCTGGGACTGTTGGCGGGAATGTGCAGCGCTATCGCTCAACAGGGCCAGTATCGTTTCTTCAATAGTTGGTTTCGATGCATGCTGTAGTGTCGTTAAAATTCTGGGTAAAGTCTCAAGCAGAAACACATCCCAGTCGCGTGCCGGATTCAGTGTATGCATCAACGCACGCAAGGATTGCTCCCAGGCAGGGGGTGTTTGGCCCAATGATTCAGCCAGTAACAAGCCAGTACATAGGCGACGCAGTGCAATGCGAAGTTGATGCAGGTATTCCGTGTCGTGCGGGCTTTCCAGAAAGCCCGGCACATTGGAGACCAGTTGCGCCAATGCAGCTTGCATGATGGCATTCCAGGCTGCGCTGGCAGTCTGATCCGGATGAATTTGCGGATATATTGATTTCACCGGGGTCGCAGTAATGGCGCCATTCAAGATATAGCCACGCTCTGCTTTGCTGCGCGGTTCGATATGTAGTGGTACCTGTGTCAGCAATTGCGTTGCCGCATCGAACAAAAACTCGGAAGCTCCGGACTTGAGTTCAATTTCTACTTCGCATATATCCCGAGAGTCTTTGCCTGCATTGATTTTGCCGATATCAAGCGCGACTTCGGCGTGAGCGGTATGGTTGTGGATTTGCCAAGTGGTGCGAACAAACTCGGTGGTGAACACGGGGGCGATATGTTTGAGCTTGATGCCTGTCAATAAATCTAATGCTGTTTGCGGTAGCCCGGAGAAGTCTGGGTGATTACCATCAGCGATTGCCATTTCCCATTCCGGACGGCTGGATAGTGCGCCAACTGACTGCGCTTCCGCTTTCAATGTCTGAATCCAATTACCGTCTACACGGCGCACGCGTAGTGCGATGCCGCGTCGCATCAGGTCAAGTTTGGGAGTGTCGAAGTAAATACTGAGCAGTGAACGTTGTTCGGGCTTGATTGGATTCAAAAGAGGGTGGCGTCGGATGCGCATGGTATGACGGGAATGCAAAGCTAGTTTCAGTTCAATTTCCATGCAAAACCTCTATCTGGACAATGTAATTACGTGTCCTGGTAATCATCACTGTGTATCTACTCGATCTTCAATGTATCAAAGTTGATTCCTGTGGGAGCAGGGGGTGTTTTCAGCTTCATATTTTCCAGTGCATCAACGACATGTTCGGCGATGACGAGGTTGCGATACCACTTCCGATTGGCAGGCACGATATACCAGGGAGATTGATCGGTGCTGGTGGCGGCCATCATGGTTTCGAACGCTTCCATATAGTTTATCCACAGCTTTCGTTCTTCGAGATCTCCGTCATTGAACTTCCAGCGTTTTTCCGGATTGCTGATGCGCTCTTCCAGACGCTCTTTCTGCTCATCCTTTGAAATATGCAGGAAAAACTTCAGAATGACCG
>Ga0209476_10001286_pt1 | contig 16957 bp, 16 predicted proteins | sample KloWWTrecipitate_FD_187179 | JGI IMG/M metagenome (GOLD analysis project Ga0209476, IMG submission 187179) | Active sludge microbial communities from Klosterneuburg, Austria, studying microevolution and ecology of nitrifiers - Klosterneuburg... | ecosystem: Engineered > WWTP > Aerobic digester... | reverse complement strand
GCACGCAGGTAGCGCGCGACTTCGTTGCTCGCCCGTGCGGGGTTTGGCGAAAGGCCGACGATGGCAATGCTGCGGGTGTCTTCGAGCAGTGCACGGGTGGCGCTGCGGTCAGCGGAAATATCGTTGGCGTGCATGGGTGGGGGGTCCTCAGTCGATATCGAGTGCCGGCGCCTGACGGCAGCGGGGAACGGCGGCGAGCCGCCAGTGCGCAAAGGCCCACTGCCAGACTTCGGCCAGGGGCGCGCGGGTCAGTTGAGCAGGCGGAGCCTGACCGAGAAACTGCAGTGCGGCAAGCAGTGCGGCGGCGGGCGGATGCGCGTCGATAGCGCACGCCAGCGTCTGCTTCGACAGCTTTTCGCCCGCGGCATTGGTTGCCACCGGCAAATGCGCGTAGGCCGGTTGCGGCACGCCAAGCAGGCCTTGCAGGTGGATCTGGCGCGCGCTGGAGTCAAGCAGGTCGGCGCCGCGCACGACGTGGCTGATGCCGGCGTCGGCGTCGTCGACGACGACGGCAAGCTGGTAGGCGAACAGACCGTCGGCGCGCAGCACCACATAATCGCCGGAGTCTGCGGCGAGGTCTTCCTGCTGCCAGCCCTGAACCGCATCCTCAAAACCGATCACGCCTTCCGCCCGTACTCGCCAGGCGCGTGCCTCGCGTCCAGGCGGCAGGCCCTTTCGGCAGGTGCCGGGGTAGCGGCGCGAACCGTCACGCGTCAGCGCCGAATCAGCCATTTCACGCCGGGTGCACGCGCAGGGAAAGGCATGGCCTGCCGTCTTCAGGCGCTCCAGAGCGGCATCGTAGGCTGCGGTGCGCTGGCTCTGCCACACGATGTCGCCATCCCATTCGAAACCAAAGCGTGCGAGCGTGGTGATGATGCCGTCTGCCGCGCCGCGCACCGTACGTGGCGTGTCGACGTCCTCGATGCGCAGCAACCAGCGACCGCCATGAGCGCGTGCTTCAAGGTAGCTGCCCGCGGCGGCAACCAGCGAGCCGAAATGCAGCGGGCCGCTGGGCGATGGAGCGAAGCGGCCGACGTAAGGTCGCGCGTCGGTGATGTCGAAGTCAGTGATGTCGAGTGCCGTCATGAAGAAGCGAAACGGAGAACGAAGCCTGGGTAGTGTCGTCATCCTAAATCCAGCACGCGCCTGGCGCCATTGGCGGCGCCGACAATTGCGTGGCAGCGTCGCGCCCGGGTGCGCTGTATTCCGTACATGTGGCGATCATGCCTCAGGGCAGTCGTCGCAATTTCCGTTCGCGGGCAAGAACTGTCACCATTGCGCCCTTTCATAGCGCGAGCTTTGAGCATTCGATGTCCGAAGTGCGTCATCCGCTGAAGGCAGACCTGCTTCTCGTCTGCGCCACGCTGGTTGCGGCAGCCGGCTGGGTTTTTTCCAAGGAGTCGCTCGCCGGGCTGCCACCGCTGCTCTTCGTGGGCGTGCGCTTTCTTCTTGCCGGCGTGGTGCTGATGGCTTTCAGCTGGCCGCAACTGCGCCTCCTTGACCGTGTCGGCTGGCGCGGTGCGCTCGTTGTCGGTGCGCTGTTCAGCTTGGCGATGGTGCTCTGGATCAAGGGGCTGGAGCACGCCAGGCATCTCGGTGAGGGTGCCTTCATCTCCAGCCTGGGTGCGGTGTTGGTGCCGGTCGTGGCGCGCCTGTTCTTCGGCGAGCATCCGCCGCGCATTGCCTGGGTCGCCATGCCGGTGGCAATGGTGGGCTTCGCTTTCCTGTCACTCGAGCATGGTTTTCGTTTCGAACCCGGGCAGTGGCTGTTCCTCGCGGCCGCGCTGGTGTTCGCCGTGCTGATCAACCTCAACAGCCGCGTCGTGCGCAAGGTGCCGCCGCTCGCACTCAGCACGGTGCAGGTGATGATGGTCGGTGTGGTCGTGCTGCCGCTGTCCGCGGTTTACGAGACCTGGCCCGCGGCGGTGGCAACGCCGGTGCTGGGTTGGGTGCTGGCGAGCGCGCTGATCGCAACCACGCTGCGCTTCTTCACCCAGCTTTACGGCCAGAGCCTGACCACGCCGAGCCACGCATCGATGATTCTGATGCTGGAGCCGATGTGGACCGCGATGCTGGCCGCCTGGTGGTTCGGCGAGCGCATGAGCGGGCTGCAATTTGTCGGCTGTGCGCTGATCTTCTCGGCCCTGGTGCTCAGCCGCTGGCGCGTGATGCGTGATCTGCTCAGAACGGTGGTGGCCCGCTGAGTGCGTGCGCGGCTTCACCCTTGATGAGCTGCCGTGGCTCCGGATTATCAAGGATGGCAGGGATCTAAAATGGCAGGGCGTTGCCATAGGCTTGTCCGCGCCACAGCGCCTGAATTATCAAACCATGCACAAGAAACCCCGCTTGCCCGAGAAGCCTTGTCAGCACTGCGGCTTGCCTTTTGCTTGGCGCAAAAAATGGGAGCGGGTGTGGGCAGAAGTAAAGTATTGCTCCGAGCGCTGCCGCCACGAACACAAGCGCACCCGCGGTGCCGGGGGTGAGCGATGAGTTCAGTGCTGTTCTGGTTTCGCAATGACCTGCGCCTGCACGATCAGCCCGCGTTGCACGCCGCGTGTTCAGGCGACACGCACACCTGCCAAACCCTGCGCCTGGTCCTCGGCGACCAGCTCAACCCCGGGCATTCATGGTTTCAAAGCGTGGATCCTGAGGTGGTCCATGTGCTGATGGAGGTGCGCCAGGAAACCGACTATGTGCTGCACCATGCGCAGAAAATTCTCGCCATTTTTGCCGCCATGCGCGACTTTGCACGCCATCTGCGTACGGCAGGCCACCGTGTGCGCTATGTAACCCTGGACGACCCGAGTAACAGACAGTCCATCACCGAAAATCTGACAGCACTGACACAACACTACGGCGCCCAACGTCTGGAGTGGCAATCGCCGGATGAGTGGCGACTGGACAGCCAGCTATGCGCCTGGGCTGGGGGTCAGGCTTTCGTCAGTGCTGCGGTCGACAGCGAGCATTTCCTCACGGCTCGACACGAGATGGCCGAGTTCTTTGCTGACCGCAAACAGTGGCTGATGGAGCACTTCTATCGTCACATGCGCCGTCGCTTTACCTTGCTGGTGGACGCGCAGGGGAAGCCTGAAGGCGGCAAGTGGAACTTCGATCATGACAATCGCAAGCCCTGGTCGGGCACGCCCTCCGAGCCAGTGGATGCGCGCCCCGTGCACGACCATCGTGCTTTGTGGGACGTGGTGCAGCGCTGCGGTGTGAGCAGCTTTGGCGATGCGCAGGCAGACAACCTGCGCTGGCCTTTGAACCGCAGCGAGGCCCTGGCTTGCCTGGATGCCTTTATCCAGACCACGCTGCCGCACTTTGGCGACTTTGAAGACGCCATGAGCAGCAAAAGCCAGCGCTTGTTTCACTCCTTGCTGTCGTTTGCGCTGAACGTGAAAATGCTCCATCCGCTCGAGGTGGTCCAGTGTGCCGAGGCGGCCTATCGCAGCGGCGATGCGCCTTTGGCGGCGGTGGAGGGCTTTGTCCGGCAGATCGTCGGCTGGCGTGAATATGTGCGTGGTATTTACTGGGCGCACATGCCGGGGTACGAGGAGCGCAACGCCCTCGATCACCGCCAGCCACTGCCTCACTGGTTCTGGAGCGGCGATACAGGCATGCGCTGCATGAAGCATGCGATCGGCCAGTCACTGCAAACGGCCCATGCCCACCACATCCAGCGTCTGATGGTCATTGGCAACTTTGCGCTGCTCGCCGGGCTGGATCCGCAAGCGCTGCACCGCTGGTATCTGGGCGTGTACATCGACGCCTTCGAGTGGGTGGAGTTGCCCAATACCCTGGGCATGAGCCAATGGGCCGATGGCGGCCTGATCGCCACCAAACCCTATGTCAGCAGCGCTGCCTACATCCATCGCATGAGCGACTATTGTCAGGGTTGCCGCTACGACCATAAGCAGAAGCTGGGCGAACGCGCGTGTCCCTTCAATGCCTTGTACTGGGATTTTTTTGCACGTCACGAGCCGGTTCTGGGCGGCAATCATCGCCTGGGCATGGTGTATCGGCAATTGCAAAAGCTGCGGGGGCCTCAGCTAGAGGCCTTGCGGGCGCAGGCTGCTGAAACAGGCGCCAGGCTTGATTCGCTTTGAGCATTGGGTGGCGTTTTGTGCAAAACGCCGCCGCTCCAGGCGAACTTTCGCCTTGCTGTCATGCGAATTCTGGCGCTCCGGAAAAGCCGGAGCGCTCTGCAGAAAAGCCTTTAACGATTACACGTTGAACAAGAAATTCAACACGTCCCCATCCTTGACCACGTACTCCTTACCTTCGGCGCGCATCTTGCCTGCTTCCTTGGCGCCGGCCTCGCCCTTGTACTGGATGAAGTCGTCGAAGGCGATGGTCTGGGCGCGGATGAAGCCGCGCTCGAAGTCGGTGTGAATCACGCCTGCCGCCTGCGGCGCGGTGTCGCCGGCGTGGATGGTCCACGCGCGTACTTCCTTCACACCGGCAGTGAAGTAGGTCTGCAGACCGAGCAGGGAGTAGCCAGCGCGGATCAGGCGGTCGAGGCCGGGTTCGTGAAGGCCCATGGACTCGAGGAATTCGGTCTTGTCGGCGTCGTCGAGATCGGCGATCTCGGCCTCGATTGCGGCGCACAGGGCGACGACCTGGGCACCCTCGGCGGCGGCGTGGGTGCGGACGAGCTCAAGATACGGGTTGTTGTCGAAGCCATCCTCGGCGACGTTGGCGGCATACAGCACCGGCTTGGCGGTGATCAGGCAGAAGGGCTTGAGGCTTGCCCATTCATCCTTGGCCAGATCCAGTGCGCGCACCGCTTTGGCCTGGTCCAGTTGCGCAAAGCATTTTTCCAGCACCGCCACCAGGATCTTTGCTTCCTTGTCGCCGGAGGATGCTGGGCGCCGGTAGCGCGCGAGTGCCTTCTCCACGGTGGCCATGTCGGCCAGGGCCAGCTCGGTGTCGATGATTTCGATGTCGCGCAGCGGGTCGACGCTGCCTGAGACGTGGATCACGTTGTCGTCGGTGAAGCAGCGCACGACGTGCACGATGGCGTCGGTTTCGCGGATGTTGGCCAGGAACTGGTTACCCAGACCTTCGCCCTTGGAGGCACCGGCAACCAGGCCGGCAATGTCGACGAATTCGACGATCGCTGGCTGCACCTTCTGCGGCTTGACGATCGCGGACAGCGCGACCAGACGCGCGTCCGGCACCTCGACGATGCCCACGTTTGGCTCGATGGTGCAGAAGGGATAGTTCTCGGCCTGAATGCCGGCCTTGGTGAGGGCGTTGAACAGGGTCGACTTGCCGACGTTGGGCAGGCCGACGATTCCGCATTTCAGGCTCATGTGAATCCTTGGTCGTTACCGGGAAGGTGGGCGCAGGCGGCCTACTTCCTTGATCCGGTGTGGAAAACCGTGAATTGTACCGTGTCGGGCTGGGTGCTTCCAAAGGTGGTGGCAGGCGTTGGCTACAAAACCGTGGTGCTGCGCCTACAATCTCCGCTCTGCATGGCCAAAGCGCCAATCAAGCAAGGAGAGGACATGACGAACAACTGGATGAAACAGGTCGATGCGCGCAGTGCAAGTGCGCTCGCCTCTGGTGCGCTGCAGCCGGTGCGGGTCGAGCAGACCGAGATGGAAGAGGGCGGATTGCGCTTCATCGTGCGCTGGGTGGCTTCGCTGGCGGTGAAGGATGCGGCCAAGGTGGCGATCCCGGGCGGTCCGCGCGATCCGGACTTCAACCCTTTTCTCAAGCCTGATCCGGAATTGACCGTCGGCCCGATTGGCGACCAACATGTTGTGATTCTGAACAAGTTTCCGCTGTGCGAGCGCCATCTGGTGCTGGCCAGGCGCGAGTTCGAAGAGCAATTGCTGCCGCTGGCACGCAGCGACTTTGCCGCTCTGGCGACGATCATGAGCGAAGCCGGCGGTCTGGGCCTGTACAACGGCGGCACGGCGGCGGGTGCGAGCCAGCGCCACAAGCACGTGCAGTGGATGTCCGAGGCAGAAGGCGGTGCCGGTCTGCGTGTCTACGCGGGCGGGCTGTCAGCCGAACTGCCCGAACAGGGCGTGGCGACCCACCCGGCGTTGGCGATGAAGCACTGCTTCGTGCGCGTACGCTGCGGCAGGGATGTGCCGGCGGAGCTGGCTGCGGACAGTCTGTATGCAGGTTTCAGGCGAGCCTGCGACGCGCTGGAGCTCACGCCGGGTGCCGATGGCCTGCTGCCGCCGTGCAATGTGCTGGTGGGTGATGGCTGGCTGCTGCTGCTGCCGCGTAGCCAGGAACACTTCGAGGGGATTTCGATGAGCGCGGTGTGCTTCGCCGGAACGCTGTATACGCGCACGCCTGAGCAGATCGAGGCCGTTCGCCGGGTTGGGCCGCTGCGTGCGCTGGCGGCCGTGGGCTATCCTGCCGGCGACTAAAAGACGCCAGGCTCCCCGCCCTCAGCTGCTGGTGTCGGCGGGCGGTGGGGTCAGCTTCGCGGGTTTGGGCGGCTTGGGCTGTGCGGGGCGGGCATTGAGCCTGGTTGCAGCGGCGTTGAGTTCGCCGCGCGCCAGCTGCGGCCAGGCGGCTAGCGCCTTGTCGATGGCTTCGTCGATGTCCTGTTGCTCTTCGCGTCGCGCGGACTTGAGCACGAAGTTCACCACCTCGTTGCGGTCGCCCGGGTGGCCGATGCCGATGCGCAGACGCCAGTAATCGTTGGTGTTGAGGTGGGCGGAGGTATCCTTCAGCCCATTGTGGCCGCCGAGCCCGCCGCCGAACTTGAGCCGCAACTGGCCGGGCGGTATGTCGAGTTCGTCGTGCACGACGAGAATCTCGGACGGTTCGATGCGGTAGAAGCGCGCCAGGGAACCGACCGCCTGGCCCGAGCGGTTCATGAAGGTCTGTGGCATCAGCAGCCACACGCCAGCTTCACGTGCGTTGGCGACCAGACCGTGAAAACGGGATTCGTGCGAGAAGCGCAGGCCGAGCTTGTCGGCGAGCCGCTCACAAAACCAAAACCCGGCGTTGTGCCGGGTTTCGGAGTACTCGGCCCCAGGATTGCCGAGACCGACGACCAGACGAAGGGGGCGCGAAGGCGCAGCGCTCATTGGTTCCTGGTCTCGGTAATCCGGACGGGCATGGGCAAAGTGGCTTAAGCCGCTTCGCCTTCGCCTTCTTCCTCTGCGTCGGCTGCGCCTCTGACCTTCAGCGCAGTGGCGACGACCGCGTCGCCCTCACCGTGCTGAACCAGCTCGACGCCGGCGGGCAGGGTGATCTGGGAGACGTGAACCGACTGGGCGACGTCGAGCGCCGACAGGTCGACTTCGACGAACTCGGGCAGGTCCTTGGGCAGACACTGGACGTCGATTTCAGTGACGACGTGCGAAATGATGCAGCCACCCAGCTTGACGGCGGGGCTGTTCTCGTCGCCCACGAAGTGCAGCGGCACCTTCAGGTGCATTTTCTCGTTGGCGGCCACGCGCTGGAAGTCGATGTGCAGGACTTGCTGCTTGAAGGCATGCCACTGGGTATCGCGCAGAATGGCGGTTTCCTTCTGGCCGTCGACGTCGATGCTGAGCACGGATGAGTGGAACACTTCCTTCTTCAGCAGGTGATACAGCTCGTTGTGATCGAGCGTGATCGACAGGGCTTCGCCCGCGCCGCCGTAGATGATGCCCGGCAACTGGCCGGCACGACGCTGGCGGCGGCTCGCACCCGTACCCTGAGCGTCACGCTTGGTGGCCTTGAATTGAATCTGCATGGTGTTACTCCTGAGTGGTGTGTTTTCGCCCGCGACCAGGCGAGAACGGTAAAAACCCGCGCTACGCATGAAGCGTGGCGCGGGCGAGAAAATCATTCCATGAACAGCGAGGAAACTGACTCTTCGTTGCTGATCCGCAGAATGGTGTCGGCCAGCAAGGAGGCTACCGAAATCTGGCGGATTCGCGAGCTGGCCTTGGCATCATCACGCAGCGGAATGGTGTCGGTGACGACCAGCTCGTCCAGCGCGGAGTCGTCGATACGCGACACTGCGGCACCCGACAGCACCGCGTGCGTGCAGTAGGACAGTACGCGCTTGGCGCCATGTTCCTTGAGGGCGGCGGCAGCCTTGCACAAGGTGCCGGCGGTATCGACGATGTCGTCCATGATCACGCAGGTGCGGCCTTCGACCTCACCGATGATGTTCATGACTTCGGAAACGTTGGCCTTCGGGCGGCGCTTGTCGATGATCGCCAGGTCGCACTCCATGCGCTTGGCGAAGGCGCGGGCGCGCACCACACCGCCGACGTCGGGCGATACGACCAGGAGGTCGTCATATCTTTGCTTGTCGAGATCGTTCAGCAGCACCGGAGCGGCATAAACGTTGTCGACTGCGATATCGAAGAAGCCCTGGATCTGGTCGGCATGCAGGTCCATCGTCAGCAGGCGCTGGACGCCAACGGCCTGCAGCATGTTGGCAATGACCTTGGCTGTGATCGGGACGCGTGCCGAGCGCGGGCGCCGATCCTGGCGGGCATAGCCGAAGTAGGGGACTGCAGCGGTGATGCGGCCGGCGGAGGCCCGCTTCAACGCGTCGACCAGCACCAGCAGTTCCATCAGGTTGTCGTTGGTCGGCGAACAGGTGGGCTGCAGGACGAAGACATCCTTGCCGCGCACGTTTTCAAGCAGTTCAACGTTGATTTCGCCGTCTGAAAAGCGGCCGACGGTGGCCGAGCCGAGGGAGATACCCAGGCGCCGCGCAACGTCGGCGCCAAGCTTGGGGTTGGCGTTGCCGGTGAAAACCATCAGGCTGCCGTGGGGCATGACCGCTACTCCGATGCCATAAGAATGTATGCGTAAAACTGTGCGCGTAAAAACGACTCGGGCAGGCTCCCGGAAAACCTGGGCCTGCCCGTCGTTGTATGGCTGGGGAGGAAGGATTCGAACCCTCGAATGCCGGAATCAAAATCCGGTGCCTTAACCGACTTGGCGACTCCCCAATAAACCTGTCTCGTCCGCGTTGCGTATCGACTGACGAAGCGGCCGCTATTCTAGCCATTCGGACAGTGGATGGCGAGCGCTGCTTCGCACTTTCCAGGCTGTCCAGGCCTGCGGGCAACTTGCTGCAACCAGCTTGGCGTCCTGTTCGGAGGCGAACTCGGCAAAAACACAGCTACCCGAACCCGTCATCCGCGCTGGTGCGTATTGCGCCAGCCAGTCGATCACACACTGCACTTCCGGGTAACGGCTGCAAGCCACAGGCTGCAAATCGTTTCGCGTAGTGCTCGCTGCGAAGTCCGCTATTTTCAACAGCGGCGTGTTTCTCGTCAAGTCCTTCGCGCCAAAAATTTCTGCGGTGGGGATCGAAACGCCCGGCGACACGAGCACGTACCAGGCGGGCGCCAGTGCCAGCGGCTGGAGCGCCTCACCCACACCTTCGGCAAAAGCGTCGCGCCCGTAGATGAAAACCGGCACGTCAGCGCCGAGTTGCAAACCCAGTGCCTGCAGCTCACCACGGCGCAGGCCGGTGCCCCACAGCTGGTTGAGTGCGATCAACGTCGTCGCTGCATCCGAGCTGCCGCCGCCGATGCCGCCGCCCATCGGCAGTACCTTGTGCAGTGCGATGTCGGCGCCAAGCCGGCAGTGGGTGTGCGTTTGCAACAGGCGTGCTGCGCGCACCACCAGATCATGCTCGGGGGCAATGCCGGCGATATCGGTGGTGCGCCGGATCCCGCCATCCTCGCGCAGCGTGAAGTCCAGCGTATCGCCCCAGTCGAGCAGGCGAAAGGCAGTCTGCAGCAGGTGGTAGCCGTCGGCGCGGCGGCCGACTACGTGCAGGAATAGGTTGAGCTTGGCGGGGGCCGGGCAGCCTTGCAGGCGGCGGGTGCCCGGGCTGGGTAGCGAAGTCAGGGCAGCGTGGTCCATGCGTCGATGAGAAGGCGGATGCGGGCGTCGCCGCGGGAGATGTCGAGGCGTGCGGGAGGCGCGTCGGCGGCATCGCTGCTGTAGTCGAGATAGTCGATGCGCCATCCCTGGTCGATGACGAGGGCTGGCCGTCCGGCCGCGTCGCGCGTGCGCACCTCCGCCGCGCTGTCCGGCGCTGCCTGAACCCAGCCGCCAAGGCGCTCGACCGGCACGTCGACGCCCAGGACACGTGGCAGCAGGGCCGCGGCGCTATCGGCGGTCTGCAACTGGCCATCCGCGGTCTCAAGCCGGGCGCCCAGGGCGTTGGCATCAAGCCGGGCCGCAACCTGGCCGAGCGGGGTGAGCAGCGTGATGCGCTCGCTGGCGGGGTCATGCTGCCATTCGATGCGCCCGCTGGCGGCCTGCTGGCCGTCACTGGCAGAGATTCGGCCGCCCAGCTCGAAGGCGGGCGCGCGGGTGCGTGCCGCGATCGTGGCCGGTGCGACCGCGGCAAGCGGCGTGCAGGCAGGCAGGCAGAGCACGGCCGCAAGGGCGCCTGCCGTGGCGCAGACGAATCGACGCACCTTCACTGTCCGCGCAGGCGCCGAACGGTGTCAGTCAGCAGGGTGTTGGAGGGGTGGGCCTTGAGGCCTTCGTCGAAAATGCGGTTTGCATCTTCACGTCGCTCCATCGACCACAGCACTTCGCCGAGGTGGGCGGCGATTTCGGCGTCGGGGCGAATGCCGTAGGCACGCTCGAGGTGCGTCAGTGCCGTCGCCGCGTCACCGCGCCGGAAGCGCACCCAGCCCATGCTGTCGAGGATGAAGGGGTCGTCGGGCGACAGTTCGAGCGCGCGCGCGATCAATGCTTCCGCTTCGTCCAGTCGCAGGCCGCGGTCGGCCAGCGAATAGCCCAGCGCATTGTGCGCATGGGCATGCTCGGGTTTGAGCTCGATGACGCGGCGCAGACGGCTTTCCATCAGCTCGACGCGGTTCAGTCGCTCGGCCAGCATTGCCGATTCGTACAGCAGGTCGCTGTCGTCCGGGGTGGCGCGCAGCGCCTCGTCGAGCACGTCGAGCGCTGCGGCGGAGCGGTCGGCCTCGCGCAGGACCTGGGCTTCGGCGAGCAGGTAGCTGCGCCGCGCTTCGGCACTGCCGCCCTGTGCCTTCAGCAGCGCGCATGCCTCATCCACCTGTCCTTCGCGTGCCATGCTCTGTGCGGTGAGGATCATCGCCTCGGGACGGTGGGCTGCGTCGCTGACTTCGCCGAACCACTTGCGCGCCAGCGTGCCTTCGCCGCGACGTTCGGCCATCTGACCAAGCTGCAGGCGGATCAGGTCGGGTTGAGGGTAGCCGGCTTCAAGTGCCCTGAGGTAGTGGGATTCTGCGGTTTTCTCGTCCTTGAGCTGCATCGACAGCAGGCCGACGGCGTAGAGCAGCTCGGCGTCGTCCGGCTTGGCGGCGAGCAACTGGTTGAACTGGTCGCGCGCTTGTTCGAAGCGCTGTGCGCTGACCAGGGCGCGAGCCAGGGCCAGACGCAGGGGGGCGCTGTCCGGGTTGCGCTCAAGCTCGACCTCGAGCTGGCGGACCGCCTCGGCTGACGCCCCGGAGTGCACCAGGATCTGCGCCTTCAACTGGACAGCGGGCTCCCAGCTTGGTTTGAGTCGCAGCGCGGCATCCACCGCCCCCAGGCCCTGCATCGGGTCTTCCGCGACCATGGCTGCGTGAGCGCGGGCGAGGTGGGCTTCGGGTACATCCAGATAGGGTTCGGTCAGGCGCTGGACGATTCGCAGCACGGCATCCTTGTCGGGGATGCCTGCCAGCGCCCGGTTCAAACCCAGCAGGTTCTGTCCAATGCGGCCATTCGATTGCGCCAGCGCACGCGCAAGCTGCAGCTGGACCTGTTCAAGGTTGCTTGTGCCGCCCCCTCCGCCCACGCCGGCAAACACGCGGCGTGCTTCCTCGGATTGAGGGGCGGTTTCCATCCACAGCCGCGCCGCCTCGCCTGCCATCTGCGGGTTGCGCGAGAACATCGCGATCTCGGTGGCACGGCGCGCGATGCGCGGATCCCGCGTTGCGCGCGCGAGCTCAAGATAGATCTGCGCCGACAGGCTGATCTGGCCGCGTGCGCCGGCGATCTCGGCGAGCAGGAACTGATAGATCGTCTGCGGCGCAAGTTCCTGCGCCGGCAGCGGGCCGCCCACGCTGTCCTGCTCGGCTGCACCTGCAACGCAGGCAGTGGCGCCGAGACCGATGGCCAGGCAGAGGGTGCGAACGGTGCGGGAGGGGCGAATTTTCATGTACGTGGTCCGGCAGTGTGGAGCGGTTCGCGCAGGCTGTATCGGACGCCGCGCAACAAGGGGCCGCAAGAGCAGTTGCCCATGTGGCGGGAGTCCGAAGGCTTTTTACAGTGTCAGGCTGCGGAGCACCGACGCGGATTGGAGCGCTGCTCTAGAATTCGGTTCGCACCATGGTATGCAGATCGATGCCTTGCCCGCAAGACGGACGGGTCCAGGTCTCTTCGACAAGCTTCCGTCACCCACGTCATCAATGCCCGAGTTGCCTGAAGTCGAGACCACCTGCCGCGGCCTGCGGCCCCATGTTGAAGGTCGTGTGCTGAGTGCGCTGGTCGTGCGTAACGGCCGGCTGCGCCAGCCGGTGCCGTCCGACCTGGCCGACGAGATTAGCGGACGCGCGCTGTGTGCGGTTTCGCGACGGGCGAAATACCTGCTATTGAGCTTCGCTCACGGCACCCTGATCGTGCATCTCGGCATGTCCGGCAGCCTGCGCATCGTCGATGCTGTCCTGCCGCCCGGGGCGCATGATCATGTCGACCTGGTCTTTGGCGCGCAGGCGCTGCGGCTGCGTGACCCACGGCGTTTCGGCCTGATGCTGTGGCAGCCCGGCGACGTCATGCAGCATCCGCTGCTGGCGCGGCTGGGCCCCGAGCCGCTCGAAGACGCATTCGACGCAGGCTGGCTGTATAAGGTCACGCGCGGGCTTCGCGCACCGATCAAGCACGTGTTGATGGACAGCCGCCGCGTCGTCGGGGTCGGCAACATCTATGCGTCCGAAAGTCTCTTTCGCGCCCGCATCCATCCGCTGGAGCCAGCCGGGGCGCTGGGCCCGCGCCATTGTGCGCGCCTGGTGCAGGCGGTGCGCGAGACGCTCGTGGCTGCCATCGCGGCGGGCGGCAGCACCTTGCGCGATTTCGTCGGCGGTGACGGTCAGCCGGGCTACTTTCAGCAGCAGTACTTTGTATATGGGCGGGACGGTGAGGCCTGCCGTCAGTGCAGCACGACGGTGCAGCGCGTCGTCAGTGCGCAGCGCGCAACGTATTTCTGCCCGCGCTGCCAGCGCCGTCGCTGACGTGGTTGCGCTCGTCGGACGGAGTGGACCGCTGGTCCTTCCCGCGAAATCGGTCATGGCCGCGTGCTGCGTTCGCAGCTATGCTATCTGCACCTGAAGCATCCTCGCGCACCTGCGCTCCAGTCATCTCGATGAGCGAGCCGATGACCCAACTGATTGACCAGTTTTCCGCCTACGCCAAGTGGCGTGCCTCCGCTGCCGAGTCAGTCACACGCTTGCGTACGTGGTTGTCGCGCAACGAAGTCGGTGATGCCCAGTGCGACCTGCGCCTGCAGTATCTGCTCGAGCGCCTGCGCGACGACAAGCTGACGGTCGCCTTCGTCGCCGAGTTCTCGCGCGGCAAGTCGGAACTGATCAACGCCATTTTCTTCTCCGACTACGGCGACCGCATCCTGCCCTCCAGTGCCGGGCGCACCACGATGTGCCCGACCGAACTGCAGTGGAATCCGGGCGACCAACCCGCGCTGCGCCTGTTGCCGATTCGTACGCGTGAGCGTCAGGCCGCGGTGAGCGAACTCAAGCGCTACCCGGAAGAGTGGCGGGTCGTGCCGCTGCAGGCACTGGATGTCGTCGGGCTGCAGACGGCTCTTTCGCGCGTGGGCGAGATCGAGCGCGTGGCCCAGGACGAGGCGCAGCGGCTGGGCTTTGCCATCGACCCGAACGGCGAGCAAGGGCTCAAGCCTGGCGCCGATGGCCTGGTCGAGATTCCGAGCTGGCGCCATGCGGTAGTCCACTTTCCGCACCCCCTGCTCGAGCAAGGGCTGGTCATTCTCGATACGCCGGGCCTGAATGCGATCGGTGCCGAGCCTGAACTGACGCTGTCGATGTTGCCGAGCGCCCACGCGGTGCTGTTCATCCTGGCCGCTGATACGGGTGTGACGCAAAGCGACCTTGCCGTGTGGCGTCAATACGTGCAGGGCGGCGGCCCACGCCAGCGCGGCCGCTTGGTGGTGCTGAACAAGATCGACAGTTTGTGGGACGGTCTGCGCGACGAGGCGCGGATCACGGCCGAAATCGCCAAGCAGGTCGACTCGGTGGCGGAATCGCTCGCGGTGGACGTCGGCGCGGTGTTTCCGGTGTCGGCGCAGAAGGGGCTGGTAGCGCGGGTGACCGGGGATGCGGCGCTGCTCGAGCGCAGTCGCATGCGGTCACTGGAGGCGGCGCTGGCAGGCGACATGCTGCTGGCCAAGCAGGATATCGTGCGTGACGACACGCTGGCTGAAACCGGCGACGTGGTGGCACAGACGCGTGGGCTGCTCGAGGCGCGCCTGACCGGGCTGCGCGAGCAGCTGCAGGAACTAACCGACCTGCGCGGCAAGAACCAGAGCGTCATCGAGTACATGATGCGCAAGATACGCAGCGAAAAGGATGACTTCGAGCAAGGCCTGCAAAAGTACTACGCAGTGCGCTCGGTGTTTTCCAGTCTGACCAACAACCTGCTCGCCAACATTGGCATGGATGCGCTGCGCGACGAGACTCGCCGCACGCGTGAGGCGATGCTGGAATCGACGTTCACCAAGGGGTTGCGCGATGCGATGGAGGGCTTCTTCCAGCACCTGCGCGCGAACCTGCAGCGCTCGACCAGCGAGATCGGCGAAATCACCAAAATGCTCGACGCGATGCACAAACGCTTCAGCGTCGAGCATGGACTCAAACTGTCCCAGCCCGAAACCTTTTCAACGCTGCGCTACGAGAAGGAGCTCGACCGTCTGGAGGCTGCCTTTAATCGCCAGCTCAACACCACGCTGACCCTGGTGACGACCGAGAAGCATGCGCTGACGCAAAAATTCTTCGAAACCATCGCCGTGCAGGCGCGGCGTACCTTCGAAGTCGCCAACCGTGACGTCGAGCAGTGGCTGCGCGCCGTGCTGTCGCCGCTGGAAACCCAGGTCCGGGAATACCAGATCCATCTGAAGCGCCGGCTCGAGAGCGTCAAGCGCATCCACCAGGCAACCGATACGCTCGAAGACCGTGTCGAAGAACTGAAGCAGAGCGAAGACAGTGTGTTGGCGATGCTGGCGCAACTCGATGCGCTGCGCTCCGAACTCACCACGACCCTTGGAGACGCGGGCCCCGAACTTGCCGAACTTTGCAACGCGGCCTGAGGCGCCGCCGCCTGACACCTGAATGCAAGGAGGCCACCGCCAGCTGGGCGCTGGGGGGGCCTCCTTGCATTGGTGGGTGAGGCTCGACTGGTGGGTGAGACTCAGGCCTTGCCGGTCAGCTTGACGAATTTCTCCATCAGCTGGTCCTTGGTCTCGGCATGGTCCGGGTCAAGCGGGATACAGTCGACCGGGCAGACCTGCTGGCACTGGGGTTCGTCGAAGTGGCCGACGCATTCGGTGCACTTGTCCGGATCGATGACGTAGATCTCATCGCCCTGGGAGATGGCGCCGTTGGGGCATTCAGGTTCGCAGACGTCGCAGTTGATGCACTCGTCGGTAATGATCAGAGCCATGGTGTTCGCTTCCTTGCTATCACTTTGAATTCAGTTTGTCCTGCAGTCGTGCCAGCACCGATGGCTGGACGAACTTGCTCACATCGCCGCCGAGGCGTGCGATTTCCCGCACCATCGTGGCTGAGATGAACATGTACTCTTCTGCCGGCGTCAGGAATACCGTTTCGACATCCGGATAGAGTTTGCGGTTCATTCCCGCCATCTGGAATTCGTACTCGAAGTCCGATACCGCGCGCAGGCCACGCAGGATTACGCGTGCATTCTGCTGTTTGAGGAACTCCATCAGCAGGCAGTCAAAGCCGACCACCTTCACGTTCGGGTAGGAGGCTACGGCATTGCGTGCAATGTCTACCCGCTCGTCGAGGCTGAAGATCGGGTTTTTGCTGTTGCTGCGTGCGACAGCGACGACCACGCCTTCGAACAGCACTGCCGCCCGGCGCACGAGGTCTTCGTGCCCACGGGTGAAGGGGTCGAATGTCCCCGGATAGACCGCTACCGCATCCTTCATTCCTGGCTCCTGCGCATCAGATGGAAATGGACCTGTCCGGCACGGCTCTGCTTTACCGTGCGCCAGTCGCCCAGACCCGTCATTGCGGCTTCGGACTCGACATAGATCCATCCCTCCGGCTTCAACAGACCGTCCATCCAGGGCTGCATACGCTCGATCCAGCCTTGCCTGTAGGGCGGGTCGAGAAACACGCCGTCAAACTTTCGCCGCGTGTTCTGAGCGAATCTTACCGCATCGCCGCGTACGATCTCTACTTGCAATGCTTGTAGGGTCTTTGCGCTCTTGTGCAGCGCATCGAGCGCTTCGGCATCACGTTCGACCAGCACCACCGCGGCGGCGCCGCGCGAAGCGGCTTCGAAGCCGAGAATGCCGCTGCCTGCGAAAAGGTCGGCACAGTGCTGGCCGTCGAGGTCCTGCCCAAGCCAGTTGAACACCGTCTCGCGCACCCGGTCGGGTGTGGGGCGCAGGCCCGGGAGGTCGGCGACCTCCAGTAGGCGCGAGCGCCACGCCCCGCCAACGATGCGCACACGGTTCATTGCTCGGTTTGCGCCGCCGCCGGCGCTGATGCGGAGGCAGCTGTGTCTCCGTCGCCACCCGCGATCACGGTGACGAGTTGCTCGCTGCGGATGCGCCGCGTGAAGGCGTCGCGCACCTGTTCGACGCTGACCGCGGCGACCTTCTGCGGGTAGGTGTCAAGCCAGTCGAGGGGTAGGCGGTAGAAACCGATCATGGCCACGTAATCGAGGATTTTCGCGTTAGAGTCCAGGCGAAGGCCGAACCCATTGA
>Ga0209476_10001282_pt1 | contig 16973 bp, 15 predicted proteins | sample KloWWTrecipitate_FD_187179 | JGI IMG/M metagenome (GOLD analysis project Ga0209476, IMG submission 187179) | Active sludge microbial communities from Klosterneuburg, Austria, studying microevolution and ecology of nitrifiers - Klosterneuburg... | ecosystem: Engineered > WWTP > Aerobic digester... | reverse complement strand
CGCCTCCGGGGCGAAGGCGCGCACCGGGTCCTTTTCGCCGGTGATGAAGAGTGCCGGCACGGTGACCTTCGCGTTGCGCCAGGGGGCCAGCAGCTCCCAGGTGCGGTCCATGTTGCGATACCAGTTGAGGCCGCCGCGGAAGCCGGTGCGTTCGAACTCGGCGGCGAAGAAGGCGAGGTCAGCTTCGCTCAGCCAGCCGGGGAGCTGCTCGGGTTCGGGCATGTTGTCGAGGAAGCGGGTGCTGGCCATCGGCCGCGGCGCAAGGACCTGGGGCGAGTGGACCATGTCGCCCGAGGCGGCGAAGTAGAGTCTGCGGATCGAGCCCGTCACATCGGCTTCGAGTTCGGCCTCGGCAACGCCCGGCTCCTGGAAGTAGAGGATGTAGAAGAAGTTGTCGCCGAAGGCCATCTTCATGCCGGCGGTCGGCCGGATATCGCCCCGGGGGCTGAAGGGCACGCTCATGCCGACGACCGCCGGGAAACGGTCGGGCCGGAGGAGGGCCGAATTCCAGGCCACCGGGGCGCCCCAGTCGTGCCCGACGATGACAGCGGTCTCTTCGCCGAGCGCATCGAGCAGGCCGACGATGTCGCCGACGAGGTGGAGCTGGGTGTACTGGTCGATGGCTGCGGGCTTATCGGTCTGGCCGTAGCCGCGCTGGTCGGGGGCGACCGCGTGGTAGCCGGCTTCGGCGAGTGCGACCAGCTGGTGACGCCACGAGTACCAGGATTCGGGCCAGCCGTGGCAGAGGACGACGAGCGGCCCGCTCCCGGCCTCGGCAACGTGCATGGCCATGCCGTTGGTCTGGATGGTTCGGTGGGTAATCGCGGTCATGTGGCAGCACCCCGCAGGAAGTCAGGAATGGAGTGTGCACGACCGGCGGGCGCCCCGCCACAAGGTGGGGGAGTGGCATCGCCGGGTTTGCTTACGCGCGCCTCGGATTGGAGGGCTGTGGGGGCATGCCGGAGTGCCGCTCCCTGTTGGTCGCGGTTCGGACCCGGTGCTCCCGTTACCTGGCCCGGGCGAGGTGCTCGCGCAGGGCGGCCGTCACCGCGTCCGGGTTTTCCAGGGGGGCGTGGTGCCCGGCCGCGGGGATGCGCACCAGCTTCGCGCCGGGAATGGCATTGGCGATGGCTTCCGCGCGGTCGGGCGGCGTGGCGATATCCAGCTCGCCGACGATCACGGTGGCGGGCACCGCAATGACGCCCAGGCGATCGAGCACATCGACGCGGTTGGTAACAGCCCGGAGCGCGCGCCCGCCCACGGCTTCCGGGCTGTTGGCGGAGAGTTTTTCGATAACCGCCGCCTTGCGCGCGGGGTCGGAAAGGTAGGGCGCGCCGAACAGGATGTTCGCGACAGGCTCGGCAACGGGACCCCAGCCCATCGCGAGCGCCGCCTGCCCCAGTTGTCCATAGGCGGCCACCTTCTCCGGCGATTCGGTCTGCGCATCGGTATCGAAGAGGGCGAGGCTGAGAACGCTGTGCGGGTGTTCGAGCGCCATGGGCATGGCCGTCATCCCGCCCATCGAAAGGCCGGCAATGTGGGCGGCCGGGATGCCGATAGAGTGGAGGAAAGCGGCCATGTAGTCGGCGAGATCGAAGAACGAATACTCGTGGTCCACGTCCGGGGTCTGCCCGTGGCCGATGAGGTCGACCGCGATGCAGCGGTAGCTGCCCTTGAGCGCGGCGACCTGGCTATCCCAGAGGGTGTGATCCCAGGTGAGGCCGTGGATGAAGAGGATGGGCTCGCCGGCGCCCTCATCGGTGTAGTAAATGGCGGCATCGCGGACGTTTGCGGTGGGCATGGGGGGAAAGCTCCTTTGCGCGAAGTGCGCGGCCCGCGAGCGGGAGCGGTAGCATAGCCCAACTTTCCGGCCCGGAGTCCACCGTGAGTGTTATTGGTAGAGACGAGATCGCAATTGAGGAACCCGAGCAGTACGACTGGCCGGCGCTTGTGGGCGACCTGAACCGCCTGCTGCGCCTGAAGACGACCCCCATCGGTATGAAGATGTTCGCGACGAAGGCGGAGATGGAGGCTATCCCGCGTATCCGCCGGCCGAAAGACATCCACACCACCGACCAGGTTGTGGCGCAGGCGGCGCGGCTCGGGTGGACCGTGGGGATCACGGCCGAGGACCTGGTGGGGGCGCAATGCAGCACCGTTATCGGCCTGAGCCCGCGCGATGAGCGCTGGCTCTCCGGCAAGAACATGGCCGGCGTCTGGTTCGAGACGATTGAGGATTCGGCCGCGCACCAGGCGGCGATGGAGGTCGTGCCGTTCGGTCAGTACGAAGCGATGGCCGTCTCGCCGCTGACCTCGGGGCGGCTCGACCCGCCGGACATCTGCCTGGTGTACGCGACGCCGGGGCAGATGATCCTGCTCATCAACGGCCTCCAGTGGAGCGGTTACCGCAAGTTCGACTGGAGCGTGGTGGGTGAGTCATCGTGCGCCGACTCATGGGGCCGCGCGCTGAAGACGGGCGAGCCGAGCCTGTCGATCCCGTGCTTCGCCGAGCGGCGCTACGGGGGTGTGCTCGATGACGAGCTGCTGATGGCGCTGCCACCGAAGTACCTCCCGCGGGCCATCGCGGGGATGGAGCGGCTCGCGGGGAACGGCCTGCGCTACCCGATCCCGCAGTACGGCATCCAGAGCGACGCGCGGGCCGGGCTGGCGGTGAGTTACGGGAGGTAGGACGCAGGACCGCCGGAAGCGTGCTCCCGGCGGTCCCGTGTGAAGCTGCAGGTGGCAGGCTTACTGCTTCGGTGTGCGAGTCCCGCAGTACTTCGCGCCGATGAAGTGGCCTCCCCAGATAGGCGCCACAGGGCAGAGGTTGAACACCCCTGTCGCGATGGGTACGAGGCCCAGGGCGGCGATGGCCAGGCCGGGGCCGCCGCCGACCACGGCCAGGCCCGTGCCAATAATGGCGGCGCCGAAGGCGACGCGCACCACGCGGCCGCCTTTCGAGGCCATGAAGCGGGAGAAGGCGCTGCCTTCAAGCTCCGTGTTGTCAGAATGCAAAGTCATTTCAAGTACCTTTCCAATCGTGAATGGTGAATCGTGGGTGGGCCTCAGTGGGCGAAGCGGACGTCCGGCAGCATCCGGTCGGCCCAGCGGGGGAGCCACCAGGCGCGCCGCCCGACGAGGTGGAGGACGGCCGGCACGAGGACAAGCCGGACCAGGAAGGCATCGACCAGCACGGCTGTGCCGAGGATCAGGCCCATCTCCTTCATGGGGAGCGTGCCCGCGATGGCGAAGGTGTAGAACACCGCGATCATCACACCCGCGGCTGCCACGATTGGCCGGCCGGTGTGGGCGAGGGCGCCTTCAACCGCTTCGGCCGGGTCGTTCGAGCGCTCGAAGTGTTCGCGGGCCGAGGCCAGCAGGAAGACCGTGTAGTCCATGGAGATGGCGAACACGAGGGCGAAGAAGAAGAGCGGCGCCCACGAGGTCAGGTAGCCCTGGCTCTCGAACCCCATGGGGCCCGCCGCCCAGCCGTGCTGGAAGGCGAGCGCGCCGACACCAAAGGCCGCACCCACCGAAAGCAGGTTGAAGACCACCCCGGCAAGGGCGATGAAGACGGCCTGGAGCGCGAACAGCAGGAGCAGGAAGCCCAGCACGAGGACGACGCCAATGACGATCGGCGCGCGGTCGCGGAGGGTCTGGTCCAGGTCGTAGTTCTCGGCCACGGGGCCGCCGACCAGGACGTTGCCCGGGAGCGTGTCGCGCAGGGTCTCGACGAGGCTGTAGATCTCGTCGCTTGATGGGTCGAAGGCGCTCATGGCCTGGATCAGGCTGGCGCCGTTCGCCCCGGGCTGGGGCGGGTAGGCCATGAGGATGCCCTCGGTGCCGTTCACCGTAGCGGCGACCGCGGCGGCATCGGCGCCGGCGGGAACCACCACCTGGATGGGGCCGGGTGCGCCCGGGCCGAAGCCGGTTGCCAGCGCGTTGTAGCCCTCCCGCGCCTGGCGGTCTTCTGGCAGGACCGAGATCGAGGGCATGCCGGTCTTCAGGTCGAGCAGCGGGGCTGCGAGCAGGAGCAGCAGCGCTGTGGAACTCACTGCGAGGATGCCGGCCCGCGACTGCACACGGCGGGCGAAAGCGGCCCACCACGGGCTGCGGTGCTCACCGGCCGAGTGCCACGGGAGCGACAGCCGGTTGACCCAAGGACCGATGACGGCCGGGAGGAGTGTGAGCGCCGCAAGCAGCACGAAGGCGACGGCGAGCATCATCCCGGCGGCCATGGAGCGGAACGCCGGGATGGGCACGAGAAGGATGGCCGAAAGGCTGATGAGCACCGTCAGGCCGCTGAAGAGCACGGCCTTGCCGGCCGTATCCATGGTCACGGCCACAGCCAGCTTCGGGTCCTCGGGTGTGGCATGGATGGCGCCGCGGTAGCGGGAGACGATGAAGAGCGCGTAATCGATGCCCAGCGCCAGCGCGAACATGATGGCGAAGTTCAGCGTCCAGATGGATAGGTCGGTGAACTGCGTGACACCGTAGAGGATGCCCATCGCGGAGACGAGCCCGGCGGCGGTCAGCATCAGCGGCAGACCGGCCGCGGCCAGCGATCCGAAGGCGATGACGAGGATGACCAGCGTGATCGGCCAGGTCAGCATCTCGGCCTTCATCATTCCTTCGCGGTTGACCTCGTTGAAGTCGTTCCAGAAGGCGGGCGAGCCCGTGAGTGCAACGAGGATGCCGTCGCCGGAGAGGTCCTCAACGTCATCGGCGATGCGGCCCGCGGCACGGACGGCCTCGGTCGGATCGACCACGGCGCCAGCCTGGAGCATCACCGTCTTGCCATCCTGGCCCGGCTGGGGCGGCATCGCCGGGCCGAACGCTTCTTCGCCTGCGAGGACCGCGGTCGCGGCGGCGATGCGCTCCACGAAGGCGGGGTCCTCGGAGGTGAGCGTCTCTGATTGGAGGACGATGACGGCGGACTGTGAGGATAGACCGCCAAACTGGCGTTCGATCACTTCGCGGGCTGCGAGGGAGTCGGAGCCCTCGACTTCCCACATGGCGCCAGAGAGTGCGTGCTCGAGCTTCGGGGCGAACACGCCGAGGCCGGCGGCGACGAGCACCCACACGGCGATGACGGCAAGGCGGTGGCCAGCCATGGCGCGGCCGATCGTTCCGAGGGGTCCCCGGGTCATTTCAGTCCTCGATGAAGATATAGCGATGGAGCGGTCATGCTGTTCCTCCCTGTGGGATGATTCGAGATCAGATGGTGGCGAAGGCGCGGGCGTCTTCTTCGGCCTGCGTGCGCAGGCGATCGCAGACGAGATCGCAGAGGTGGGTCAGGCTGGGATCGGCGACGCTGTAGAAGGCGGCGGTGCCTTCCGCGCGGCGCGCGACCATGCGGGCATCGGCGAGGGTGCGCAGGTGCTTGCTGATGTTGGCCTGGCTCATTCCGAGGCGTTCGACGAGCTGCCCGACGTTCATTTCGCCTTCGGCCAGGAGCGTGCGCAGGATCGCGAGGCGGGTGGAATCGCCGAGCACGCGGAAGCGTTCGGCGACGTGTTCGAGGAGGTGGACGGGTACCATCTCGGCCATGGGGAGTACTTTATCGCTCTATGCCGATGAATGCAAGCAACAGTTTTTCAGCGGGCGCGGCGCTCCCAGAGGCCGCAGGTGGTTTCGGTGTCATCGAGGAAGGGGCCAACGCAGAGGCGGCCATCGCGGATGATGTGCCGGCAGGTGTTGATGAGGCCTTCGCCGAGGCGGTGGTTGCCCATGGTGACCTGGAGGAAGGCGCACCGTGCTGCGAGGCGCGCGGGCACCCATTCGGCCTGCTGAGCTGGTTCCATGGATCTCTAACTCTAGCGGCGAATCGCCAATCGACAACCGCGAGGGGCGCCGGGGGTAGGCGATCATGAATTGTGAACGGGCTGTGGGTTGGAGCGGGGGGCTGGAGCCTCGACACGGATTCGAACCGTGGACCTAGCGATTACGAATCGCTCGCTCTACCAACTGAGCTATCGAGGCGGCCGGAGAACCATGGTAGCCCGCTTCGCTGTTCTGGTGAATCACCGCGGCGCCGGGCCGTTGGCCCCCAGCAGCCGCACCAGCGTGCCAACATCGTTCGCCTTTTCCACCGGGTGCCGCAGGGGCAACTCGGGGTGCAATTCGTAGGCGTTGCGACGACCAACCCGCGTCCGTGTCAGGTAGCCGTCTTCGACCAGGTCGGCAACGATGCGCTGCGCCGCCCGCTCGGTAATGCCGACGGATTCGGCCACTTCGCGCAGGCGCACGCCGGGGTCAATTGCGATGCAGAGCAGCACGTGCGCGTGATTCGTCAGGAATGTCCACCGCTCCATAGCGGTGCCTAGCCTAGCAGGTTCGCGGGCGGGGGGCAGCAGCCCGGGCTGGCGATCAGGCAGCCTTGCGCGTCTGACCGGCGCGCAGGCGGTCGCGGACCTCGGTGGCCGAGCGGATTGCCTCGATAGCGGCCTTCTTGCGCCGCTTCCTGGCGAGCGCCACCCGGCCGAAACGGTTCCCCACCTCGGCGATGATCGCGAAGCCGAGCACGGCCGGCATCAATACTGACCAGTCCGCCACTTCCTGGTAGCCCGCGAAGGCGGCGAGCCCGGCCAGAGCCACTGCCGGGTTTCGAACTCCCCAGAGCCAGAAGGTTGCCATGCTGGAAATATCGGCAGCGGAGCGCCCCGGCGAAAGGCCCCCTACCCGGCGCGCCCGGCAGCGTGCGTCCCCGCGATCCGCCCGAAGACCGCGCCGCGAATCACCGAGCTCGCCCCCGGGTAGTTGTAATAGAAGATTTCGCCCATCGGCTCGCCCGCGGCGTAGAGGCCGGGCATCACTTCGCCCCGCGTATCGGCCACCCGCGCGAGCGTATCGCAGCGGATACCTCCGAACGTGAACGTGATCCCTCCCGTGACCGGGATGGCGATGTAGGGCGGCGCGTCGATTGGCAGCGCCCAGTTGCTCTTCGCCGGGACGATCCCGGCGGTCCGCTTCCCATCGAGCCGGTCCAGGTCGTATTCCCCCGGCTGGATGGCCGCGTTGAACTCGCCGATCGTGTCCAGCAGATCCTCGGCGGGGAGGTCCATCTTCTCGGCCAGCTCCTTCAAGGTTGGCGCCTCGAGTGGCGGGCCGACCGGGCGCCAGGCTCGCGCAAATTCCTCCCGCTGGTAGGCCTTCTGATCGAAGATGCACCAGGCTTCGCCGCCGGCCTGTTCGACGATGAACTTGCTGAACTTCACGTAGGTGTGGTCGCGGAAGTCCTCTCCCTCATCGAGGAAGCGCTTGCCGGCGCGGTCGACAAAGATGCCCATCTGGTAGTTGTAGAGGGCGGTGACGCCGCACTCGATCTTCGGTGAGCGCGCATCGAGGACGGCGGAGTGGTAATCGCCCCACTGGCCGGCCGGCTGGGCCCCGGCCTCGATCGCCATGCGCAGGCCCTCGCCGGTGTTGTAGCGGCTGCCGCGCAGGATGAGTGAATCGGCGAAGCGGCCGAGGTAGCGCACGCGCATTTCGACGTTCGCCTGGAAACCGCCGCAGGCGAGCACCACGCCGCCGGAGGCGTGGATATCGATCAGCCCTTCGGGGCTGCGCGCGCGAACGCCCGCGATCGAACCATCGCCGTCGAGGATCAGGTCCACCGCGCCCGTCTGGTAGGCGATGGTGCCGCCGAGCCCTTCGAGCCGCCGGTAGAGGAGGTCGACAAGCCCCTGGCCGCCCGATTTGGGGCTGCGCCGGTAGCCTGCGGTGTGCGGGTAGCCGGCCTCCCATTCGAGGCCCATCCCGGTGAGCCATTCGGCGGTCTCGCGGGCGTTTTCGCAGAGCGTGCGGATGAGGGCGGGATTTGCCCGCCCGCGCGAGATGCGCATCAGGTCCTGGAACATGTCCTCGACGGTGTAATCGCGCGGGCCGAACTCGTCGGCCTCGTGGGGGAAGCGCATCTGGGCATCAGCGAAGCGGGTATTGCCGCCGCGGCCCTCCGGTGGAGCCTTTTCGATGAGGATAACGGCGGCCCCCGCCTGGCGGGCGGCGATGGCCGCGGAAAGCCCGGCAATGCCGCCGCCAACGACAAGAACGCCGGTGTCGTATGTTGCGGCAGCGCCGCCCGATCCCCTGGGTACTGGCATGGGGGGGAGATTAGTGGTCTGGCGGTGTGCGCGCCACCGGGAACCGGGCGGGGCGGATAGGGACGGCACGCGGATGCCAATCGCCAACCGGAAGCCGGCGGTCAGGCGGGGTTGGTCCGGGGCCCGCGGTGATGCGATCGCGTCACCGTTTGGCCGGCAAGGGCCTATCCTTTCCAGACGTGAGCCGTCTTCTTGCCGCCAGCTGTGCCGTCCTCATCCTCTCCGCGGCATGCACCGATGGACCTTCGCGGGCCGCGCCGGGGAGTTCGGGCATCCCGGAGGGGGTAGTCTGCGAGTGGGCCGAGGTGGTGCGCGTGGTCGATGGCGATACCCTCCGCGTGCGCATCGATGGGGTGGAGGAACGGGTGCGGCTTATCGGCGTGGATACGCCCGAGATGGCGAGCGATGAGCGGGCGGCGGAACCGCTGGCCGAAGATGCGAAGGCGTATCTCGAAGAGCTGGTGGCCGACGGCAGCGTGTGCCTCGAACGCGATGCCTCGGAGCGGGACCGCTACGAGCGGTTGTTGCGTTACGCCTGGCTGAGCGATGGGCAGATGGTGAGCGAGGCGCTCGTGGCGGCGGGGCTTGGGCGGGTGGTCACCTTTCCGCCGGATGTGAAGTACCACGAGGCGCGCCTGTTGCCGGCGGAGCACGAGGCGGCGGCGGCTCAACGGGGGATCTGGAGCGAGTAGGGCGGCGCCTTGTCTGCCCGCGGACAAATACATACTTGCGTGTCTAGACTCACTCGTTAGACTACCGCCATTCCGCGGCGGGATGCTCGATCGCCCCCTTTCGAGCACGCCCGCCGCGCACGGAGGGCAAGAATGGCAGAGAAGTACTGGGATCGATACCGGGCGGGGCGCAGCAGCAGGCGGCGCTTTCTTGGCGGCGTGGTGGCAGGCGGGGCCGGGGCGGCGGGGCTGGCGCTCGTTGGCTGCGGCGATGACGACGACGACGACGCCACCCCATCGGGCGGGACCCCGGCGGGCACCGCGGCGGTAACGCAGGCGGGAAGTGCCACGCCGGCCACGACACCGACGCCGGTCGATCCCTATGCGGGTGCGAAGCGGGGCGGCACCTACCGGATGGACCAATCAGGCGATCCGCCGACGATCGACCCGTACGGCAATGCTTCATTTCTGACGAAGGGCTTCGCTTCGTACATGTACAGCCGGTTGTTCAAGTACAACGCGGGTGTGGGCGTGAAGCGGCGCGAGCTGTTGCCGGTTGGCGACCTGGCGGAATCGGCCGAAGCGAGCCCGGACGGGCTGACGTGGACGATCAAGCTGCGCAAGGATGCGAAGTTCCACAACGTGGCACCGGTGAATGGCCGCCCGGTGACGACGGAGGACGTGAAGTTCTCGTGGGGGCGGGCGACGGCGGAATCGAACACGAACCGTTCGCAGCTCGCCTTCGTGGATAAGGTGGAGTACCCGGACGCGGGCACGGTGAAGTTCACGCTGAAATCGCCAAACGCGGCGTTCCTGGATGTGCTGGCCGATGCGAACCTCCTCTGGATCATGCCGAAGGAATCGGATGGGGGATTCAACCCGGCGCAGCAGGCGATCGGTTCGGGGCCGTGGATTTTCGAGAGTTACCAGCCGAGCGTGATGATCAAGCACAAGCGGAACCCGGAGTGGCATGTGAAGGGCTTCCCGCTGATGGATGCCGTCGAAAGCGCAATCATCCCGGAGTACGCGAACCGGCTTGCGCAGTTCCAGGCGGGGAACACGGACCTGAGCGGCGTGACCGCCGAGGACATCCTGGCGGTAAAGAAGGCGATGCCGAACATCAAGCTCTGGGGCGATGTGGCGCAGCAGTTGAGCATGATCTTCTTCGACCCGGACCCGGCATCGCCGTGGGCGAAGGACCCGCGGGTGAAGCAGGCGGTTTCGATGGCGACGGACCGGGAAAGCCTGATGGACCTGGCTTACAACGTGAAGAAGCTGAAATCGGAAGGGCTGGATGTCTCGGACCGCTGGAACAACGTCATCCCGGCAGGGATGGAGCGTTTCTGGCTCGATCCGAAGAGCGCGGCGCAGGGCGATTCGAAGAAGTACTTCGAATACAACATGAAGGAGGCGAAGGCCCTGCTTGCGGCGGCGGGCTTTGCGAGCGGGTTCGATGCGATCTACCAGTACACGGCGAACCGCTATGGCGCGGCGTTCAACGCGACGGCCGAGGCGATCATCGGGTTCCTGAACGAGCTGGGGATCAAGACGACGACTGACGTGCAGGATTACTCATCGAAGTACTTCACGCAGACGTTCGCGGGGAACTTCAAGGGCATCGCCTTCGGGCTGGAAACGCCGTTCCCCGAAGGGGGCTCGTATCCGCTGCGGCTGTTCACGGAGAACTCGCTCAACCATTCGAAGATCGTGGATCCGGAGCTGGCGGACCTGGCCCAGAAGCAGCAGCAGGAGCTGGACCCGGCGAAGCGCAAGGAGATCTTCTACGAGATCCAGCGCAAGAACGCGGTCAAGATGCACTACATCCCGCAGGTCATCGGCGCGGGGACGACGTGGACCGGGTTCCAGGGGTGGGTGCGCAACTACGATGTGCAGACCTTCGGCTATGGCGGGGGCACGGAGACGGTGCCGTTCCGCTGGATGGACAAGTAGGGAAGGCGGTTCGCGGTTTTCTTTTGAAGGGGCCGGGCACTGAGTAGCCGGCCCCTTCCGTTTGCCACCAGGCCGCCGCAGGCAAATTCCCCGGTGCGCGGCTATAGTGGCGATAGGGTGGGCCTATCGGGCGCCGGCTCCGTTCGGCGCCCGGGAGACGCCGGCCCGCCAGGGGGAAATCGATGGCAACAGACTACTGGGAACGGTACTGGTTGGAGCGCCGCAGCCGCCGGCGATTCCTCGGCGGGGCGGTGGTTACGGGAGCCGGGGTGGCCGGGCTCGCACTGGCCGGGTGCGGGAATGATGACGACGGCGAGACCCCCGCGGCCGGGACACCATCGGGAACGGCGGCGGGCACGCAGGCGGCAAGCGCCACGCAGGCTTCGAATGCGACGCCCACGCCGAGCGACCCCTACGCAGGAGCCACGCGGGGTGGCACCTACCGGCAGGACCAATCGGGCGATCCGCCAACCATCGACCCGTACGGAAACATCGCGTTCCTGACAAAGGGCTTCGCGGCCCACATCTATAGCCGCCTGTTCAAGTACAACGCGGGCGCCGGTGTGAAGCGATCGGACCTGTTGCCGGTGGGTGACCTTGCGGAGGCATCGGAGGCGAGCCCGGACGGGCTGACGTGGACGATCAAGCTGCGCAAGGATGCGAAGTTCCACAATGTGGCCCCGGTCAACGGGCGCCCATTGACGACGGAGGATGTGAAGTTTTCGTGGGGGAGGGCGATTGCCGAAGCGAACCCCAACCGCACGCAGCTCGCGTTTGTCGATAGGGTGGAGTACCCGGATACGAGCACGGTGAAGTTCACGCTGAAGGCGCCGAACGCGGCGTTCCTGGACGTGCTGGCCGATGCGAACCTCCTCTGGATCATGCCGACCGAGTCCGATGGGAAGTTCAACCCGGCGCAGCAGGCGATCGGCTCGGGGCCGTGGATGCTCGATAGCTACCAGTCGAACGTGGCAATCAGGTACAAGAAGAATCCGGAGTGGTTCGTCAAGGGTTTCCCGCTGATGGATGCCGTAGAGAGCGCGATCATCCCCGAGTACGCCACCCGCCTCGCGCAATTCCAGGCAGGCAACACGGACGTCAGCGCGATCACCGCCGAGGACGTCATCGCGGTAAAGAAGGGGATGCCGAACATCAACGTCTATGGCGAGGTTTCGCAGCTGGCGAACTTCCTGTATTTCGATCCAGACCCGGCATCGCCGTGGGCGAAGGATCCGCGCATCAAGCAAGCGGTTTCGATGGCGATCGACCGCGATGCGGTGCTGGACCTGGGCTACAACGTGAGGAAGCTGAAGGCGGAGGGCCTTGCGGTTTCGGAACGCTGGAACAACTTCATCCCTGCCGGGATGGAGCGTTTCTGGCTCGATCCCAGGAGCGCGGCGCAGGGCGATTCGAAGAAGTACTTCGAGTACAACGTGAAGGAGGCGAAGGCGCTCCTGGCGGCGGCCGGGTTCGCGAACGGCCTGGAGACGATCTACCAGTACACGGCGAACCGCTACGGGGCGACGTTCAACACGCTTGCCGAGGCGCATATCAGCTTCCTGAACGAGATCGGGATCAAGACGACGACGGACGTGCAGGACTACGCTTCGAAGTACATCACGCAGACGTTCGCGGGGAACTTCAAGGGCATCGCCTACGGGCTGCAAACGCCGTTCCCGGAGGCCGGGGGCTACCCGCTGCGGATGTTCACCGAGAATCCATCGAACACGTCGCGGATCGCGGATCCGGAGCTGACCGAACTCGCACTCAAGCAGCAATCCGAGCTTGACCCGGCGAAGCGGAAGGAGCTGTTCTTCGAAATCCAGCGCAAGAACGCCGCGAAGATGCACTACGTGCCGAGCAACGTGGGCGCCGGAACAGGCTGGGCCGGCTACCAGGGGTGGGTGAAGAACATCGATATCCAGACTGTGCCCGGTTCGTACGGGGCAGGCACGGAGACGACGCCTTTCCGGTGGCTCCAACGCTAGGGCCGGCCCCGGGGATCGAGCCCCGGGGCGGCAAGCAGGGACGCCTGGCGCGCAGGTGTGCAGGGGAGGAAGAGCACAATCGGAAGTGCGCTTTATTTACCGGACGGTAGTCCAGCGCTGAAGCGCTACGGAATTGCCCCTTGATTGCACGGGAGAACCGCGCTGAAGTTCCATGATCGGTTGACCGAAAGGGCAGGGACCGGTACACATCCTCAGTTGAAGCTATAGGTACTATGGCGAAGATAGGGCAATCCTATCGGCCACCGGCAACGTACAGTCCGGTGACAACAAGAACCACTCAGGGGGAATTCATGGCAGCAGAATATTGGGACCGATACGCGAGGGAGCGCCGCAGCCGGCGGCGGTTCCTCGGGGGTGCGGTGGCCACCGGGGCCGGCGCGGCCGGTCTCGCACTCGTAGGGTGCGGAGACGACGACGACGACGATGCGACGCCGAAGAGCGGGCTCGCGACCAATACGCCGGCACCGAATGCGACGCCGACGCCAACGGACCCGTACGCAGGCGCCAAGCGGGGCGGTACCTACAAGGCGGACCAGGCAGGCGATCCGCCGACGATCGACCCGTACGGCAACCTTTCGTTCCTGACGAAGGGCTTCTCGGCATTCATCTACAGCCGCCTGTTCAAGTACAACGCGGGCGCCGGGGTGAAGAAGTCGGACCTGCTCCCGGTAGGGGACCTCGCGGAATCATCCGAGGCGAGCCCGGACGGCCTGACCTGGACGATCAAGCTGCGCAAGGATGCGAAGTTCCACAACGTCGCGCCAGTAAATGGCCGCGCGGTGACCTCCGACGATGTGAAGTTCTCGTGGGGCCGCGCCACCGCCGAAGCGAACACGAACCGCAGCCAGCTCGCCTTCGTCGACAAAGTGGAATACCCGGATGCGAGCACGGTGAAGTTCACGCTGAAGGCGCCGAACGCCGCCTTCCTGGACGTGCTGGCCGATGCGAACCTCCTCTGGATCATGCCGACCGAATCCGAAGGCAAGTTCAACCCGGCGCAGCAGGCTATCGGCTCGGGCCCGTGGATGCTCGATAGCTACCAGCCGAGCGTGGTTATCAAGTACAAGAAGAACCCGGCGTGGCACGTCCCGGGCTTCCCGCTGATGGACGCGATCGAGAGCGCGATCATTCCGGAATACGCGAACCGGCTGGCGCAGTTCCAGGCGGGCAACACGGACGTCTCCGGCGTCACCGCGGAAGACATCGTCTCTGTGAAGAAGGCGATGGCGAACATCAACCTCTACGGTGAGGTATCGCAGCTGTTGAGCATGGTGTTCTTCGATCCGGACCCGGCATCGCCGTGGGCGAAGGACCCGCGTGTGAAGCAGGCCGTTTCGATGGCGATCGACCGCGCGGGCCTGATGGACCTGGGCTACAACGTGAAGAAGCTGAAGGCGGAAGGCCTTGCGGTTTCGGAGCGCTGGAACAACCTGATCCCGGCGGGCATGGAGCGCTTCTGGCTCGATCCGACGGGCTCGGCCCAGGGCGAAACGAAGAAGTACTTCGAGTACAACGTGAAGGAGGCCAAGGCGCTGCTGGCGGCGGCCGGCTTCGCGAACGGCTTCGAGACGGTGTACCAGTACACGGCAAACCGCTACGGCGCCGCCTTCAACGCGATCGCCGAAGCGCACATCGGGTTCCTGAACGAAATCGGGATCAAGACGACGACGGACGTGCAGGACTACGCTTCGAAGTACGTGACGCAGACGTTCGTCGGCAACTTCAAGGGCATTGCCTTCGGTTACGAGACCCCGTTCCCGGAGGGTGGTTCCTACCCGAACCGCATGTTCACGGAGAACGCTTCGAACCACTCGAAGATCGTGGATGCCGAGCTGGCAGCGCTTGCGACGAAGCAGCAGCAGGAGCTGGACCCGGCGAAGCGCAAGGAGATGTTCTTCGAAATCCAGCGGAAGAACGCGGCCAAGATGCACTACGTCCCGAGCAACGCGGGCGCGGGCACTGGCTGGACTGCCTTCCAGGCCTGGGTGAAGAACATCGACGTCGCGACCGTCCCGGGTTCGTACGGCGGCGGCACGGAGACGGCTCCGTACCGGTGGCTGGACAAGTAAGGGTCCGAACGGAACCCTGATCGGTCACTCCATACTCCCCGGGGGTGGGTCCAGGTGCTGGACCCACCCCCTCACACCGTCTTACGGAGCCGGTTCATGCAACGCTACATCCTCCGCCGTCTCCTCCTGATGATCCCGACGCTGTTGGGTGTTTCCTTCGTGGTGTTCGTCATCGTGCGGGCGGTGCCCGGCGATGTCGTCGATCTGATCGCTGGAGACTTCGGCGCCGCCGACCCGGCCACAAAGGATGCAATCAGGAAGGAATTCGGCCTCGAAGGCAACATCATCAGCCAGTACATTCGCTGGCTCGGCGATATCGTCCAGTTCGACCTGGGCAAGTCGTTGATCAGCGGGCGGACCGTGACGAGCGAGTTGAGCAACCGGCTGCCGGTGACGTTCCAGCTGGGGCTGATGGCCATTTTCTTCTCGCTGCTGATCGCGGTGCCGATCGGGATCATTTCAGCAATCCGGCAGGACACCTGGGCCGACTTCGTGGGCCGCAGCTTCGCCATCGGGCTGCTGGCGGCACCCGGCTTCTGGCTGGCTATCCTCCTGATCAGTATGGCGGGGCGCTACTTCACGTGGGGCGTTCCACCGACGACATATGTCGAGTTCACCGACAATCCGATCGGGAATCTGAAGCTGATGCTGGTGCCATCGCTCATCCTTGGAGGTGGGCTTTCGGGCAGCGTCATGCGCTTCACGCGGTCGACGATGCTTGAGACGCTCCGCCAGGATTACATCCGGACGGCGTGGTCGAAGGGGCTGCAGGAGCGGGTGATCATCGTGCGCCACGCGATGCGCAACGCCCTTATCCCGGTGGTGACGGTGGTCGGCCTGCAACTGCCGATCCTGGTCGGCGGCACGGTCATCATCGAGTCGGTGTATTCCATTCCCGGCATGGGGCGGTACTACATCGCCGCGATCGATTCGAAGGATTACCCGGTGATCCAGGGGATCAACATCATCGTGGCGACGGTGGTGGTCTTTTCGAACCTCGGGGTGGACCTGCTCTACTCCGTCATTGACCCACGGATCAGGTACTCATAATGGCCAGCAACGCGAGAGTCCTGGAAACGTATGCGCTCCGGCCGGAGGTGCCGCTTTCGGAGCGGCTCCGGCGGGGAGTGGGGAACTTCATCAAGCAGAAGCCGCTTGGCGCATTTGGTGCGGCGGTGGTGCTGCTGTTGATCGCGATGGCGCTTGTGCCGCAGGCCTTCACCTCGCTCGATCCGACGAAGAGCGCGCTGCTCGATCGCTACCAGGGGCCTTCGGCGGCGCACTGGTTCGGGACCGATCAGCAGGGGCGAGACCTGTACACGCGCATCGTCTACGGCACGCGGAACTCGATCATCATCGGGTTCGGCGTGGTGATGATTAGCTCATCGGTGGCGCTGGTGCTCGGCGTGGTCTCGGGCTATTTCGGCGGTGGGTTCGATACGCTCATCCAGCGAGTCGTGGACATCGGCATCGCACTGCCGGGGCTCATCTTCATCATCCTGGTGGTGACGAGCCTGCAGCAGATCCCGGTGAATCTGCGGATCATGCTGGCGGTAGGCAGCCTCTCGGCGCTGAGCTCATCGCGGGTCATCCGCGGGGCATCGATTTCGGCGAAGCAGAACCAGTATGTCGAGGCGGCGAGGGTGATCGGCGCGAGTGACTTCCGGATCATCTTCCGGCATGTGACGCCGAACGTGTTCCCGATCCTGATCATCGGGGCCTCTATCCAGGTGGGCGGCGCTGTCCTGGTGGAATCGTCGCTTTCGTTCCTGGGCTATGGCGTGCAGCCGCCGACTCCTTCGTGGGGGCGGATGCTGAACGAGGCGCGCGAGCGGCTGGTGCAGCACCCGCACCTGGCTATCTACCCGGGCCTGGTGATCTTCTTCACGGTGTATTCGTTCAACATGCTGGGCGATGCCCTCCGCGACGTGCTCGACCCGCGGATGCGGGGCTCCCGCTAGGCAGGTTCGGCACCGGCTACGATTCCTCCGAAGCGCCCTCTTTCGAGGGCGCTTTGCGTTGTGGGCCACGCTCAGGCTTCTTCTACGGCCAGCAACCGCGGCGGGGCATGCCTCACCCGCATCACCGGTGAGGCTGCCAGGACGGCGACGGAGACGAACATCAGACCACACGCCGCGAACAGCCCGGCCCGCAGCCCCACAGTCGCCCCGA
>Ga0209476_10001281_pt1 | contig 16975 bp, 15 predicted proteins | sample KloWWTrecipitate_FD_187179 | JGI IMG/M metagenome (GOLD analysis project Ga0209476, IMG submission 187179) | Active sludge microbial communities from Klosterneuburg, Austria, studying microevolution and ecology of nitrifiers - Klosterneuburg... | ecosystem: Engineered > WWTP > Aerobic digester... | reverse complement strand
GGTAACCAGAACCTGCCCAACTCTGGCGTGGGTAGCAAGCAGCAGAGCTATCCCAGCCTGTTCCCGAACGCCCCGGATGACTTCTGGCAACCGTTCGGTGTCACGATCCGCTACGAGCGCGTCGGCATCCTCGCCCTCGTGTTGGTCATCTCTGCGCTGCTGTTCTTGCTGTTCAGCAAGACCAAGTTCGGTCTTGCGATGCGGGCCGTGGCCAGCAACACCGAGAGTGCCAAGCTCGCCGGCATCCGCACCAAGAACGTGCTCATGGTCAGTTGGGGCTTGGCGGCCGCAATCGGCGCGGTCGGTGGTGTCGCTATCGCCGGCCTGAACCACAACGTCAACCTCGGCCTCATGTTCACAGTGTTCATCTACGGCTCGGCAGCGGCTACCCTGGGCGGGTTCGATTCGCCCGGCGGTGCGGTACTTGGTGGCCTCATCATCGGCGTCATCGAGAACATGGCGTCCGGGTACGCCCAGAACTGGATTGGTCAGGACATGAAACTGTCCGTGGCGTTCGTGGCGATCCTGGTGGTATTGCTCTTCAGGCCCTCCGGCCTGTTCGGTACAGCGAAGGTGGAACGAGTATGAAGTCGCTGTTCACCATTCGCGAGGGCGGCACGGCCTCGTGGGTCATCCGAGTGGTTGTTGCTGTGGTCGTCGTCGGGCTCGTTGTGTACGTGCCCACCAAGACCGGGGCCGGAACGATCCAGACCTCCATCGAGGCGCTGGTGCTCATGGCAGCGGCGATGTCGCTCAACCTTCTGTTGGGCTTCACGGGCCAGATCTCCATCGGGCACAGTGCATTCCTGGGTATCGGCGCATACTCCACCGGCATTCTGGTGTCGACCTATGGGTGGAGCCCGTGGCTCACCTTCCCGGTGGCATTCGTGGTCGCGTTCGTCGTGGGTGTGATCATCTCGTTCCCGACGTCACGTATCAAGGGTGTGTATCTCGCGCTGGTCACCTTGGCGTTGGCGCTGGTGTTCCAACAGGTGGCCACATGGAAGCGGCTGGCATGGCTCACCGGTGGCGGCAGCGGCTTGCCGATGAAGGACGCCAAGGTCGCCAACACGGGTTTCAACATCGGTAGTGCGTCCAAGGGCCAGATGCAGTTCTTCAAGATCTTCGGATGGGATCCGTTCGGTGATCTTCGTAAGCCGGACCACAAGGCCGCGTTCTGGTACTGGATCGGCATTGCCATCGTGGTCGTTGTCTACCTGGTCTGCCGCGGCATCGTGAAGAGCCGCGTCGGACGCTCGATGGTGGCCATTCGTGACAACGAAACCGCCGCTGCAGTCATGGGCGTCAACCTGGTCGCGACCAAGGCGCTCGTGTTCGGCATCTCGGCAGGGTTGTGCGCGCTGCCCGGATGCCTCACGGCCATGAAGACCGGGGGTGTCAGTCCCGAAGGTATTCAGAGCATGACCGTCCGTGGCGCCATCACCTTCCTGATCGTGATGGTGGTCGGTGGCGCCGGCTCGCTGTGGGGCCCGATCATCGGCGGTGGTGTCTACGTCTTCGTCACCGACATCACCGGCGGCTGGGCAGACGAAAAGCTGATCCCGGGTGTCCTGCGGCCATTCTTCGGCTGGGCGAAGGTGCCACCCAGCGACGGAATCTTCGCGCTTTTGTTGATCCTGTTGATGTTCGTCGCGCCCAGAGGGCTCGTGGGCATGTGGAAGCAGTACAGTCCAAGAATCGTTCGGGTCCTCCCGCGTCCAGCTGGAACTACCGGGGCGATATCGGTGGCCATGGCCACCGAACCATCCAACGACTCCGAGGGGGAGCACGAATGAAGCAACGCAAGAAGACCTGGGCGGCGGCAATGACCGCCAGTGTCCTGTTGATCGCAGCTTGTGGCGGCGACGACAAGGCGGCCGACACCACCAAGCCCGCCGTCGAAACAACCGTCGGAGCGACCGATACCACGGCCGCATCCACCGATACCACGGCCGCATCCACCGATACCACGGCAGCGCCTGACACGACGGTGGCTGCGCCCACGGCGTGGGCGGTCGACACCAGCGCCTGCGTGGATGAAGACGCCGCAAACGCGCCGATCGAGGGCACCATCAAGATCGGCTCGGTCATGCCGTTGTCCGGTGGAGCCGCTGCTGCCGCATTCGCTCCGGTGAAGGGTGGCTTCGAGGCATACATCAAGTACGCCAATGACAACAACCTGCTCGATGGCGTCACGATCGAGGCAACCATCGAAGATGACCAGTACAACGCCGAGCTCACGCCGGGTGCTGTGTCCAAGTTGCTCGACAGCGGTGTCAACATCTTCTCGGGCATCATCGGCTCGGCCAACAACGCTGCCGTGCGTGGCACGCTGAACGACAACTGCGTGCCGCAGCTCGCCGCTCTCAGCGGTTCACCGGAATGGGGCGATGTGGCCGACTACCCGTGGACCACCGGTGAGCTGACGCCGTACAACGTCGAGTCGAAGGTCTACGCCACGCAGATGGCCGAGATGTTCCCCGAGGGCGCAAACGTTTCGCTGTTCAATGTCAACAGCGAGTTCGGTCAGGTCTACGTGGACGCGTTCAAGGAGATCGCCGGCGATTACGGCCTCACCATCGTGGGCGATGAGACCATCGAAGTCACCGACTCGGCTCCGCCCACCGCCCAGGTCACCAACATCGCTGCCGCGAAGCCCGATGTGATCATGGCCGTGCCGCTGGGTGCCGGCTGCATCAGCTTCCTCACCGAGGTCGCGAACGCCAAGGCCGCCAACCCGGGCTGGAACCCGGCAGTGTTCATCACCAACACCTGCGCCAGCAGCCTGATCCTCGGCGCCTCCGGCGCAGCGGCTGATGGTCTGTACACCTCGGCCAACACCATCGACGTGATCGACCCGGCCAATGCCGCCGTGCCGGTCGTTGCGGAGTACTTGGCGTTCATGGCTGCCGATGGCAAGAGCGACATCGCCGCTACCGCCGCCGCTGGCTGGATCACTGCCGAGGTCACCGTTGCCGTCCTGATCCAGGCCGCTGCATCGCCCGAGGGCCTGACCCAGGCGTCCATCATCAATGCCGCCCGCAACTTCACCTACACGCCGTCGTTGGGTGTGCCCGGTCTGGTGTTCAAGATGGATGGCGAGAAGGATCCGTTCCTTTCGGAGAGCCTGGTCGTGCGCCAGTACAACGCTGCTGCGGCAACGTTCACGGATGTCAGCAAGTTGATCACCGAGTTCGAGAGCTGATCTCCCACTCGCTGACCACGCTCAGCACTGCACGTTGAATGTGGCCCACCCCGTTCGGGGTGGGCCACATTCGCGTCCGGGTGCGTCTCGACAGCCGTTACGTTGAACGGGCGAGGTGGGCTCGGCGGAGGGAATCCGCGGTGAGCACGATCAAGCCGATCCACACGAGGGCGAATCCGAGGAGGCGAGTCGGTGGCAGCGACTCGTCGTAGATGAGCCAACCGATGAAGAAGTTGAGCGAGGGCACGATGTACTGCATCGGCCCGATGATCGTCAACGGCATCCGCTGCGCGGCGTAGGCGAAGAGCATCAGCGGACCTGCCGTGGCCAGGCCCGTGAACACTGCAAACACCAGTTCCTTGTGCGACGCGCTGTGAGGAATGCTGTCGGCGTGGGTGGCGAACACCGCAGCAACCGCAAGTGCCGGACCCAGCAGGATGAATGACTCGGCGGCCATGCTCTCCACGGGTGTCAGTGGAATGTGCTTCTTGATGTAGCCGTAGGTGGTCCACGAGATGGCGATGAGAAACGCCAACCATGGCACGCCGCCGTACGAGATGGTGAGCACGACCACGGCAACGGCAGCGAACCCGAGTGCGATCTTGAGAGCCAATCGCAGTGGCTCGTGCAGCACGAAGACTCCGATGAGAACGGTGCCCAACGGCGCGATGAAGTATCCCAGCGCAGTCTCCAGGACATGACCGTGCACAACGGCCCAGACGTAGCTGGTCCAGTTAACCGTCAGGAAGACGGCTGCTACTGCGACGCGTGTCAGTACGGCCCGATTGCGGCGCACGACGCCGATGGCTCGCCAGTTCCCGGTTGCGGTGAGGATGATCGCCATCACGACGGCCGAGGCAGTGATTCGCCACCCGATCAGTTCGAAGGCATTGAATCGATGGAGCTGCTTCCAGTAGATGGTCAGCAGGCCCCACACGACGTAGGCCGTGATGCCGGCAACGGTACCGGCGCGCTGATCGGGGTGCTGCCCTTCCGGTTCGTCGGTTGTCACGTTATTGCAGCACAGCGAGCGCGAGGTCGTTGAGATCCGCAGCGCGGTGGAACTCGACGCGTGGGTCCTGATGCAGGGTGTCGTGGAGGAAGGCGAAGCTGAGGCCGGAGGCTGGGTCGACCCAACACAGCTGGCCGCCTGCGCCCGCGTGACCGAACGCCCTCGGTGCCGACGGCATCCAGCGGTGGAGGTGGAAGCCGTCGTTGCCCGACACGTAGCCGCCGATCGTACGGTTGGCGGGCACCTTGTCTGACACGCTGATGCTGCCATTGCGGACGGTGCCGACAGCGTCGGCCAGCCATGCATCGGGGAGCGCGCCGCCGAAGTTGTGGATGAAGTGCTGGTAGATCGCAGCCATGTTCGCTGCCGAGGCAACGGCGCCACCACCGGGGATACCGACCGCTTGGGCGCGGTGGTCGTTCAGCGACAGCAGGGCGTCGATGCCGATCGACGCGACCGGTACGTATTCTTCGCGACCGTAGGTGGCGATCAGGTCGGCGATGTCCGATGGGTACTCGCCGGTCGTTCGCACTGTCACTGCGCCCACGGCCTCGGGCCCGAGGATGCGTCCGACACCGGCTGGTTGCACGACGCGCTCGTGCACCACATCGAGGTAGCTGCGCTGGTTGAGCGTTTCGAGCAGTTCGGCGATCACCCAGTGCGCCGACACCGGGTGGTATTCGGTCTTCGAGCCGGCCGGATAGTCCAGCGACCATTCGGCGAACTGGGCTCGCCGGCCCTCGCTGGTGCCCCACCGATCCGGGCCGATGGGTGCCTGCGAGAAGCCACCCTGCATGGTCAGCACCTGCAGCAGGGTGACTGTGTCCTTGCCGTGATGACCGAACTCGGGAAGGTAGGTCGCGACCGGTGTTGTCAGGTCCAGTGCGCCGTCCGCGAAGTGGGGCAGCAGTGCCATCGCCACGAGTGCCTTGGTGGCGGAGAAGATGACGAACCGGTCGTCATCGGTTGCGCCACCGAACGATTCGAAGTGGGCCACCTCGCCATCGAGACCGACAGCCAGTTGGGCAGCGGAGATGTTGCCCGAATCGAGTTCGTGCTGAATGCGATCGGTGAGGGCAGATAGGCCGGTAGCAGAGAGCGTGGTCACGGTTCGTACAGTAGGTGGCGAGGGGGAGCAGATGACAGATGTGCGTGTGGAACGGGTCGGTGATGTGGATGTGGTCACCATCGACCGACCCGATGTCCGTAATGCGTTGCGGTTCCAGAGCTACGACGAGCTCGAGCGCGCCGTGCGCCAGACGACCGCACGCTGCCTGGTGATCACCGGCGCCGACCCGGCGTTCTGCAGCGGCGACGACGTGCGAGAGGTGATGGGCGGCGGGAATGGCCCCAAGCCCACTGCCGTGCAACCGCGGCTGACGCCGGCCGCAGGCGCCTTGTTGCACACCGACGTACCCATCATCGCCGCGGTCAACGGAGCCGCAGTGGGCTGGGGCATGGAGCTGGCTGTGATGGCAGACCTCCGTGTCGCTTCCGAGAGTGCCAAGTTCGGCGAGTTGTTCGTGCTCCGCGGCCTGTGCAGTGATGTCGCCGGACTGGGTCGGCTGGCGCAGCTGGTGGGTCGGGAACGGGCGACGGAACTGCTGCTGACCGGCGATGTCATCGATGCGGAAACCGCGCAGCGTTGGGGTCTTGTGTCGCGCGTCGTGCCCCACGAGGAACTGCTTCCGACCGCGATGGTGCTGGCGCACAAGATTGCGTCGCGCCCTCCCTTGGCCGTCCAGCGTTTGAAGGCCGGCCTGCGCGTCGCACTCGACCCTGATTGGGAGGCGCTCGGCGTGTGGGTGTCGAAGTCCCTGGGCGAACTGTTCCAGACGGCCGACCATCGCGAGGGCGTCCGCTCCTTCCTAGAACGCCGTGAACCCCACTTCACTGGTGAATGATGAACCCACTGTGATCTGACAGGCTCACGGAATGGATATACATGTCGCTCCTGATGCGGCGCGAGCGGCGAACGTCGCGGCTGAGTGGGTCGCGCGTCAGCTGCGCAACGCCGTACGTCGACGAGGCGCCGCAACCATCGCCGTCAGCGGTGGTAGTACGCCAGCGCTGATGTTCGCCGATCTCGCAGAAATGGACGTGCCGTGGAGTGCGGTGGACGTGTGGCAGGTCGACGAGCGTGTCGCGCCGGATGGTGATCCTGCCCGCAACGCTCAGCTGCTGACGGCGCTTCCATTGCCCAAGCGGCGGCTGCACCTGATGGCGGTGACCGCTCGCGATCTGCGCGCTGCTGCCCGGCGCTACGCAACGGGTCTGCCCGAACGATTCGACGTGGTGCACCTCGGAATGGGCGACGACGGCCACACCGCCTCGTGGCCGCCCGCCGACCCTGTGATCGACTGTGCTGAGTCCGTCGCGCTCAGTGGGCTGTACAGCGGATTCGTACGGATGACGCTGACGCCGGCGGTCGTCAATGCCGCGCGCCATCGGCTCGTGCTCGCCCCTGGCTCGGCCAAGTCCCAATCGATGCGACGGTGGTTGCTGGAGGACCAGTCGCTGCCGATCCAACGAGTCCGACGCACGAACACGGTCGTGGTCATCGACGATGCCGCGGCGACACAGCTTCCTGCAGCTTCCTCGTAGACATCGCACCCAGCGGTCGGGGTAGCGTCGGCAGCGATGGACATCACCACTTCCCCCGAATGGGCCGCACTCCAGACGACGCCGCTGCCGGCGCACCTGCGCACGCTGTTCGCCGACGATCCGGCTCGAGCGGAGCGATACGTGGTGCACGCCGGCGACCTGCGCATCGATTATTCCAAGCACCTCGTCGATGACGCAGTGATGGCGGCGTTGCAGGCGGTCGCCGCCACCGCAGGGGTGGAAGCTCATCGCGACGCGATGTTCGCCGGTGAGAAGATCAACACCACCGAACAGCGCGCGGTGCTGCACACAGCGCTGCGTGCGCCCATTGGCGCAACTGTGTTGGTCGACGGTCACGACGTGGTGCCCGACGTGCACGCTGTGCTCGACCAGATGGCGAGCTTCGCCGCGCAGGTGCGTAGCGGCGAGTGGCTCGGCGCAACGGGGAAGCGCATCGCGACGGTGGTCAACATCGGCATCGGCGGCAGCGACCTGGGCCCAGCCATGGCGTACCTGGCCACCACCGCCTTCGGTCAGCCCGGGCTCACCTGTCGGTTCGTCAGCAACGTCGACGGTGCGGACATCACCTCCAATCTCGCCGACCTCGACCCTGCGACCACACTGGTCGTCGTCAGTTCGAAGACGTTCACCACCATCGAGACCATCACCAACGCCAGCGAGGCTCGCCGCTGGTTGACCGCCTCGCTCGGCGCCGATGCGGTGGCGAAACATTTCGTTGCCGTCAGCACCAACGCCGCCAAGGTTGCAGAGTTCGGTATCGACACGGCCAACATGTTCGGCTTCTGGGATTGGGTGGGCGGCCGCTACTCCGTCGACTCCGCGATCGGTCTGTCCTTGATGATCTCCATCGGACCCGATGCCTTTCATGACTTCCTGGCGGGCTTCCACACCATCGACACGCATTTCCGCACTGCCCCTGCGGCCGCGAACGCACCGATCCTCCTGGGGATGTTGGGTATCTGGTACCACAACGTCCGGGGTGCGCAGACCAAGGCGGTGTTGCCGTACGCCCACGAGCTGCGTCGGTTCCCTGCGTACCTGCAGCAGCTCGACATGGAGAGCAATGGCAAGCGCGCCCGGCTCGATGGTGGCGAGGTCACGACCACCACCGGGCCGATCGTGTGGGGTGAGCCGGGAACCAATGGTCAGCACGCGTTCTACCAACTCCTGCATCAGGGCACTCGACTGGTCCCCATCGACTTCATCGGGTTCGCGCAACCCAACCATGCGCTGCACTCACAGCACGATCTGTTGATGGCCAACCTGTTCGCCCAGGGTGAGGCCCTCGCCTTCGGAAAGACACTGGAGGAGGTGGTGGCCGAAGGCATTCCCGCCCACCAGCAGGCGGCGCGAGTGTTCCCCGGCAATCGGCCGAGCACCACCATCTTGGCGCCCCGCCTGACCCCGGGCGTGCTGGGTCAGCTGATCGCGCTGTATGAGCAGATCGTGTTCGTGCAGGGCGCGGTGTGGGGCGTCAACAGTTTCGACCAGTGGGGTGTCGAGCTGGGTAAGGCGCTGGCGAATCGGATCACGCCCGAGCTGACCAGCAGTGACGACCCGACGCACGACTCCGATACCAGCGCTCTCATCCGCTGGTACCGGGCCAACCGCCTCACCTGACCCCGCCCACAGCAACTTCGGCGTTCATCTGTGGTCCTACCGCATCTCAGCGCCGACTTGGGGGTGGGAGCGCCCGGGTGGGCCTAGGCGCAATACCGTTCAGTTAGGTGGTTTGATGGTGGCGGTGGGTGCTCCGGTGGGTTGTGGCCAGTCGCGGTGTCGGGCTCGTTTGACGTGCCACTTGACGTACTTGCGTTTGACTAGGCGCGGGTTGGAGCGTTGGCGACGGGCGGGGTTGAGCCGCCGGCAGAGCAGCCAGATCGCGCGCCTCCAACCGTGGTCAGTGCGCTGAGGGGGAAAAGTCGCGCGCCGCTGAGATGGAGCGGCGCGCGATGCGCAAAGCGGCAACGAAGCTGACCCGGTCAGGGTCGACCCGGGCGTGGTCGGCGGCTTCCCACATCAGCGTGCGGATCGCGTAGTGGCAGCACAGGTGGCCCCAGATCTCTTGCAGGACAAGCTCGGGTGACTTCGAACGCAGCACGGCGCGCGCCCCGCGCTGATGGGTTTTGAGTTCGTCGAAGGTCGACTCGATCTCCCAGCGTTGCGCGTACGCGACAGCCAGGTCGACGGCCGGTGCCACGGTTGGATCGAGCAACGTCGTGAACAGCCGATAGGTGGTTTCGTTCGGGCGACCATCATCAAGTTCGTAGTCGATGACCCGGATCGTCAATGGCTCGATGTGGCGACCGGCGTTGCCAGCCGGTCGCAGCTCGGCGAGCCATGTCCCATCAGCAAGAGTCTCGAGATGACGTGGCTTCAGGATCGACGACGCCCGCCACAACAGATCCGCCCCCGTTGCTGCAGCCCTTGCCCACAAAGGGAACCCGCAGAACCCGCGATCAGCGAGCAGCAGCATCCCCGGCTGCAACCGGTCAACCAACTCGCGCGCGAGGGTGTTCTCCGCGGTCGTGTATCCGCCAACAACAGCGTCGAACATGACATGGGTGCCGCACTCCGCGAGCGCGACGACACGCGCTTGGGGGAACGCGGCCCGCTCCCCTTTGTTCACACCCGCTCGCCCGAACCAACTGTCGTTGTCGGGCGTGTCGGCAACGTCCAAACACATCCCGTCGATCGCCACCAGACGGCGCCCCGCCAACCAGCACCCCGGCGTCGCCGGCCCAGCCAACGGCCGCGCGACACGAGCGAACAACGCCTTCAACGGCTCGGACCCCAACCGGACACGTGCTTGGAAAATCCCCGACTTCGACGGCAACTTGACCGGCTCCACGTCCAGTTGCGACCATGCCAACCCGTCGGTCAACAAAGAGAGCACGTCCTCATAGGAGCCCTCCGAGTGCAACGCCATCCCAATCGCAAAATAGGCCATCGTGCGCGCTGGCAGCGACCGATGCCGCAGCTCAGTCCGACCCGCCTCGGCGATCACCTCATCCACCACCGCCGGCGGAAACGTACGCGTCAACACCCCCACCGACACCAAATCCGACAACCGACGATCCGACACAGGCTTGGTCCATCCAGCACGAGGCATAAAACCAAACTACACCAATGTAGTACTAACTGAACGGTATTGGGCCTAGGCGACGGTCGCGAAGACTGCCTTCAGGTAGTGGCCCTGTGGGAAGTTGACCTGATGGTCGATGGGGTGGCGGGTGCGGCGGAACTCGTCGAGCGGCCGCCCCGCCTGCGCGGCTGCGTGCGACACGGTGGTGTGGAACTCGTCGGCGGTGACACGGCTACTGCACGATGCCTGCACCAGCACACCGCCCGGGCGCACCAGCTTGACGCCCTTCTCGGTGAGCAGTGCGTACGCCTTCAGTGCACGTTCGACGCTGGCTTGGCGCGGCGTGAACGACGGGGGGTCGATGATGACGACGTCAAACCTGTCGCCGCTACGGATCAGGCGATTCATTGCCTCCAGCGCATCGGCCTTCATCGGCCGGAACTTACATGCCGCCACTGCGGGAAGGTCCATGTTGCGCTGCATGTTGCGACTTGCCGCGGCGAGAGTCGGCTCGCTGAGGTCGACGGCGACCACTTCGTGTGCGCCGCCGGCAGCCGCGTTGACGGAGAAGCCGCCGGTACTGGCATACATGTCGAGCACGCGGCAACCCTCGGTGATGCGCCGGACGAACCAGCGGTTGTCGCGCTGATCGAGGAAGTGGCCGGTCTTCTGGCCGTGCACGACGTCGGCCTCGAACGAGAGTCCGTTCTCCAGGAACGGCACCGGGTCGGCGGGGGAGATGCCGATCAACGCATCGCCCTCCTCCAACCCGAACAGACCCTCGTGGTCGATGTTGCGGGCGAAACGAAGCACCAGAGCCTCGGGTCGCAGGACTTCTTCGATCGCGGGAATCAGATCAGCCAGGTGCGTTATCCAAATGGTGGAGTACAGCTTCAGTACCAGCGTGCGGTCGTAGAGGTCGAGAACCAGGCTGGGGAAACCGTCGTTCTCGCCGTTGATGCAGCGGTAGCCGGTGGTCGCGCGCTCGGGTTCGGCCACGGAGAGATCGATGAGCGGCTGACGACGAGCCACGGCGGCGCTGACGTGTGCAATCCAGAAGGCGCGATCGATGGCAACCGGCTTGCCCTCGTGGAGCAGCTTGATGCGAATGGGGCTGGCCGGGTCGTACAGGCCAATGGCGGCGAAGTTGCGGTCGTCGTCGAACACGACTGCAAGGTCGCCCGGCTTGCCCGTCTCTGGGGCAGCCGCCGGCACCTTGACGGTGTTGATCGACGTCTCATACACCCACGGGTGACCGCCGCGGATCTGGCGCAATGCGTCGGGGGTCACGCGCACGGCCAAGCGGCTGGAGGAGGGCCGAGGAAGGCGAGCAAGCGAAGTCACCCGCACAGGGTACGTGCAAGGCTGCGCATCACCCGCGGAATGCGGCAGAGTAGAGGGATGGAGATCGAACGCGTTGGAGTAGTTGGTGCAGGCCTGATGGGCTCGGGTATCGCGGAGGTGTGTGCACGTAACGGGCTGGACGTGGCCGTGCTGGAGGTGACTGCTGATGCCGCCGAGCGTGGACGTAGCAAGATCATCGGCAGCCTCGACCGTGGCCTCCGATCGGGCAAGTTGACCGAGGAGGACCGCGATGCGGCCATTGCCCGGCTGTCGTTCACGACCGACTTCGCCGAGCTGGCGGATCGCCAATTGGTTGTGGAAGCGGTGATCGAGGAGGAGTCGCTGAAGGCGAACATCTTCCGCGAGCTCGACAAGGCGGTCACGGATCCCCAGGCCATCCTGGCCAGCAACACCAGCTCGATTCCGATCATGAAGTTGGGTATCGCCACGCAACGCCCGGAACAGGTCATCGGTATCCACTTCTTCAACCCGGTTCCGGTGTTGAAGCTCGTTGAACTGGTGACCTCCCTGCTCACGTCACCCGAAACGACGGAACGTGCAAACCTGTTCGCGACCGAGGTGCTGCACAAGCGAGTCATTCGCAGCCAGGACCGCGCCGGTTTCATCGTCAACGCGCTGCTCATTCCGTATCTGCTCTCCGCCATTCGGATGATGGAGTCCGGGTTTGCGACAGCCGACGACATCGACGCCGGCATGGTGGAGGGTTGCAACCACCCGATGGGTCCGCTGCGGCTGACCGATCTGATCGGTCTGGACACCACGATGGCAGTCGCCGACAGCCTGTACGCCGAGTTCAAGGAGCCCCTCTACGCCTCGCCCCCATTGCTTTCGCGCATGGTCGAGGCTGGTCTGCTGGGGCGTAAGACGGGCCGAGGTTTCTACGACTATCAGGCGGCGCGCTGAGTGGCCGACGCGCTCGAACGAATCACGAACCTCGTCGCGCTGTTGCTGGAGGCGCGCTCGTCGCTGACACAGGACCAGATCATTCACGAGCTCGCCGGCCAGTACCCGACGGCTGAGGCTGCGCAGCGCGGCGCCTTCGAACGTGACAAGGCGCTGCTGCGAGAGATCGGTGTGCCGCTGGAGAACGAGGTGCTTGCCGGCAACGATGCCGGGCGCACCGGGTATCGGATCGATCGAAATCGCTACGAGCTGGCCGACCTGCAGTTGGCACCCGACGAGCGGGCCGCCCTGCAACTCGCCGTCGCCGCCGCTCGACTGGCCGACGCAGAGTTCGGGCTGCTGAAGCTGGGTGGTGACCGCAGCTCGGCGCCGGTGGTCGTTGCCAACATCCCCGACCTCCCTGCCCTACCCACCATTCGCGAAGCCAGTGTCGCGCGAGCAGAGGTGGGCTTCGGGTACCACGGCTCGCCGCGTCGGCTGCACCCGTACGCCCTGCTGCTGCGAGAGCGCTACTGGTACGCCATCGGCCTCGACGTGGACCGCGACGAGATTCGTACCTACCGGGTGGATCGCATGGAGGGCGAGCTGACGGTTGGCGATGCGGCTGCGTTCGAGCGGCCGGTGGGCTTCGATCCGCGCACCACGTTTCCGTCCGACCCGAAACTCCTGGGCGACGAGCCGGCAGCACGCGCGCAGGTGCTGATCGACGAGCCGCGCGCCGCCTCCATCGCCCGTGAGCTGGGGGAGACGGCGGTGCTGAGCCACCACCCTGATGGTTCGATCATCGTTGACGTGCCGTGCGCCAACATCGACGCATTCCGCTCCTGGCTGTTCGGCATCGGCGAACATGCCGAGGTGCTGACACCGCCAGAGGTGCGCGCCGACATCGTGAGCTGGTTGCAGTCAATGGTTGGCGCGCAATGAGCGGCCGCCGCGGGCCACGGCCCACCAGTGACCGCCTGCGACGCCTGCTGGTGATGCTGCCGTGGCTGATGGAGCATCGTGAAGTGACCGTCCGGGAGATGTGTGATCGCTTCGAGCTCACCGAGGCCGAACTGGTGAAAGACCTCGAACTGGCGGCGATGTGCGGCCTCCCGCCCTTTGTCGACGAGCTGGTGGACGTGTTCATCGACGAAGGTCGTGTCTACGCGGGTGTGCCGCGCCTTTTCACACGACCGCTGCGATTGACGGCACCCGAAGGCTTTGCGCTGCTCGCCGCCGCCCGTGTCGCAATGCAGCTGCCCGGGGCGGACGTCGGTGGCGCCCTCGCGCGTGCGTTGGAAAAGCTTGCCGCTGTACTCGGTGACGACGCGGTGGTCATGGAGACACCACAGCCGCCCGCTGCCGCGCTGGTTGTCGATGCTGCTCGGCGACTCGCCAGGCTCCACATCACCTACTGGTCACCGGCCGCCGACCGGCGTACCGAGCGCGACATCACACCGCGTCGGGTCTTTTTCGACAGTGGCTATTGGTACGTCATTGCCGACGACCATCGCAGCGGCGAGGAGCGAACGTTTCGCATCGACCGCATCGAGCAGGGTGAGGTGACCGGGGTCATCGATGAGCCCCGCGATGTGGAAGTTCCTCATGCCGATGGTTGGTTCGCGGATGATGAGCTGCCGGTGGCGGTGCTGCGGGTGCCCGCCAGCGGCGGCTGGGTGGCCGAGCGTTACCCGACGCGCTCCGTGCAACCCGATGCCGACGGATGGCGGATCGAGGTCACTGTGGCCAGCGAGCGCTGGCTGCGTGACCTGTTGTTGCGGCTCGGTCCGGACGCGCACGTGGTGGCGCCCGAGGAATGGGTGCACCTGGGTGCGACCGCCGCAGCAGAGTTGCTGCGCCGCTACAGCTAACGACGCGGGACCAGCACCGGCAGTTGGTCGACAGTTTCGAACCCGTGGGCGTGCAGCAGGTGGGGGAGCACTGCTGCAGTCGCGTCGGCGTCGGCCAAGGCGTCGTGCGGACGGGTGAGATGGATGTCGTACCGGGCGCACATATCGCCGAGGCGATGTGAGAACTGCCGCTCGGGATCGAGCTGGCGTGACAACCGGAGAGTGCACAGTGGTTGGTCCATTGCCAGCGTCACACCATTCCGGTTCGCCGCCTTGTGGAGGAAGGCCATGTCGAACTCGGCGTTGTGCGCGACGAACCGGGTGCCGTGCAGCAGCGCCGCCAGCCGAGCCAGCACCTCGGACGCTGGTGGTGCCGCCCGAACGTCGCGCCGGCGAATGCCGTGGATCTCGGTGGGTCCGACCCGAAACCACCAGCGTGAGCGGGGAGCGACGAGGCTGCTCCAGCGTTCGTGCACGGCACCGTTGCCATCCACCACCACGACGCCGACCTGCAGCACGTGGTGGCGCTTCACGGAAAGGCCGGACGTCTCCACATCGACCACGGCGAACCGCTGGGCGCTGACGAGTTCCGACATGCCCTGCACCTTACGGCAGGGGTGTGATGCAGTTGTTGCCCGCGCTACACCCGCACGCCGCGAGCACGAATGCCAATAGGAGCCGAAACGGTGAAACCCGCCAAGTGGCGGTCTTCCTCGCTTTCACCGGCCCAGAATCCGTATTCGTGGTTCGACCGAGCAAAGCTGCGACAGCTTTGCGCCACGACACACACGTCGCACAGCCGTCGGGCTTTGGCCTCGCGACGCTCACGTGCCTGGGGCCGCTCGGCTTTTGGGGGAAAGAACAGTGGCGTGCGGCCCTTGCACGCAGCAAGATCGGTCCACACGATGTCGACCGGTGGGGCATCAGCCTCGGAGAGTTCCGACGGGGAGAGAAGTTGCACTGGACTCATGACTCGTCCTTCGCACGGGGCAGGCAAATCGTGCTATGTATTTACTACTAAATAATCGGACGTCTGTCAAGAGGCGTGCTCATGTGAGTGGCATCGGTTACAGAAGCTCGGCAGCGAGGCTGGCGACCGTGCCGCGTTCGCAGGCGCTGAGTGTGACGTGCCCGAAGCACGACTGCCCGCCGAACGCCTGGATGAGGACGGCCAACGCGTTGTTGGACTCACCCAGGTAGGGGGCGTCGATCTGGCTGGTGTCACCGGTGAAGATGACCTTCGTGCCCTCACCGATGCGGGTGAGAACGGTCTTCAACGTCGTCGGCTCGAGGTTCTGGGCCTCATCGACGACCACGATCTGGCGATGCAAGCTTCGACCACGAAGGAACGTCACCGACTCGAGCGAGAGCTGATTGCGGGCGACCAGTTCATCGACGAGCCGGTGTGCATCATGTTCGCTGCGTTGATCGGTGAGCGCAACGACCGCGTCATGAATGGCGGACATCCACGGATCGAGTTTCTCGTCGAGCCCGCCGGGCAGGAAACCGACATCGGCGCGACCAACCGGTACCAGCGGTCGATAGACGGCCAGCTTGTCGTAGCGCCGGTGCTCGACCACCTGCTCGAGGCCGGCTGCAATCGCGACCAACGTCTTGCCGGTACCTGCTCGGCCGTCGAGCGCCACGACGCTGACGTCTGGGTCGAGCAGCAACTCGAGCGCGAAGCGTTGCTCCTTGGACCGAGCGCGCAGGCCCCACGCTTCCGGCGCAGTGTGCGACAGCAGCACCAGTTCGCCATCGACGCAGCGTGTCAGCGCGCTCTGAGATCCGCAGCGAAGAATGGCGAACGCGTTCTGGTGGATGTCGCTACCGGTGTCGACTTCGCCGGCACCGACTGCGCCTGCTCGATAGAGACGGTCGATCGTCTGATGATCTGCCTCGACCGTGATCCAACCGGCAGAGCGGGTGGCGGAGCTGCGGCCGACGGGGCGGTGCTCGGTGGCTTCCAACCCGAGGTGCGCTGCCTTGATGCGCAGCGCCGCATCGTTGGAAACCATCACAGTTGGAGCGTGCATGGCTTGGCCCAACGCCGCGCCGATGATGCGGTTGTCCGGGATGTTCGGGTCGAGCCCGTGCTCGATGAGCAGATGCTTCTGCACGCCGTTGATCTCGACCTGCAACGTGGCGTGCGCCGTCGGGTCGCCGATCTCGAACGGTGTGGCAAGCGAACCACCGGCCTTCACGCGAAGCTCTTCGATCGTGCGCAGCGCCGTTCGTGCTGCGCGACCGACGTCGTCGGGCCTGGTCTTCAAACTGTCGAGTTCCTCGATCACCGTGAAGGGAATGACGACATCGGCACCATCGAAACTGTGAAGGCAACCGGGGTCGCCGATGAGCACCGATGTATCCAGTACGACCCGGGTTCGTACACCTCCCCTCACGGACTCACCTGTCACATGGCCGGTCAAGAGATTGGTCAACGCCACTCCATTCGTAGGGAGAGATGGACGGGGACGAACGCGTACTTCCGTAGTGGGTCCAGTTGTAGTGCACCCTCAGCTGATGGTGGTGGATAGCGCAGAGGCGTCATGCGGAGTCGGACAGTTGCGCTCGCAGCGACCACTCGGCCACCCGCCGACGTGTCGGCGGGCACTTAGTGCAAATGCAACAACTTAGATGCTTGTATTCGTTGCGCGAAACCTGTTCGATACGCGTGCGTAACAAGTCCGTTACCTAGAGCAATCCGGTACCCGGAGGTATCAAGTCACATGACCACCAAAGCAGAGCTGATCGACGCCGTCGCAACCGAAGCAGGTGTCACCAAGGCCGATGCCGAGCGCACGGTCGCGGCCTTTTTCGACATCGTCGTCAAGGCAGCCAAGAAGGACGAGAAGATCGCATGGCCGGGCTTCGGTTCGTTCAGCACCTCGAAGTCGGCGGCGCGCACGGGTCGTAACCCGCAGACCGGCGAGGCAGTGAAGATCGCC
>Ga0209476_10001279_pt1 | contig 16983 bp, 18 predicted proteins | sample KloWWTrecipitate_FD_187179 | JGI IMG/M metagenome (GOLD analysis project Ga0209476, IMG submission 187179) | Active sludge microbial communities from Klosterneuburg, Austria, studying microevolution and ecology of nitrifiers - Klosterneuburg... | ecosystem: Engineered > WWTP > Aerobic digester... | reverse complement strand
GGGCACCTACACGGTCCCCCTTTCGATTCCCGCGAACGGTACGGCGAGCCACAGCGTGTATGAGGCGACCGGCGGCGTGCCGGAAGGCTTCGTTGGGGCGGGGACGATTACATCGACCCAGCCGCTGGCGGCTGTGCTCTTCCGCTCGAAGATGACCTCGGCGGGCAGCCACGTGGACACCGACCTGTACACGGCGGTGAACGGTGTGCCGACAACCCGCGCGACGACCACGGCGAAATTGCCGCTGGTGTTCCGGCGGGCGTACCAATCTGGCGGGCTGAGCGGCTACAACACGTGGATCAGCGTGAGTGTGGCCGATGGCGGCACGGCGAGCCTGACGCTCACTGCAATCAACGATACGTCGAACTCGGCGCCTGGCTGCAATGCCCCGGCGACGTATACGACGACCAAGACAATCACGGGCTCGTTCATCTTCTACCAGAACGCGGATTCGGATAACGGCTTTGGCCAGAACCCGTCCTGCTTCTGGGGTGGTATGACGATCTCGAGCGACAAGCCGATCATCGCCATTGGGGACGCCACAAACGACCTGAACGACGGCGACAACGACGGCCTGTACAACGCCTTCGCCAACTAGGCAGGCAACATCGCCAGAAAAGAAAGGCGCTCGCACCCGCGGGCGCCTTTCTTATTGCCCGCGGGACTGGCGCGACCGCGTGCGCGCCATAGGATGAGGCCATGTCGATCGCGTTGAACGGGATCATCGCTTTCCTCTTCCGCGGGATGAACGTGGCGGTTGCGGTTGGCATTCTGCTGTTCTGCACGAATCAGATGGAGGCGCCGGATTACGGCGCGCTGGTGCTGGGGCTCGCGATCGTCGGGCTGGTGAATTCGGCGACGGGCGGGTTGACGGCGGCGACTGCCTACCAGATAGCGAATCAGCGGCGGGCACCCGGGACGGTATTTGCCAACGGCGGCTTCATCGGCATGTGGCTCGGAGCGCTGGCGGTGGCGGGCGGGGTGCTGGTGGGACAGCTTGCGGCCGGTGAGGCGGGCGCGGAGGCGATGGCGATCGGGGCGGCGTGCGCGGCAGTGATCCTGAACGGGGTACTGGCCGGCGCGTTCCTGGGGCAGGAGGCGCTGGTGCGCTACAACCTGGCGCTGGTGTGCCCGCCGTTGTTTGCGCTGCTGGCAATCGTGGTCGCGTTCCTCTCCGGGGCGCCCCGGAGCCCTGATGTGGCGCTCGCCATGTATGCGGCGGGGCAGTGGGCATCGCTTATGGTGCTCGGAGCCACGGGCGGGGTAGTGCCGCGGCGGCGGATCGCCATCGAGAGAAGGCTGGTACGGGAGATCGGCCGGTTCGCGGCCGTGGCCGGCGTTGCCAGCGGGATTTCGTACCTGAACTACCGGGCCGACCTCTTCCTCGTCCGGCATTTCGAGGGGAAGGAGGGTGTCGCGGTCTACTCGATCGCGGTGAACATCGCGGAATCGGTGTGGCAGGTGAGCGGCTCGCTGGCGCTGGCCGTGTACGCGCGGATTGGATCGCTCGAACGGGCGGACGCGGCCGCGCTGACGGCGCGGGTGATGCGCCACACGGTGGTGTTGCTGGGAGTGGTGTGCGGTGGTCTGTTTTTGGTGGCGGATGGAATTGAGGCGGTTTTCCCCTCGGACTACGAGGGGATGGCGGCGGCGTTGCGGCTGCTACTCCCGGGAGTGCTGCTCTATGGGCTGGCGCAGTCGTTCGCGGGCTTTTACACGTACCAGCGCGGGAAGCCGTGGGTATCATCGGTTGTGGCGGGGAGCGGCCTCATCATCGATCTTGTGCTGGCGGCGGTGCTCATTCCGGCGATGGGTGTAAACGGCGCGGCCCTGGCGAGCGCGATCGCGTACAGCGCGGCGATCCTGGGCGGGCTGGCGGCTTTCGCCCGGTCCGAGGGCCTTGGGCCGCGCGAAATCTTTCAGTTCGGACGGGCCGAGATGGATGACTACCGGGCACTGGCGAGGCGCGTGCGGGGCGTGGCTGCCCGGCCTGGCAGGCAATCAGACTGAGCGGGCTGGCCCGGGCGCCGAGGCGGGACAGAGCGACGGATCGGGGCGGGGCAGTGGGATGGGCAATCCGCTTTCGGGATCCGGGATGACCATCATCGGCACGCCGAAGACCTGTTCGAGTCCGACAGGTTCAAGAACAGCGACGGGAGGTCCATCGAAGGCGATGCGGCCGGACCTCATGGCGATCACACGATCGGAAAAACGAGCTGCGAGGACGAGGTCGTGGAGGACGGCGACGACGGTCATACCTTCGTGGTTGAGGCGGCGAAGCAGGTGCATGACTTCGACCTGGTGGGAGATATCGAGGAAGCTGGTTGGCTCATCGAGGAGAAGGACTCGAGGCTGCTGCGCGAGCGCCATGGCGATCCAGGCGCGCTGACGTTCGCCGCCGGAAAGGCTGCCCAGGGGACGGGCGGCGAATGCGGCAATATCGGCGGCGTGCATTGCCCATTCTGCCGCCTGGAGGTCGGCCGGGCCGAGGCGCTGCAGGATGCCCTGGTGCGGGTAACGCCCGCGGAGAACCAGCTCGCGGACGGTAAGATCGGCGGCGGCATCGGGGGCCTGGGTGAGGATGGCGAGACACCGGGCGACGCGGCGCGGGCTAATGGACCGGATATCGACACCATCGAGCAGGACGGTTCCGCTGAGCGGCCGGTGAAGGCGGGACATGCCGCGCAGGAGGGTGCTCTTTCCGCTGCCGTTGGGGCCAACGATGGCGACCATCTCGCCGGGCTCAACGTCGAACGAGACTCCATCGACGACGGTGCGGCCGTTGTAAGCAAGGCGGAGGTCGCGAGCGGCGAGCTTCATTCGCGGAACCTCACGAGGTAAAGGAGGAATGGGGCGCCTACGCCGGCGGTGACGATGCCCATCGGCACTTCGGATGGGGAAATGATGAGGCGGGCGAAGAGATCGGCGGCCGAAACGAGGATGGCGCCATAGAGCGCGGCCAGCGGGACGATCACCCTGTTGTCGTTCCCGGCGGAGTACCGGGCGAGGTGAGGGCAGACCAGCCCGACGAAACTCACGAGACCGGCTGTTGAGACGGCTGCGGCGGTAAGAAGGCCGGCGATGGACAGGACGAGCAGGCGCGTGCGATCGGTGAGAAGGCCGAGGCTGGCAGCCACGTCATCGCCGAGAGCGAGGACATTGAGGCGGCCGGAGACGAGGAAGGCGCCGGCGAATCCCGGGAGAGCGTAGGGGAGCATGTTGCGGAAATCGCTCCATTCGGAGCCATACATTCCGCCAGCGAGGAACCCCAGGCTGGTCTGGAGGAACGTGCGCGAGCTCGCGAGGAGACCGACGATGGCGGCGCCAAAGAAGGCGGAGAGCGCGACACCGGCAAGCGCGAGGCGGACGGGGGAGACAGTGCCCCGCCAGGCGATGACGTAAAGGATGGCGGCGCCGGTGAGCCCACCCACCCCACACGCCGCGGCAATACCGGGCTGCGAAACCTGGGGATTGGCGACGATCACGATGGCGCTGGCGAGGCCGGCGGCCGCTGTCACACCGAGAATGGTTGGATCGGCAAGGGGATTGCGCGTGACGCCCTGGAGGAGCGCGCCGGCTGTGGCCAGGCACGCGCCAACCATCATCGCATCGACGGTGCGCGGAAACCGGATCTGCCAGACCACCGGGCGGGCGAACAGGTCGGATTCGGAGGTGAGGCCGGACCAGGCCTGGGACAGGGAGAGGGTCACTGCACCATACATCAGACTGGCGCAGGTGATGACGGCGAGGACGAGGACGCCGCAGGCTGCGACGAGCAGGGGGCGGCGGAGTGTCGCGAAGGCGGAGCGCCGCGGGAGCGCTCCGCCTCCGGAGGAAGTTGATGCGGCCATTGGAGCCATGGTACCGCCGTCTGCGTTGCGGGTGTGGAGGCCCTAGTTCCCGGCGCCGGTGATCGCAGCGGCGACAGCCTTGAAGGCTTCGGCGATGCGGGGCCCGGGCGCCTGGAGGAAGAGCTGAACTTCGGCGTCGATGACGTGGTTGGCGGTAACCGCCTTGATGCCCTTGAACGGCGGGATCTGGGGAATGAGGGTGGCGAGACGGGGCGCCGGCGGCGGGGCAGGAGTGATCGCGAAGATGTAATCCGGATTGAACTCGAGCAGCTTTTCGATCGCGAGGACGGTGTACCCGGGGAAGGGACCGGAATCGGGCTGGCCCGCTGCCGGGTTCTTGATGCCGAGTTCGGTGAGGATATCGCCTGCGAAGCTCTTCTCCTTGGCCGCATAGAGCGTGTTGTCGCGGTCGGCGATGAGTGCGACGGCCGAGATTTGCTTGCCTGCGATAGCCGCCTTCGCCTCGTCGCGGGCCTTCGTGATATCAACGATGGCTTTTGCGGCGGTATCGGAGGCGCCGAGAACCCTGCCCATCAGTTCCAGGCCCTTCAAGACGTCTTCATAGCTTTCGGCGCCGGCGAAGATGACCGGCACGGAGAGTTGCTCGACCGGCTGGCGAAGCGTGGGCTGCGAGTGGATGACGGAGTCCGCAACAACAAGGTCGGGCTTGAGGGCGAGGATGGCTTCGAAGTTGGGCTGGTAGGCGGTGCCGATATCCTTCGCTGCCCTGGCCGCCTCGGGGTAGTTGACGGTGGAAGTGCGGCCGACAACAGTGCCGCCGACAGCGTAGATGTACTCGACAGCCGTGGGGCTCAGGGCGACGATGGTGGTGGGCTTCGCCTTGATCTCGACGGTTCGGCCCAGGAGGTCGGTGACCTTCATGGGGTAGGCGGCGGCAGCAGTCGGGGAGGCGGAGGTCGCGGAAGCCTGGGGGGAGGCATCGCTAGCCGGCGTGGTGGGCGCCGCCGTGGTGGGGGTTGACTCGGGCTCGTCGTCATCACCGCCGCAGGCGGAGCCAAGGAACAGGGCTGTGACGGCCAGAGCGGGGACCAGCACCCGTGCATGCCGCAGTACTGAAACTCTCATTTCTATCAAGACTGCCTTTCTTGTTCGTTTGGTTGAGATTTAGGCTAGTATAGCGCGTGCCATCCTTGTGTCACGCCGCCCCATCCGGAGCCCCGCACGGGAGGGCCGTGCCTGCGTAACGTACGATCTGCCAGGTACCAATCGCTCCGCCAATCCCGCGGGCGGGATTGGGGGCCGCCGTGCCCGGGCGGCGCAGGGATCACAGCGCCCGGCGCGCGGGCATGGCACGATGGTAGTACGAACGGGAATGCAGGGAGGCGCGCCATGTCGATCAACCCACATCTGCCACACCTTCCGGGATCGCCAAAGGAGCTGGAAGGCGTGGAGCGGGCGCTACTGGCACTTTCCTACGGGGTGCATGTCATCGGATCGCGAGGTAGCGACGGCACGCTGAACGCGATGCTCGCGGACTGGGTGATGCAGGTTTCGTTCAAGCCGCGGCTGCTGGCCGTGGGTATCGAGAACGATGCGCGAACGCTGCGTTTCATACGCGAGACGGGCGCCTTCACGGTGAACCTGTTGCACGAGAAGGACGGCGACGCGATCGCGCGCAAGGTTGTGATGCCCTCGGAGGCGGGGAAGATCAAAGGGCGGTCCGCCGAGGCAGCCTTGCAGGTGATCGACAAGCTGGCCGCGGTACCGCACGGCTTGCATGCCAATGGGTGCGCGGTTCTCGATGAGGCGCTGGGGTGGATTGCCTGCGAGGCGGAGCAGTTCCTGCCGGCGGGCGATCATACGATCGTCGTTGGCCGGTGCATCGAGGGTGAGCGGCTGCGGGCCGGGGAGATGCTCATCGAGCGGGACCTGGGCTGGGAGTACGCGGGCTAGCGTCTTCACCACCGTGCGCTGCCCGGGCACTAATCGGGGAGGTAGACAGTGGAAAGCAGCCAGAGGGGCCGGAACCCGGCCGAGAGCCCATTGTTCATCGAGCGGATGTTCCAGATGCCGTAGGTGTAGATCGGCCAGCGACCCTGTTCGCGGATCCAGCGGGTGGCGTGGATGGTGAGGGTGGTGGCCAGCCCGCGGCCCCGGTGGGGGGGCGCGACGTCAATGCCGATTTCGTCGATTTCCGGGTACTGGTCCCAGACGCCAACGACCCCGGCGAGCGTTCCATCGGGGGCGTACGCGGCGAACACGATGCGGATGGCCGCGATCTTCGCGATCTCCCCGGGCTCGGCCAGGGCGTTTTCGAACTCCCGGGCGGGGCGCAGTCGCTCCTGTTGGGCAAGGGGGAGTTCGGCGATGCGGTAGCCGGGGGGCAGATCGCGGAGCGGCAGGTCCTGAGCCAGCACCATGCCTTCGGAGGGGCTGTGCGAACGCGCGCCTCCGTGGCCCAGTTCGCGGGCGTGCGCGGCCAGTCCTTCGAGGAATGACGGCAGGAAGACGCGAAAGTGGTTTTCGAGCGGCTGGTCGCGGGCCCAATCTCCAAGACGGGGGTCCTTCACGGAAACGACGGAGCCGCGCCCCGTGCTCGCGATGAGCGCGAGATGGGGTTCGCGGGAATCAGGAGGCCGCTCGACGACCACCAGGGACTCACTATCGAGCGCGGAGGGCGCGCAGCCGAGCTGCGACGCGAGCGCGGCCTTGAATGCGGCGGACGATTCGGCGTAAAGCAGGCCTGGCATTCAGTCCGGATGCCCGGCAGTTGGCCGTGGGCGCACCGCGCGCGCGGCTGAAGCGACCGGCACGAATCCGCAGGCAAGTGCATTGCGGTGGGAACGAACATTCGTTGGGCCGCAGTAGTACGTGGGGATTTCGCCCCGGTCGGCTACCAGTTTCGCCATGGCTGAAACGGCGGCAACGCCGAGGCCCCGGCCGCGATAGTCTCGCGCGACATCGACCCCGATTTCGATGAGGCCGTCGCAGTCGTCCCACCCGCCCGCGACGGCCGCGGGCGTGCCGCCGTCCATGAGCGCGATTCCGTAGCGGAAGCCCTCTTCCGCGGGGTCATCGAGTTCACCGAGCGCGTTGTGAAACTCGCCGGACGGGAAGTGTTCGGCGCGCCATTCAGACCCGAACGGAAACGCAGAGAAGCCCTGGGGAAGCGGCCTCGCCGAGGGCTCCTGTCCAGGGAGGAAGGAGAGGTTGGGCGAGCGCCATGCGAGCATTTCGCCACGGCGAGCCGCCTCTTCGGCGAGCGGCTGGAGCAGCACGTTCGGAAACATCGCCCGGTAGTGCTTGTCGCGCGGCGCGTTCGCCCGGACCCATTCGAGGTACGGCTCCTCAACGGAGACGACGGTGCCTGTCCCGAAGGTCAGCGCCATCAGGACAGACTTCAGGTAGGGGCCGTCGGGCCGTGGCACGATGACGAGGCTGTGGGTGTCGAAGTCGCCGGGGGAGCACCCCTGGACGGCGGCGCGGGACTTCCGGTAACGGTCGAGGGCGGCGAAGAAGTAGTCGGATGCCATTACTCGGCAAAGAGTTGCGCGAGGTCCAGTACGAAGCCGTCCTCAAGGAAGCCGGCGTCAGCGCTGGAAAGGACGCTCGCGCCGCTGTACGTGTGCGCATCACCACCGGGCCGGTGGACGGTCACCGTGCGGTTCCGGGGGCGGACGATCCAGACGCGATCGGCACCGGCGTCGAAGTACTCTTCGACCTTGCGGGCGACATCGGCTTCGCGGTCTTCGGGCGACATGACCTCGATGGCGAGGGTAGGGGCGCCCGGGACGAAGCCGTCAGGAGGAAGGTCGCGGAGCCGTAACGCGCTCAAGAAAGAAACGTCCGGTGCACGAACGGAGTCAGGGGCAGTTGCGGTGCGGTGCCCCAACTCCACATGGACCTCACCAAGGCTGTGTTCATCGACGAACAGGCTCAGCCACTTCACGAGCCGCCCGGCGAGGCGTGCATGCAATCGTCCAACGGGCATTTCTTCGACCACCCTCCCTTTGACGAGCTCGGTGCGCCCGCCGTGGGAAGGCTCGGGGAGTTCCCAGAACTCCTCGGCCGTGAGTGGCGTCTGTGACTTCGGGCTTGCGCTCATGCGGGCATGCTATCAGTCCCGAGGGAGGCCGAGACCGCGGGTCGCGATGATGTTGCGCTGGATTTCGCTGGAGCCAGAGAAGATGAGCGGGGCGACGTTGACCATGTGGGCCTTCTCCATGACGCCATCAATGGCCGCGTACTTCGAATCGGGTTCGAGCGCGCCGGCCGGGCCAAGCTGGTTCAGGCCGAAGTTGGTGATGCGGGCGGCGAGCTCGGTGGCGAAGATCTTGGTGACGGAGGCCTCGTAGTTCGCGATGCGCCCGGCTTCCTGCATCCAGGCGGTGCGGTAACTGAGGAGCCGGCCGGTTTCGTTGGCGAGCCACAGTTCGGCCAGGCGATGGCGGAGAATGTCGCGATAGGCGGCGCCGGGCCTGCGCTGGCGCATGTCGGCGATGAGCATCTCGAGGGTGCGCTGGTTGGCGGCGATGGAAGCAACGTTGGAACGCTCAAAGTCGAGGAGGGTCATGGCGACGTACCAGCCGTTGTTCTCTTCGCCCACGCGGTTCCGGACGGGGACGCGGACATCCTCGAAGAAGACTTCGTTGAATTCGTGGTAGCCGGCCATGTTGACGATGGGGCGGACGGTGATGCCGGGGGTCTTCATATCGACGAGGAGGAACGAGATACCCTTGTGCTTGGGGGCGTTGGGGTCGGAACGGACGAGGAGGAAGCACCAGTCGGCGTGGTGGGCGCCGGTTGTCCAGATCTTCTGGCCGTTGATCACGTAGTCGTCGCCGTCGCGGACGGCCCTGGTCTGGAGGCTGGCGAGGTCGCTACCGGCGCCGGGCTCGCTGTAGCCCTGGCACCAGGTGACGTCGGCTTTGGTGATGCGCGGGAGGTGTTCCTTCTTCTGCTCATCGCTGCCGTGGACGATGAGGGTGGGGCCGATCATGCCGACGTTGAAGACCCGGCCGCCATCGGGGGCGCCTGCGTAGGAAAGTTCCTCGCTGAAGATCATCTGCTTGATGTGTGACCATGCGAGGCCGCCGTACTCCTTTGGCCAGGCAGGGGCGACCCAGCCTTTGGCTGCGAGCTTCCTGGCGAACTCGATCTGGGCGGGCCAATTCTCCTGGCTCGTGGGACGAACGGGGCCGGCGCCACGGTCCGTTTCGAGCGAACCGGCAAGGAATTCACGGACCTCGGTGCGCAGGGCGTTGTGCTCTTCGGTGAACTTGAATTCCATGGGCATCCTCCAGATGGGCGTTTTCGCCGCGGTTCAGGTTACCGCAGGGTAGGGAAGGTGTCGCGCGGGTACGGCGGCGCGACGATAGACTGGGCCCACGACCGAACTGAGAGTTGCTGATGCTGGACGAACCGGGGCGCGGGCTGAACATCTTCTTCGACGTGGACAACACGATCATCACGTGGGACGTGAAGCTCCGGCCCGGCGTCCACGAGATCTTTCAACAGTTGCGGACTGACGGACACACGATCTACCTGTGGAGCGGGATGGGGCCGCGCTGGGAAGTGGTGAAACGGTTCGACCTGCACGAGCACATCACTGACTGCTTCTGGAAGCCTCTGACGGACCACCATGCGCGCATGGAAGAGCTGAAGATCCCGATCTGGCCGGATTACGTGATCGATGACCACGTGGAGATCATCCAGGCGTTCACGGGATTGCACGTGCCGGAGCCGAAGCTGCCGTTGGAGCGGGACCGCGAGATGTGGCGCGTGTACGAGGAAATCCAGCTGTTCGTCAGCTCTCGTGAGTGAGGCGGATGGGCCGGGCGGGCGATCGGGTGAGTTATAGCGAGTTTAGGCAGTTTGATCCGTTTTCCCTAAACTCCCTAAACTCGCTATAATCGTGTCGCAATGGACCGTGTTTCGAATCCGTTCGCCCCGGGGGCAGGCACCCCGCCGCCGGAACTGGCCGGCCGGGACGAGCTGATCGGCGCAGTCCGGGTGGCGCTGGAACGAATCCGTCGTGGGAAACCGTCCAAGAGCGTGTTGATGGTGGGCCTCCGTGGCGTGGGAAAGACGGTGCTCCTCGACAGGATGCGGGATGAGGCAGAGGCCACGGGGATCCACACGATCCGCGTCGAAGCGCCCGAGAACCGCTCACTGCCAGCCCTGCTTGCCCCCGAGCTTCGCCAGGCGCTCTTACGCCTTGAACGTTCCGAACGTGCGCGTGACGCAGCCCGGAGGGCCCTTCGGGCGCTGGCGGGTTTCGCCCGGGGGCTGAAGGTGCGTTACCAGGACATCGAAGTTGGCCTCGACTTCGAGCCTGAGCCTGGCCTGGCCGACAACGGAGACCTCGAACACGACCTCCCGGTGCTGATTGGAGCTGTGGGCGAGGCGGCTGCAGCGGCTCAGACCGCGCTGGTTATGTTCATCGACGAACTGCAGTACGTGAGCGAGGATGAGCTTGCCGCGCTCATCACTGCTCTGCATCTTGCAAGCCAACGCCGGCTTCCGGTTGCCCTCGTCGGCGCGGGCCTCCCACAGTTACGCGAGCGGATGGGAAAGGCGAAGTCCTACTCCGAGCGGCTCTTCGACTTTCCCGTGGTGGGGGCTTTGACGCCGCCGGACGCGCGTCTCGCAATCTCACGCCCACTGAACGCGCTGGGTGTCGAGATCGAACGGGATGCTCTCGACCTGATCGTCGCGGCGACACACGGATATCCGTACTTCCTCCAGGAGTGGGGCAAGCACACCTGGGACACCGCCGCGGGGTCGCCTGTAACGCGGAGCGACGTGGAGAACGCAACGACCGCGGTGATTGGCGCGCTTGATGAGAGCTTCTTCCGCGTGAGGTTCGACCGGCTGACCCCGTCAGAGCGCCGGTACATGCGGGCAATGGCTGAACTGGGTCCGGGGCCGCACCGGTCGGGAGATATTGCCGCGCGGCTCCAGCGACGAGTCACGGCTCTCGGGCCGACGCGAGCGCAACTCATCGCCAAGGGCATGATCTGGAGCCCGGGTCACGGAGATACCGCGTTCACTGTGCCGCTCTTCGATGAATTCATGCGGCGAATTATGCCGTTCGAGGAGCCGCCGGGGGACGGCGCCGGGGCCTGAACGGATCAGATCACGCCGTTCGCTTCAAGCTGCTGCTTGAGTGATTCGAGCGAGGGGACGGGCTTGCCATTGAGCGAGTCGAGCGCGTCGATGACGTCGTCGCTGGCATCCTCGGCGAAGGCGAGGTCGACAAGGTCCTGGCGGTCGGGCTGCAAGCCTTGTTCGAAGAGGTGCTTCACGAGCGTTTCGACGTCGGTCCAGGATGCTTTAGCCATGGGGTCCTCCCTGGGGGAAATGCGCCAGAACGGGCGAGCCGCCTCTCCGGGTTTCGGGACGCGGGGACGCTACTTCGTGAACACGCCGCCCGGGAACGGCTTGCCGTAGTCGATGAAGGGGGGCCAGAGCGTTTCGAGCTCGCGGCGGATCGGATCGCCCTCGGGCAGGTAGCGGTGGAACTGGGGTTCGACATCGCGGCGGACCCAGCCCTTGCCGATGGTGTCTTGCTTGATCTTGTCCTGGAGGAGCATGAGGCCGGTGAGAAGCGACTCGGGGCGGGGCGGGCAGCCGGGCACGTAGACATCGACCGGGAGCAGGGTGTTCACACCCGGAGTGACGCTGTAGGCATAGGCGAAAGGGCCGCCCATGATGGCGCAGCCACCCATGGCGAGGGCCCACTTGGGCTCGGGCATCTGGAGCCAGATGCGGCGTACGGCGGGGGCCATTTTCCAGGTGACGGTGCCGGGAACGATGAGGAGATCGGCCTGGCGCGGGGAGGCGCGGAAGATCTCGGCGCCGAAGCGGGCGATGTCGTACCGGGGCGCGGCGGTGGCGATCATCTCCATGGCGCAGCAGGCGAGGCCGAACATACAGGGCCAGAGCGAAGAGCGGCGGGCCCAGTTGACGACCTGATCGACGCTGGTGACGAGGATGTTCTGCTGGACCTCCTCATCAACATCACTGGTGAGTTTGAGGGGGAGGGGCTGGTATACCTTGTTCGCCTGTGCCATTGCTCGTGCAGTCTATCACAAAGGCCGCCCGCGGAAGCGAGGGCCGGGCTGAGGAAACGCGGCGGGGAGCGCGACTTAGCGGGAGCGGCTCATGTGCATCTGGCCATCGTTGATTGGCTCATCCATGAAGATCTCGCCGTTGCGGATCTTGATGTTGTAGCCGCAATCGGGGTTGGTGCAGACCCACGCCTTGAAGTGGATCGGCGCCCCCTGGCTGCCGAAGTCGGAAAACGGAACTAGATCGCCGTAGTCGCACTTACGGCATTTCGGAAACTGGTACATCCCACCCTCCCCAATATCGGCGCGGATAGTAGCAAACTGGAGGCCGGGGGGGCAATGCAAAGGATCACTCAGGGCGGAATCGTGATGCGGCGGATGCGGGAGGGTTGCGCCGCTCAGACGAGGCGGGCGGGAGGCGCCAGGTTCTGCATCCCGGCAAGAATGATCTCCATGTCGGCGGGGGGAATCTCGTGGAGGTTGCCCTGGTAGGCGAGGGTCCAGCTGGTTCGGGGCCAGCGGCGCGTCCAGGCGAAGAGGTCGTGGCATGGCTCGGCGTCCAGCCACTGATCCTCGGCCGGGGTGAGGATGGGCTCGATGGCACAGCGGTAGGGATAGAGCTCGGTGGGCTTTTTGCTGCTTTCCCAGATGCGGGTGCCTTCTTCAATCACGGGAGAGGTGACGCGGCAGACGGCAGCGAACTGTTTGCGGCCGGTGACGTAGAAGGCGAGCAGATCGCCGGGTTCGATCCTGCCTGCCATGATGCGGCGCGTGCTCTTGAAACCGTGGCGGGTGAAGCCGAGCTCCCGGGTCTTCTGGAAGATCTCCGGCCCACAAACGACTATCCAGTTGTGCGGCATCTTTGCCTCCGGTGGCGCTTCAGGGTGACCATGTACCAATGTAGCCGCGGATGAGGACATCGGGCGTGAGCGGTTCGACGGTGGGCTGACGGAGTTCGAGCGGGAGCGGAAGGGACCGGGCGGGGATGAGCGGGATTCCCTGGCCAAGGAGGCGTGGCGCGACATAGGCGTGTACTTCGCCGGCGAGGCCTTGCGCGAGGAGTGCGCTATGCAGGGTGGGGCCCCCTTCGGCGATGACGGAGATGATGCCGCGGGCGGCCAGTTGATCGAGCAACCCGGGGAGGCTGAGGCCGGTGGTAGCCGGCTCTATCTCGAGAACATCTACATCCCGGGCACGGAGTGCGGCTTTCCAGCCGGAGGGGCTGGCTGCGGTGGTGGCGACAGCTGTGGGCGCCTGACCATCGAAAACGCGGGCAGCGAGGGGTGAGCGTCCGCGGCTATCGAGGACGACCCGGAGGGGCTGGCGGGCGGCAAGGATGCCGCCGGGGCGGGCGGTGAGCGCCGGGTCATCGGTGAGCACCGTCCCGCTCCCGACGAGAATGGCGCCAGCACGGGCACGATCCTGGTGAACGCGTTCGATGGCCGCGGGGCCGGTGAGCCAGCGAATGCCAGAGCCGGGCGCCCCGGCCATGCCATCGAGGCTGACCGCGAACTTGACGATGACGTAGGGGCGGCCCACCTGGCGCAGGTGCAAGTAGGGGCGGAGGAGGCTGGTGATCTGAGGGGCGCCATCGCCGGCATCGACGTGGATGCCGGCGGCGCGAAGGCGTTCGATGCCGGCGCCGGGGAAGTGGGGATCGGGGATCCCGACAACGACCCGTGCGACACCGGCCGCAACGATCGCCGCGGAGCAAGGCGGAGTACGTTTGCCATCGAACGGCACGCAGGGCTCGAGCGTCACGTAGAGGGTGGCTCCACGGGCATCGACGCCGTGGAGCGCGGCAGCCTCGGCGTGCGGGCCACCGTATGGGGCGGTCGCGCCGACCGAGAGCACGGCGCCATCCCGAACGAGGACTGCGCCGACCCAGGGGTTGGGGGCGGTGCTCCCCTCAACGGTGCGGGCGGCATCGATCGCGATGCGCATTGGTCCGGAAGGTTCGATCACACCAACAGGGTAGCGGAAGCGGGGCATCGACCGGAGTGGGGTGGGCCGGGGCGGAGGCTACCGGCGGCCATTCCCGCCAGTAGCGACGTGCACATGGAAAACGCACTGGGTATCGCCGCGGGCGCGCGAACTGACATGTTCGACGGGGCCGGCAGCGATGGTCGCCTCGATGACGCGCCGCTCGAGTTCGCAGAAGCCGGGGTATTTCTCGGCGAGGCGTATGAACGGGCAGTGGCGGAAGGTGACTGACCAGCAGGCGGGGTCGGCGTTTTCCCAGACGGGGAAGAAGCCCTGGTTCTCCTGGAGCTCGGCAAGCTGGTCGACCCGGCCTTCGGCGCTCGCGGCGGTGGCTGCCCTGCGGGCGCGGACGAGCTGGTCTTCGAAGACGGCCTCTGCGACATCTTCCTTGGCGACGCCGGAGCTATCGAGGGCGCTGAGGATGGCGAGCGCGACGGTCGCGTAACCCTGGGGAAAGAGCTCTTCGCCGGCAGAGGTGAGGCTGAAGACATGGGTTGGCCGCCCGGGCCCATCGCGGCGGCGGATGTGCGTGACGAAGCCCTCGGATTCGAGGGCATAAAGATGCATGCGAACCACCGCGATGGAGAGGAAGCTGGAGCGGGAGAGATCCTCGGCGGTGGCCTCGCCCTGTTCCTTGAGGCCGAGGAGAAGGAGGCGGCGAGTGGGGGGGAGCAAGTTCAACGGGGCGCGGGGCGACATAGTCCTCCTCTGAATCCCCCTCACAGCCAGCCAACCGGCCGGGGGACGGGCCGCCCCATCGTTATGTACAGGCTAGCACAGGCCACGCCGCGTGCGGTTGCCCGGTGAGGGTTCTCCTCAGCGAACGCACGGACCTGGCGCCGGCGGTGCTCGTTGCCCCTCCCCCGGGAATACCGGCTGCCGGCGAGCGTCCCGCGAATGGTTTGCGGGGAGCCGGGACACGGCGAGTGAGTACCGCGCGCCTGGCGAGCCCGCCAGCCTAACGAGCTTTTGAGAAGCTTATAGCAAGTTGGCCGTGTGTCGTCTTGTTGGCGTGATTAATCAGTGGATTTTGCGTAATGCCGCGCCGCCCTCGCGGCACCACGCTGGCCAGAGGTGGCCGCAGACTCAGGCGGCGCGGGTGGCGGTGAAGGTTTCGCCGGCGGAGTTGTGGGCGAGCGTTCCGAAGCGCGAGATGAACTGGGCCAGTTCGGACGTGCTGGTTGCGAGCGTCGTCGCCTCGCCGGAGATCTCCGAGAGACGGGCGGCGACATCTTCGACGCTTGCCGAAACCTGTTCGCTGGCGGCGGCGGATTGTTCGACGAGTGCGCTGGAATCGACGACCGAGTGGCGAATGCGGCCGATTGTCTCGTTCATGGCCGCGGCGAGGCGGGCGGATTCGCGGGCGAGCTCGGCGACACGTTCGACGACGCCAGTAAGGCGGCCCGCCGATCCGCCGGCGGATGAGGAGGCGCCGGTGATCTCGCGAATCTCACCGGTCACCAGGCTGACGCTTTCGACGATTCGCGTGAGGGCCTGACCGGCCTCCTCGGCGCGGTCGGAGCCCGCCTGCACTTCTCCGATGCTCTGTTCCATGGCATGGACGGCGCGAGTGGTTCCACTCTGGACACCGGCGATGAGGGTGGCAATCTCCCTGGTGGCGACGGCGGTGCGCTCGGCGAGGGAGCGGACGTTTTCGGCGACAACGGCGAAGCCGCGGCCCTGTTCGCCGGCGCGGGCGGCTTCGATGGCAGCGTTGAGAGCGAGGAGGTTGGTCTGGGCGGCTATCTCATCAATGACCTGGACGATGGCGCCGATCTGGGAACCCTGTTTCCCGAGCTGTTCGACTTCGGTGGCTGTCTGGAGGACGGTGGAGCGGATGACGCCCATGGCATCGATGGTGTGCTGGACCGCTGCAGTGCCCTCGCGCGCCTGGTCCGCGGCGGACTCTCCCCGAGAGGCGGCGGACTGCGAGGCGGCGGTGACGCGCTGGAGCGCCTGGCTCACCTCGCCGGTTGCTTCGACGGCGGATTCCATGGCGGTGAGCTGTTCGGCGGCGGCGCGGGCGACATCGGCGCTGGCGGCGCCCAGTCCGTTCATTTCCGAGCCGAGGCCGGTCATGGTTGCGGTTTGGGTCGTGGCGCCGCGGGCCATTTCAGAGGCGGCGCTTGCGATCTCGCGGGTGGCGGAATCGACCTGCGCAACACCGGTGCCGAGGTTGTGGAGCGGCTCGCCAAGGGTGTCGTGGATATCGACGAGCCGCTCGAGGACACCCTCGCTGATGAATGTTTCGATGGCAAGCGAGATATCGAGGAGGAAGACTTTGGTGATGGCGGCGATGATGCGCGCGAGCTTCTCTCCCTTGAAATGGCGGGCGAGGATCGGGAAGAGGAAGGCGGCCCAGACACCATAGGCGCCGACGTTCCAGCGGGGCTCGATGTGAAGGCGGGCGTGCGTGGCGCCGACCTGGAGGCGGTGGTTGAAGTAGTCCTCACTGAAATCTGCATCGAAGATATCGACCAGGTAAGACGTCCATGCGGGGGCAAGGCGTGAGCGGTTCGAGCCGACAGATTCGATCTTCTGCCTCCACTCTTCGAAAGTGGCGCAGTGGTCGTAGAAACTGGCGATGACGCCTTCGGCATCGCCGCGGACCTTTGTGCCCGCCTCGCGGATCAGGCGGATATCCTCGCTGGTGATGCCGATCCATTTGAGTCGCAGCGCCTGATCCTTGAAGTCGACCTTCAGGCGTTCGGTGAGCGTGGTATCCATGCTGGTTTTCCCCTGCTGAATGGCGGCGGCACTGCCGGATGGCAATACGAACCGGGGTGCACTCGCCGAAGCCGCTCCCTTCCGAGGTGGACCAGGCGAGAAAGGGCCGGGCAGGTGAACCCGTCCGGGGGATGACGCCGTGCGGCGGGCGCGTGCCATCCAGGAGTACATCGTTGGGGAGCGGGGAGCGGCTCGCATATCAGTGAACTCCCCAATCAGGGGGATGCGGAAACGTAGTTACCGGGCTTTTGCCGGGAAAGCCGGCGCAACTACGGTGGCGAGGGAGCGGAGATTGGGGGGCGTGCATCCGCACGCATGTTCTGGTAGCCTCTGGCGCAGATGGTCCGGGACATCCATACCGCTGAGTGGCAGCCGTGCAGGACGCGCCC
>Ga0209476_10001277_pt1 | contig 16987 bp, 16 predicted proteins | sample KloWWTrecipitate_FD_187179 | JGI IMG/M metagenome (GOLD analysis project Ga0209476, IMG submission 187179) | Active sludge microbial communities from Klosterneuburg, Austria, studying microevolution and ecology of nitrifiers - Klosterneuburg... | ecosystem: Engineered > WWTP > Aerobic digester... | reverse complement strand
CGGCAGTGAGCCACTCCCGTCCGGCCAGGAACGCCGGTCGCAGTGCCGACTCAAGCGGAACCGTCTCAAACGCAGCGCTCGACATTCTTCTCCTCGGAGTTAGGCTGACCTAAGTACGGCTGAAGTCTGCCAACCGTCCGCAAACGATCGGAACCGAGCGTCCACGAACTGGCAGAATGCGGCGCGTGACGCAGACTCCTCTTCCGGACGGTGCCCAGCGCGTGGCCTCCAGACTCGCCGAACTCGGCCACCCCCATGACGTGGTCAGGCTTCCGGTGACCGGACGCACCGCAGCCGACGCGGCCTCCGCGTTGGGCGTCGAACTCGGCCAGATCGCCAAGAGCATCGTTTTTCGCCGGCTCGACGACGATGCTGCGGTGCTCGTGGTCACCTCCGGCGATCTGCGGGTGGATGAGCGGAAGGTGGCCGCACTGGTCGGCAGGATCGGACGGGCCGACGCGGACTTCGTGAAGACAGCCACCGGATTCTCCATCGGCGGGGTCTCCCCCGTTGCGCACACCCAGCCGCCGGTGATCCTGATCGACCGCGAACTCTTCCGGTTCGCCGAGATCTGGGCGGCGGCTGGGCATCCCTACGCTGTGTTTCCGTTGTCGCCGGCCGAGCTGGTCGAGCTCACCGGTGCGCCGGTGGAAACGGTGTGCTGAGCTCGGCTCTACGTTCGCAAGTGGTTCCGGGGTCTCGACAAGCTCGACCAGCCGAAACCTCGCTCGACCAGCCGAAACCTCGCTCGACCAGCGAAACCCCGCTCGACCAGCGAAACCTCGAGCTGGCGAGCTCAGTGGCGGTCTCAGTACAGGACGGTGGCGAACTCCCCCACTTGCTCGAAACCGACCCGCTCGTAGCAGCGCACCGCGCGAACGTTGAAGTCGTTCACGTACAGGCAGGCGATCGGGAAGTCGGCAAGCACGTACTCGGTGACCGCGGCCATCGCCGGTTCCGAGAGGCCCCGTCCGCGAAGGGACGGGTCGAGCCAGACCCCTTGGATCTGCGCTGCGTTGCCGCAGGCTGCCCCGATGTCGCTCTTGAACACCACCCTTCCGTTCTCGACGATTCCGAAGGCCCGCCGCTGGTCGACCAGCCAGCGACAGTAGCTGCGGTAGCTGGTGTCCCCACCGACGAGCGGATCGGCACCGACCTCCTCGGTGTACATCGCGACCGCCGCAGCGAAGTAGGACTCGAAGTCGGCGTGGGTGATCGGACGCACACGCGGGTCGGGGGCCACCAACGGTGGGCCCGCGGTGGCCATCACCGGCTGGCTCCGGCGCACTTCGCGGACCGCGCTGTAACCCCGTCCCCAGCGGTCGACCAGTGCCCGCCACAGTGGCAGCGCGAGCCACGACGGACCGACGATCGACTGGCAGGTGCGACGGCGTCCGGCGGCCTCGACGAAGGCCGGGATGGCTTCGAGGTCGGGAGCCAAGGGCACGAGGTTCGCCCCGATGTGCAGCAGCGCGCGGGGCGCGCTCGCGGGCCAGCCCCAGATGACCCCCGGCATGCCCGGGTTGAGCACACCGGACGCCAAGCGGGAGCCGATGAAGACGTTCGTCACCGGGTCCTCGGCCACCAGACGCCGCGCCAGCTCAGCGTCCGCGGTGGTGAGGATCCGGGCGTGTTCCACGGCCTATCCGACCGAAACCTGGACGGGTCCGGACTCGCTGCCGACCATCTCGGCCGCGAGGCGGTTCGCCTCCTCGATCAGGGTGGCGACGATCTCGGCTTCGGGCACGGTGTTGATCACTTCACCGCGGACGAAGATCTGGCCCTTGCCGTTGCCTGAGGCCACGCCGAGATCGGCCTCCCGAGCCTCGCCGGGACCGTTCACCACGCAGCCCATCACGGCCACGCGCAACGGCACCTCCATGCCGGCGAGGCCTTCGGTGACCTCCTCGGCGAGCGTGTACACATCGACCTGGGCGCGTCCGCACGACGGGCAGGACACGATCTCCAGATGCCGCGGACGCAGGTTCAGCGACTCCAGGATCTTGATACCGACCTTCACCTCTTCTGCGGGAGGCGCGGACAACGACACCCGAATCGTGTCGCCGATGCCCTTGGCCAACAGCGCACCGAACGCCACCGACGACTTGATGGTGCCCTGGAAGGCCGGTCCGGCCTCCGTGACGCCGAGGTGCAGGGGGTAGTCGCAGGCTGCGGACAGCTGTTCGTAGGCGCGCACCATCACGACCGGGTCGTGGTGCTTCACCGAGATCTTGAAGTCGCGGAAGCCGTGCTCCTCGAAGAGGCTGGCCTCCCACAGCGCCGACTCGACCAGTGCCTCCGGAGTCGGGGCCCCGTACTTGGCCAGCAGCCGCTTGTCGAGCGAGCCTGCGTTCACACCGATGCGGATCGAGACCCCGGCGTCCGTGGCCGCGCGGGAGATCTCCCTGATCTGGTCGTCGAAGGCGCGAATGTTGCCCGGGTTCACGCGGACGGCAGCGCAGCCGGCGTCGATCGCGGCGAACACGTACTTCGGCTGGAAGTGGATGTCGGCGATGACCGGGATCTGGCTCTTCTTGGCGATGATGTGCAGCACGTCGGCGTCGTCCTGGCTGGGTACTGCCACCCGGACGATGTCACAGCCGGTGGCGGTCAGTTCGGCGATCTGCTGCAGGGTGCCGTTGATGTCGGTGGTCTTGGTGGTGGTCATCGATTGCACCGAGACCGGAGCGCCCCCACCGACCAGGACCTTGCCCACCTTGATCTGCCGGGTGGGCCGCCGCGGGGCGAGCACTGGCGGCGGGGTGGCTGGCATACCCAGGTTGATAGTCATGAACTCCTCGATCGGGCGGACCTGGCGGACGGGAATGCCGACCGCAGCGCTGACAGCCTACCCATCAGTCCGGGCGCGCACCCCATGCTCGCGTGGGAGGTTGCCGCAGCGAACGGATCAGAACAGTTGGATCGGGCTGACGATGTCGGCGAGGATCAGGGCCACGCCGGAGAGCAGCAGCAACCCGCCCACCGCGTAGGCGATCGGCAGCAGCTTGGCCGTGTCGAAGAAGCCCGGATCGGGGCGCTTCGCAACCTTGGCCACCTTGCGCCGCACCCATTCCCACAACGCACCGGCGATGTGGCCACCGTCCAAGGGTGGCAACGGCACGAAGTTGAACAGCGCAAGGAACAGGTTCACCGAAGCCAGCAGTGAGATGAAAGTCGCGACCTTGGCGCCCGGGGTCACGTCCTCGGCGGCGATCACCTGACCGGCCACCGTGCTCGCCCCGAGAATGCTGATCGGGTCGTAGAGGTCGCGCGGCTGGCCGGTCACCATGCCGACGACCACGTGCCAGACCTTCACCGGGAACTGCACCAACGCCACCACGCTCTGCTGGGTCATCGTCCACATGTCGCCCAGCACTTCCACCGGCCCGCCCCGGACCAGCTCCTGCTGCGGCGAGACGCCGAGCCAGCCCGCGCTGATGTGACGGCTCGGATCGAGGTTGTCCGCAACCTCGTTGATCATGGTGTTCACCGGGGTGAGCGCGACCTCGGCGCCCTCCCGCTCGACCACCAATCGGGCCTCACCGTCGAGGTTGGCGCGGATCAGCCCGCTCAACTGCGCGTAGGACGTGATCGGCGTCCCGTTGAAGCTGACCACCCGGTCGCCGGCCAGCAGCCCAGCGATCGCGGCCGGCGACTTGGGGTCGCTGTCGATGCACTCGGTGCGGGTGGCGTCGGCGATCACGCACGGCTGCACATAGCTGACCGTGGTCTGGGCGCGGTAGACGCCGTAAAGGCCGGTGACCCCGAGCAACAAGACAAAGGCGATGAGGAGGTTCATCACCGGCCCGCCGGCCATCACCACCAGCTTCTGCCAGGTCTTCTTCTGGTAGAAGAGGCGCTCGTCGGCGACGTCGGTGGGAGTGATCTCCTCCCACTCCTGATCGCGGGCGGCATCAGCAAGGCGGGTCAGTCGCGTGGTCGGGTTCGGACGGCCATCCGGACGCGGCGGGTACATGCCCAGCAGGCGGACGAAGCCGCCCAGCGGGAACCACTTGACCCCGTACTCGGTCTCCCCTCGTTTGGTCGACCAGATGGTGGGACCGAAGCCGACGAAGTACTTGGGCACCCGCACGCCGAAGCGCTTGGCGGGAATCATGTGCCCGAGTTCGTGCAGCGCAACCGACGCCATGATCAGCGCGAAGAACGCGATCGCGAAGCCGATGACGGTCAGGGTCTCCATGCAACTACTCCTCGTTGATCCGGTCGGTCGCCTCCGCACGCGCCCAAGCGTCGGCCGCCAGCACACCGGCCAGGCTCAATGGTTCGTCGATGGCCCGGGCCAGGTGGGCGGCCACCACGTCGGCGACCACCTCCACGATGCCAGGGAACTCCAACAATCCGGCGCAGAACGCGTCCACGCACACCTCGTTGGCCGCGTTGTAGACCGCCGGAGCAAGCCCACCGGGCGCCTTGCCCGCCTGCCGGGCGAGTTCGACGGCCGGGAATGCCGCATCGTCGAGCGGTTCGAAGGTCCAGGTTGCAGCCTTGGTCCAGTCGCAGGCCGCGGCCGCGTCCGGCAGCCGCTCAGGCCAGGTCAGGCCCAGGGCGATGGGCAATCGCATGTCCGGCGGTGAGCATTGGGCGATCGTTGAACCGTCGACGAACTCGACCATCGAGTGCACGATCGACTGCGGGTGGACGACCACCTGGATGGCGTCCAGGTCGACCCCGTAGAGCAGACCGGCTTCGAGCAGTTCGAGACCCTTGTTGATCAGCGTCGCGGAGTTGATGGTGATCACCCGGCCCATGTCCCAGGTGGGGTGCGCCATCGCCTGGGCAGGCGTCACCCGGCGCAGCTCGGCACGCGTCCGGCCTCGGAAGGGACCCCCGGACGCGGTGAGGATCAGCTTGCGCACCTCTTCGGCGCGCCCCGAACGAAGAGCCTGGGCGAACGCCGAATGCTCGGAGTCGACCGCGACGATCTGGCCGGGAGCGGCCGAGTCTGTGACCAGGCGTCCGCCGATGACCAGCGACTCCTTGTTAGCCAGTGCCAGCGTCGTGCCTGCGCCCAGGGTGGCGAGGGTGGGTTCCAGCCCGGCGGCCCCGGTGATGGCGTTGAGGACGACGTCGGCAGGCATGGCCGCGAGCCGGGTCGCGGCGTCCGGGCCGGCCCAGACCTCGACCTCGGGAAGGCGCGATGCGACCGCGTCCGCCGCATTGGCGTCGCTCACCGCGACCACCCGCGGACGAAGGGCGCGCGCCTGCTCGACCAGCAGGTCCACGGACGTCCCGCCGGCGGCAAGGCCGACCACCTCGAACAGCTCCGGACGCGCGGCGATCACGTCGATCGCCTGGGTGCCGATCGAACCCGTACTGCCCAGAATCGCCACGCGGCGCATGCCGTCCTCCTCGCCGTCGAACCCAGTGCAGCCTACCGGCACCCACCCCCACGAGGTCCGGATAGGGTGCCTTGCATGGCCAGCCCGATCGTTCCCGGCAGCGGGGTCGAACTCGAGAGTCTGCCCGCCTTCGACGCGCATCTCGCGGCGACGGGTCGACTCGCCGACTGCTACGTGCAGTCCCTCGATCTCACCGAACGCTCGGCCGCGCTGGCGGACGCGGACGTGACCGGAGCGGTCTTCCTCGGCTGCCGGCTGCAGCCCGGCGCCGAAGCCGACCTGGAGCTGCGTGGCGCCCTCGTCTTCCCGACGCTGCCCGATCTGCCGTTCAACCCCTACCGCTCCGGCCTGTACAGCGCGATCGAGCTGTACGCGGGGCTGGAGCGCGGCTACCGCTACACCTTGGACGCACGGGTCTTCCGCTGGTGGCGCTACGTCGGCCAGCACCGCAGCCTGACCAGCGAACTGGCGATGACGCTGCACGACCATGCGATCACCGAGGCGCTGGAGGACCTGCGCCTCGAAGGCGCGGTCGGGGTGATGGGCGGACACCAGTTGGTCCGCGGGTCGGCGGAGTACGCCGAGGCCGTCCACCTCGGACGCTCGCTGGCCGCCACGGGACGCACCGTGATCACCGGCGGCGGACCGGGGGCGATGGAGGCGGTCAACCTCGGTGCGGCTCTGATGGGTTCGGCCGGCGATCTCGAGTCGGCCATCGGGCTGCTGGCCGAACGTCCCCGCTTCGCCGAGGATGTCGCGTCCTGGGTGGCCGCGGGACTTGCCGTGCGCGAACGCTGGGAACTGAGCGGCCAGAGCTACGGCGTGCCCACCTGGCTGTACGGCCATGAGCCGCCGAACGTGTTCAGCGCGGGCGTCGCGAAGCTGTTCTCGAACGCGATCCGCGAGGACATGCTGCTGCGGCAGGCCACCGGTGGCCTGATCTGCCTGCCCGGCGCCGCCGGGACGATCCAGGAGATCTTCCAGGCGGTCACCCCGCGCTACTACGCAGCGGCCGGTGAGCCGATCCCCCCGCTGGTGCTGGTGGGGGTCGACTACTGGACGCGGGTCCGCCCGGCTTGGCCCTTGCTCGCCAACCTCGCCGAAGGCCGCCCGATGGCTGCCGCCGTCCATCTGGTCGACGACATCACCGAGGTACCCGACCTGCTCGGCTGATGATCCCGAGATTCTCGCGAGCTGACCGCGGGTCTCGACAAGCTCGACCCGCGAACGCCTGCGGAAGGCGGCGGAAGCCAGCGGAAGCGTGCTAGGGCGGACGGTACGACGGATCAGGCGCCACCCAGCGACACCGGGTGCAACTCCAGCCCATCGATGCCGGCGAAGTCGCCGGGGTTACAGGTGAACAGGGGCAATCCGGCCGCGATCGCCACCGAGGCGATCAGCGCATCGTAGGCGCGCGCGGCCGGCTTTCGTCCGGCCTTGCGCAACGATGCGGAGACCGCGCCGAACGCCCGGGCCGCAGCGGCATCGAACGGTACGACCTCGAAGTCTGCCTCTGCCAGCTGCAGGTGCAGCTGCCGGGCCACTCGCTCCGCTTCGGTGCGCGCCACGTGTGGACCGGCCGACAGCTCGGCCAAGGTGATCGCGCTGACCACACAATCGTCCGGCAGCTCGGCGGGGTCGGCTACTCGACCCAGCAGGATGACCGTGGACGTGTCGAGCAGCCCGCGCGCGATAGTCACAGGCTCGCGTCCAACAGATCATCCAGCTCGCGACGCAATGCCAGCGGATCGACTTCAGCCAGGTGTCGACGCCTGAAGATCAGGTCCGCCGGAGCCGCGCTGCGCCGGCGCAATGGCGAGAGTTCGGCTACCGCGCTGCCATCCCGGGTAACCACCAGCGACTCTCCCCTACTGACCCGGTCGAGCACATCGCCTCCGTTATTGCGCAGCTCACGCACGGTGACTGTCTTCATGAACCCAGCGTATCACCGGTGATACATCTCTCGTCAGGCTCAGGTCGTCGACCCTTCGTCAGGCTCAGGGATCGTCAGGCTCAGGGATCGTCAGGCTTAGACGATCGTGAGGCTCAAGGCGTGTCCGGGACGCTCTGAGCGGCCAGCTGGCCGCAGGCGCCGTCGATCTCGCGTCCCCGGGTATCGCGGACGGTGACCGGCACTCCCCTGGCTTCCAGGCGGCGGACGAACTCGGCCTCATCCTCGCTGCGGGAGGCCGTCCACTTCGACCCGGGGGTCGGGTTCAGTGGGATCAGGTTCACGTGCACCCAGCCGTAGTCGCCGTTGCGCCCCTCCGCGGACGCGCCGCGCAACACATCGGCGAGGGCTTCGGCCCGCCATGATTGATCGTTGATGTCGCGAATCAGGGCGTACTCGATCGAGACCCGGCGTCCGGTGGCCTCGAAGTAGTTCCGGGCAGCGGCCAGCACGTCGGCCACCTTCCAGCGGGTGTTGATCGGGCACAGTTCGTCGCGCAGCCGGTCGTCGGGTGCGTGCAGACTCACCGCGAGCGTCACCGGCAGCCCGACAGCGGCCAGGCGCTCGATCTGCGGCACCAACCCGACCGTCGACACCGTCACGCCGCGCGCTGAGATGCCCAGCCCGTCCGGGGCCGGGGCGGTGATCGCGCGCACCGCACGCAGAACCGCGTTGAAGTTGGCCATCGGCTCGCCCATGCCCATGAAGACGACGTTGTTCACCCGTCCCGGGCCTCCGGGAATCTCGCCGTCACGCAGCCGGCGGGCCGCGTCCATCACCTGGCTGAGGATCTCGGCCGTGCTGAGATTCCGCTGCAGCCCGCCTTGTCCGGTCGCGCAGAAGGGGCAAGCCATTCCGCAGCCGGCCTGCGACGAGATGCAGACCGTGGCACGCTCGCGCCCGCGTCCGCTGGACCGGATGCCACGTACGCCGTAGCGCATCAGCACGCTCTCCACGAGCGAGCCGTCGTGCAGTCGCCACAGCGTCTTCACCGTGGTGCCGCCGTCGGCCTTCTGGTCGCGGACGGGTTCGAGCAACCTGGGCACGAACCGTTCGGCCAATTCGGCGCGCACTGCTTTGGGGATGTCGGTCCAGTCATCGGGTGAGGTGGCCAGCCGCTCGAACAGGTGCTTGTTGAGTTGCGCCGCGCGGAACTTGGGCAGGCCGAGTTCGGTGATCGCGTCCAGCCGCTGGGTCGCGTCCAGGTCGGCCCAGTGGATTGGCGGCTTGCCGCGCTTCGGGGTACCGAGCAGCAGCGGGACCGTCCGTCCCGACTCTGCGGCGGCGACCAGGCGGTCGTAGTCGGCGATCTCCTCCGGGGTCAGCCCGGTCATCCGACCAGCCCCACGATCGTGAACAGCAGCCACGCCGCAGGGACGGCGACCAGCGTCGAATCGAGCCGGTCCATCACCCCGCCGTGCCCCGGCAGGAACGAACTCATGTCCTTGATGCCGATGTCGCGCTTGATCAGCGATTCGATCAGGTCACCCGCCGTACCGAAGATCACCACGATCACCGCCAGTGCCACCCCCAGCCACCAGGGCCCATCCATGACCAGAGTCACCATCAGGGTGCCCAGCACTCCGGCAAGGACGAACGACCCGGCCAGGCCCTCCCAGGTCTTCTTGGGACTGATGGTCGGCGCCATCGCGTGCTTGCCCATGGAAGCACCGGCAGCGTAACCGCCGGTGTCGCTGCCGACGATGCACAGGAACGCGGCCACCACCTTCGCCACGCCGTGCTCCTGCGCCAGCAGAAGGCCGACGAACGAGGCGAGCACCGGCACGTAGCCGATGATGAAGAGGCTGGCGGCGCTGTCGCGCGCGTACCCGTCCGCGCCGCCGAACATGCGCCAGATCAGCGCCAACAGGATCGTGCCGCCGATCGTCCCGAGCAGCACCACGTGCCAGGGCACGTTCGTGACGTTCTGCAGGGTCGCCGCGGCGTACGAGCCGCCGATGATGAAGACGTTCCCGATCACGACCGGCGTGATCGCCGAGCGCATGCCCACCTTGATCAGTGCCTGGTGCAGTTCGACCGCGCACAGGCTGGTCAGCACCACCAACAGGATGATGAAGCCCGGATGCCACCACATGAGGGTGACCACGACGATGCCGAACAGGAGCAGTCCGACCGCGATCGCCGCCGGCAGATCGCGTCCGGCACGCGACTTCTTCTGTGGGCCCGCCTCGGTGGAGGTCACTCAGACCTCCAGCAGTTCGGCTTCCTTGGCCTTAAGCAGCTCGTCGACCGAGTCGACGTGCTTCTTGGTGGCCGCGTCCAGCTGCTTGTCCGCGCCGCGGGCGTCGTCCTCGCTGACCTCCTTGTCCTTGGCCAGCTTGCTCACCTGCTCGATCGAGTGCCGACGAATGTTGCGCACCGCAACCCGGGCCTCCTCGGCCTTGTGTCGCGCCAGCTTGATGTACTCGCGGCGACGCTCCTCGGTGAGCTGCGGCATCACCAGCCTGATCACGTTGCCGTCGTTGGCCGGGTTCACGCCCAGGTCGGAGTCGCGGATGGCCTTCTCGATGCCGGCCATCGCGCCCCGGTCGAAGGGGCTGATCAGCACCGTGCGCGCTTCCGGCACCTGGAACGTGGCCAATTGCTGGAGCGGCGTGGGCGCACCGTAGTAGTCCACCGTCAGTTTGTTGAACATGGCGGGGTGGGCGCGTCCGGTGCGAATGGCCGCGAACTCCTCGCGCGCATGATCGACCGCGCCGTTCATCTTGTGTTCGGCGTCCTTGAGGATCTCGGGGATCACGAGGTCTTTCCCTTCTGCTTCGCCTGCACGTCACGCGTGCAGGGTGGTTCCGATCTTCTCACCTGCGACCACCTTGGCGATGTTCCCCTCGGCACCGAGGTCGAAGAAGATCATCGGCAACTGGTGCTCGCGGGCCAGGCTGACCGCGGTCGCGTCCGCCACTTTGAGGTCGCGGGCGAGGAAGTCGTCATAGGTGAGCTCGTCGAACCTGTTGGCGTCCGGGTTCGTGCGAGGGTCTGCGTCGTAGACGCCGTCGGTGCCCTGCTTGGCCATCAGCAGCACCTCGGCGCCGATCTCAAGGGCACGCTGGGCCGCCACCGTGTCGGTCGAGAAGTACGGCATGCCCGACCCTGCGCCGAAGATGACCACGCGGCCCTTCTCCAGGTGCCGGATCGCGCGCCGCGGAATGTAGGGCTCGGCAACCTGGCCCATGGCGATCGCGGTCTGCACGCGGGTGGGGACGCCGGTCTGCTCCAGGAAGTCCTGCAGTGCCAGGCAGTTCATCACCGTGCCGAGCATGCCCATATAGTCGGCGCGTGAACGGTCCATCCCTCGGGTCTGCAGCTCTGCGCCGCGGAAGAAATTGCCGCCGCCGGTGACTATCGCGACCTGCACGCCGGACGCGACCACGGCCGCGATCTGGTTGGCGATGCTCGAGATGATGTCGGGGTCGACGCCGAGCTTGCCGCCGCCGAAAGCCTCACCCGAAAGCTTGAGCAGGACGCGACGGTAAGGGCTGGTCATAGTTCTCCTCGTTCGGGCGGTCACAGCGGCCCCCACCCTACCGAAGTCGGCCGCTGGCTGGCGCGCTCGACCAACGCCGGTGTGATCGCAGAGTGCTGCGCTGTGCACCGTCCGTGGTGCGCGATTCAGCAGTCGGGCCCACTCGCGCGGTAGACGCGGCGAGCGGCCGCCCAGCAGGTGCTGGACGGCCGCTCGGCGGGTGATGCGATCAGGCGCCGGCAGCGAAGCGGACGAACCGCTTGACCTCGACGCCGTTCTTCTTGAGCAGCTGGCCCACGGTCAGCTTGTCGTCGGACACGCTGGCCTGCTCGACCAGGCAGACCTCCTTGTAGAAGCCGCCCAGGCGACCTTCGACGATACGCGGGATGATCTGCTCGGGCTTGCCCTCCTCCTTGGCGGTGAGCTCGGCGATCTTGCGCTCGTTGTCGAGCACCGCGGTCGGCACCTCGTCGCGGGTGACATAGGCCGGGGACATCGCCGCGATCTGCATCGCGATGCCGCGGACGAACGTCTCGTCGCCACCGTCGTACTCGACCATGACACCGACCTGCGGCGGCAGGTCCTGCGACCGCTTGTGCAGGTAGATGCTGACCGGGCCGTAGGTCGCGGCAGCGGCCAGTTCGAGCTTCTCGCCGATCTTGGCGCTCAGCCCGGCCACGGCGTCGGCCACAGTCTGACCGGACGGGAGCGCGACCGCGCCGGCGGCCTCGACACCGTGAGCGCCCGCGGCGTCCACGGCAGCGGCGATCTCGTCAGCGAGCGCCATGAACTCGGCGTTCTTGGCGACGAAGTCGGTCTCGGCACCCAGCTGGATGACGGTCTTGCCCGCGGCGGCGACCAGACCATTGCTGGCCTCGCGGTCGGACCGCTTGGCCATCTTCGCCTGACCGGTCACCCGGAGGATCTCCACGGCACCGTCGAAGTCGCCGTCAGCCTCGGTGAGGGCCTTCTTGGCGTCCATCATTCCGGCGCCGGTGGCGTCGCGGAGCTTCTTGACCTCTGCGGCAGTGATCGTTGCCATCTGTGCTCTTCCTTACTTCTTCTCGTCAGACTCGGCGGGGGCCTCGACAGCCTCGGCGGCCTCCTCGGCAACCGGCTCGACGGCTTCCTCGGCAACCGGCTCAGCTTCGACGACCGGCTCGGCCTCGACAACCGGCTCGGCCTCGACAACCGGCTCAGCCTCGACAACCGGCTCAGCCTCGACAACCGGCTCAGCCTCAACAACCGGCTCAGCCACAGGTTCGGCCTCGGCCGGGGCGGCCTCGGCGGGTGCACCGCCCAGAAGGTCACGCTCCCAGTCGGGCATGGGCTCGACCTCTTCGCCAGTGGCCGCGGCCGAGGAGCGCGACAGCAGGCCCTCAGCAACCGCGTCCGCGAGCACGCGGGTGAGCAGGGCCACCGAGCGGATGGCGTCGTCGTTGCCCGGGATCGGGAAATCGACATGGTCGGGATCGCAGTTGGTGTCGAGGATGCCCACGATCGGGATCTTCAGCTTGCGGGCCTCGTCGATCGCGAGGTGTTCCTTGTTGGTGTCGACCACCCAGACGGCCTGGGGCAGCTTGTGCATGTCGCGGATGCCGCCAAGGGTCTTGGCCAGCTTCTCCATCTTGCGCTTGCGCTGCAGCAGTTCCTTCTTGGTGAGACCCGAGGACGCGACGTCGTCGAAGTTCAGCCCCTCAAGCTCCTTCATCTTCGCGATGCGCTTGGAGATGGTGCCGAAGTTGGTGAGCATGCCGCCCAGCCAACGCTGGTTCACGTAGGGCATACCGACCCGGGTGGCCTGCTCGGCGATCGCTTCCTGAGCCTGCTTCTTCGTACCGATGAACAGGATCTGGCCGCCCCTGGCCACCGTCTCCTTGACGAAGCCGTAAGCGGTGTCGATGTAGCCCAGCGACTGCTGCAGGTCGATGATGTAGATGCCATTGCGCTCGGTGAAGATGAACTTCTTCATCTTGGGGTTCCAACGACGGGTCTGGTGCCCGAAGTGAACGCCGCTGTCGAGCAGCTGGCGCGTGGTGACCACGGCCATAGCCGTTCCTCTCTGCGCGGGCCGGCAACGCCGAACCCGCTTGGGTTGCTCGGACCGAGCTCTTCGGTCCGCCTGACGCAGCCGCCGGATCTCCCACCCGCCCAGCTGGACTGGTTCGGGACCACGGGCACCGGCCCGCCCTACGGCGGTGAGGTTGCGTGCGAAGTCGATCCGGATCGGCCGGATCGCTGCCCTGAGTCTACGCCGCGCCGCGGGGTGCTCGCCAATCAGGTGGGCCGAACCGATTTGCACCGTGGAGGCCAGAAATTGGGAGCTGCACGCCTCATCCGTCCGAGTTGAGTGCAAATCGGTTCGCTCGAAACACTGGGAGTTGTTCGAGCGTGAACTCGCCGCACTGGCACCAAGCGCGGAGGCACACCCTCAAGCCACCGTAGGAAAGGGACGAGATCTCTGATCTGTTGACCGGACTGCGCCGGATCGACCCACTGGGCGACGGCCAGTTGCAGCTGCCGGTTTCGAAGAAATCCGCGAGGCCATCGTGACCAGCCCGCGACCAGCGCGGGCCGTTCAGCGGCACGGTGCAGGGTGAACTCCAGCGGTCCTGGTTCGTCGTCACCGCAGCGGGCATGATCACCCTGAACGGGCACCTGTACGACCCGGTCAAGGGCATCTGGTCGCCGAGCCCGCCCTTGCCGGTAGGCGTTGCGGATCCGGTCCTCGCCGGCGGCGATAGTTCTATCCTTGCCTGCTTCGGGCTCTCCGGCACCGAGTTCGGCACTACGTGCCACCTGCTCCGGCCCGCCCCGGCCAGCCTGATCGCCCCCCGCGTGATCACGTGTCCACAGCCCGTGAGTTGTCCACAGGCGAACCGGCCGTCTGACGCTCGCTGCCTCCCTACGCCGATAACAGGGGTATGGGACGACGTCGACTGATTCTGATCGCGCTGTGTGCCTGGCTGCTGGTGTTCGCCCCCGAACGGGCGATGGCGGCAGGCTCCGCTGTGCCGCCGATCGGGGGCCCGGTGGTGCGGGCGTTCGACCCACCGGCTCAGCCGTGGCTGTCCGGGCACCGCGGCGTCGACCTCCTGGGCAGGGTCGGGACGCCCGTGCTCGCAGCCATGGCTGGCCGGGTCACCTACGCCGGCAAGCTGGCGGGCAGAGACGTGGTGGTGGTCTCACACGGCAGCCTTCGCACCACCTACCTGCCGGTGAAGCCGGCGGTCTCGGTCGGCACGGAAGTGGCGGCGGGGCAGGTGATCGGAGAACTCGTCGACGGGCACGGATGTCCGGGGGGCACCTGCCTGCACTGGGGGCTGAAACGAGGCGCGGAATACCTCGACCCGCTCAGTCTGCTGGGCGAAGCCGCCCTCCGGCTTCTACCCAGCGATGCCGAGAAGCAGGCGAACGACATCGTCCGCTATCGGGAAACGGCGATCAGCAGCGGGGGCAGACTGCCGGGACTGCTCTCCAGACCGGCGGACGCCGAAGTCGGCTCTCCATTCGGCATGCGCTTCCACCCCATCTTCCATGAGTGGCGGTTGCACAACGGCGTCGATCTGGGGGCGTCCTGCGGCTCGCCGATCCGGGCAGCGGCACCCGGACGGGTGGTGCGGGTGAGCTACGACTCGGCCAGCGGGCATCGACTGGAGATCGACCACGGGCAGGTCGGCGGGCACCACTTGTTGACCGGCTACCTCCACGCCACCGGCTACTCGGTGAAGGTCGGCCAGTGGGTGGCCCGCGGTGAAGTGGTGGGGAAGGTCGGCACCACCGGTTGGAGCACCGGCTGCCACCTGCACTTCATCACCTGGATCGACGGGGAGTACACCGACCCGGAACGCTTCCTTTGACCGTCGAGAGGCCGCTGCCGGTCTGCGGCTCAGGCCGGATCCGGGCTCAGGCCCGAGGATGGGCCTGGCGGTACGCCGACCGCAGCCGCTCGCTGCTCACGTGGGTGTACAGCTGGGTGGTCGCCAGAGATGAGTGGCCCAGGATCTCCTGCACCGAACGCAGGTCGGCACCACCTTCGAGCAGGTGGGTGGCCATGGCGTGCCGCAGTCCGTGGGGACCAAGGTCGGGCGCGTCCGGCACCTGGCCGAGCGCGTGATGCACAAGACCGCGGACCACCCGTGGGTCGATCCGGCGACCTCGATCACCGATGAACATGGCCTGGCCGGCGACCGGAGCAGCCAGTATCGAACGTGCGGCGAGCCAGGAGTCCAGAGCCCGAAGCGCCGGCCGGCCCAACGGCACCGTCCGCTGCTTGCCGCCCTTGCCCAGTACTCGCAGCAGGCTGCGCTGGGAATCGAAGTCGGGCAGGTCGAGGCCGACGAGTTCGGAGACCCGCACGCCGCTGGAGTAGAGCACCTCCACCATCGCCAGATCGCGCTTCCGCGATGCCTGTGCGGCCCGGTCATCGGTCTCGATGATTCGCGCCGCGAGGCCGTCCAGCATCTGGGTGGCTTGGTCGACCGCCACGGTCGGCGGCAGTCGACGGTCGACCCGGGGCGAACGCAGGGTGGCCGCCGGGTCCGCGTTCACACGTCCGGTGCGGCGCGCCCAGGCGAAGAAGGTCCGCACGCCGGCAGCGCGTCGCTGCAGCGTCGCCCGGTCGGCACCGCCTGCGCGGAGGTTGGCCAGCCATGTGCGCAGGTCGGCCAACCGCACCTGCTCCGGGTCGCCCTCCCCCACGCGGGCAAGATGGCCGAGGAGGCTGCCCACATCGCCGGTGTAGGCACGAATCGTGTGCGGCGACAACCCTCGCTCGAGGCGCAGGTGTTCGGCGAAGTCGGCCACCATCTGTCTGGCCGCCGGAGTAAGGAACTCCTCGCTAGCGCTCACCTGGCCAGCGTGACCCGCGAATCCCCGGCAGGCAAGCGGGCACGCGGCGAGCCCTAAGATGGCTGCCGACCAAGAAGTGAGGACGCATGGGCATCGAGGACCTGACCGCCGGCGGCGAAACGCTCCGGATCACCCGCTGGGGTGAGCCGGTGATGCACGCCAGAACCCGCGAGGTCACCGAGTTCGATGATGCCCTGCGACAACTCGTGCGAGACATGTTCGCGACGATGGCCGCGTCCCACGGCGTTGGCCTCGCGGCCACCCAGGTCGGCGTGGACCTGGCCTTGTTCATCTACGACTGCCCCGACGAGGACGAGGTCAACCGCGTGGGCGCGGTGTGCAACCCGGTCGTGACCACGCCCGAGGGCGACAAGCGCAACCTCGAGTCGACCGACGAGGGCTGCCTATCGCTGCCCGGGGGCTATCAGCCGCTGGCCCGCCCCGACAAGGCCACCTGCACCGGCTTCGACCCCTGGGGCAACCCGATCACGATCGACGGCACCGGCCTCCTGGCGCGCTGTCTGCAGCACGAAACTGACCACCTGAACGGGACGGTGTTTGGGGACCGGCTTTCCGGACGACTGCGCCGCAAGCTCTACGCCCAGCACGAGGAGCTCCGCCACCTCTACCCCGAAGACTGGCCGATCACCCCGAAGCGCACCTCCGCCGACGGCTGATCCTGCGGTATCCCCGCCCTTCTTCAACGCACTGCCTGACGACGCCCCTTCGACGAGCGGGAACATAGTGACGAGCTCCCCAAACCTCGCGAAGCTCCCCTGACTTGAAGCAGTGCGCCGCCAAGAACCCCCGCAGCCGCACCCTCCACTCGCTCCCTGAGCGCGCCCGCGAGGAACGAGCAGCCCCTCGTCCCAGCGGTCCCTGCGGAGTCGGCCGCGAGGAACGAACAGCCCCTCCCAACGGTCCCTGAGGAGCCGGCCGCGAGGAACGAGCAGCCACCCCTCAAACGGTCCCTGAGGAGCCGGCCGCGAGGAACGAGCGGACGGCGTCACGAAGGGCCCCCGCCACACCGAAACCAGACACAAGAAACTCACCAAAACGCTTGCCCAAATCGGTGACCGAGATTAGAATAGGACGTATGCAAAGCAGCTCCGATCAGCAAGAACTGGCCGAACTGCTCGACGCCTACATCGCCACGAAACTCGCCGAACTCCCACCCGAACAACGCCCCCTGTGGAGCTACACCGACCCCGAACTACTGGCTGAAGCCAGCCGAGCCCAACAAACCGTGGACGCCGCCAAAGCCCACCATTTGCAGATCCTGGCCGAAGCCGAACAACGCGAAGCCACACGGCGGCTGAAGTCGTTGTCGACCGCCGGCTG
>Ga0209476_10001276_pt1 | contig 16990 bp, 12 predicted proteins | sample KloWWTrecipitate_FD_187179 | JGI IMG/M metagenome (GOLD analysis project Ga0209476, IMG submission 187179) | Active sludge microbial communities from Klosterneuburg, Austria, studying microevolution and ecology of nitrifiers - Klosterneuburg... | ecosystem: Engineered > WWTP > Aerobic digester... | reverse complement strand
CCGCGCAGCGGCGCCCGCAGGTCGTGCGAAATCGAGTAGGCAAAGGACTCCAGTTCCTTGTTGGCAGTCTGCAGTTCCGCCGTACGCTCGCGCACCCGCGCCTCCAGCTTCTCGTTCAGGTGCTGGATTTCCTCCCGCGCCAGCACCTGCTCGGTGACATCCTGGGCCGTGCCGAGGGCGCGCACCGGCCGGACTTCGCTGTCGCGGAAGATTTCCCAGATCACGAGCACATGCTTGGTCCGGCCGTCGGGTGTCAGGATGCGATGCTGCAGCTCGCACCCGCTTTGCGCCTGGGCCGATTCGCGCCAGGTCTGGTGCATTTTGGCAAGGTCGTCCGGGTGCGCGTAGCCCAGCACTTCCTTCCAGGTGCCGCCGAAGTCCTCCCGGCTGCGCTCGTAGATCCGGTAGAGTTCGTCGGACCAGGTGATGCGCTGGCTGGTCAGGTCCAGGTCCCAGCTGCCGATGTGGCCGATGCGCTGCGCCTCGCGCAGACGCTTCTCGCTCTCCTGCAATGCCAATTCTGCATTGACCCGCTCGCTGGCGTCGTTGATGATCACCAGCACGCGCGGCGCGGCGCCCTCCATGGTGGCGACGGTCATGTCAACCGCCCGGCGCTCACCCGTCTTGGTGATGATGGAGATGCGGTAGCTGTTCTCGAACTGCTCGCCGTTCAGGCGCCGCTGGTGGTTGCGGAGCACCCGCTCGCGGTCGTCCGGGTGGGCCAGCTCGAGGAAGCTGGGGAGCGCCTTGACCTCCTCCAGCGTGTAGCCGTACATCCGGCAAAAGGCATCGTTGGCATGGATGACGCGGCCTTGCTCGATGATGATCATTCCCAGCCCGGCGTCCGACTGGGCCTGCACCAGGGCGTCCTGGAAGGCATGCTGCTTGCGCAGGGTCTGCTCGGCAAGCACCTCGGGCGTGACGTCGAGCATGAGGGCGTAGAAGCCGACGACCGTCCCGCTCTCGTCTCGCTCGGGCACGACGGAGACGTCAAGGTGTATGTCCTCGCCACTGGCGGTGCTGTGGCGGGTGGCGCGATAGCGCACCGTGTCGCCACCGAGTGCGGCCTGCAGCCTGTGCTGGATGGCGTTCGCCGCCTCCTCGCCGAGGATGTCGGCGATGCCCTTGCCGACAATGTCCTCCTGCCTGAAGCCGAAGAATTCAGCATAGCGGCGGTTGGCGTAGCGGCAGCGCAGGTCGCGGTCGCCGCGGAAGATTAAAGCCGGGATGCTTTCGGCGAGCAGCCGCAGCTCGGCTTCCTTGGCCGCCAGGTCGCCGATCCGGCCGGACAGCTCTTCGCCGAGCTGCTCAGCGACGTGGAACCGCTGGTCGTAGCGACGCAGGACGAAGCCGATCAGCACGCCCGCCGTGACGAAGGTGAGGGCCTGCACGACCCATATCAGCAGGGCCGGAGCCGGCTGCACCTGCGGCAGTACACCGAGAGATTCCGTCAGCGCGAACAGGCCGCTCGCGCCCAGCGTCAGGACGGCCATGGCGATGCCGGAGCGCAGGCCGAGCAGCCAGCCAGCCATGACGATCAGGAGCGGATAGGTGACCAGCGCCGGTGCGCGCAGGCCGCCGGCAAAAGAGGCGGCGATCGTGACCACCGCCCAGACGCCGAAGGCGAGCATGCGCAGGGCAGCCTGCACCCGGCCGCGGCGCAGCAGAATCAGCGTGATCAGGATTATCGGGGGCAGCAGCAGCGGAGCGACCAGGCGGTAGGATTGTTCCGGGGCGACCAGATGCAGCACGATGCTGTAGACGACCACCCCTACCGCGATGATGACGAGCGCGGCCTTGAGCAGGTCCTGGCTGCCGCCGTCATGCAGCGAGGCATCGGGCTTTTCTTCGATTGCGTTTGTCATGTCCGTGAAGGGCGCGAGGCGCCGGCGTGCCTCCCATGGCGCGAGCCGTGCGCTTCAATCCACGATCACAATAGCAAAAATGCCGGCGCTCGGGCAGAAGGCGCGGCCGCTTCAAGGGTCGGCGGTATAATCGCCGCCACACGCCACTCCTGCCTCGATGTCAAACCTGCTCCGCGGCCTCAACCCGCCACAACTCGCCGCCGTCACCCTGCCGCCGCAGCACGCCCTCATTCTCGCCGGCGCCGGTTCCGGCAAGACGCGGGTGCTCACCACCCGCCTCGCCTGGCTGATCCAGACCGGCCAGGTCGGGCCGCACGGCATCCTTGCCGTCACCTTCACCAACAAGGCGGCCAGGGAAATGCTGACGCGGCTTTCCGCCATGCTGCCGATCAGCACCCGCGGCATGTGGATCGGCACCTTCCACGGCCTGTGCAACCGCATGCTGCGCGCCCATCACCGCGATGCCGGCCTGCCGCAACTCTTCCAGATCCTCGATTCGGCCGACCAGCTGGCGGCGGTCAAGCGCCTGCTGAAGGGGCTGAACGTCGACGATGAGAAGTTCCCGCCGCGGGATATTGCCAGCTTCATCAACGGCCAGAAAGAGGCCGGCTTGAGGCCGGATGCGGTGGAAGCCTGGGACGAGTACTCGCGCCGGCGCGTCGAGCTGTACCGCGAATACGAGGCGCAGTGCCAGCGCGAAGGCGTGGTGGATTTCGCCGAGCTGCTGCTGCGCAGCTACGAGCTGCTGGCGCGCAACGAGCCGATCCGGCTGCACTACCAGAACCGCTTCCGCCACATCCTCGTCGATGAATTCCAGGATACCAACGTCCTCCAATACCGCTGGCTGAAGCTGCTGGCGGCCGGCGGCGCCTGCCTGTTCTGCGTCGGCGACGACGACCAGTCGATCTACGCCTTCCGCGGCGCCGAGGTCGGCAATATGCGCGACTTCGAGCGCGAGTTTCGCGTCGACAACGTCATCCGGCTGGAGCAGAACTACCGCTCGCACGGCAACATCCTCGACGCCGCCAATGCCATCATCAAGCACAATGCCGCGCGGCTGGGCAAAAACCTGTGGACCGACGCCGGCTCGGGCGAGCCGATCCGCGTCTACGAGGCCTTCAACGACATCGAGGAAGCGCGCTGGATCGTCGAGGAAATCAAGTCCCTCGCCGCGGAGGGCATGGCGCGCCGCGAGATGGCGCTGCTCTACCGCGCCAACGCCCAGTCGCGCGTGCTGGAGCACGCCCTGTTCTCCGCCGGGCTGCCCTACCGCGTCTACGGCGGCCTGCGCTTCTTCGAGCGGCAGGAAGTGAAGCACGCCCTGGCGTATCTCCGCCTGATCGCCAACGCCGACGACGACGGCGCCTTCCTGCGCGTGGTGAACTTTCCGGCGCGCGGCATCGGCGCGCGCAGCATCGAACAGCTGCAGGAAGCGGCGAAGCTTGCAGGAGTCAGTCTCTGCGACGCGGCGAAAGGCGGCGGCAAGGCGGCGGTCTTCGCGGCGCTCATCGACAAGCTGAAAGCCGCCTGCGAAGGGCTGACGTTGCCGGAGACCGTCGAGCAGGTGCTGGAGATCTCCGGCCTGCGCGCGCATTACCGCACCGAGAAGGAGGGCCAGGACCGCCTTGCCAACCTCGACGAACTGGTGAGCGCGGCGGAGAACTTCGTCGCCGAGGAAGGCAACGTCGACGCGGAAGGCGAAGTGTCGGGCGACCTCGCCGCCTTCCTCTCACATGCCTCGCTCGAAGCCGGCGAGCACCAGGCCGGCGAGGGCGACGACGCCCTGCAGCTGATGACCGTGCATTCGGCCAAGGGTCTCGAGTTCGACGCCGTCTTCATCAGCGGCCTCGAGGAGGGCCTCTTCCCCCATGAGAACAGCGTGCGCGAGGAGAAGGGCCTGGAGGAGGAACGCCGCCTGATGTACGTCGCCGTCACCCGGGCCAGAAAACGCTTGTACATTTCACACGCCCAGACGCGCATGCTGCACGGCCAGACGCGCTACAACCTGCCCTCGCGGTTTTTCGAGGAGATTCCGGAAAGCCTGCTGAAGTGGCTGACGCCGCGCATGGCGCGGGGCCATGCCGCCGTATCCGGGGGACTGACTTTTACTTCGCCGCGCCGCCCGGCCTGGGCCGAGCCGGCGCCGGCTGCCGTGATGCGCCGCACGGCGGAGAAGGAAACCGGCGGCTTCCGCATCGGCCAGAACGTCGCCCACGCCAAATTCGGCCAGGGCGTGATCGTCAATGCCGAGGGGTCCGGCTCGGATGCGCGCGTGCAGGTGAATTTCGGCCGCGAGGGCGTCAAATGGCTGGCGCTGTCGGTGGCGAAGCTGACCCCCGCCTGAGGCGCGAGCAGCGGCGCCGTGAAAGCGCTATGCTGTCCTCACTCTAACCACGATGCGGGAGAATGCGATGAAACGTTTGATCGGGATGCTCGGCGCGTGTGCGCTGCTGCTGGTGAATTCCCTGGCGCTGGCGTCGGACGCCGGCAAGGAACGTGCGGAGATCCGCAAGGCCTCGGCGAAGGTGCTGGCGGACCTCTACAAGGCCAAGCCCTCGGCGAGGAAGGTGGTCGAGTCGGCCGCGGGCTACGCGACGTTCACCAACTTCGGCATGAAGCTGTTCGTCGCCGGCGGTGGCACCGGCAAGGGGATGGCCGTCAGAAAGGGGGCGGACGGCGCCAGGCAGGAAGTCTTCATGAAAATGGCGGAGGTCCAGGCCGGCCTTGGCATCGGCATCAAGAAGTTCAAGCTGGTCTTCGTTTTCGATTCGCCAGCCGCCTTCGATCGTTTCGTCAGTTCCGGCTGGGAAGCCAGTGCGCAGGCCACCGCCGCGGCGAAGTCCGAAAACAAGGGCGCGGCCAGCGCCGGCGCGATTCCGATGTCGGACGGCATCTGGCTGTTCCAGATGACCGACAGGGGGCTGGCGCTCGAGGCGACGATCAAGGGCACCAAGTACTACAAGGACAAGGATCTCAACTAGGCCGCCAGTTTGCGCCCGGGAGGCAGGATGGGAATTCGATCCAACGGCATCGACATCCATTGCGAGATTTCCGGCAGCGGCCCCTGGCTCACGCTGTCGCATTCGCTCTGCTGCGACGGCTCCATGTGGGCGCCGCAGATGGCGGCGCTGGAAGCCCGCTTCACCGTGCTGCGTTTCGACACGCGCGGCCATGGCGGCAGCGACGCGCCGGCCGGCGCCTACAGTTTCGAACAACTCACCGACGATGTCCTCGGCCTGCTCGACGCGCTGCAGATCGAACGCACGCACTTCTGCGGCCTGTCGATGGGCGGCATGATCGGCCAGCACCTGGCGCTGAAGGCGCCGCAGCGCATTGGCCGCATGGTGCTGGCCGACACCACCAGCCGCATGCCGGCGGAGGCGGCCCCGCTCTGGGCGGAACGCATCCGCATCGCCACCGAACAGGGCATGGCGCCCCTGGTGCAGCCGACGCTCGAGCGCTGGTTCACCGCGCCGTACCGCGCGGCGCATCCGGAGGTGATGGCGAACATCGGCGCGCTGATCCGCAGCACGCCCATCGCCGGCTACGTCGGCTGCGCCCAGGCGATTGCCCGCATCGACGTGACGGACCGCCTCCATGGCGTGAAGGCGCCGACGCTGGTGATTGTCGGCAGCGATGACCTCGGCACGCCGCCGGCCATGTCCGAGGCGATCGCCGCGGCGATTCCCGGCGCGCGGCTGGAGGTCATTGCCGACGCTTCGCACCTGTCGAACATCGAACAGGCGCAAGCCTTCAACACGCTGTTGCTGGATTTTCTGACGGAGAAATAGATGGATCTGGGCATCGCAGGAAAACGGGCGCTGGTGTGCGCGGCAAGCAAGGGCCTCGGCCGTGGCTGCGCGCTGGCGCTGGCGCGCGAGGGTGTGCATGTGACCATCGTCGCCCGCGGCCGCGAGGCGCTGGAGGCGACGGCGGCCGAGCTGGAGAAAGTCAGTCCCCGCGGTACGGCGATAACGTGGATCGCCGCCGACATCACCACGCCCGAGGGACGCGCCGCGGCGCTCGGCGCCTGTCCGCAGCCGGACATCCTGGTGAACAACGCCGGCGGGCCGCCGCCGGGCGACTTCCGCAACTGGTCGCGCGAGGACTGGATCGCCGCCCTCGACGCCAACATGCTGACGCCCATCGAGCTGATCAAGGCGACGGTGGACGGCATGATCGCGCGCCGCTTCGGCCGCATCGTCAACATCACCTCCGGCGCGGTGAAGGCGCCGATCGACGTGCTCGGCCTCTCCAATGGCGCGCGCGCCGGCCTGACCGGCTTCGTCGCCGGCCTGGCGAGGAAGACCGTCAAGCACAACGTCACCATCAATAACCTGCTGCCCGGCTTCTTCGACACCGACCGCATCCGCACGGTGGTCGGCGGCCAGGCAAAATCGCGCGGCGTGACCTACGAAGAAGCCCTGGCCGAACGCATCGCCACCATCCCGGCCGGCCGCATCGGCGACCCCGCCGAGTTCGGCGAAGCCTGCGCCTGGCTGTGCAGCGCGCAGTCCGGCTTCATCACCGGGCAGAACCTGCTCCTCGACGGCGGCGCCTACCCAGGGACGTTCTGATGTCATCCGGGCGACTGACAATGCCCGGAAATTCGCTCATCCTGCAGTCCTACGGTTCTCCACAATAGAACAGCAGCACATTCACGCCTAGAATCAGACTGCCGCCAGACATGCGGCAAGGAGAAGCATCTATGGACAAGGACCTCGACGAGGCGGCGCTCGAATACCACCGCCTGCCCACCCCCGGCAAGATTTCCGTGGTGCCCACCAAGGGCCTCATCAACCAGCGCGACCTTGCCCTGGCGTATTCCCCCGGCGTGGCGGCGGCCTGCAATGCCATCGTTGCCGATGCCGCCGTCACGGCGGAGCTGACTTCGCGCGCCAACCTGGTCGGTGTGGTGACCAACGGCACGGCGGTGCTCGGCCTGGGCGACATCGGCCCGCTCGCCGCGAAGCCGGTGATGGAAGGCAAGGCCTGCCTGTTCAAGAAATTTTCCGGCATCGACGTCTTCGACATCGAGCTCGCCGAGCGCGACCCGGACAAGCTGGTCGACATGATCGCCGCGATGGAGCCCACCTTCGGCGGCATCAACCTCGAGGACATCAAGGCGCCGGAATGCTTCTACATCGAGCGCAAGCTGCGCGAGCGCATGCGCATCCCCGTCTTCCACGACGACCAGCACGGCACCGCCATCGTCGTTGGCGCGGCGGTGCTGAACGGCCTGAAGCTCCTTGGCAAGAAGCTCGACGAGGTGAAGCTCGTCACCAGCGGCGCCGGCGCCGCGGCGCTGGCCTGCCTCGACATGATCGCCATGCTCGGCGTGAAGGTCGAGAACATCTGGGTCACCGACATCCACGGCGTGGTGTACGAGGGCCGCCCCGAGGAAATGGACGAGATCAAGGCGCGCTACGCCAAGAAAACCAAGGCGCGCAAGCTGGCCGAGGTGATCGAGGACGCGGATGTCTTCCTCGGCCTGTCCGCCGGCGGCGTGCTCAAGCCGGAGATGGCCGCGAAAATGGCGAAGAATCCACTCATCCTGGCGCTGGCCAACCCGACACCGGAGATCCTGCCCGAGGAAGTCCGCTCGGTGAGGAGCGACGCCATCATCGCCACCGGCCGCTCGGACTACCCCAACCAGGTCAACAACGTCCTCTGCTTTCCCTTCATCTTCCGCGGCGCGCTGGATGCGGGTGCCACGACCATCACGGAAGAGATGAAGCTCGCCGCCGTGCGCGCCATCGCCGAGCTGGCGCAGGCGGAAGCCTCCGACATCGTGGCGACCGCCTACGGCGACACCGAGATGGCCTTCGGCCCCGAGTACATCATCCCCAAGCCCTTCGATCCGCGCCTCATCGTCAAGATCGCGCCTGCCGTGGCGCAGGCGGCGATGGATTCCGGCGTCGCCACGCGGCCGCTGAAGGATTTCGCCGCCTACCGCCAGCAGCTGACGCAGTTCGTCTTCCATTCCGGCACGCTGATGAAGCCGGTGTTCGCCGCGGCCAAGAAGGCGCCGAAGCGCGTGCTGTATTGCGAGGGCGAGGATGAGCGCGTGCTGCGCGCCATCCAGGCCGTCGTCGACGAGGGCATCGCCCGCCCGCTGGCGCTCGGCCGCCCGGCGGTGATCGCCGCGCGCCTGAAGCAGCTCGGCCTGCGCATCGAGGTCGGCCGCGATTTCGAGCTGATCGACGTCGGCCACGACGAGCGCTACCGCGACCTCACCCACGACTACTACCGGCTGATGCAGCGCGACGGCATTTCGCCCGGCATCGCCAAGAAGGAAGTGCTGCGCTCCAACACCCTGATCGGCGCGCTGCTCTTGAAGCGCGGCGACGTCGATGCGATGCTGTGCGGCACCTACGGCCAGTTGCCGCGCCACCTGGAACGCGTCTCCAACGTCATCGGCCTGAAGCCGGGCGCGCGCAACTTCGCCGCCATGAACGTGCTGATGCTGTCGCGCCACACGCTGTTCATCTGTGACACCTACGTCAACGAAGACCCGACCGCCGAGCAGATCGCCGAGATGGCGCTGATGGCGGCGGAAGAGGTGCGCCGCTTCGGCATCACGCCGAAGGTGGCGCTGCTGTCCTACTCCAACTTCGGCAGCCGCAAGACAGTGTCCGCGCTGAAGATGCGCGAGGCGCGCCGTCTCATCGCTGAGCGTGCGCCGCAGCTGGAAGTCGATGGCGAGATGCACGGCGATGCCGCGCTCTCCGAAGAGATCCGCAACAAGGTGTTCCCGGATTCGGTGCTGAGGGGCGAAGCCAACCTGCTCATCATGCCCAACCTCGACGCCGCCAACATCGCCTTCAACCTGCTCAAGATCACCGGCGGCGACGGCATCACCGTCGGGCCGATCCTGCTGGGGGCGGCGAAGCCGGTGCACATCCTGACGTCCACCGCGACGGTGCGGCGGCTGGTGAACATGACGGCGCTGGCGGTGGTGGACGCGCACCACCTGCGCGGTTGATTCGTAGCCCGGCCTGGGGCACCATCCTTTCTCCAGCAGAGGAGGAATAAAAATGCCCCACGCCATCCGTTTCCACCAGCCCGGCGGCCCCGAGGTTTTGCAATGGGAGGAGGTCGCCGTCGGCGATCCCGGCCCGAGCGAGGCGCGCGTGCGTCATCATGCCGTCGGCCTCAACTTCATCGACATCTACCACCGCACCGGCGCCTATCCGCTGCCGCTGCCCTCGGGCATCGGCCTGGAGGGGGCGGGGGTGGTGGAGGCGGTCGGCAGCGAGGTGAAGGACCTCAAGGCCGGCGATCGCGTCGCCTATGCCGGCGGGCCGGTCGGCGCCTACGCCGAAGTGCGCCTGATTCCAGCCGACCGGCTGGTGAAGCTGCCGGAGGCGCTGACCTTCGAGCAGGGCGCGGCGATGATGCTCCAGGGCATGACCGCGCAGTACCTGCTGCGCCGCACTTATCGCGTGCAGCCGGGCGACACCATCCTCATCCACGCCGCCGCCGGCGGCGTCGGCCTCATTGTCTGCCAGTGGGCGAAGGCGCTCGGGGCGAAGGTGATCGGCACGGTCGGCTCGGACGAGAAGGCGGCGCTGGCCAAGGCCCACGGCTGCGATCACCCGATCGTCTACACCCGCGAGAAGTTCGCCGAGCGCGTCAAGGAATTGACCGTCGGCGAGGGCGTGGCGGTGGTCTACGACTCCATCGGCAAGGACACCTTCATGGATTCGCTGGCCTGCCTGCGGCCCATGGGCATGATGGCGCTGTTCGGCGCCGCGTCAGGCCCGGTGCCGCCCTTCGACCTCGGCCTGCTGGCGAAGATGGGCGCCCTCTTCATCACCCGGCCGACGCTGTTTGTCTATACGGCAAAGCGCAGCGACCTCGTGCAGACGGCGGACGAACTGTTCGGCATGGTCACCTCTGGCAAGGTGAAGATCGAGGTCAACCAGCGTTACGCCCTGAAGGACGCAGCGAAGGCGCAGGCCGATCTGGAAGCGCGCAAGACCACCGGCTCGACGATCCTGCTGCCCTGACGCCGTCCCGTAGCGTCTGACTTCAGGGCGCCGGCCGCGGCATCACCGGCGCCTTGCCGCGCTTGAACACCATCACGGTGCGGATGAAGCTGATCACCGTCTTGCCGTCCTGATTGAAGCCGGTGGTGCGCACCCTGACGATGCCGACGTCGGGACGCGACTTCGACTCGCGCTTCTCCAGCACTTCCGACTGCGAATAGAGCGTGTCGCCCTCGAACACCGGATTGGGCAGGCGCACCTCGTCCCAGCCGAGGTTGGCGAAGACGTTCTGCGAGATGTCGGTGACGCTCTGGCCGGTGACCAGCGCCAGGGTGAAGGTGGAGTCGACCAGCGGCTGGCCGAACTCGGTCTGCGCCGCGTAGTGGCGGTCGAAGTGGATCGGCGCGGTGTTCTGCGTGAGCAGGGTGAACCAGGCGTTGTCCACCGCCAGCACGGTGCGCCCGAGCGGGTGGCGGTAGAGGTCGCCGACCTCGAAGTCCTCGAAGAAGCGGCCCTGCCAGCCGTGTTTCTCTGACATCTCGTTCTCCTTCACAATCGCCGGAAAAGCATACGTCATTCCCGCGAAAGCGGGAATCCAGCCGTTTTCACGTATCAATGGATTCCCGCTTCCGCGGGAATGACGATGGGTGTGATAAATTGCCGGCATGCTCCAATCATTCCTCGTCGCCAACCCCAAGGGCGGCTGCGGCAAGACGACGCTGGCGACCAACCTCGCCGGCTACTTCGCGCGCCGTGGCCACCGTGTCATGCTCGGCGACATCGACCGCCAGCAGTCGGCGCGCGAATGGCTGAAGCTGCGCCCGCAGGGGCTGCCGCCGATCCGCAGCTGGGACATCGCGCCGGGCGAGCCGGCCCGCCCGCCGAAGGACACCACGCACGTGGTGCTCGACACGCCGGCCGGCCTGCACGGGAAAAAGCTCGACGTGGTGGTGAAGAGCATCCACCGCGTCATCGTGCCGCTGCAGCCCTCGATCTTCGACATCCTCGCCACGCGCGCCTTCCTCGACGAGCTGCTGGAGGAGAAGGCGGTGCGCAACCAGAAGACCTTCATCGCGGTGGTCGGCATGCGCGTCGATGCGCGCACGCGGGCGGCGCACGAACTGGAGCGCTTCCTCGAAGGCCTCGACGTGCCGGTGCTCGGCTTCCTGCGCGACACGCAGGTCTACGTGCAGGCCGCCGCCCACGGCCTGACCCTGTTCGACCTGTCGCCGGCGCGCGCCGCGCTGGACCTGCCGCAATGGCAGGGCATCATCGACTGGGTCGACGCGCCGCACGAGTAGCGGTTTTCTTCTTCGGCGCCTCGCCCAGCAGGCGCGCACGCAAGGCTTCATCCCCCAACCGTTCCAGGAACCATGACAGCGCCAGCCCTTCGTGATCGCCGCGCCAGGCGATGTGCAGCGGCAGGTCGGGCGTTGCCTCGGTGGTGCGTTTCGCCACCAGCCGGCCGGCGGCGATCTCCGGCGCGGCGAGCGGCAGCGGCAGGTGCCCCACGCCCAATCCCGCCGCCTGCGCCGCCAGCTTGGCGGCGAAGTCCGGCACCACCAGCGTGTCCTGCCCGCTGAGCAGGCCGGCCGTGCGCGCCAGCAGTTGGCGCGAGGTGTCGGCGATCACCACGGCGCGATGCTTGAGCAGCGCCGCGGCGGCTATCGGTTCGCGCATCTTCGCCAGCGGGTGGCTGGGCGCCACCGCGAACACCGGCTGCGAGCGGCCGAGGACCTGCGTCCGGTAGCCGCCGCCCGGCGGCATGTCGCCGGGCGCGCCGATGGCGAGGTCGGCGCGTCGCGTCGCCAGCGCATCCCAGCAGCCGCCGAGCACCTCGGTCGACAGGCGCAGCCGGGTGCCGGACATCTGCTTGTAGAAATCGCCGATCAGCGGCCACAGCGCGCTCAGGTCGAGCACCGCCTCGATGGCGATGCGCAGTTCATGTTCCCAGCCGGTGGCGATGCGCTTGACGCGGCATTCCAGTTCGCCGGCGGCGCCGAGCAGGTGGCGGCCTTCCTCGAGCAGCAGGCGGCCGGCCGGCGTCAGCACGGCGCGGCGACCCTGGCGCACGAACAGCGTCACGGCGAGGTCGTCTTCCAGCTTCCTGATGGCATGGGTCAGCGCCGAGGGCACGCGGTGCAGGGCGTCCGCCGCGGCGGCGAAGCTGCCGCGGGTGTCGATGGCGTCGAGGACCTGCAGGGCGTCGAGGGAAATCAGCATGTTGAAAATAATTGAACGTTAATGTCGAAATAATTCGCTTTTTTTCAGCTTAGGCAGGAATTACCATGGCGTCAATCGATGAATGCATTTGAACAGAGAAAGGAGAAAACCATGATCCAGGTCCGCAAAGGCAGCGATCGCGGCCATGCCGACCACGGCTGGCTGCAGAGCTGGCACACCTTCTCCTTCGCCGACTACCACGATCCGGCGGAAATGGGCTGGCACGGCCTGCGCGTCATCAACGAGGACATCGTCCAGCCCGGCAAGGGCTTCGGCATGCACGGCCACCGAGACATGGAGATCGTCACCTGGATTCTCGACGGCGCCCTTGAGCACAAGGACAGCATGGGCAACGGCGAGGTGATCCGCCCCGGCGAGGCGCAGCGCATGAGCGCCGGCAAGGGCGTGCTCCACAGCGAGTTCAATCCTTCGCAGGAGAAGGCGACGCATCTGCTGCAGATCTGGATCGAGCCCAACGTGCGCGGCGTGAAACCGAGCTACGAGCAGACCTTCTTTCCCGCCGAGGAGCGGCGCGGAAAACTCCGGCTGGTGGCTTCGCGCGACGGCCGCGAGGGCAGCGTGACGATCCACCAGGATGCGGCGCTCTACGCCGCGCTGCTGGCGCCGGGCGAGGCGGTGCGCCATGCGCTGGCGCCGGGGCGGCACGCCTACCTGCACGTGGCGCGCGGCGCCGCCCGGCTGAATAGTCAGCCGCTGCGGGGCGGCGACGGCGCGAAGATCGCCGATGAGGAAAATCTGGAGATCGTCGCGTCGGAAGACGCGGAGATCCTGTTGTTCGACCTACCCTGAAAGGAACAAGGCAATGAAGAAAGTGGCAGTGGTGTATCACAGCGGTTACGGCCATACCGAGCGCCAGGCGAAGGCGGTGGCGGAAGGCGCGGCGGCGGTGGAAGGCGTGATGGCGCACCTGATTTCGGTGGCCGACGTCGACCGGCGCTGGGAGGATTTGGCGGCAGCCGACGCCATCGTCTTCGGCGCGCCGACCTACATGGGCAGCGTCTCCGGCGACTTCAAGAAGTTCATGGATGCCAGTTCCAAGGCCTGGTTTTCCTCGGCCTGGAAGGACAAGCTTGCCGCCGGCTTCACCAACTCCGGCAGCCAGAGCGGCGACAAGTTGAACTCCCTCATCCAGCTGATGGTGTTCGCCAGCCAGCACGGCATGCTCTGGGTCAGCCTCGGCCTGATGCCGGGCAACAACAACAGCAAGGGCTCGGTGGACGACCTCAACCGCCTCGGCAGCTTCTCCGGCGCGATGGCGCAATCGAACGTCGACCAGGGCGCCGACGGCATGCTGGAGAGCGACCTGAAAACGGCCGCGCATCTGGGCAGGCGCGTGGCGGAAACGGCGTTGCGCTACGCGCGCGGCTGATTACTGCGTGCCGCGGCGGGCCAGCCAGATGCCGGCCAGCACGGCCGCGGCGCCGAACCACTGCAAGGCGGCAAGCGCTTCGCCGAACAGCAGCCAGGCGAAGCCGGCCGCGGCCACCGGCTGCAGCAGCAGGCTGACCGAGGAGAAGCTTGCCGCCAGGTGCGCCACCGCCCAGGTGATCAGGCCCTGACCGGCAAGCTGGCATACCAGCGCGAGGCCGAGCAGCACGCCCCAGCCAGCCGGACTCGCCGGCAAAATCGCTTCCCCCAAGAGCAGCGCCAGCGGCAACAGGACCGCGGCGCAGGCCGCGCCGCTCGCAAACATGATGCGGGCGGTCGACTGCGTGTCGCGCAGGCGCTTCACGCACAGCTGGTAGCCGGCATAGAAAACCGCCGTCAGCATGCCGAGGCCGTCGCCGAGCAGGACCGATCCCGGGCCGCCGACATTGGCGCCCATCAGCAGTGCCGCCCCCGCCAGCGACAGCAGCATCCCGGCAAAGAAGACCGGCCTGGCGCGCTCGCCGAGCAGGATCCAGGCGCCAAGCGTGACCGCAACCGGCGCGAGATTGGCGAGGAAGGTGGCGTTGGCCACGCTGGTGAGGCGGATCGACCAGTGCCAGACAGCCAGGTCTGCCGCGAAAAACAGGCCGGCCAGCACCGCCATCGGCCACGCCGGGCGGGCGGCGCCCTGCTTCCGGCCCCGTTCCTGAAGCGCCATCCAGAGGGCAAGCAGCGGCAGCGCCAGCGCGAGCCGCCAGAAGGCGGTCGCCACCGGGCCGACCTCGGACAGGCGCACGAAGATCGGCGCGAAGGCAATGCCGATCGCGCCGGCGAAAAGCGCGACCAGGGCCATCGAGTTGCGCTTTCCGGCCATATCCAATTCTGTCAATCCCTTTTTCCTGCCGGCGTCCAGTATATTTCAGCCGCAAGCGGCATGACCGGGAGCGGCTTCGGTTCTAAAATACACACATGCCGTCCCCTGCCTTCGTCCATCTCCGCCTGCACAGCGAATATTCCATAGCCGACGGCATGGTTCGGCTCGATGAGGCCATCGACAGGGCCGCCGGCGACGGCATGCCGGCGCTGGCGCTGACCGACCTGGCCAACCTCTTCGGCATGGTCAAGTTCTACAGCGGCGCGCGCAGCCGCGGCCTGAAGCCGATCATCGGCTGTGACGCCTGGGTGGAACCTGTCGCCGGCGCCAGCGACCGGCCGGCGCGCCTGCTGCTGCTGGTGAAGAATCACGCCGGCTACCTTCGCCTGTGCGAACTGCTGACCCAGGCCTATCTCGGGCCGCGCAGCCGCGGCCGGGCCGAGATTTCGCGCGCCGCCTTTGCCGCCGGCGACAATGCCGGCCTGATCGCGCTGTCCGGCGCGGCCCAGGGCGATGTCGGCCAGGCACTCCTGATGGGCAGCGCCACCCAGGCCGAGGCTGCGGCGCGGGCGTGGGCGCGCCTGTTTCCCGACAGCTACTACATCGAGCTGCAGCGCTACGGCCAGCCGCAGGCCGAGCAGCTTGTCGCGGCGAGCGTGGCGCTGGCGGCGAAGCTGGATCTGCCGGTGGTGGCGACGCATCCGCTGCAATTCATCGCGCGCGACGATTTCAAGGCGCACGAGGCGCGGGTGTGCATCGCCGAAGGCTATGTGCTGGCCGATCCGCGCCGGCCGAAACAGTTCACGGAGGAGCAGTATTTCAAGTCCCAGGCCGAGATGCAGGCGCTGTTCGCCGACCTGCCCGAGGCGCTGGAGAATTCGGTCGAGATCGCGCGCCGCTGCAACCTGACCATCGAACTGGGCAGAAACCAGCTGCCGCAGTTTCCCGTGCCCGAGGGCGTCACCCTCGACGATTACCTGACGCAGCAGGCGGAGGCGGGGCTGGAGCGGCGCCTGGCGCAGCTGTATGACGATCTCGCCGAGCGCGAGCGCAAACGGCCGGAATATGCCGAACGCCTTGCCTTCGAATGCAGGACCATCCGGCAGATGGGCTTTCCCGGCTATTTCCTCATCGTTGCCGACTTCATCAACTGGGCCAAGCTGAACGGCGTGCCGGTCGGCCCGGGGCGCGGCTCGGGCGCCGGCTCGCTGGTGGCCTACTCGCTCGGCATCACCGACCTCGACCCCCTGCGCTACGAGCTGCTGTTCGAGCGTTTCCTCAACCCGGAACGCGTCTCCATGCCCGACTTCGACGTGGACTTCTGCCAGGAGGGCCGCGACCGCGTCATCGACTACGTCAAGCGCAAGTACGGCGGCCATGCCGTCTCGCAGATCGCCACCTTCGGCACCATGGCGGCGAAGGCGGTGATCCGCGATGTCGGCCGCGTGCTCGACCTCGGCTTCAATTTCGTCGACCAGTTCGCCAAGCTGATCCCCAGCGAGCTGGGGATCACCCTGAAGGATGCGCGCGCCAAGGAGCCGGCCATCAACGAGCGCGCCGAGCGCGAGGAGGAGATCCGCGAGCTGCTGGCGCTGGCGGAGAAGCTCGAGGGCCTGACGCGCAACGTCGGCATGCACGCCGGCGGCGTGCTCATCGCGCCGGGCAGGCTGACCGACTTCTGCCCGCTCTATTCGGCCGGCGGCGCGGAAGCCGCGGTGAGCCAGTTCGACAAGGACGATGTCGAGCAGGCCGGCCTGGTGAAGTTCGACTTCCTCGGCCTGCGCACCCTGACCATCCTCGCCGAGGCGGTGCGCTTCGTGAAGGAGGTGGAGGGCGTCGGCCTCGACCTCGACACCCTGCCGCTCGACGACAAGCCGACCTACGACCGCATCTTCAAGACGGCCAACACCACGGCGGTGTTCCAGTTCGAATCGCGTGGCATGAAGGACACCCTGGTGCAGGCGAAGCCGGACCGGCTGGAGGACCTGATCGCCCTGAATGCGCTCTACCGGCCGGGGCCGATGGACTTCATCCCGAACTTCATCGCCCGCAAGCACGGCCGCGAACGCATCGTTTATCCGCATCCGCTGCTGGAAAAGGTGGTCGGCAACACCTACGGCATCATGGTGTACCAGGAGCAGGTGATGCAGGCAGCCCAGGTGGTGGCCGGCTACTCGCTCGGCGGCGCCGACCTCCTGCGCCGCGCCATGGGCAAGAAGAAGCCCGAGGAGATGGCCAAGCAGCGCGAGATCTTCGTCGCCGGGGCGGAGAAAAACGGCATCGGCGCCGACAAGGCGAACGAGATCTTCGACACCATGGAGAAGTTCGCCGGCTACGGCTTCAACAAGTCGCACGCCGCCGCCTATTCCCTGGTCGCCTACCAGACGGCGTACCTCAAGTGCCACCACCCGGCGGCCTTCATGGCGGCGACGCTGTCCTCGGAAATGGCTGACACCGACAAGGTGCAGTTCTTCGTCTTCGACGCCATATCCTATGGACTGACTTTTCTGCCGCCCGACGTCAACCGCAGCCGCCACCGTTTCACGCCGGTGGATGCGAAGACGATCCGCTACGGGCTTGGCGCCATCAAGGGCACAGGCGAGTCGGCCATCGGCGCGATGCAGCGCGCGCGCGAGGCCGGCGGCGAC
>Ga0209476_10001275_pt1 | contig 16994 bp, 15 predicted proteins | sample KloWWTrecipitate_FD_187179 | JGI IMG/M metagenome (GOLD analysis project Ga0209476, IMG submission 187179) | Active sludge microbial communities from Klosterneuburg, Austria, studying microevolution and ecology of nitrifiers - Klosterneuburg... | ecosystem: Engineered > WWTP > Aerobic digester... | reverse complement strand
GAGGTCGTGGGCCAGGACCCGAACGTCGACGCGGTGATCGTGGTCTTCGTGCCGCCCCTCGTGACCACCGCGGAGGAGATCGCGGTCGCGGTGGCGCGGAGCGCTTCGACCGTGCCCGCGCACAAGACGGTGCTGACCGTGTTCCTCGCGAGCAAGAGCGCGCCCCCCATGCTTCCGACCGGCGGCCGAGGCCGGCTTCCCGTGTACACCTTCCCCGAAAACGCCGCCCGTGCCCTGGGCGCGGCGCTCAAGTACCAGCGCTGGCGCGAACGGCCCGCGGGCGAGGTGGTGCGCCTGACCGACGAACAGCGCGCCGAAGCCCGAAGGATCGTGCAGAAGTCCCTCGACGCGAGAAGCGAACGCCACTGGCTGGAGACGGAAGACGTGCGCGCCCTGCTCGAGGTCGCGGGGATCGCGATGGCGGACATCCGGGTCACCGGTCCCGAAGAAGCGCCTGCCGTCGCTCGCGCCATGGGCTTCCCCCTGGTCGCCAAGGCGGTGGCCCCGGGTCTGGTGCACAAGACCGATGTGGGAGGGGTGGTCTTGAACCTGCGCGGCGAGGCGGAGGTCGCGGCCGCGGTGGCAGCCATGCGCGAGAGCCTCGCGAAGGCGGGCTTCGCGCTCGAGAAGGTGATCCTGCAGAGACAGATCGAGGGCGGAATCGAGGCGCTGGTCGGCGTGGTGGTCGATCCCACCTTCGGTCCTCTCCTGGTTTGCGGCATCGGCGGCGTCCAGGTCGAACTCCTGCGCGACGTGTCTTTCCACCTGCCCCCGGTGAGCGATCTCGACGCCGCGGAGATGATCGACCGGTTGCGATTGCGTCCGCTCTTCGACGGCTATCGCGGGAGCCCGCCCGCGGACCGGGCCGCCCTGATCGTCCTGCTCCAGCGACTCTCGGCCCTGGTCGAGGAGATGCCCGAACTCAAGGAACTGGACCTGAACCCGGTCCGCGTGATGCGACCCGGCGAAGGGGCCATCGTGGTCGACGCGCGGATTCTCGTGGGTCGCCCCGGCTCGTGACCGCCCTGCACGCGAGCGCGGGAATCCTCACCGTGCTCGCCTTCTGGGCCGTGTGGTACTGGATCGATCCGCCCCTGCGTCCCGACGGGGTTTCGTGGCCCCGCTTGCTCCTCTGGGTCTTCACGCCTCTGGGCATGTACCTGTTTCTCGCCCATCACCGCGAACCGCCGTCGACCATGGCGTCTCCGGTGGGGAGAGAGGGCGTCGTCGTCCGGGCCTCCCCGCTGGAAGTGGAGGTGTTCGGTTCCTTCTGGCACGCCCGCGGCCTGACCTCGGCGGAGCTTCGGGCCGGTGATCGGGTCCGGGTGATCGAGCGCGACGGCCTCACCCTGGTGGTCGAGCGCCTCTCCTGACCGCTTACAATCGCACTCCAGCATGACGCGCTCCCAGGTTCTCGAAGTCGTTGGAAGCGACCGCGACGAGCGAGCCCTCGTCGACGCCATCGACTTCGACCGCCTTCCGCGGCACGTCGCCATCATCATGGACGGCAACGGCCGCTGGGCGAAGAGCCGCTTCCTGCCGCGCCTCGAGGGCCACCGGGCGGGCGTCGAGTCGGTACGCTCAACGGTGGAGACCGCGGCCCGGCTCGGGCTCGAAGCTCTCACCGTCTATGCCTTTTCGACCGAGAACTGGAAGCGGCCCACCGACGAGGTGTCGGGCCTCATGGGCCTGCTGAAGCTCTACATCCGCCGGGAACTGAAGACGCTTCAAAGCAACAACATCAAGTTCGGGGTGGTGGGCGGCCTCGACGGCCTCCCGAAGGATGTGCAGGACGAACTTCGCCGCGGCATCGAGGAGACCGCGCGGATGACCGGTCTTCAATTCTCCCTGGCCCTCAACTATTCGGGGCGGTCCGAGCTCACCGACGTGGTGCGCCGCATCGCCCTCGAGGCGAAGGCCGGGACCCTCGACCCGGCCGCGATCGACGAGTCCACCATCGAGAAGCATCTCTTCACCGCCCACCTGCCCGAGCCGGATCTCCTGATCCGCACCAGCGGCGAACTGCGCGTGTCGAACTTTCTCCTCTGGCAGATCGCGTACGCGGAGATCTGGGTGACCGACGTGCTGTGGCCCGACTTCCGCCGCCGGCACCTCCTCCAGGCCATCGCGGATTTCCAGAAGAGAGAACGCCGCTACGGCGGCATCACCGCGGCCACCTCGCGGGCATGAGCCTGTTCTCCTCGAACCTCTTCCGCCGGGTCGCGACCGCGGTGGTGGTTCTTCCCGTGGTGGTCGCGGCCATCGCCCTCTTTCCGCAGCGCGGTCCCTGGATGCTGGCCGCGATCCTCTGCGTGCTCGGGGTGAGTGAAGCCCACACCCTGCTCGCCCGTGGGGGGCTCCACGCCTCGCACATCTCGTTTCTTCCCGGCATCGCCCTCTTCTTCGAGCTGGCGGGGACGCCCGACGCGGCCCGCGCATTCCCGATTTCCGGGCTCCCCATCGTGGCCGCGGTGGCCGCCGCCTTCGTCGCGGTGTCGCGCGCGGATCGCTTCGGGATTCCCGTTCTCGCCGCCGAGGGCGCGGGGGCGCTCGCCGGGCTCCTGATCGGCCTGGGCGCGGGCTCGTTCGCGGCCCTCTCGAGCCTCGCCCCGATCGAGGAAGGCACGTCGCGGATCGCGCTCCTGCTCGCGGTGATCATCTCTTCCGACGTCTTCGCCTACTTCACCGGCCATGCGATCGGCCGCCACAAGCTCGCGCCCCAGGTCTCGCCCGGCAAGACCGTGGAAGGGGCGATCGGGGGCCTGGTGGGCGCGGCTCTCGCGAGTGCGGTGATCGCGACCCAGCTCTTCAAGGACCAGTCCCTCGTCCTCGTGATGGTGATCGGCGTCCTGGTGGCGATCGCGGGGATCGTGGGCGACCTGCTGGAGAGTCTTTTCAAGCGCTACGTGGGAGCCAAGGACTCGGGAACCCTGTTTCCCGGTCACGGCGGAGCCCTCGACCGGATGGACGCGTTCATCCTCGCCGCCCCTCTTCTCTACGCGTTCTTCAAGACCGTTTCCTGAGCCGTTCCAACCGGGGTGAACGCGTAAGATCGAAGGCCCCTCGTTTGTGAGGGAGTTCTTTAGAGGTATGGAATGGACTTCGAACTGAGCGCGGATCAGCGGCTCCTCAAGAAAACCGTCCGCGATTTCGCCGAACGCGAGTTGAAGCCGAATTCCCGGGCCTGGGACGAGGCGCAGCAGTTTCCCCGCGACATCTTCACCAAGCTGGGCGAGCTGGGACTCCTCGCCGTGGTGTTTCCCGAGGAATACGGCGGCTCGGGCATGTCGACGGTGGACTACACCATCGTCATCGAGGAACTGGCGCGCGTGGACGCGGGGGTCGCACTCTCCACCGCCGCCCACAACTCTCTCTCCTCCGGTCACATCTTCCTCGCGGGCAGCGAGGAGCAGAAGAAAAAGTACCTGCCGAAACTCGCCACCGGCGAGTTCGTGGGGGCCTGGGGCCTGACCGAGAACAGCGCCGGTTCGGACGCGGGGGGAACCAAGACCACCGCGGTCAAGGACGGAGATTCGTGGGTTCTGAACGGCTCGAAGACCTTCATCACCAATGGAAGCTTCGCGGAGATCGCGGTCATCATGGCCGTGACCGACAAGGCGAAGGGCAACAAGGGGATCTCCGCCTTCCTGGTGGAGAAGGGCACGAAGGGCTTCCGCCCGGGAAAGAAGGAAGACAAGCTGGGGGTGCGCTCCTCCGACACCTCCGAGCTGATCCTCGAGGACTGCCGCATCCCGGCTGGGAACCTCCTGGGCGAACTCGGCAGGGGCTTCATCGACACCCTGAAGATCCTCGACCGCGGCCGGATCGGCATCGCGGCGTTCTCGATCGGCATCGCGCAGGGCGCTTTCGAGGCGGCGCTCTCCTACGCGAAGGGCCGCAAGCAGTTCAACCAGGCCATCGCGGAATTCCAGGGCGTTCAGTTCAAGCTCTCGGAGATGGCCATGAAGATCGACGCGGCCCGGCTGCTCATGCTGCGGGCGGCCGCGCTGCGCGACGCGGGCCGGGAGCACAAGACCGAGTCGGCCATGGCCAAGCTCTTCGCGAGCGAAATGGCGGTGGAGGTGGCGCTCGAGGCCATCCAGATCCACGGCGGCTACGGCTACGTGAAGGACTATCCGGTGGAACGAGCCCTGCGCGACTCCAAGCTCGGCACGATCGGCGAAGGCACGAGCGAAATCCAGAAGCTCGTGATCGCAAGGTCCCTTCTCGCCTAAGGTCGATCCGGCACTCCCGCGAAGCGCATGAAACTCCCGGACGACAAGGACATCCTGCGCGGCGACATCCGCGCGGTGGCGCGGGCCATTCGCGCGGTCGAGGATGACTGGCCGGGGTCGCGCGCGCTGCTCACCCGTCTCTTTCCCCATGCCGGCCGCGCCCTGACCCTCGGCATCACCGGGCCGCCCGGGGCGGGGAAGTCGACTCTCGTGGACCGGCTGACCACGCATTTCCGGAAGGCGGGGAAGACGGTGGGGGTGGTGGCCGTCGATCCCACCTCTCCTTTCTCCGGCGGCGCCATCCTGGGCGACCGGATCCGCATGCAGAACCACGCGACCGACGACGGCGTCTTCATCCGGTCGATGGCGACCCGCGGCGCCCTTGGCGGTCTCTCCGCCGCCACCATGGCCGCCCTCCTCGTGCTCGACGCCTCCTCGAAGGACATCCTGATCGTCGAAACCGTGGGGGTGGGCCAGGACGAGGTCGACATCGCCTCGGAGGCGGACATCGCGATCGTGGTCCTCGTACCCGGCCTCGGCGACGAGGTCCAGGCCCTGAAGGCCGGGATCATGGAGATCGCGGACCTGTTCGTGGTGAACAAGGCCGACCGTGATGGCGCGGACCGCCTGGCCTCCGAGATCGAGATGATGCTGTCGCTCACCGGCGAAACGAAAGGCGATCGGCCTCCCGTGGTTCGCACGGTGGCGCCCACGAGCCAGGGCATCGACGAACTCGCGAAGACCATCGAAGAGGTCCGGGCCCGACGGGAAAAGAGCGGGCAGCTCGCCGCCCGTCGCCGTGAGCGCCTCCTGCGCCAGTTCGAGGCCCAGGTCGAAGGGCTCCTTCGCGAAAAGGTCCGGCGCCGCATCGACGCCCTCGATTCCAGCCTGCGCCTGCGCGAGCGGGTGCAGAATCGGGAGATCGATCCCTACTCCGCGGCCGACGAGACCCTCGAGGGCATTGAATCATGATTCTGAAGATCGACCACCTGGGCATCGCGGTGAAGGACATGGCCGAGGCCAAACGCGCCTACGAAGCGCTCGGCTTCAGGATCGAGGCCGAACACGACGTGCCCACCGAGAAGGTAAAGACCGCGTTCATCACCGTGGGCGAGTCGCACCTCGAACTCCTCGAGCCCACCGACCCCTCTTCGGTGATCGCGAAGTTCCTCGAGAAGCGCTCGGGCCTGCACCACATCTGCGTGCTGGTCGACGACATCGAGAAAGCCATGGCGGAAATGAAAGCGGCGGGGGCCCAGCTTCTCGACGAAACGCCGCGGATCGGCGCGGGCGGCTGCCGCGTCGCCTTCATCCATCCGAAATCCGCGGCCGGCGTTCTCCTCGAACTCAAGCAGGCCTGAAATGGAAATGAACCACACCGCGGACATCGGGATCATCGGGGGCAGCGGCCTCTACGACATCGAGGGTTTCGAGGCCCAGGGCGAGGCCTTCATCGAGACGCCCTACGGAAAGCCGTCGGACGCGATCATGGTGGGCCGCTACGGCGCCCAGAACGTGGCCTTCCTGCCGCGTCACGGCCGCGGCCATCGCATCTCGCCTTCCGAGATCAACTTCCGCGCCAACATCTGGGCCCTGAAGTCGCTCGGGGTGAAGTGGATCCTCTCCGTCTCCGCGGTGGGCTCGCTCAAGGAGCAGTACGTTCCCACCCACATGGTGACGCCCGACCAGTTCATCGACCGGACGTTCGGCCGCAAGGGCACGTTCTTCACCGACGGCATCGTGGGCCACGTGGGCTTCGCACATCCCGTCTGCAAGCACGTGCACCGCATTCTCGGAGAGGCCTGCCGGCGAGCCGGCGCCACCATCCATGAGGGCGGCACCTACGTCTGCATGGAAGGCCCGCAGTTCTCGACCCTCGCCGAGTCGAACCTGTATCGCTCCTGGGGGGCCGACCTCATCGGCATGACCAACCTGCAGGAAGCGAAGCTCGCCCGCGAGGCCGAGATCTGCTACGCGACCCTCGCCATGGTCACGGACTACGACTGCTGGCATCCCGGGCACGACGCGGTCACCGTGGACCAGGTGGTGGCGGTGGTCCAGAAGAACGCCTCCATGGCGAAGGCCATCCTCAAGGCCGCGGTGGAGCAGTTCCCTGTACCCCGCGACTGCGAGTGCGAGAGCGCCGCCAGATTCGCGATCATGACCGCGCCCCACCTCATCCCCGAGAAGGTCAAAAAGGACCTCGCTCCCATAATCGGGCGCTACTTGAAATAGGCTTCGCGCCGTCGGTCCGCCCCCGGGCGCCCCGACTTCCCTCCAGAAACCGGTTCCCTCACCCCGTCCCCTCACCAGGATAAGCACCAAAAGAAGCCATGTCTGTTCTCGTTGTCGGAAGCGTCGCGTACGACACGCTTGAAACCCCCGCTGGACGCGCCGAGAAGATCCTCGGAGGCTCGGCGTCGTACTTCGCCCTCGCCGCCTCGTACTTCACCGACGTCAACATGGTGGGGGTGGTCGGCGACGACTTCGGTCCCGAGCAGATGAGCGCCTTCGAGGGCCGGCGGATCGACCTGCAGGGGCTCGAGCATGCGCCGGGCAAGACCTTCCACTGGCAGGGGAAGTATTCGACCGACCTCAACTCCCGCGAAACCATCTGCACCGACCTGAACGTCTTCGAGCATTTCAAGCCCAAGCTGCCCGAGAGCTATCGCAAGTCCGATCGCCTCTTCCTCGGCAACATCGAGCCGTCGCTCCAGCGCGATGTCCTGGAACAGGTCGATGCCCCCCAGCTCGTGGGCTGCGACACCATGAACCTGTGGATCAACCATCGCCTCGAGGAGTTGAAGAAGACCCTCGCGAAGGTCGAGGTTCTCCTCATCAACGACTCCGAGGCGAGGGAACTCGCGGGCGACTGGAACGTGATCCGCGCGGCGCGCGCCATCCGGGCCATGGGCCCGAAGACGCTGATCATCAAGAAGGGCGAGCACGGAGCCCTTCTCTTCCAGGAGGATTCCTGCTTCCTCGCCTCCGCGTTTCCGCTCGAGCACGTCAAGGACCCGACCGGCGCCGGCGACTCGTTCGCGGGCGGTCTCATGGGCTACCTCGACCAGTCGGATTCGCATGACGAAGCCACCTTCCGGCAGGCCGTCATCATGGGGTCGACGGTGGCGTCCTTCTGCTGCGAGGACTTCGGGGTCGAGCGCCTCCTCACCCTTAAGCAGGACGAGATCAGCGACCGATTCCACGAATTCGCGTCGATGGTGCATTTCGACCGCCTGCCCTTGAAATGAGCGCGGGGCCGATCCGCCGCGATGCGATCCTCCTGATCGGCGCGATCGCCCTCTCCTACCCGATCGGGCTCGCCCTCGACCCGTGGTTCCTTCTGCCCATCCTGAACGCGGCGCCCGCGTGGTGGATCATGACCCGCCGCCTGCGCGCGGGCGACCTGCGCGGCGCGATCCTCCTGATGCTCGTCTTTCCCCTCGCCCTCGCGGTGTTCGGAACGATCAGTCTCGCCCTGTGGCCCACCACCGATGGCCTCCCGCCCCGGGTGTTCAACGGCCCGGAGTACCGCGAGGAGATGTTCCATTGGATCCGCTTCGGTGGCGGCACGGAGGGCAACTGGCGCCTCTTCCTGCCCCTCCACATCACCCATCTCGTCGTCTTCGTCTTCGTGAGCCTGCTGTCCGGCAGCCTGGTGTCGATCACCGGCGGCGCCGTGCTCACCAACTACATGGACGGCTACGTGGCCTCGATCCACCGGGCAGGAGCGCCCCTGTGGGCCACCGTCTTGTTCGGCTGGCAGCCGTGGGCGATCAGCAGGGTGGCCGCGTTCTGCATCCTCGGGGTGGTCCTGGCCGACCCCCTTCTCTCCCGCGTCCTCCGCTACCCCGCGCAGCCGTGGAAGAAGCTGCGTCCGTGGGTTCTCGTCGCCGCCACACTCATCCTCGTCGACTGGACGCTCAAGGCCGCGCTCGCCCCGACCTGGGGGAGGGTCCTGAACTCAGCGATTCCCGTCAACCTGCCCCCGGCATTTCCGGAGAGCCCGCACCAGGGACATCACTGAGATAGAAATACGCTGACCTCGGCGGCGGCGTGCCCGGTGGCGCCGCCCTTGCCGAGTTTCTCCCGCACTTCTTCGAGGCTCCTGAGCATCTCGGCGCGCGCGGTCCCGTCGTCGAGAATGCGAAGGGTTTCCTCGGTCACGCGCGCGGGGGTGAAGTCGCCCTGGATCAGTTCGGGCACGACCACGCGGCCGGCGATCAGGTTCACCATCGCGTAATTCGAAACGCTGACCAGGGGCTTGCCCAGCGCGTAGGTCAGGGCCGAAAGCCGATAGACAACCACCATCGGGGTGAGGGTGAGCGCGGTTTCCACGGTGGCGGTTCCCGAGGCCACGATCGCCACCCGCGCCGACCGCAGGATCTCGCGGGTGGCCCCCTCGATCACCCGCACTCCCGCCGCGGCCGCTTCCGCGAGAGCGCCGGCTTTGAGGTGCGGAGCCGCGGCGAGGACGAATTGGAGGTCGGGGCGTCTCTCGCGAAGAAGTTCCACCGCGCCCAGCATCGGGGGGAGGTTGAACGCCACCTCCTTGTTCCGGCTACCGGGGAGGAGTGCGATCACGGGCCGGTCGCCATCGAGGCCGAGGCTCTTCGCGACCTCGGCCCGGTCTTCGGGAGGCTTCACGTGGTCGATCAGGGGATGCCCGACGAAGGCCACCGGCACCGACGCGTCGCGGTAGATCTGCTCCTCGAACGGGAAGATCACGAGCATCTTCGCGACGTCGCGCTTGACGTCTCTGATCCGGCCCCGGCGCCACGCCCACAGTTGCGGCGAGACGTAGTAGACGACGGGGATGCCGAGCTTCTTCAACTCCCGGGCGAGGCGCAGGTTGAAGTCGGGATAGTCGATCAGGACCGCGACATCCGGCCGGAACCGCGCGGCCTCCGCCACCACTGAATCGAACAGGGCCTTGATCCTTCTCAGGTGCGAGAGAACCTCGAACAGGCCCACCACCGCCAGGTCCTTGAGGTGGGCGAGCAGGCGCACGTCCTCCGCGGCCAGGAGGTCGCCCCCGAGGCCGATGGCCTCGAGGCCGGGATGCCGCCTTCGCAGCTCGGCCACGAGTTCTTTCGCGTAGAACTCGCCCGAGGGCTCGCCGCAGGAGATCAGCAGTCGCGGCATTCGTTCCTATTTCGCACTCGGGACTCCGAAGAGGTGCTTGTCGAACCAGTCCAGATTCTCCTGCAAGGCGTGGCGCAGCGCCTTCGGCTTGTTGAGTCCGTGGCCGAAACCCCTGTAGAGCGCGAGCCGGGCTTCGACCCCCTGATCGCGAAGACCCTGGTACAGCTCGAAGGCGTCCGAGACGGGAACCCGCTGGTCCGAGTCGCCGTGCTGAATGAGGGTCGGCGCCTTCGCTCCCTTGATGTAGGTCATGGGCGAGGTCTTGCGGTAGATCTCGGGGTCGTCCCAGGGCGTCGCCTTCAGATACTGGCGGGTGAAGGGATGGATGTCGGTGCTCACGTAGTAGGTGACCCAGTTCGAGATCCCCGCCCCCACCGAGACCGCGCGGAAGCGCGCCGAGTCGTGGGTGGTGAGGAAGGCCGAGATGTAGCCGCCCTGGCTCCAGCCCATGACCCCGACCTTCGTCTTGTCCACCAGGCCCTTCGCGATCAGGCTGTCGATGCCGGAGATCACGTCCCAGGCATCGCCCACGCCGAGGTTGCGGACGTTGAGCGACCGGAACGCTTCGCCATAGCCGGCGCTGCCGCGGTAGTTGGGCTCGAGGATGAGCGCGCCTTTCGCGAGCCAGGCTTCCATCGGATACACGTACCCGGCGCCGAAAAGGCTCGGGCGCGAAACCCCGGTGGGGCCGCCGTGGATGATGACGAGGAGCGGAGCTTGAGCGCCGGGGGTGTACCCGGCGGGCTTTCGCAGGACGCCTTCGATCAGGGTTCCATCCGTGCTCTTCCACGAAACCACCTCGCTCGTCCCGAGGGTGAAGGCGGCGAGATCCCGGCCCACGTCCGACAGCTTCTTCGCGGCCCCTCCCGACGCCGCACCGGCGAACACTTCCGGATAGGCGCTCGCCGAGCTTCCGATGAAGGCGAGATTCGCGGCGTCGGCGCTGAATGCGAACCCGGTGGCGATCGGGCTCTCCAGAGGCACGCGGGCCACCGTTTTTCCGGCCGGCTCGACCTTGAAGAGGCCGGCCTCCGTCTTCTGGTTCGCGGCGAGAAAGATCCCGTTCCTGGTCCAGGCCACGAGGCGGGGATCCTCATCGAAGGCGGAGGTGATCGGGGTGATGGTCCCGCCCGCGGCCGGGATGGTCGCGACCTTGCCGTTCTTGTAATAGAAAGATGCGAGTTCCTGCATCGCGGTGGCGAACGCGATCAGCTTTCCATCCGGCGAGTAGCGGGGATCGCCGTCCGGCCCATCCTGGTTCACCAGCGGGCGGACGGTCGCGGAATCGGTGTCGACGACCGAGATGTTCGAGGTAACGCCGAACGAGGGGTCGGTGCTCTGACTGAAGTCGAAGGCGATCTCACGATCGTCGGGCGACCAGTCGAAGGCGCCCACCACGAACGTGCCCGAGGTCAGGCGCTTCGAAGCGCCGTCGTCCACCTTGATGACATGCAGGTGGGCCGGGTTCGTGGCTTCGTCCTCGATGGTCACGTCGCCGTACAGCTTCTGCCTCTCCTTCATGGCCTCGGTCTTCGGGTCCGTGGCGACGAAGGCGATCCGCTTCCCGTCGCGCGAGTACGCGAAGCGCGACACCCCTTCCTCGGCGCTCGTGAGCTTGCGCGACTCCCCGCCGGAGAGGCTCATCACGTAGACCTGCCTCTTACCCTCGCGGTCGGAGAGGAACGCGAGCGACGACCCGTCCGGCGAGAAGGCCGGGGCGTCGGAGGACTTCTTCGCCTGCGTGAAGACACGCGAGGTCCCGGACTTCACGTCGGCGAGCCAGATCTCGGTCTCGAACGCGTTCTCCTCCCAGTTGGCCTTGCGGACGACGTACGCGACGCGCGCGCCATCGGGAGACATCGCCGGTTGAGAGACGCGTTTCAGGGCGACCATGTCGTCGATGGCCGGCACCCGGGTGTCCGCGAAGGCGAAGGACGGTAGGAGGGCCGCGGCCAGGAGAAGGCGTCTCACTTCACACCCCATTTCGCGAACCATGCCAGTTCCCTTTCGATCTTGTCGACCTGATGGTTGGGCTCGCGGAAGCCGTGCGCCTCCCGCGGATAGGTCACGAACTCGGTGGGCACCCCGAGCTTCTTCAACCCGAGGTACAGCTCCTGGCCCTGGCCCAGGGGCACGCGGTCGTCGGCCTGGCCGTGAAGGATGAGAGTGGGCGTCTTCGCCTTGGTGATCCAGGCCATGGCCGAAGCACTCCAATAGGTCTCGGCCTTCGCGTAGGGAGGTCCATCGAAGTAGTCGTCCAGGGTGGAGGGAATGTCGTTGGTCCCGTACATGCTGTAGAGGTTCGTCAGAGCTGCGCCGCAGCTCGCGGCCTTGAACCGCGTGGTCTGGGTGATCGACCACGCGCACATGTAGCCGCCGTAGCTCCACCCGTGAAGCGCCATGCGGTCCGGATCGGCGACCCCCTTCGCGACGAGCGAATCGACGCCGCTCATGATGTCCTGGAAGTCGCCCTTGCCCCAGTCGTTGACGTTGAGGCGCTGGAAGGCGTCGCCGTAGCCCGTGCTTCCGCGGAAGTTGGGCTGGAACACCGCGTAGCCGCGCCCGGTGAGGATGTGGTGGTAGTTGTTCATGGACGAGGGGAAGGTCAGGGTGTAAGCACCCGAGGGCCCGCCATGAACGTGCACGATGAGGGGAAGCTTCTTTCCCGTCGAGCCATTGGGACGATGGAGCAGGCCCTCGATTTCGCGACCGTCGGGCGCCTTCCACTTCACCACCTCGGTGACGGAGAGGGCGAACTCGGCGAGCTTCGAGTTGAGCGTGGTCAGGCGCCGCGCCGGGGCCGTGGCCGAGGGCAGCGAAGCGGCGTCGACGTCCTGGAGGTAGACGTCGTTCGGCGAGCGCGGATCCTGACGCAGATAGACCAGGGAGGGGGCGCGGGTCGCGAGCATGGGCGAGGACACGCTGTAGGCGCCGCTCATGAAGGCGCGCGGCGCCCCGCCCTTGACCGGCACGGAGTAGAGCCGGCCTTCGACGCCCACGGTGGCGGTGAAGAGGATCGACGCGCCATCGCTCGACCAGAGGATGGCCCCGGGGTTCAGGTCGACCGGAGTGAGTCGGGTGAGGGCGCCTCCGCCTCGGGGAATGAGAGCGATCGAGTCGGCCCCCGTCCGCGGCAGCTTTCCGTCGCGGGTCAGGAAGGCGATGGTCCGGCCGTCGGGCGAGTAGCGCGGCGACACGTCCGTTCCGGAGTTCTCGAAGAGCAGCCGCGGCACACCGCCGGCCGCAGGGACGATCACGATGTCCGAAGCGCTGCCGTCATCGGCCTTCGGCGTGGGTCGACGCACCGCGGCGATCTCGGCCCCGTCCGGCGAGACGCGCGCATCGGAGAGGGTGAACGCCCCTTCGGTGAGTCGCTTCGTCTCCTTCGTGGCCACGTCGATTCGATGCAGGTGGGTCATGCGGAAGTCCTGATCGGCCACGCGCTCGTCGTCCTTGGCCTTAGTCTTCTTCTCTTCGTCCTCGGAGGGCGCATCGGCGGACAGAGCCGCGATCCAGGCGCCGTCGGGGCTCCAGGCGAAGCCGGAGACGCCGCCCTTCAACTCGGAGAGTTTCCACGGTTCGCCGCCGCGCACGTCGGCGAGGAAGATCTGCGGCTTCTCCTCGCGCTCGGAGATGAACGCGAGCTTCGTGCCGTCGGGTGAAAACTGGGGCGCGCGGTCGTTCTTGGCGTGCCGGGTGAAGCGGAACGGCTCGCCCCCGCCCGTGCTCACGAGCCAGATGTCGGTCTGATAGACGTTGTCCTTCGCATCCACCTCGCTGACCACGAACGCGACCGTGCGTCCATCCGGCGCGACCTGCGCGTCCTGGGCGGCGCGGATCGCCGGAATGTCCTTCGCTTCCATGAGGCGGTCGCCCGCAGAAGCGGGAGAGAGGGCGCTCCCCAGGAGTAGCGCGCCGGCCAGATATCTCTGCATGGGTGGATGTCTCCTCAATGAAAGCTCGCAAGGCTCGCGAATTCAAAGGAATGAGAGCGCGGTCCGAGCGTCGTGACCAAGGATACAGACGGTTCGCGGCCCCGTGCGCTACCGTGTCCGTGCCTGTTCCCTGGTCTCCAAAGGAACCGGCAGGAAGGCCCACCATGAAATCCTCCAGACTTCTGACCGTGATCGCTCTCCTCCCCTTCGGTTGCGGGCCGGGCGGACAGCAGATGCCCCCTCCGGCTTCCACACCCGCCTCCGCCCAGGAGACTCGTGGTTCGTCCCCGGCGCCCCGAACCGAGGCGGAGAAGGCCCCGGCTCGGCCCGCCAGCGCGCCCACGGCCGAGAGGGCCGCACCCGAGGCGACCCAGGCCCCCGCGCGCGTCCGGCTCATCGTCCCCGCCGGGACGCTCCTGCCCATCGAGATCCAGACTCCGGTTTCCACCGCCACCAGCCAGGAAGGCGATCCCGTGCTCGCGGTGTTGACAGAGGACGTGCCCCTTCAAGGCTTCAAGCTCGACAAGGGCGCCGAGGTCCGCGGCAGCGTGCTGACCGCGGTGTCCGCGAAGCGGGTGAAGGGGCGTGCCCACCTGGTCGTGGGCTTCGATGGGGTGATGGAGAAGGGAGAGCGGATTGCGATCGCCACCGAGACCATCGACAGCCTGGCCGCGTCCACCTCCGGCAAGGACAAGAAGATCATCGCCGGGGCCGCGGTGGGCGGACTCATCGTCGGCGCCATCAAGGATGGCGGCAAGGGCGCGGCCATCGGCACGGTCATCGGCGCGGCCGCGGGCACGGGGGCCGTCCTCATCATGAAGGGCGACGAGGTCGAAATGCCCCGCGGGGCCCGGCTCGCCATCACGGTCACGAAGTAGACGGGGGGCTCAGGCCGGGTACTTCGCGGCGAGTCTCTCCATGGTGCGCAGGCCGCGGAACGTGGCCTTGACCTTCAGGGTCCGTTCGAAGACCGCGTTCGAGATCTTCGATTCACTCTGCCGGCTCAGGCAGATCCAGTAGAGCTCCGATCCGTTAGTGTGGAAGTCGTCGATGCCGGTCTTGAGCTTCATCAGCGCCGCGCACGCCACCTTCGGAAGGGGTTCCTTGAGGAGGCCGACGTTGAGCGAGACCGCGGAGGCCATGGCCGAGGCCGGGAAGGGCTGGTAGCGCGCGATGGCGGCCACGTCCTCGAGGGAGCGGATGAACGTCACGACCTCGTAGCCGAGCGCTCTCTCGAGAAACTGCTCGATCCTCCGCTCCACCGCGCCGAGGTCTCGAGACGGCGTTTCGAAGACGACGTTGCCGCTCGCCATGAACGTCTCGACCTTCGCGAAGCCCAGATCCTCGAACATCGCCTTCAACGCGTCCATCTTCACGACATGGCTGCCGCCGACATTGATGGCGCGGAGGAAAGCCACGTGCCTGGCCATGCCCTCAGTCTCTCCCCGACTTCACTTCCGTCCACAGCCGGTCGTGGAGAGCCGCGGCCTCGCCCAGGTCCTCGAAAGGACGCAGCTGCTTCATCTGGGCCTCGGACGGGAACATGGCCCGGTTGTCCTGCACCTGTCGGGGGAGCAGCGCGCGGCCCGCGCGGGACGGCGTCGAGTATCCGGTGGTGAGACAGATCTCCGCCGCGATCTCGGGCTCCATCACGAAGTCGAGGAACTCCCGGGCCAGGGCCTGGTGGGGCGCGTTCCTCGGTATGGCGAGATTGTCCACGAACACCATGGCCCCTTCGCGCGGGATGGTGAACCGCACCCACGGCGCTTCCTTCATGATCTTCGCGATCTGTCCGGACCACGACTGCGCGAGGGTGACCTCGCCGGAGAGAACCGCGTCGTCGAAGCTCGCCGAGTCGTAGGCCCGCACCAGCGGCTTCTGATCGATGAGGACCTTCCGGATTCGCGCGAGCGAGTCGGGATCCCGGGTATTGGGATCGAGGCCCAGGATCAGGGCGGCGAAGGCGATCGCCTCCCGGGCGTCGTCGAGCATGAGGATGCGGCCCTTCCATCGGGGGTCGAGGAGAGCGCTCCATGAATCGACGGAGGGGACCCGACGCGAGTCGGAGGCGATGCCGGTGACGCCCCACAGGTAGGGAATGGAGAAGCGATTCTCCGGGTCCCAGTCCTGGCCGAGGAAGTCGGGCGACGTGCCTCCAAGGTGCGGCAGAGAATCATGGTCGAGTTCGCTCAGAACCCCCGCGCGGATCAGGGGGGCGAGGATGTAGGTGGGCGGACAGATCACGTCGTACCCCGGGTTGCCCGCGAGCATCTTCGACAGGAGCGCTTCCGCCGAGTCGTAGACGTCGAGGTTCACCTTCGCCCCGGTTCGTTCCTCGAACTTCCGGATCGTCTCCGGCGCGATGTAGTTCGACCACAGATAGAGATTGAGCTCCCTCGTGCCCGAATGCTTCGAGCGGGCGAGGACCACGGGGGTGGCGAGGATCGAAAGTCCCGCCGCCATCGCGACCATCGACAGGCGGGGCCTCGATTCGATGAGGGCGGTCGCGCAGAGCAGCAGCGTGGTGGCCGCGAGCAGAAGGGTGGAGGCCGCGGCGACCTCGGGGGAAAGAGAACTCTTGAGCAGCGAGTAGATGTAGACGGGAAGCGTGGTCCCGCCCGCTCCCGCCACGAAGGACGTCACCACGTAGTCGTCGATGGAAAGCGAGAAGGTGAGGAGCCCCGCGGCCACGAGGCCCGGGGCCAGAAGCGGCAGGGTGACCCGGCGGAACACCTGTCCGGGCGAGGCGCCGAGATCCGCCGCGGCCTCCTCCACATCCACCGGCAGCGCGTGCGCGCGGGCCCGGATCACGAAGAACGCGAAGGACAGCGAGAACACGACGTGGGCTGCGACCACGGTGGCCAGCCCGAGGGGGATGAGGAGTCGCGAGAAGAAGGCGAGGAGGGACGCGCCGAAGACGACCTCGGGGGTGACGAGGGGCAGGAGGAACAAGGACTCCGAGCGCGCCCGGATCCGGGCCGACCCCGCGCGCGAACCCAGGGCGGCCGCGGTCGCGAGGACCAGGACGATGAGGGTGGCGAGCCCGCCCACGACCAGCGAATTCTCCATCGCCCGCATCAGGGGGCCGTTTTCCAGGAGCTTCTGGTACCAGACGAGGCTCGGCCCATCGAAGGAGGCGGAGAGGCGCGAGCGGGAGAGCGAGAAGACGGCGAGGGCCAGGACGGGAAGGTGCAGGAACAGCAGGGTTCCCACCAGCAGGGCCTGCAGCCGCTTCATTCCTGCGCCTTCGCGAGGAAGCGGCCAAAGAGGAGGAAGGTGCTCAGGGTCAGGACGCTCAGGGTGAAGGCCATGGCCGATCCGAAGGCGGGGTCGCGGGCCGCGCCGAACTGGCTGGTGATGAGCGTCCCCACCCACGCGGTCTTCGCTCCTCCGAGGAGATCGGGCACCAGCACCGAGCCGAGCGAGGGCACGAACACGAGCACGCATCCGGCCACGATTCCCGGGGACGCGATGGGCAGGACCACGCGCGCGAGGGTCGCGCTCGGGCCGGCACCCAGATCCCGGGCGGCGTCGATCAGCGACCCGTCGATCCGCTCCAGGGCCGCGTAGATGGGGAGGATCATGTACGGCAGTTCGACGTAGAGCTGGCCGATGGCGACCGCGGTGGTGGTGTAGAGGAGGCTGGGCGACTCCGAGCCGAAGAGGGCGAGCAACTGAG
>Ga0209476_10001269_pt1 | contig 17028 bp, 16 predicted proteins | sample KloWWTrecipitate_FD_187179 | JGI IMG/M metagenome (GOLD analysis project Ga0209476, IMG submission 187179) | Active sludge microbial communities from Klosterneuburg, Austria, studying microevolution and ecology of nitrifiers - Klosterneuburg... | ecosystem: Engineered > WWTP > Aerobic digester... | reverse complement strand
GACTTCATAACCCCGTAGGGGTGAAATTTAATCAATTAACTTTTTTAGCAAATACATAAGTTAAACATATTCTACAAAGATGAAACAGCAAACACGGTTAAACAAATTCTACAAAGATGAAACCGCTAACACGGTTAAACAAATTCTACAAAGATGAAACGGCTAACAAGTTTAGACATATTTCTTTCATTTTGTTTTAGCCGCAGATGAGTAAGAAGAAACATGAAACCCCGTAGGGGTTATATCTTTGTAACAAATATGCAATACTGACTTCATAACCCCATAGGGGTTATATCTTTGTAACAAATATGTAATACTGACTTCATAACCCCGTAGTGGTTATATCTTTGTAACAAATATGTAATACTGACTTCATAACCCCGTAGTGGTTATATCTTTGTAACAAATATGTAATACTGATTTCATAACCACATAGGGATTATATCTTTGTAACAACATGCAATACTGACTTCATAACCCCGTAGTGGTTATATCTTTGTAACAAATATGCAATACTGACTTCATAACCCCGTAGGGGTGAAATTTAATCAGGTAATCTTTATGGCTAATACATATACACAATTATATGTCCAAATTATTTTTGCTGTTAAACACAGGAAAAATTTGATACAAGAAAAGTATCGTATTGAATTAGAAAAATATATTTGCGGGATTGTGAAAAACAATAAATCAAAACCACTTGCAATATTTTGTAATCCGGATCATATTCATATTTTAATAGGATTGCATCCGACTATAGCGATATCGGATATTACAAGAGATATTAAAGCAAGTTCATCAAAATTAATAAATGAAAAGAAATGGTTTTCAGGTAAATTCAATTGGCAGGATGGATATGGGGCTTTTACATATTCTAAATCCCAATTGAATAATGTCATAAAATATATTTTGAATCAACCGGATCATCATAGAAAAAAAACATTTAAAGAAGAATATCTTTCATTTTTAAAGGCATTTGAAATTGAATATGATGAAAAATATTTGTTTGAATGGTATGAATAGAAAATATCGCGGCTACAAAGATGAAACCGCTAACGCGGTTAAACAAATTCTACAAAGATGAAACTGCTTACGCGTTTAAACAAATTCTACAAAGATGAAACCGCTAACGCGGTTAAACAAATTCTACAAAGATGAAACTGCTTACGCGTTTAAACAAATTCTACAAAGATGAAACCGCTAACGCGGTTAAACAAATTCTACAAAGATGAAACCGCTAACAAGTTTAGATATATTTCTTTCATTTTGTTTTGAGCTGCAGAAGAGTAAGAAGAAACATGAAACCCCGTAGGGGTTATATCTTTGTAACAAATATGCAATACTGACTTCATAACCCCGTAGGGTTGAAATTTAATCAATTAACTTTTTTAGCAAATACATATACACAATTCCCAAACACACATCTCACCAAAACAAATTTCCCAAAAACAGATAGATTAAGTTCTTAAAATTCCACTAAATATTTTGTAAATTAACAGGTTTCTTAAAAAAATGCGGATTAATTTAAATTCAGTTTATATTGATGTGAATTACTGCATTTAAATTACAATATAAATAAATATAATTTCAGATCACTTTTTAAATCAATCTGATTCTATAATTGGATTTAATATTCCATAAACATGTGATCAACCTAAATAAACTATGAATAAAAATATAAAAACAGCCGTTTTCGGCGGAACAGGAATGCTCGGCAGTTCGATTGTCAGACAACTTGAAAAAAATGGATATGATAATATTTTATCACCTTCGAGAAAAGACGGATTCGATCTGCTTGTGAAAAAGGACGTGGAAGAATTTTTTGAAAATGAAAAGCCGGATAACGTGTATATGGTAGCCGGTCTTGTAGGCGGAATACTTGCCAACAATACACGCCAGGCAGATTTTCTTTATCAGAATTCGATGATGATTCTTAATGTCATCGAAGCGCTTAAAAACTTTTCACCTGAGACAAAACTTCTCTACACCGGCTCGACATGCATTTATCCAAAGGAAAATCCGCAGCCGATAAATGAGAACAGATTTATGACAGGTCCGCTTGAAGAAACAAATAAAGGTTACGCAGTCGCAAAAGGGATGGGAATTATTGCTTGTCAGCTTTACAGACAGCAGTACGGCATCAATGCAGTTGCAGCAATGCCGACCAATCTCTACGGACCGAATGATAATTACGATCTGACCAACAGCCACTTCATTGCTGCAGTGGTGCAGAAATTTGTGAACGCCCACCGCGACGGTACTGAACTTGTATTCTGGGGCAGCGGCAATCCCAGAAGGGAAGCGCTCTATGTAGATGACTGCGCAGATGCATGTATCTATCTTATGGAAAATTATGATAAACCTGAAATTGTAAATATAGGTACAGGTTTTGATAACTCCATTAAAGAATATATTGAGATAGCAAAAAAAGTATTTGAATATACCGGTGAAATAAAATGGGACACTTCAAAGCCGGACGGTATGTATGAAAAGCGAACTGATATTTCTTATCTGAAAAGCATCATGCCTGATTACAGTCCGAGGACTTTTGAAGACGGGCTGAAGGAAGTACTGAAGGTTGACTTTGGAGTCGAAGTTTAAATCAATTTCAAATTTCAAATAGTGTGATTTGATTAGGTTACCACAAAGACACTAAGGCACAAAGAGTGTGAATTTCATATTACGAATTTCAAATTTCAAATATTGGAATTAGAGTAACTTCCTTTATGTCATTCCGCATGTGAAAAATTATGTCATTCCGCATGTGAAAAATTATGTCATTCCCGCGTGCTCCCGGCGGGAATCTACGTAGATTGAGAAACTAAATTTATTTTGAAAAATTATGTCATTCCGCATGTGAAAAATTATGTCATTCCGCATGTGAAAAATTATGTCATTCCCGCGTGCTCCCGGCGGGAATCTACGTAGATTGAGAAACTAAATTTATTTTGAAAACTTATTGTGTCTATATACTTTCCAGTAAAAATGACAAAATGCTTTATATAGGAGTAACAAATAATTTAGTAAGAAGAGTAGCTGAGCATAAAAGAAAAGAAGTAAAAGGTTATTCAGAAAAATATAATATTTGTAAACTTGTCTGGTATGAACAAACTAATGATATTAAATTAGCTATTGAAAAAGAAAAGCAATTGAAAAAATGGAAACGGAGTTGGAAGATTAGATTGATCGAAAAAAATAATCCTGAATGGAATGATCTTTTTTCTGAAATAGGTGGAACTGATGAAATTTTGGATCCGGGTTTTCCTTTGAGTTAGATTCCCGCCAGGAGCACGCGGGAATGACAATATGTGGGGAGCACGCGGGAATGACAATATGTGGGGAGCACGCGGGAATGACAATATGTGGGGAGCATGCGGGAATGTCAATATGGGAATCGTGACGGAATCACAGAGTGATATGAATGAGGTAATGACAATAATTTTAATTTAACCTCAAAGGCTCAAAGGCTCAAAGGTTAAAACAATTTCAAATTTCAAATAATTTTTAGAGCTTAAAATTTTCGAAGACTAAAAGGAAGTTTGTTTTAAAATTTTTAGCAAAGAGTCATTAAGTCATTAAGTCATTAAGTCTTACAGTCTTACAGCCTTACAGCCATAGAGCCTTAGAGCCTTAGAGCCTTTGAGTCTTAGAGTCTTAGAGTCTTAGAGGTTAAACCGAATAATATCAGTCAGCAAATTAAAAAATTTTCAATCAATTAATATTAAAATAAGTTGAGTAATAAAAACACAAAATCAGATGCAACGGAAAAGATAGTTTCGCTTTCGAAAAGAAGGGGATTCATATTTCAGTCGTCAGAAATATATGGCGGGCTGAATGGATGTTATGATTACGGTCCTTTGGGAGTGGAGCTTTTGAGAAATATCAAAGAGTCTTGGTGGAAAGAAATGACCTATCGTGAAAACATAGAAGGGATCGATTCATCAATATTAATGCATCCGCGAGTATGGGAAGCATCCGGACATGTCGAACATTTTTCTGATCCGATGGTGGACTGCAAAGAATGCAAAGGCAGATTCAGAGCTGATCAATTAGAAGAATCGGACTGCGGCAATAAAGGATTCAAAGGCAGGAAAGCTGTGAAATGTTTTGAGGAAGGGAAATTTACTGAGGCGAGAAATTTCAATCTGATGTTCAAGACTCATGTAGGACCGCTGGAAGAATCATCAAACGCAGTATTCCTCAGACCTGAGACAGCTCAGGGAATATATGTAAATTTTAATAATGTAAGAGAATCTTCGAGACAGAAAATTCCATTTGGTATTGCGCAGATAGGGAAAGCATTCCGAAATGAGATCAATACAAAGAATTTCCTTTTCAGGACGAGAGAGTTCGAGCAGATGGAAATGCAGTTCTTTGTAAATCCGGCGGATGATGCAAAGTGGTATGACTACTGGAAAGATCAGAGATATAACTGGTTTATAAAATACGGAATGGATAAGGACAAGATCAAATTTCATGAGCATGAAAAACTTGCACACTATGCAAAAGCTGCTGTTGATATTGAATTTGAATTCCCTTTTGGATGGGGAGAGATAGAGGGCATTCACAACAGAACTGATTTTGATCTGAAGAGACATACGGAATTTTCCGGCAAGAAAATTGAATACTTTGATGATCAGACAAAGGAAAGATTCACGCCGTTTGTGATAGAAACTTCAGCAGGTGCATCGAGAAGTTTCTTTGCATTTCTTTGCAATGCTTATGAGGAAGAAGAGCTTACAAAGGAAAATTCTGATGGTACTGCATCTTCGGATACAAGGACTGTGCTTAGATTTCATCCTTCACTTGCACCGGTCAAAGCAGGAATTTTTCCGCTTGTAAACAGGGACGGAATGCAGGACATTGCGCATAATATCACAGATGATCTGAGAAAAAGTTTTAATGTATTTTATGATGACTCAGGTGCAGTAGGAAGAAGGTACAGAAGACAGGATGAATGCGGAACGCCGTTTTGTATAACTGTGGATTCGGATACATTGACTGATAATTCTGTAACAATAAGACACAGGGATTCGATGGAGCAGGAGAGGATCCAAAAGGATAATCTTAATGAATATTTGAAATCAAAGATCTAATTTTTTAATGTACAATGTACTATGTACAATGTACAATGTTTAATTTTCAAAGTATATTTTATTATCCGCAAAGTCCGAAGATCATGTGACTCTGCGGTAACAAACAAATTTTTTATTTAATATTTAAAATTTAAAATTTAAATTTGGATCCTGTACTTATCACCGGGCTTATAGCAGCGAGTCTGACGACTTTTGCATTTCTGCCTCAGTCATTAAGAGCATTAAGGACAAAGCATACAGCGGATATTTCACTGCCAATGCTGATCATGCTTGAGATAGGAGTAGTAGTCTGGATAATATACGGCTCTATGATCTCTGACATACCTTTACTTGCCGCAAATTCTATTTCATTTATTTTTGTATCGGCAACGTTGATAATGAAGTTAAAATATGGATAGCAGTATTCTAAAAAATATAAATTTGTTTTCAGAGCTTGATGAAAATGAGATGGATAAAATTTACTCTCATTCCAGCATTAAGACATATGACAAAGGTGAGATGATTTTTTTTGATACTGAGCCATACATTGGATTTTATATAGTAATAGAAGGAGGTGTAAAGATCTTTAAAATATCAAAAGACGGAAGAGAGCATGTTATCCATTTTATTTTCCCAACAAATACATTTGCTGAAGCTCCGTTATTTGAGCATTATGATAAAATCCGCAGAGAAGAATTTACATATCCTGCCAATTCAATGGCGATTGAAAATAATACCAGGCTAATGCTGATCAGGTCAGATATATTTTATAATCTTCTTGAAAAGAATAAAACAATTTGCTTCAAAATGCTATCGGGACTTTCAAAAAAACTTCGGCATTTAAATAATCATATTGAAAGTTTATCTCAGGGAGTTTCAGTGAGACTGGCAAAGTATTTACTGGATGAGTTAAATTCTTCAGACGAAAAAAATAAAGGAATAATAGAACTTAAAATAAGTAAGCATGACCTTGCCGCATATTTAGGCACTATTGATGAGACATTATCAAGATGTCTTAAAAAACTTCAGGATAATAATGTTATTATAGTAAAAGCAAAAAGGATACAAATTTTAGATATATCAACTCTTCAAAAAACTGCAATAGGTTAACACCCCGGCAACTGTTATTTTTCGTAAAATATTCTTCGAAATTTTAAAAAAAGATTTTTATAAAATCCTTCAATAACAACGGTAATTTTTAAAAAAATAATATTTTTAGAATTATCACAAATCTTTAAATCAAAAAAACTTCTATGTATTGACTTAAGTCAAAGGTTTCTTCCAGTGATATACGTAAATTTGTATAAGAAAAACTTATGAAAACTTTGGATAAGATTATAAATACAAGACTGACGGACATTATCAATTATAATTTCTGTGCAATAGATCTGTTTGAAAAGTATAATTTCAATTATTGTATAAAAGGAAATTCTACATTAGGAAATATCTTAAAGGAGAACAATGTAAGACCTGAGAAATTTATAAATGAATTTAACAGGCTGAATTCATTTACTGCGGGATACATGAAATTTTCTGATTGGACTGTTGATTTTATGTGCGACTACATAATCGCAAACCATCACAGATACATCAGAAAAATTTTTCCATTAATAATCAGATCAGCTGTAGATCTGGTAAAGAGGGGAATAATCAGATCGGATATATCTGACAAGCTGAAGATAATGAGTTATGACTTCCAGATTCATATGCAGAAAGAAGAAAAATTTATATTCCCGGAGATAAAGAAAATAAATGAATTTGATTTAAATAAAAGCAAATACGACATTCCTCCGTTTGGTTCAATTTTAAGTCCTGTGAAAGTGTTAATAAAAGAACATGAGACTGCATTTGAAAATTTTTCTGACATAAAAAAAGAATGTGATAATTTCAAAACTGAACAAACCGGGAAGAAAACAGGGGGGGGGGCAGGTAATGATAAAAAAGATTTATTTTATAAAATGCTTAGAGACTTTGAAATAGATCTGCATCTTCATTTTCACCTTGAGAATAATATACTTTTCCTAAAAGCAGTTAAATCCGAAAAAAAATTATTAAAAAATAACTCAAAAAATTATTTAAACAGAATTAAAACATCAAAAAAATGAATAAACAAAACAGCTCGATACTTGCTTTAATTTTTATAATAACTATGATTTCATATACAGGGTGTGGTGGGAATGATCCCGAGTTAGGGATTGGTCCTGTAAAGGAAATAAAACTAGAACCGGCAATAAATGAAAATCTTGTTGCTACAGGGAAACAAATTTTTGATATGAAATGCATAACCTGTCATCAGATCAACTCTAAACTGGTCGGACCTCCATTAAAAGATGTTACAAAAAGAAGGAAACCGGAATGGATCATGAATATGATACTGAATCCTGTACAGATGGTTCAGGAAAATATGATTGCAAAAACACTGGCGACATCCGGACAGTATCCAACTCCAATGACATTTCAAAATGTGTCACAGGATGATGCAAGAGCAATACTGGAATATTTTAGAAATAACGACAAATAAAATTTTACAATCAATGGAACAACTAAAAAATATAAATCAGAGGTAAAAAAATGAAGAAAACTAATACACTCTCAAAGTCAATATTTAAGGGAATTTTAATTTTAATAATTGCAGCGTCATTCTATTCCTGCTCGGAAAAAGATTCAAAGACACTTAGCATGAGTGGAGATGAAGCTTCAAAAGTTTATATAGAGCCGGGAAAGTATGATGAATTCTATTATTTTATGTCAGGCGGATTCAGTGGTCAGATGTCAGTATATGGTATTCCTTCAGGCAGAATGCTGAAAGTGATACCTGTATTTTCAGTGAATCCGGAAAACGGCTGGGGTTATACTGAGGAATCAAAGCCGATGCTGAACACATCATATGGATTTATTCCCTGGGATGATGCTCACCATTCAGAGCTTTCTCAGACTGATGGTGTTCCGGACGGCAGGTGGGTTTTCATAAACGGAAATAATACACCCAGAATAGCGAGAATTGATCTTAAGACATTCAAAACTACTGAAATAATTGAGATCCCTAATTCATCAGGAAATCACTCTTCACCTTTTACAACTCCAAATACGGATTATGTAGTAGCAGGAACAAGATTCAGTATACCGGTAGAAAACAGGGACGTGCCGATTACATCTTATAAAGAAGAGTTTAAAGGTGCTTTGTCTTTTATAAAAGTCGATAAGACAACCGGCAGAATGAACATAGATTATCAGATCATTACTCCTCCTTACGATTACGATCTGAGTCATTCAGGAAAAGGACCTTCGGACGGATGGTTTTTCTTTACCTGTTATAATTCTGAAGAGGCAAATTCACTTCTCGAAGTCAATGCCAGTCAGAAAGACAAAGATTTTATTCTTGCAATAAATTATAAGAAAGTAGATGAAATAGTAAAAGGTGGAGCCGGAAAAGAAATGAGCACAAAGTATGCACATAACATCTGGAACGATGAAACACATTCAGCGACATCAACTATGATAAACACTGTAAAAACTCTTTTACCCGAAGATATCAAAGGTGCAGCTTATTATATTCCATGTCCAAAATCTCCGCACGGAGCAGACGTAGATCCGACGGGTGAATACATTACTGCAGGCGGTAAACTTTCTACTGTGATCCCTGTCTTTGCATTTTCAAAGATCACAAAAGCAATTGCCGAAAATAAGACTGATGGAGAAGCAGGCGGAATACCAATTCTAAATTATGAAGCATGTCTGTCAGGCGAGGTAAAAGATCCCGGACTCGGACCACTTCACACAGAATTTGATGGTAAAGGATTTGCTTATACTTCTTCATTTATTTCTTCTGAAGTAGTAAAATGGAATATTGAAACTAAACAAGTAGTTGACAGAATTCCGGTTTATTATTCCATCGGCCACTTAAGCATTCCCGGCGGCGACAGTAAAAAGCCATGGGGAAAATATCTGATCGCTTTGAATAAAATGACAAAAGACAGATATCTTCCAACCGGTCCTGAGCTTACTCAGTCTGCACAGCTTATTGATATATCAGGTGATAAAATGCGGATCCTTCTTGATTTCCCGACTATAGGTGAGCCACACTACGCACAGGGTATTCCTGCAGAACTTGTGACAAAAGATCAGATCAGAATATATAAGATCGAAGACAATAAAAATCCTCATGCAATCAAAAGTATTTTGGATGCCCGGGTTGAAAGAAACGGAAGTGTTGTCCATGTTTATTTTGCAGCTACAAGGTCACACTTTACTCCGGATAATATTGAAGGTGTAAAACTTGGTGACACAGTGTATTTTCATATGACAAACCTTGAACAGGACTGGGATATACCTCATGGATTTGCAGTAATGGGAAATAATAATTCGGAAATGCTTGTAATGCCCGGTGAGACATGTACATTGAAATGGGTACCGTCAAGAGTTGGAATAATGCCGATGTACTGTACAGATTTTTGCTCAGCACTCCATCAGGAAATGCAGGGATATATAAGAGTATCTGCACAGGGATCTGATGTTCCAATCAAGTTCAGTCTTGGTGATGAAAAGAAAGAGTAACTTTTATAAATTTCAGAAGGGTGCTTAAAGCACCCTTTTTAATTTGAATCATGAAAAAAATCAGCAGAATATTAATAGTCGTATTTTCTCTTGCACTCATTGGTGTTTTCTTTGTGCCGATCTGGGATATTTCTTTGCAGGCACCCCAGTATCCGGAGGGACTTGGAATGAAGATATGGATAAATAAAATGAGCGGTGATCTTGATATAATAAATGGTCTTAACCATTACATAGGTATGAAAACTATTCATCCGGAATCAATAAAAGAACTAACTGTAATGCCTTACGTCATAGGTTTTTTTATTGCCGCAGGTATTTTTGTAAGTGTACTAAATAAACCTAAATTTCTGTTAGTATGGATAGTTTTATTTGTAATAGCCGGTACTGTGGGTCTTTATGATTTTTATCTGTGGGAATATGATTACGGTCATAATCTTGATCCAACAGCAGCTATAAAAGTTGAAGGTATGAATTATCAGCCGCCGCTTATCGGATCTAAAAATCTTTTGAATTTCAAAGCTGTTTCAATGCCGGATATAGGAAGCTATATATTTTTTCTGACCGGCTTAATTTTTATTTATGTTTATATAAATGAAAAAAAATTCTTTAAAAAATCTTTATAATAATCATCTGAAATTAAGATCAATAATTTATATTGTTATCTGTCTGACATTTACATCATGCAGTAAGGAACTCTCTCCAATAAATTTTGGAAAAGACATGTGTGATCACTGTAAAATGACGATAGTCGATAAAAAATTTGGGGGAGAATTGGTAAATGATAAAGGGAAAGCATATAAATTCGATGCTATAGAATGTATGGTTGAATATGAGGAAGAAAAAAGATCGGACAGTGAAAATGAAATCTTTACTTTATACACTTCTTATACAATTGATATTTTAAATCCAGGTGAGTTAATAAAAAGTGATGATGCAATTTTTGTCTTAAGTGAATCTATCAAAAGTCCAATGGGTGGTGATCTTGCCTCGTACAGTAATAAAACTGAAGCTGAAAATTTTATAAAAGAAAACGGCGGTGAATTGTTTGACTTTAAAAGTCTTAAAGAAAAGTTCATTAAAAAATAAATTAAATATAAATAGTAAAACTCTGAAAATCATATTAATAATACTATTAGCTATTTTTGTTTCAATTCCGGAATCATTGATCTCTGCAAAGGAAATTACAGTAGACCCTGCCGGACAGATAAATCTGATCAAAGAAGCACTCAGGATTTCTGAGGACGGCGACAGAATATTAATTAAAAGCGGTTATTATAAAGAGTATGATCTGATAGCAGAAAAAAGGGTTGAGATAATTGGGGAGGAAGGATCTTTGATTGATATTGATTTCAAGGGAGACGGTATTATATTGAGAAAGGACAGTTCATCCGTAAGCGGACTTACCATTAAGAATATGGTCGTTAGTTATATAAAAGATATTGCCGGAATAAAACTTGAAAAATCAAATTTCAGCAAGGTATTCAACAATAGATTATTCGATACATTTTTTTCTATATATCTTGAAAACTCCTCGGACTGCCTTGTATCGGGAAATACTATTGTAGGAAATGCCGCGACAGAGACTTCATCAGGAAATGGAATACATTTATGGAAATGCAAAAATGTTATGATAGAAAACAATTATATTTCGGGTCAGCGTGACGGGATCTATCTGGAGTTTGTTGATTTTTCGATTGTAAGAAATAATTTCAGCGAAAAAAATCTTAGATACGGTTTGCACTTTATGTATGCGGACAGTAATTCATATTCACATAATACTTTTAAGAATAACGGAGCGGGAGTTGCTGTTATGTATTCAGAGAAAATAGAGATGACTCATAATACTTTTATTCACAACTGGGGTGCAGCATCATTTGGAATACTCTTAAAAGAGATCAGAAGAAGTAAGATCTTCGGAAACATATTTATTGAAAATACAACCGGTATTTATATGGAAGGATGCAACGACATTTATTTGTTTGAAAATGATTTTATAAAGAACGGCTGGGCATTGAAAATAATGGGAAGCTGTTCGGATAATTTTCTTGAAAGAAATAATTTTATAGAAAATACATTTGACATATCTTCTAACAGTTCACGAAACAGTAATTTCTATGATTCAAATTACTGGGACAAATACGGAGGATATGACATAAATAAAAACGGAACGGGTGACGTGCCATACAGACCTGTAAGTCTATATTCGATGATGCTCGAAAAAATGCCGGATGCAATTATTCTGTTGAGAAGCTTTATTGTAGATCTGATCGACATTACTGAAAAAGCTATGCCGGTCTTCATTCCCGAATCTCTCGCAGATCAGAATCCGAAAATGAGTAAATACGAATTTAATATTTATGATAAGAACTGATAAATTATATAAGAGATATGGGAAATTTGAAGTTCTGAAATCCATTGATATCAATCTTGGTAAAGGTCAGATAACAGGGCTTATGGGTCCAAACGGTTCAGGGAAATCTACTCTCCTAAAATCTATCCTCGGTCTTGTAATACCGGATTCCGGAAAAATATATGTGAAAGACAGCGATATTAAAAATAAATTCGACTACAGAAAATATATCGGATACATGCCGCAGATAGCAAACTATCCAGAAAATCTAAAAGTGAAAGAGCTTTTCAAAATTGTAAAAGATATCCGGACAGATGTAAAGGAATATGATGTTGAACTTTTTGAAAATTTTAAACTGGGGGAAATTGAAAATAAAAATTTCGGTCAGCTTTCGGGCGGGTATAAACAGAGAGTCACAGCAGCTATTGCATTCTTATTCAGTCCGGAAATTTTGATTCTCGATGAACCTACATCCAGCCTGGATCCGGTATCTACAGAAATTTTAAAAGACAAGATCCTGAAATCCAAATCCCTCGGGAGGCTGGTTATAGTCTGTTCACATCTGGTGCCTGAAGTCAGTGAACTTGCTGACAGACTTGTTTATCTGATTGAAGGAAAAATATTATTTAATGATAAGATCTCAAATCTGATAAACGGTTCGGGAGAAACATTGGGCAAAACAATTTCAAGATTTCTCCAAAATAAAACAGATAAAATTATATGAGCAGTAAAATATTAAAATATATATTTATTGAATTGATCCGAAACCGGTTCATAATATTCTATGCAATTTTTTTATTTGTATTAAGCTCAGCGATAATTTATATCGGACATGATTCATCCAAGGCAGTTGTAACATTACTGAATCTGATACTTTTTATAATTCCACTTGTCAGCTTAATATTCGGGACTATTCATTTTTATAATTCGGAAGAATTCATACAGCTTTTACTTACACAGCCGGTTGACAGAAAAAGCATATTCCTTGCGGAATATCTGGGAATTGCGTTCTCACTTTCTCTGGCATTCATTGCAGGTGCAGGTCTGCCGCTGATATATTACGGCATTACAGTGCCGGTAATGTTTTTACTTGGCACAGGTGTGATACTGACTTTCATTTTTGTGTCACTGGCATTTTTTTCATCAGTGATCAATAAGGATAAAGTAAAAGGTATCGGACTTTCTGTGATCATCTGGCTTTTTATGTCAGTGATATTTGACGGAATAATTTTTGTGATACTCTTTGCGTTCAATGATTACCCTCTTGAGAAATTCATACTTATTTTTACTTCTCTGAATCCGGTAGATCTCAGCAGAATATTAATTCTTCTCCAGATAAATATCTCAGCATTGATGGGGTTTACAGGCGCTTTGTTCAGGGATTTTTTTGGAAGTGCAGTGGGAATGATCACAGCATTTATACTTCTTATGACATGGATTTTTATACCCGGATTTGTTTCCATGAAAGTATTTAATAAAAAGAATTTTTGAATTTAAGTGATAAAGAATGTATTCATAAACACTATTAGAAATGTATTAGATATGAGTGAATTAAACTGCTGATTGTATTGTGAGTAAAAAAAATAAATTGTAAGTGCCAAAAAATTATAATAAGTTTAAAAAAACGAATCTTAATTTTAAGAACTCCCCAAATCCGATACTCAAAAATTATATGATAGATTTATTAACCAGCAATACTAATTGTAGTTAAAATGAAAAAAGAATTAAAGTTCTGCAAAGTGACATTCCTGATATTGGCAGTATTTTGTCTGCTGTCACTTACAGGCAGCAACAATTTTACAAACAATTTTAAGATCAGCAAAAATCTCTCTTTGCTTTTAAATGACATGCAGCAGAATGAAAAAGTTCTCATCTGGATCTCATTTACAGATAAAGGCGAAAACAGCAGTTCACTTCTTGCTGACCCTGAAACTCTTGTCACGAAAAGATCTCTCGACAGAAGGAAAAAAGTAAAGCCTGCAGGGAAGCTTGTTGACCTGACGGACATTCCTGTCAGCAGAAATTATATAAGTGATCTGCAAAATTCCGGAATTGAAGTAAAACAAAAGTCAAGATGGTTTAACAGGATCTCATGCTATGCTGACAAAGATCAGATAAATAACATTGTCAGCAAAGATTATATAAATGGAATAGATATTGTCATGAAGTTTAGAAAAAAATATGATGATGCAGAGTCCGGTCCGGGAAATGAATTTTTGGAAACTGACGGAAACAATAATCAAAACGGTTTACAGTATGCTCTGAACTATGGTACATCTGAGACACAAATGGAAATGATAAATGCTCCGATGGGACATGACAGCGGATATTACGGACAGGGAATAATTATTGCATCTTTTGATGCAGGAGTTGACAATCTCGAGCATCCGTGTTTTGATTCATTAAGAGCGCGCGGGATCAGGACTTTTGATTTTGTGAATAATGATACTATTGTAGCTGATCAGACGGGACAGATGGGAGCAGGCTGGCATGGAACTATGACGCTTTCGCTGGCCGGCGGATACAGACCGGGAAGTCTCATTTCTCCTGCGTTCAGATCGCATTACATTATTGCAAAGACTGAAAATACTGACAGTGAGACTCCGCTCGAAGAAGACAACTGGATAGCCGCTGCAGAATGGGCTGACAGTTTAGGTGCTGATATAATTACAAGTTCACTCGGATATCTGGGAATGGATAACGGTTCATCTCACTCATATAACTGGACATGGATGAACGGTGACAGTTGCTTTTTAACTATAGCTGCTGACCTTGCAGTCAATAAAGGTATTTTAGTAATAAACTCAGCAGGAAATGAAGGCAGTCATGCATCGCATAATACTATAATGTCACCGGCTGACGGAGACAGTGTGATCGCAGTCGGATCAGTAACTTCTTCTTCGACAAGATCTTCTTTTTCATCTGTAGGATTGACTATTGACGGAAGGATCAAGCCTGACATAATGGCGATGGGCAGTAATAATAAAATTGCTCAGACCGGTTCGGGAAACACAGGCTATTCCAGCGGCAGCGGGACTTCATTCTCATGTCCCATGACAGCAGGTGCATGTGCAATGATCCTGTCAGCAAATCCAGACCTGACGCCGATTCAGGTGAGAGAAATTTTATTTATGTCTGCTGACAATTATAATTCACCTGACAGATTTTACGGATATGGGATCATCAATACGTGGGAAGCGATCAAACTGGCATTGCCAAAGAAATTAAATCTGACAGCTGTGATAGAAGGATTATATGATGCAAATTCAAATACAATGGCAGCTGATACCGTCACTGCTAACATCAGAAGTTCTTCCTCTCCATATAATATTCTTGATCAGGAGAAAGGAGTTTTAAATTCCAACGGTACACTTACTCTTGAATACGGCAATGTAAACAACGGTGTAAATTATTATCTGCAGATCCTTCACAGGAATGCACTCGAGACATGGAGTAAAAATACTCAAAGCTTTATTTCAAATGTTTTGAATTATAATTTTACTGCTGCAGCGGTGATGGCATTTGGAGACAACATGTTATTGAAAGGTTCGAAGTGGGTATTTTATTCAGGTGATGTAAACAGTGATAAGTCTGTCGATCTTGGTGATCTTTCTATTATTGATAATGATGCTAATGACTTTCTTACAGGATATAATGATTCAGATCTGAATGGAGACGGACTTACTGATATTGCGGATCTTTTGTATGCGGATAATAATGCAGGTAATTTTGTAGTGGCGTCGACTCCGTAACTTTTAAAGATTCTTTTTGTTGATCGTAATGTCATTTATCTTACAGAGACACTAAAGTAAATTTTTTAGTGTCTTTGTTTTTTCGGACATAAAAAAGATCAAATGCATTTAGTTTCAGTCTGATAAGAAAACAAATTTTAATTCAGCGACTTTTAAGTGAAATACATTGTCATATTTACAAAACCTATTCAACTTTAAAAATTACAATTTTAACCGGCTAAATTTTTTTTCATGATATTTTGTGAACAAAATTATTATTAATGCTTTTTGTATCAAAATTCAATTGACAGATTTAATTATATTTAGATTATTAAAATTAAAATCGATAATTTTAAAAAATAAACTTACAAAAGAAAAACTCAATGAAAAAAACTAATATATACTTAAGATTTATTTTAATACCTGTATTCGCAATCACTTTCCTAATCATCACCGGCAGCAACAATTTCTCAAATAATTTCAAAATAAGTAAAGCTCTGAATTCAGAAATGAGTTCTTTAGACGCTAATCAGGAATTACATATCTGGATAACATTCAGAGACAAAGGTACTGACGTGAATGAACTTCTTGCTCATCCAGAAAGATATTTAACCGAAAGGGCGATCAAAAGAAGAATGAAAGTGAAGCCTGCAAATGCTTTGGTGGACTATACAGATATTCCATTAAATCAGAGTTACATATCTGATCTTTCCCGGTTGAGAATAAAAATCAAGAACAGATCAAAATGGTTTAACAGCGTTTCATGCTATGCAGACATTTCTCAGATAGAAAATTTAGCGGATAAAGAATTTGTAAGCAAAATAGATATCGTCAGGACTTATAAAAAAAATAATGATAATATTGAATTTGAAAATAATTCAAGTGAAGTAACTCACGAAAATAATTTTTTGGAAAATGATAATTCTACTTTACTGAATTATGGGAATTCACTGGAACAGATGGAGATCATCAATGCAACTGTTCCTCATGACAGCGGATATTTCGGACAGGGAGTTATCATTGCAAATTTTGATACGGGTTTTGACAATCTTCAGCATCCGGCATTTGATTCTTTAAGAGCAAGAGGATTCAGATCTTATGATTTTGTAAATCACGATACGATAGTTGGAAATCAGAATGGTCAGATGGGTGAAGGTTCACACGGCACAGCAACACTTTCACTTGTAGGCGGATACAGTCCGGGTAATCTGATCTCGCCGGCATTCAGGTCGCAGTATATTCTCGCAAAGACTGAAAATACTGACAGCGAAACTCCGCTGGAAGAAGATAACTGGATCGCTGCCGCCGAATGGGTTGA